>Ga0265320_10003114_pt1 | contig 11260 bp, 4 predicted proteins | sample 4827metaG_FD_202087 | JGI IMG/M metagenome (GOLD analysis project Ga0265320, IMG submission 202087) | Rhizosphere microbial communities from Carex aquatilis grown in University of Washington, Seatle, WA, United States - 4-8-27 metaG | ecosystem: Host-associated > Plants > Roots > Rhizosphere >...
ATGGTATCGTGCCTTGATTGGCCGGCGCCCTTCCTGGAGAAATTATCTCCGCATCGCTGAAAGCAAGGGGTACAAGCGCGGAGACAACGTTTTCGGGGGAGCCTACTTTGTGACGCGGGAATGCATCGAGGCGGCGATAAAGCTGGGCGCGTTAAACGTTCCCTGGCACTGGCACAGCAAAATGCAGGAGGATGTTTACTTTTCCATGATCGCCGTGGCCGCTGGTTTCCAGATGGGCCATTTTGCCGCCCCCGACGGGCCGATGTGCATGGAATGGCGCGGCCTGCCTTATCCAGCGGCCGCATTGGCCGCCGGCAAGTACAAGCTGGTGCATTCGGTGGACAAGGGGCCGAACACCGGCCCGGCTGAAAACGGAGGCCGGACGGCGCGCGAAGTGTTTCGTGATTTAAGGTTGAATACACCCGATCGGGAATTTGCCGGATTACCATCGAAGTAAAACTGCCGCCCAATTACTTGTGTGGTCACGGAAACTTCAATGACAACGCGCCCTCAAAACGGCTGCCCGATTTGCTCCCGCCCCGGTGAGGATTTCCTGAACAATCTAAAGGACAAGTTGTTTGGTGTGCCAGGTCGATGGGCTCTGCAACGTTGCAGCAGCAACGGTTGTCGCAGCATTTGGATAAACCCGGTGATCGTTGAATCCGAACTGCACAAGGCCTATGCGAATTATTACACGCATTCCCCTGATCCGGCTGCGGCAAAAGGCCGGATGACAAAACCGGCCGGAATGCGGGCGATGTACGATCGGTTGATCAAACGGAACTATTGGGCCTTGCGTTACGGATACGGAGGCCCGGAGCTTTCGGGATGGTCCAGGCTCCTCGGTTTGCTGGTTTATCTGGTGCCAAACAAGTCATCCTACTTGGACACCAATATCATGTTCCTGAAAGCAGTGAAGCACGGCCGGGTTTTGGATGTCGGGTGTGGCAGCGGAGGACGCCTCGAATTGCTTAAACGATTGGGCTGGACCGTGAAAGGCACCGATCTTGACCAGCATGCCGTTGAAGCTGCCAGGGAAAAAGGGTTGGATGCGGACTGTGGTGACCTGAAGTCCATGAATTATCCGTCCGACTCATTCGACGCCGTGATCATGTCGCATGTCATTGAGCATGTTCCGCATCCACTTGAATTGTTGACGGAGTGCGCGCGCTTGCTGAAACCTGGCGGAAGGCTGGTGATGCTGACGCCCAATGCCGAAAGTTTCGGACTCGACTATTACGGCCGTTGCTGGCGTGGTCTCGAGCCTCCCAGGCATCTGCAGATTTTCAGCCTGCCGGCTCTGGCGCAAGTCGTAAGGCAGGCGGGTTTGAACGTCATCAAAGGCAAAAGTCTGGTCGGGCCCCAGGTGCTTTACGCCAGTCATGTGATCAAGACCGGCACGCCCATGAACAACGGCGCCGCCAAACTGCGGCCGCACCGCGCCTTGTTTGTGAACTGGCTGGCCTTGGTTGAGTCCCTGGTGATCCGCCTGAGACCCAATTGCGGGGAAATCCTGGCGGTGATTGCAACCAAATAGCCGGTCTGGTCACCAAATACTTTCAAAATGAGAATTCTAATTACAGGGGGTGCCGGGTTCATTGGGAGCCATCTGGCGGAACATTTCCAAAAACGGGCCACGGTCCGTGTACTGGATGATCTTCGCACCGGCCACCGGCGCAATCTCGCCGGGGTGAATGTCGAATTCGTGCTCGGCTCGATTCTGGACCATGAAAAGCTGCGCAAAGCCATGCAGAATGTTGACTATGTGTTTCATCTCGCGGCCATGGTCAGCGTGGCGGAATCCGTGCGTCAGCCCGCCAATTGTGTGGAATTGAACGCCATCGGCACCTTGAACGTTTTGGAAGCCGCGGCCGGAGCCGGGGTGCGCAAACTCTGTTTCAGCAGCTCCGCCGCCGTTTACGGGGACAATCCCGTGGTGCCGAAACGCGAAGACATGATCCCTGAACCGCGCAGTCCTTATGCCGTGACCAAGCTCGATGGCGAATTTTACTGCCGGCAGTTCACCGAGAACAAACAGCTGGAGACCGTGGCTTTGCGGTTTTTCAATGTCTTTGGACCGCGTCAGGATCCCGCCGGTCCCTACGGCGCAGCGGTTCCGATTTTTTTCCAACGGGCACTGGCCGGGGAACCCCTTACCATTCATGGTGATGGTGGCCAAACTCGTGACTTTATTTACGTCAAGGACATCGTGGCGGCATTGGATTTCGCGGCCAGCACACCCGGCCTTACCGGTGTGTTCAACGCCGGTTATGGCGGCCAAATCACCGTGCTGGAACTCGCCCAGCGAATAGTGGCCCTCACCGGTTCGCCGTCCACAATCCGGTTTGAGCCACCGCGTGCCGGCGATGTCCGTCACTCCCGGGCCAATGTGGACCGGTTGCACGAGGCCGGATTTCGGCCCGCCAATTCGTTGGACGTGGGTCTCCAACAGATGCTTTCCGCCCTGCGCACCTCGTCTTAATCCTGAACCCGCAAGCATGAACGTTACCCCTTCAGACCTGAACCATCCCCGGCTTCGTTTCCTCGTTGCCATTGCCAGTTACGGCGTCAAAAACGACGCCTTTTTGAGGAGAATCATTCAAAAGTATCAAAGCATGCCAATGGAGGTGGATGTGGTGGTGCTGTCCGAAGCTCCGAAGAACTTGGGACCGACCGTCAAGGTGATCGTGGGATTGCCATCCAGTAATCCCTGGTCCCTGCCGTTTGGTCATAAGAAGCTCTTTGCTGAGAACCTGGAACGTTATGATCTCTTCGCCTATTCCGAGGACGACATGGAAGTTACGGAACAAAATATCCAGGCATTCCTGCAGGCCACATCGGCGCTGAATGCTGATGAGATTGCCGGATTCCTCCGGTACGAGATCAATTCTTCCGGGATTTGGTCTCTGCCTGAAGCGCATTGGACCTACCACTGGAAACCGGAATCAATAGCCCGGCGGAATGGTTATACCATCGGCGAATTTACAAACGAGCATGCTGCGTTTTACCTTCTGACCCAGGCCCAACTGCGGAAGGCCATTGCCTCGGGAGGTTTTCTTCGCGATCCGTGTGAGGGGCATTATGACATGCTCTGCACCGCCGCGACGGATCCCTACACGAATTGCGGTTTTCGCAAGGTTATTTGTCTTTCGGCGCTTGAGGATTTCCTGATTCACCACCTGCCTAATCGTTACGTGGGGCAGTTGGGTCTTCCGCTTTCGACCTTCAAGGAACAAATCAAAACACTGGAAGCTATCGCTGCGGGGACGCACCCCGCCAGCACCCTTTGCGGGGTGGAATCAAAAGTAATCCATGGAAGATGGTCGAAAAGCTATTACGAAAAGCCCGCGGAGGAGCTGGTTAAAATGGTGCCGGCCGATGCGAAGACGGTTCTTTCGATTGGGTGCGGATGGGGCACCATGGAAAATGTGCTAAAGCAGCGAGGCGCCAAGGTCACAGCTCTGCCCCTGGATTCAGTTATTGGCGCGGCGGCGGCCCGGCTGGGTATCGAAGTTATTTATGGGTCGTGGGAAGAATGTCAGAAGAAGTTGGAAGGACAAAAGTTTGACTGCGTCCTGATGGCAAATCTGCTTTATTTGTTTCCAAATCCAAGAAAGATTCTCCGACAATGTGCTCGATTTGTTGCAAAGGACGGAACCCTGTTGGTTGGCGGTCCGAACTTTGGCCGAATCCCAATTTTAATCAAACGCGCCTTGGGGCGGTGGGATTATCGGAAGTTGCGGACCTTTGCTGAGAGTGGAATTAGTGTGATTGGGCCGGCTGCTTTGGCAAAAGATATCGGGAACAGTGGAACTCAAGCCGTACGCATCAGATGGTGCAGCAAGACACAGCCGGAGGGTGAAGGTGGTTCCCTACGGATGGCTTTGGGGAGGTTTTGGGCAGAAAGCTGGATTCTACAGGCTCGGTTTTAGCATGAAAAAGGATCATCAACCTGCATCTTGAGAATAACCTTATGATGAACAAGTCCGGTAACAGGCCATTGTTGAGTTTTTCGGTATGCGCTTATCAGCAAGAGCGATTTATTCGGGAGGCGGTGGAAGCCGCGCTGGCGCAGACCTATTCACCTTTGGAAATAATTTTATCTGATGACTGCTCTACCGACCGGACTTTTGAAATCATGCGTGAATTGGCTGACAATTACCACGGCCCGCATCAGTTGGTGTTAAATCGTAATGCCACCAATCTTGGGATCGCCAGACATGTCAATCGAATTACCGAGCTTGTTCATGGCGAATTGTCCATCGGGGCGGCCGGAGATGATATCTCTCTCCCCAACAGGGTTGAGGAAGTATATAAGGCCTGGGAACATTCCAACCGAAAGGCAACTGGAATTCTGAGCAACTATATAGCCATAGACGAGGCGGGCTGTGTGTTGAATGAATCCACGGATTTGACCGTCACGGAACCGGCTGGACTCCCCAGGCAAAAAACAATGTTGGAAAATTATGCCGGCAGTTGGGTGGCGGAAATGCAGGCAAACTTAGTCCCCATCAACGAGACGGGCTCGGTATGGGGTGAATCAACGGATTCGACCGTCACGGAGCCGGCGGGATTGCCCAAGCCAAATCCGATGTTGGAAAGCTATGTTAACGCGCGGGAAACAGGAGTTGTTGGTTGTGCGCTTGCCGGGATCCCAGGCGTCTTTTCTGTGTTCGGCCCATTGCCTGACGCTTTGGTTCATGAAGACCAGGCTATCGCCCTGAGAGAATTATGCCTGGGTTCTTTTCTGTTTATCAGGACGCCTCTGATTAAACGCCGGTTTCACGAGCACAATCTTTATTCTCGCCGTCATAAACTGGCTGCGACGTGGGATGCGGTCAAGCAACAGGAGAATTACATGATGCGTGATGCCGGGAATCGTCGGGTAATATATGAAGTTTTTCTGTCAGACTTGCAAACGGCGAAAACAAAGAATTTGATTGGCGAGGAACAATGGGGCCGTCTAAAAAATGTTTGTCTCCATCGCCGCCAGTTGTTCGGCTATCAGGCGGAATACCCAAGAGCCACGTTGGCTCGCAAATTTCAAATTCTGCTCTCGACCTGGCGTGTCCAAGGAGGCGGCAAACTCATCAGGTGGATGCTCCTTCGACTGATGCCCGCGCCGTTGTTCTGTTCACTCAAGGTTGTAGGAAATTCGACGAGGCTGAGGCTAAAACCGTATCGCCGGACTAACCCTGCAGATGGCTCAATCAAATGAGTTTCGTCAAACGAGATGGACGCTCAAAAGAGTTTTGAATCCTGCATCTGCAAAAGACTTTCGGTGGGAACCAGCGTGATGGCTGGCACCTCATACTTGACAAGTAAGTGGCGAATTACAGTTGCTAATCTCTAAATTCAAGTTATTGTTATGAACTTTCAAATGATAAAAACGGCAATTACAGCATGTCTTTGTGTTCTTGGCGTAATATCAACCGCGCACGCGACCCTGCCAGTCGTGGCCATTCATGATTCCGAATTGACGCGGGCGTTGGAAACCATGCCGGCTTCGGGTTTGACCCCCACCGGTCCCGGGACCACGAGCAATCAATGGTGGACGACGCAGTGGCACTATTTTGTCATGCCGGATGCAGTCAAGGAGACCCTGCGCGCCGATGGAACCGCATATACCGTCGTGGGCGATTCGAACATTCTGGCCGGAGTTCTGACCAATGCCGACGGTTCGCCCAAGTATCCCATCCTCATCAGCCTGGGGTCGGAAGCGATTGACAATGGTGAAATCGCCGCTCTGACCAATTATGTTGCCAGCGGCGGTTTTTTATTTGTTGGCTCATCGTCCTTCACGCGCAATACGAACGGCGTGACCCGCGGAGATTTTGCCATCGCCAATGCCATGGGGGTGCAGATGGTCAATCCTGCCCTGACAAATTGGTACTTCGACGCCAACTTCTCAAAGATTTCGAATCATCCGATTCTCAGCCAGATTCCGGGTGGACAGGTTGCATGGCAAATGCCGCAGTCGTCGGAGGAAATATCGTGGCCGCTATACACCCGTTTTTCGGGGGAAACCCCAAATGCATCAAACCCCGGTCTGCCTCATATGATTTGGCAGGTTCAGGCCAACGGCGCCACCGTCATTGCCCAGGGAGATGCGGGTGTGCCGTATATCCTGGTAAAACCTTACGGCAAGGGTTGCTTCATTTATGATGCTGCGTTGCAGCCTTTAATCGGCCATGGCGGCTGGGCGCCGGGGATGCATGCCTACAGCATATTCAGAAACGCCATCCAGTGGGCGTTTCAATCCGCCGGGCTGCCGGTCGTCAAGCGCAGTCCGTGGCCTTATCCGTATAACGCGGCCGTTATATTTCGTCACGACATGGAGGCCATTCCGACAAACATCATCAGCATCGAGCGGTCGGCCCAGTTTGAGCATGCCAATGGAGCCAGCGGGGACTATTACTTCTGCACCGGCACCTTGCGGTTGGACATGCCCAACCCGACGTTGACGAATACCATCGCCAGTTTGCGGCGGGCGATTACCAACAACGGGGCAACCATCTATTCGCATAATGGGGGATTCACCAACATCAATGATTTTTACAACCCGCCTTTGACCCATATCGAGCTCCACCTGAGCCAGTTGATTTCGGAGGGTTGGTTGACGGCCTTTGAACCTTATACGGCCCCGATATTGGCCCCCTTTAATTCCAACGGTCTGGACTATGATTATTGGCATTGGTCGCCGGATGAGATTTTGGATCTCGCCAATCTTCCCCCCGGCTATGCCAGCGGTAAAGACTACGCACTGGCGTCCATTTCCAATTCCATTGTTGATCTCGTGGGATGGGGGCTGACGAACGGGAGTCCGCGGGCGTGGGTGGCGCCCTATTTTAACGCAACGCGCGAAGCCTCTTTCCAAATTGAAGAACAACTAGGCATCAAGATTGCGGGTGAGACCAAACTTTCCCCCTTCCCCCATTGGACCCTCTCAACTCAGACGCCGGATAAGCTGTATTCGACCTTGCAACTGCCCGTCAATGACTGGTTCATCAACAACCAGGTGGCGCAAGCCATGGACGACGACGGGCTGGGCGGTCACACCACTGCAACGATGCAGGCCTGTGTTGACGCTTACTACAATCTGGGAGCCTTGATGAACCTCTACTGTCACAGCACCTCGGATGGCAGCGGTATGGATGGCACCTTGCCGGGTGATTGTATACTTTACAGCTTAAGCAAGCCAAGGGTCTGGTCCACCAATTCCGCGGGGATCTATGCGTGGTGGTTGCAACAATCCAATGCCCAGGTTGCCGTAAATTATACAAATAGCAGTGGTCACTCCGTGACCACTCTTTCCATTACCGGGGAGGGCAACACCAATGCGGCGGTTGAAATTCTGGCACCGAGCGCCGCCTTCTTTGCCCTCCAGGTTTCCACCAACGGCACGCTCGCCGGCACCAATGTTTACCGGATCAACAACCAGACGATCAAAGTATTGGTTGGCACCTCGGTCACCAATGCGGTAATCAGTTATTTGATTCCTCCGACGGTCCAAGACGATGTGTTCACTGTCCAACAAGGTTCTCCCCTGGTGGTGCCGGCTCCAGGAGTTTTGACCAACGATACTGCGGGCAGTGGCGGAGGCAGTCTGACCGCGACGTTGGTAAGCGGACCGGCGAATGGTTCGTTGACCCTGAACCCGGATGGTTCCTTCACCTATACCCCCACGAATAATTTCACCGGTTCGGATGGCTTCACTTATCAAGGCGTCAATGGGTCGCTGACTTCCAGTGTGGCCGCGGTGACGATCATGGTCCTGCCGCCCGGAGGGTACGTTTACGATACGTTTGCGCGACCGACGAATACGAGCGACATCTTCCCCTGGGTGCAGGAATTGGGTGGCTGGAGCATTACCAACAATGCCTTGGTTGGAACCAGCCCGTCCGGCAGCTATGGCTATGCCTATTACGACAATAATTCCAGTTGGAACGATTTTTCCGTACAGGCGCAAATCCAATTTTCTTCGTCGAGCGGATTGGGTGGGGGAATAGGCGGGAGGCTGGACCCCGTCAGCGGAGCACATTATGCCGCTTGGATTTATCCGGAAAATTCTCCCAATGGACCGGGAAATGGAACCGCTGTGCTGCAGTTTGTCAAGTTTGAGACCTGGACGACTTACACCCTGGTCGGAAGCCCGGTCACTTTGTCCGGAATGGGCACGGCTCCTCACACCCTGAAACTGACGTTCCAGGGCAACAGCATCGCCGCTTATTTCGACGGAGGATTGACGAACACGATGACGGACACTGGCTCCATCGACGCACGGCCCGCCTTTACCAACGGGACGGTCAGCCTGGACATGTACACCACCCCCGCGGTTGCCTACACAATGACGGTGGATAATGTCATTGTGAGCGCTTTGGTAACCGTGGCTAACAATGACAGTTATAATGCATCGAAGAATATAGCATTGCATGTGGCTGCGCCGGGGGTTTTAGCCAACGACTCGGGCGGAATTGGAAGTCTGACCGCACTTCAAGTCACTGGCCCGTCCCACGGAAGCCTGTTGCTTACCAACAATGGCGGCTTTACCTACACCCCCGCGACCAATTTCACCGGCATGGACAGTTTTACGTACGTAGCTACGGATGGTCAGACTACTTCCAGCGTGGCAGCGGTCACCATCACCACCAGCGACCTGCCGATAGCCAACAACGACAGTTACAATGTTGCACTTAATACAAAACTGACCGTCGGGACTCCGGGTATTCTGGCCAACGACACCGGCGGGAGCGGAAGTTTGTCGGCCATTTTAGCCAGCGGCCCAATCAATGGAACGTTGACCTTCACCAACAACGGGAGCTTTGGCTACACACCCTCAACGGATTACACCGGACCGGACCATTTCACCTACTTTGCCACGGATGGAGTCTCCACCTCCAGTGTGGCGACCGTGACGTTGACGGTGCTCGCTCCGCCAGCAGCTGTTAATGACATTTATACGGTCGCGCCGGGAGCTATCTTGACTGTGCCCACACCCGGGGTCCTGGCCAATGACGCGAACGGCGGCGCAGGCCTGACTGCCATTCTGGCCTCGGCCCCGTTCCATGGCATTTTGAATCTGACCAATACCGGTGGGTTCAGCTACCAGCCGACCAATAATTTTACCGGCATTGATGATTTTACATATGTGGCAACCGATGGGGTGAGCACCTCTACGGTCGCGGCAGTGGCCGTTGAGGTCACGCCTCTTGACAAGCTCCTGGTGGATAATTTTACGCGTTCATTGTTATGGCCTTGGGTGCCGAAATCAGGGACGTGGGTCGTAACCAACGGCACGCTGAGCAGCCCAAGCGATTTAAACTCCTATGCTTTTGCCTATATCAGCAACAACTGGACTGACTATGTCGTGCAGGGACAAATCCAATTCTCTTCCGTGAACGGATGGGGCGGCGGCATTGGTGGACGAGTGGATGCGGTGTCCGGCGCGCAATATGCGGCCTGGGTTTATCCTGAAGGGTCGCAAGGGAACAATTATCCCAACCCACCGACAGGGGTGGCGGTGATAAAGTTGCTAAGATTCACGGGTTGGGGCGGGGATATCGGCAGTTCCTACACGATTATAGGGCAGGCGAATTTGCCGAATGTGGGTGCCGGTTGGCACACGGTGAATATGGCATTCCTAGGGACAAACATCGCGGTGAGTTATGATGGCACCCGTGAATTCATCACCAACGATCCAGCTTCATTCTCCAGTGGCGGAATCGATGCGGCCACGTATTCAGATTCGACGCTTTATACGCTTGCGGTGAGCAATGTGACTGTGGCTCCGCTGGTGGCGAACGACAGTTACACGCTGAATACCGGGACAACATTGAACGTGCCTGCCTCGGGAGTGCTGACCAACGACACGGATGTGTATGGTGCCGGCCTCACGGTGGCTTTGGTGAGCAGCCCGGCGCACGGCATCCTGACCTTGACCAATAACGGCGGATTCAGTTACACGCCAACGAATAACTTTGCTGGCACCGACGGTTTCGTTTATCGCGCCAGTTCAGGACCAACCAGCCTGGGCACGGCAACAGTCAGCCTGACTGTTGTCCCGGTGTTGACGGTGACCGCCAGCAACCTGTCACGGGTCTATGGCGCAACCAACCCAATTTTCACGGTTGGTTATACCGGCTTCGCCAATGGCGACACCACCAACATACTGACAGGAGCGCCCGCGATCAGCACTACCGCCGTGACCAACAGTCCGGTAGGTGGCTATACCATCACAGTCAGCCAGGGAACTTTGAGTGCTCCTGGCTATAATTTGGCTTTCGTCAATGGGACTTTGACGGTAACCCAGGCGGTGGTGACGATCGCTTCGGGCATCAGTGCCAACAACAAAGTGTACAGCGGGACGACCGCAGCGACGATCAGTTCAAACAACGTGGTACTCAATGGCTTCCTGGCCGGAGACGCGGCGAGCGTTCGATTGAACACAAATGGGTACACGGCGAACTTCGCCAGTCCCAACGTGGGCACGGGTATCGGGGTCACTGTCAGTGGCCTGTCCCTGACGGGTGCAGCGGCAGGCAACTATACGTTGAGCCAACCGTCAGGTTTGACAGCCAATATCACAGCTGCAGGGGTTACAATTACTTCCGGCATCAGCGCCAACAGCAGACCATATAACGGAGCGACAACGGCTACCATCTCCTCGAATAACGTAATCTTAAACGGCATCTTGGCCGGAGACACGTCGAATGTGCGATTAAACACGAACGGTTACACGGCGAACTTCGCCAGTGCCAACGTGGGCACGGGCATTGGGGTGACTGTCGGCGGCCTGACGCTCACAGGTGGCGCGGCGGGCAACTATACGTTGAGCCAACCGTCGGGTCTGACTGCCAATATCACGGCGATTGGGGTGACCATCACCTCGGGCATCACCGCCAATAGCAAACCCTATAACGGCACGACCGCGGCGACGATCAGTTCGAACAACGTGGTGTTGAACGGTGTCCTGGCGGGAGACGCGGCCAATGTGCGATTGAACACGAACGGTTACACGGCGAATTTCGGGAGTGCCAATGTCGGCACGGGTATCGGAGTGACAGTCGGTGGGTTGACCCTGACCGGTACGGCAGCAGGCAATTACACGTTAAGCCAACCAGCTGGGTTGGTGGCCAACATCACGGCGATTGGGGTGACCATTACCTCGGGCATCTCCGCCAACGATAAGCCCTATGACGGGACGACGACGGCAACGATCTCTTCGAACAACGTGGTATTGAACGGCGTGCTGGCTGGGGAC
>Ga0265320_10003117_pt1 | contig 11255 bp, 7 predicted proteins | sample 4827metaG_FD_202087 | JGI IMG/M metagenome (GOLD analysis project Ga0265320, IMG submission 202087) | Rhizosphere microbial communities from Carex aquatilis grown in University of Washington, Seatle, WA, United States - 4-8-27 metaG | ecosystem: Host-associated > Plants > Roots > Rhizosphere >...
GAGCGGTCTGACGGATATACAGAAACAAAAAAAATGATGTTGTTAAAATAAGCTGATTTTAAGGACAATTGTGCCTGAATGAACTTATACTTAAAGTAAATTAATATTGATATGAAAAACTTATTGAAAACTCTAATTTTAATTATTTCGTTATTTTCAATTTCAAACGCAAATACACACAAACCTTTTATTCCAAAATCTGATGCACCTGTATCAAATATTTTTTTCCAGCCAAATAATGTTAATACATGTTTCAGGTCAGACGGAATTTTTAACTATGACAAAATTAATTTCGCACAAAACTTAGCCGGGTTAATTTGGCCGGTAAGCGCTGCTCAGCGTTTGACAATAGACTATTCATCAGGAATTTGGATTGGAGCAAAAATAAACGGGGATATACGAACAGCGGTTTCTATGTACAATTCAACTTTTAGTCCGGGTAATGTTCCTATATTGGGACAAGTTCCTCCTTCTACCGTTTGCTCTGATTCATCATTTAAAGGTTACTTGGTAAATCTAGTGGATCAATCTCTGGTAAATGGCGGCGTAAGGACTAAAATTGCCGGTGGAAACACATACTATATTACTTATGATGCATGGAGCAACTGGCCAGTAGATAAAGGCGCTCCATATGTTGAGGTAAACGGTATACCCGGATATCAACCGGGGTGGAATGGTGACAGACCGGGAATCGGAAATAGTAATGCGAGGCCAGATGAAATATCATTCATGGTTTTTATGGATTATACTAACTGCACTGATAATCTTCATATTGCGGAGATTTCTCTCCCGGGAGGAACTTTGCCTTTAGGGGTTGAGATCCAGCAAGTTTCGTTTGCTGTTAATATAGCGCCATATGCAGATATGTATTTCATAAAATGGAAGATAATAAATAAAAGTTCAAACATTTGGGATAGTACTTACATTTGCATTGCCGATGATCCGGATATAGGAGATGGTACTGATGATGCTGCGGGCTGCGATTCAGTTAGACAAATGGGTTATGCATATAATGGCGATAACTATGATCCAATGTATGGAAATGCGCCCCCTGCTGTTGGATACAGGATTCTGCAAAGCCCAATGAAGCAAACAGGTAATCCGCTTGATACTGCTAAATTGCCATACGGTATTTACATTGGATATAAACTTATAGGTCTAACAGGTTATAATGTATTCATAAATACAAATGACCCCTGCGCAGGCGATCCCAGCGATGCAAACGCAGGTTATTTTTATATGACAGGCAGGAACGGATGCGGTAATCCACTAGTAAATCCGATCACAAATATTCCGACTAAGTTTAAATATAATAACAGACTGAATTGTGAGGGGATGTGGACAGGATGGTATGACTCAATACCTAGTGATGTAAGACAGATCATGAGTATGGGACCTTTAAATATGCATCCATCTGACACCCAGATCATAGTAACTTCAGTTATGGCAGCAAAAGGAATAGATTATTCTGGCAGTGTTTGCCAATTGCTTTCACTTTCCGATCTGGCAAAGCAGTATTATGATACAAATTTCGTTATAACTCCTATTGGGATCCGGAATAATTCATCCGAAATACCGGAAACTATCAAACTCTATCAAAATTATCCCAATCCGTTTAATCCCAATACGAAGATCAAATTTCAAATTGCAAAATTGTGGAATGCGAAGCTTACAATCTATGATGCGCTTGGCAGGGAAGTAACAACGCTTGTGAATGAACAGTTGCGGCCGGGAACGTATGAAGTTGAGTGGGACGGGACAAACTACGCTTCAGGGATATATTGTTATAGATTACTGTCGGGGAATTATTCTGAAATTCGAAAGATGATTTTACTGAAATAACAGAAAAACGGCATAAATGAACCCCCGAAGTTGTAGGCGATGAGGTATACAACACAAAGGGTTACATCCGTTAAACTTGTGTTTTCAAAGGATTACAATTATATTGTAAAAGGGAGGTATACATGAAAAAAACAATTTTCATTCTTTCTATTCTTTTCTTAACATCAATCAATTCTTTTTCTATTTCCGGATGGCAGCTTCAAAATAGCGGCACTTCAAATGATCTTTGGGGAGTTTCTTTCATCAATGAATATACTGGCATTGTTGTTGGGACAAACGGAACAATTATCAAAACTACAAACAGGGGCCATGACTGGTTTCCATTGAACAGCGGCACAACCGAGTGGCTGCTTAACGTTCAGATGGTAAGTCCGGAGAAAGGATTTGTTGCGGGTTATAACGGAAATTTCTACGTTACAACTGACGGCGGCAATTCCTGGTCAATGAACTCCAGCGGCACCTCATTGGAAATGAGGTATGTAAGTTTTATTAACGCGAACACCGGGAGTATTGTCGGCGGGGATAGTTATAATACTGTGATCGTACGAACCACAGACGGCGGCGCTACATGGAACAGGCAGTACTGCTGCGCGACTTACGGTTTAAAAGGAATTTTTAATGTTGACGCAAATACATCTTACATCAGCACATGGATAGGCGGCGTTGATAAATCAACCGACGGCGGCGCAACATGGAACTGCCAGAGCACGGGGCAATCGCTTGAAGGCTTGTGGTTCCAAAACGCAAACACCGGGACGATTGTTGGTTATAACGGAACCATAATAAAAACCACCGACGGCGGCGGAACCTGGGTTCATCAGAACTTACCCGGCGTTAATACATGGTATTTCGGAGTATACTTTGCAAACCTGAATACCGGTTTCATTTGCGGGTATAACGGAACATTACTAAAAACCGTAAACGGCGGCAATAACTGGAACAGCAATCTTAGCGGCGTGACTAACAATTTGTACATGTTTTCTTTTCTTGGGCAGAATGTCGGCACAGTGGTTGGTTCGCATGGTATTATTTTGAGAACTCAGACTTGCGGCGAGGTTTTAAGAAGTAATAATTATAGCGATGCGCTTACTGATATTTCAGTTGTGCAGGGTGAGGTCCCCGAAAAATTCGGGTTAAACCAGAATTACCCGAATCCGTTTAACCCAAGCACGAACATAGAATTTGATGTTGCTAAAACATCTGCGGCAAAGATAGTTGTATATGATATGCTTGGCAGGGCTCTTGAAACGCTTGCGGATCAAACCCTGATGCCGGGTAAGTATTCGGTTACCTGGAATGCATCAAATTATCCCAGCGGTGTGTATTTCTATAAATTGCAGGCGGGCGACTTTGTTCAGACAAAGAGGATGATTTTAATTAAATAACCACAAATAAATTTCTTTTTTGGGGGAAATATGAAAACTTCAAAATTGATATTTGCCGTTGTATTTGTTTTTTTCTTCATAAATATTGAAGCATACGCACAATGGGTTGAGCAGAATTCAGGAGTGACCAGGAAGCTCAATAGTATGGACGGGTACACTGATGGTAATGCCTGGGTTTGCGGAGACAGCGGTACAGTCTTGAGAACTACGAATTTTGGGGTCAATTGGATCAATGTGTCCGGTAACGGTATTCCTTTAAACGTTAATCTTGTCGGAATTTTCGATGCCTTTCATGATCTTAATGCTTATACATGCGGTAATTCGCCCATTTCATCTTATATTTTTGTAACTAGCAATGGCGGCAGCCAATGGACGCAGGTTTTTTCTGAGTCCGGAGGCCAGGCTTTGGCAATTGGGTGTGAAACATATGTAGGAAATCCTATCGGGGGCCGATGGTCCATTTGGAAGAGTGATTATTTAGGAACGGCCTGGGATTCGGTTGGTCTTTATTTACCTCAAAGTAATGGTGAACATGGCTGGAAGAACGGAGTTCGCACTACCGGAAATTGTTCATGGCAGTTTGCATTTGGGTCTAATAATGGGAAAATCTATGAGAGGTTTAATGGTTCACAGTGGATGATATTCTCCGCTTTGCCAGAGCAAAATGTTTATGCATTGGACTGGGCAGCGGGGAGTTCGATAGGTTATTATGGCGGCTCTAATCTTTATGTTACAACGAATTTTTCCGTTTCATGGCAAATGATGAGCGCCCCAGGTACAGGAAATTTTGTCAGTATTGAGAATACTTATCGTAATTTATGGTGCCTAAGGCAGGATAATAAGATATATAATTTAGACTCAATAAATAACTGGAATACATCTTATATACCGCCGAACGGAAATATCACAATGATAAAGAACATATTTAATTTTATGTTTGCTGTGAGGGATAACGGCGGCATTTCACGCAGGGTTATTACCGGCTTTCCTCTTGGCATTATTCAGATTGGAAACGAAGTTCCCAAATCATTTTCTCTTTCTCAGAATTACCCAAATCCTTTTAACCCGAATACGAAAATAAAGTTTTCAATTCCTGCAGACGGCAAACAGCAGACGTTTGACACAAGGCTCATAATTTACGATGCACTTGGCAGAGAAGTTGCAACTGTTATAAATCAGCGCCTTCAGCCGGGAAGTTACGAGGTTAGCTGGGACGGGACAAACTCACCCAGCGGGGTTTATTTTTATAAGCTGGAAACCGGCGATTTTGTGCAGACAAGAAAGATGATTTTATTAAAATAAACTGAGATTAAAATAGTTTCTATCAATGGGAGGTCATTTCAACCTCCATTTTTTTATAGCCGGCAATTTATTTAAATTTCAAAATCAATACCCTGAATTGTAATATTTTTTGTTAATGAAGTTAGTTATAAACAGGCAAGTGGAATAAGCCGTCAAACGCTTTATACTTAGTAAAAACGTGTAACTTTTGCTATAATTTAACTATTGATATTACAATGAAGTACGGATAGGTTAGCGTAAGGATTTTCTCCCTCGCAGAGAAAAATTTATCTAAGGAGTCATGAATAGAGTTTCGCTTATTTTTTGTTTTGTCATATTTTCTGCAAACCTTTACTCGTCTGAAATTAACAGAAACATTATTTACTCAGACCCTTTGCCAGGTTCAAAATTAATTAACAGAGAAACCGCAATACTGGTTAAGCCTGCTGCCAACATAGATATACAAACCATGGTAAATGACGGCGCAGTTATAATTAACGGAAGCATCAGCGGTCTTAAAAAAGCGGAAACAAAACTGGTTGATAACGGCAGAGTATTAGAGTTGAAACCTGAAGTCCCTTTTTCATTTGGTGAAACCGTTACAGTTATGTTCACAGGTATGGTAAGAACAAACGGGAAAAGCATAACGCCGTTTGAATATTCATTTCAGATAAAGAAAGCTGAACCGCCTCAGCGGCAGCTGGCGGGATTGATGAATGAGATCACCAGCGATAAAATAAACCAGCTCATCAATCCTGTCAGGCAAAATGATTACAGTGGAGGCCCGCCCCCCCTAATTGTAACAACTGATAATAATCCTTCAAATGGTAATTTATTGTTCAGCAATATTGTATTTAACCCGGCAATATCAAATTACCCTTACCTGATGATCATAAATAATAACGGTTCGGATTATTTCACCAGGTCTCTTAGCTACGAGGCATGGAACTTTGATAAACAGCCTAATGGTTTGCTGACATATTTTGACCAGCAATATTATAAATATTTCGGTTTGAACAGTTCATATAATTTAGCCGATACTTTTTATACGGGCAACGGTTATATAACAGACCTGCATGAACTAAGGGTTCTTCAGGATGGCTCCGCTTATCTCTTAAGCTATGACGAGGAATATGTTAATATGAGCTTGATCTACCCCGGCGGCGATACCAATGCGCTCGTAACAGGCCTGATAATACAGGAGATCGACCCGAATAGAAATGTTATATTCCAGTGGAGGAGCTGGGATCACTTCAGTATACTGGACGCAACGCATGAAAATTTTACATCAAGCATTATCGATTATGTTCACGGCAATGCTCTCGAAGTTGAAAGTGACGGCAATATTATTCTGTCATCAAGGCATATGGATGAGATCACAAAAATTAACAGGAACACAGGCGATATTATCTGGAGGCTTGGGGGGAAAAATAATCAGTTCACTTTTATCGGCGATCCTGAAAAGTTTTCCCACCAACATGATATAAGAAGGGTCAGCGGCTCTAACCTGACGCTTTTTGACAACGGTAATTTTCATACGCCGCCGCATTCAAGAGCCTGCGAGTATAACGTTGATGAGGTAAATAAAACAGCAACCCTTGTATGGCAATACAGAAATACGCCGGATTATTACGGCTCCGCTATGGGCGACGTGCAGAGGCTTCCGAATGGGAATACTTTGATCTCATGGGGAGCGACAAATCCAACAATAACTGAAGTTACAACTAACGGTACAAAAGTATTTGAAATGACATTAGATTCAAATGTATTCACATACCGTGCATTCAGATACCAGATGAATGATTCGCTTACAGGCATAACAACAGGCCCCGGAATACCCGGGAGCTATTCGCTCAGCCAAAACTATCCGAACCCGTTTAACCCGGTTACAAAGATAAAATTCGCAGTTCCGGCAGACGGCAAACGGCAGACAGCTGACGCAAAGCTTGTAATTTATGATGTTCTTGGCAGGGAGGTTGCAACCATCGTTAATAAGCCACTTCAGCCCGGAAGTTACGAGGTTAATTGGGATGCGACAAACTCTCCGAGCGGAGTTTATTTCTATAAGCTGGAAACCGGCGATTTTGTGCAGACAAGAAAGATGGTCCTGATAAAATAATAAATCTCAATTGTTTTTAAGCGAGCCCCGTCAATTAAGGCGGGGTTTTTTGATTTGTGCAATTCGTTTAATGTAGATTAGAAAATTTATTAGCCGTAAATTTGAGTTCATGACTTATTTAAAACGGCTAATTCCATACTTAAAGCGCTATAAACTTAAGTTGTTTGTAGGCTTAATTGTTATTTGCCTCAGCGCAATATTCACAAATTTCATCCCATTTGTCGTTTCCAAGGCTATTGATTCAATAAAAAACACAGGGGAATATCATTCTCTGCTTAATTATGCATTGCTGACGCTTGGCTTTGCCGGGGCGAGCGGATTTTTCCTCTACCTCACACGCCAAACAGTTATTATAGTATCGCGCGAAATTGAAAATGACCTACGAAACGATTTTTTCGAGCATATCCTGGACCAGGACCAGCAGTATTTTCATTTTCACCCTACCGGTGAAATAATGGCGCTGGCGACAAACGATATCTCCGCAGTAAGGAATTTTATCGGGCCGGGAATTATGTACACTTCTGAAACAATTGTAAATTTCATTATGGCGATAAGCCTGATGCTTTCAATGAATGTGGGTCTTACGTTAATAGCTGTAATACCGATACCGCTAATTTCGTATGTTGTATACAGGATAGGCAAAGCCGTAAACTATAAATTTGAAAAAGTACAGAAACAGTTTTCTGACCTGACCACAAAAGCGCAGGAAAATCTATCGGGTATTAAAGTCGTAAAAGCTTATACAAGAGAAAAAGGCGAAACCGAAAGCTTCCGCATAATATCGCTTGATTACATGAAGAAGAATCTTGAGCTGGCTAAAGTTCAGGCGTTTTCGTTTCCGTTGATGTTTTCAATGATAGGAGTTTCGGTTGTAACAGTGTTGTATGTTGGCGGCAATAAAATTATTAATGGCCAGCTGACCATCGGGGAGCTAACCGCATTTATAATATACCTTGGCTTATTAACGTGGCCCATTATTTCGCTTGGATGGGTTGTAAACCTTACCCAGCGCGCAGATGCATCCATGAAAAGGCTTGCGCTGATATTTGATAATAAACCAATTATTACTGACATAACAGTCGGGACTCACGCCGATGAAAACGGAAACGGTATTAAAGAATTAGTAAATGAAATTACCGGAAGCATTGAGTTTAAAGATCTGAATTTCCGCTACCATGAGAATTTCCCGTATGTTTTAAAGAATGTAAATTTGAAGATCGAAGCCGGCGAAACCATCGGCATAATCGGGCACACTGGTTCTGGGAAGTCCACATTAGTGAACCTGATACCGCGGTTATTTGAAGCGGGCGAAGGAAAAATACTTTTCGACGGGCGCGATATAAAAGATATTCCGCTTAGAGTTTTAAGAACCTCAATAGGTTATGTGCCGCAGGAAACATTTCTATTCTCTGATAGCATAGAGCACAACATTTCATACGGATTGAAAGACGCAGACAAAGACAGGATAATCTGGACATCAAAAATATCGCAGATATATAAAGATATAGATTCATTCCCGAACAGGTTCGATACTGTGCTTGGCGAGCGCGGGATTAATCTCTCCGGCGGACAAAAGCAAAGAGCATCTATTGCCCGCGCGATTTTTACCGACCCAAAGATCCTGATACTCGATGATGCATTTTCAGCTGTGGACACTTACACAGAAGAAGAGATATTATCCGGATTAAAGGATGTGATGAAAAACCGCACGACAATTTTGATCAGCCACAGAGTATCAACTTTAAAGAACTCGGACAGGATAGTTGTGCTTAAAGAAGGTACAATAGCTGAAATTGGAACGCATGAATCCCTGATCCAGCAGGAAGGAATTTACGCGGATATCTTCTTCAAACAATTATTAGAAGAAGAACTGAAAGAATTGTGACTATAACCGTCTGACTGCTCCAATCGGTCCGGCGGATAAAATTAATTAATGGCGGAAGAAAAAGAAAATAACGAGAAAGAGAAAAGCAAAGAAGGTTCCCGGGAAATAGACGAGATAACGGGTAAAGCTTACGATGCACATTTGATGAAGCGGCTGATGAAATACCTCAGGCCGTATTTCAAATGGGTGATAGTGGCAATAGTTCTTACGCTGGGCGTTGCTTTCGCGAGCACTATCCGCCCGTACCTGACCAAAGTAGCAATTGATAATTATATAGCCAATAAAGATTCGGCGGGACTGCTGAGGATTATCATATTACTATTTGTGACGCTTTTTGCATCGGGCTTGCTGCAGTATGCAATGACTTACCTCACGCAATGGGTCGGGCAAAAGACTATTTACGACCTGCGTATGGAGCTGTTTGAGCATTTGCAGAAACTATCGATGGGATTCTTTGACAGGCATCCCGTTGGGCAGCTTGTGACAAGGCTTACTAATGATATTGAAGTGCTGAATGAAATGTTCTCATCGGGTATTGTGATGATATTCGCCGACGTTTTTACCATTGCTGGAATTTTGTTCTTTATGTTAACCCTGAGCTGGCAGATGACTTTGATTTGCCTATCGGTTGTTATCCCTTTGATATACGCCACAATGGTTTTCAGGCGCAAAGTAAGAGCGGCGTATAGAGATGTCAGGCTGTATTTGGCGCAGATGAATTCGTACCTTCAGGAACACATCAGCGGCATAATGGTTGTTAAAATTTTCAATAAAGAAAAGAAAACGATTGATGATTTTAAGAAGATAAATCTTGATCATACCATCGCCAACAAAAAGTCCGTCTTTTACTATTCGGTATTTTTCCCGATCGTTGAATTTATCGGGGCGGTATCAGTCGCGCTTATTATCTGGTACGGCGGTGGCAAAGTGGTCCAGGGGATGGTTGGCGGCATGACCATCGGTATTCTTATTTCATTCCTCCAGTATTCGGAAATGTTTTTCCGCCCTATAAGGGACCTGTCCGAAAAATACAATATTATGCAGACTGCCATGGCATCTTCAGAAAGAATTTTCAGATTGCTTGACAGGCAGGACATAATTCCGGAACCTAAGAATCCTATAGAGCTGAAATATGTTAAAGGAGATATTGAATTCCGGAATGTGTGGTTTGCATATATTAAAGAAGATTATGTTTTAAAGAATCTATCAATAAATATAAAGCAGGGCGAGAAGGTTGCATTTGTTGGCGCAACAGGCGCAGGCAAAACTTCGATTATGAACCTTATCTGCAGGTTTTATGACGTGCAAAAAGGCGAGATACTTCTTGATGGCGTTAATATAAAAGACATTACAAAAGAGAATCTCAGGAGCAATATAGGCCTTGTTGTGCAGGATATTTTCCTGTTCTCAGATTCCGTGAAAAATAATATCAGCTTAGGGAACAATTCGATAAGCGATGAGAGAATCAAAGAAGCTGCAAAGATAATAGGTATCGACGGATTCATAGAACGGCTGCCGGAAGGATTCAGCCAGAACGTTAAGGAACGCGGCGTCACATTATCTCAGGGCGAACGGCAGCTCATAACATTTGCGCGCGCGCTGGCTTATGACCCGAGAATCCTGATACTCGATGAAGCTACTTCAAGCGTTGATACTAATTCGGAAATACTAATTCAGAAAGCTATTGATAAGCTGATGGAAGGCAGAACTTCTATTATTATAGCTCACAGGCTATCTACAATTCAAAAGTGCGATAAAATAATTGTTATGCACAAAGGCGAGATACGAGAAGTAGGCAACCATCAGGAACTGCTTGAAATGGGCGGAATATATTCAAAACTTTACCAGCTCCAGTATAAAGAATCATTCGTGAGAACAACATAATGAAAAAATTGATCCTTGCAACAAAAAACAAAGGAAAAGTACGCGAGATAACGGAATATTTCAAAGATTCAGAATTTGAAATAACCGGTTTGGAAGATAGTTTTCCTGACATAGATGAAACAGGTACAACATTTGAAGAGAACGCCACACTTAAAGCAGAACAGGTTTATAACCAGCTTAAAATCTTAACGCTGGCAGATGACTCGGGTCTTGAAGTTGATTATCTTGTGGGCGAACCGGGAGTTTACTCTGCCAGGTTCGCAGGGGAAAACGCGACGGATCTTGATAACTGCAAAAAGCTGCTTGAGGAGATGGGTGATGCTGAAGATGAAGACCGCGCCGCAAGATTTAAGTGCGTTATGGTTCTGTATGACGGAACCGAGAAACATGTTTTTGAGGGGGTTTGCGAAGGAAAAATTATCTCTGAGATGAGAGGCAATGATGGTTTCGGGTATGACCCGTTGTTTGTTCCCAATGGTTACACACAAACATATGCAGAGCTTGATCTTGGAACCAAGAACACAATCTCCCACAGAGGGAAAGCTTTGAAGCTTGTGAAGGATTATCTGCAAAATAAATGATAAGGACTCTCACTGTTGTATTTATTGTAAGCATTTTTTTTGGATGCAGCGAAAAGAAGCCAATTGTAATTAGCACACCGCCGCAAAATCCTGTAATTCAGACTATAAGCTATTCAGTAGTAAAATATTTCCCGCATGATACTAATTTATTCACCGAAGGATTATTATTTCATGATGGCCAGCTGTTTGAAAGCACGGGCTCACCGGGTGGACTGCCGCAAAGCAGGTCATTGATCGGAATAATAGATACAGCAACGGGTAAGATGTCGGTCAAAGAG
>Ga0265320_10003120_pt1 | contig 11250 bp, 14 predicted proteins | sample 4827metaG_FD_202087 | JGI IMG/M metagenome (GOLD analysis project Ga0265320, IMG submission 202087) | Rhizosphere microbial communities from Carex aquatilis grown in University of Washington, Seatle, WA, United States - 4-8-27 metaG | ecosystem: Host-associated > Plants > Roots > Rhizosphere >...
TAAAGTGGGCGAATTTTTCATTGAGTTGGTACGCGTTACGCACTCCATTCCCGGCAGCACGATGGTAATAGTTGATACACCAGTTGGGCGCATAGTTAACACCGGTGACTTTCGCTTGGACCCCAATCCATTAGACCATGAGCGTACAGATATGACTCGCCTGGAAGAACTATCCAAAGAGGGCGTTCTGCTTCTAATGAGCGAAAGTACTACTACCGAGCGTATGGGTCGCACCCCTAGCGAGAGTACCATTGAAAAAAGCTTCGTGGATATCATGCAGCGGGCTCCCGGGCGAATTTTCGTAGCAATTTTCTCCACCAACGTTAACCGAGTCCAGATGATAGTCAACGCCGCGGTCCACCACAACCGCAAAATTGCACTTGATGGCCGCAGTATGATTAGCACTCTTGAAATGGCTGTTAGAAACGGCTTCATGAAGATTCCAAAAGGCACATTCGTGCCTATCGCTAACGTAGGCAACATGAAGGACCAGGACGTGGTGGTAGTTTGCACCGGTGGTCAGGGCGAACCAAACTCGGCACTGCAGCGGATGAGTATGGGCGACCATAAACACGTCAGCCTCAAAGAACAAGACACCGTAATACTATCCAGCACTCCGATTCCGTATACCGGCAATGACGCCCTAATACGCTCTATGGTGGATGAACTGCTGCGTAAGGGAGTGCACGTTTACCGCCATGAGACTTACGAGCTTGATGGCGCCGGTCCGCTGCACGTTTCTGGACACGGTAGTATTGAGGAATACCGCGACATGATTAAACTGCTCAAACCAAAATTCTTCATGCCAATTTACGGCGACTATACTGCTAAGAAATACCACATGAATATCGCTCTGGAAGAAGGTATCCCTCGCGCTAACACCGTTAATGCCGACAACGGGGAAGTGATAACTATTACTCCGGACAAGCTGGAAAAAGCCGGTGAGGTACCGCATGGTACGGTACTGGTAGACCAAACCGGGGCGGTTGTTTCCAGTATTGTAGTTAAAGATCGGGTACTGCTGGCCGAAGAGGGCTTAGTTGCGGTGGTGCTAACTATAGATAAGAAAACCGGCCAACTGTTAACCAGCCCCGATATCATCAGCCGCGGCTTCATATATATGAAGGATAGCGAGGAGCTAATGAATGCCTTCCGCGCCGAGCTTAGAAGGGCAGTAACTCAGCGCTTTAAACGTGTTGACCTGGACCGCTTCAAAGCCGAACTTAAGGATTACGTTACACATTTCTTGTACGAGCAAACACAGCGCAGCCCAATAGTCATACCGGTGGTTAATGTTGTTGGCGGCAGGACTGAAAAGTCCAACAACGACGCCCACAAGGCCAACGGTAATGGTCAGGCAGAGACTGCTGATGCGCCAAAATCACCCGAGCAGATTGCACTAGAGCAACAGCGCCGATTTGCCCAAATGAGACAGCGCTTACTCAACCAAGACGCCAGAGTAGACTAGTTGACACCATAAGCATAATTGTGTTATAATTATGACAACGTTAAGGCAATCAAATTGCTTGGCGCTTAAGGTATAATCAATCTAGAAATGGCAAAAAAACGAAAACCGGGCCGGCCCGCCGGCAGCAAAGCCAAAACCAAAAAAGAGCCAAAGCAAAACTCTGGCTTTTGGCGCGGTGTAGCGGCTGTTGTCCTAATACTTCTGGGCATAGTGTTATTCTTTGGCTTGTTTATCAACGCGCCGTTGCCTAAAAACCTTTGGAATGGAGTTTGGAGCGGGATTGGTGTGGCCACGATTATAGCCCCCGTACTATTAATATATTTAGGTGGCCTTAAGTTTCTGACCGAAGACCAACGAATTCCATTTGCGAAAATCATCGGGGCGGTGGCGTTAACCGCTTTCTTTGCAGGTTGGATGCACACAGCCTTTTTGCACACTGATGCCGCTACGGGGCAATTGGCTGGTGGACATGGCGGGAGTGTAGGAAAAGCCCTGGGCAATGGTTTAGAAGGGGCTCTGGGCAAATTTTTATCTTCCTTAGTCTTTTTTGTGCTGGCCGTTTTTGCTTTGATGTTTACTTTTGGCATAGACCCTAAGGCGCTTTTGAAACTGTCGGCGCTTTTTAAGCGAGAAAAAACCGAAGACGAGGAAGACGGGGCCAGCGAAGATTTGGCGTCACTAAAGAAGAAGCTTACGCCTGGATTCCAGCTGCACGAGGGCGTGCCGGTAGAGCATCATACGCCCGCTCGGCTATCCAGCCTACGAAATACCGCTGAAAAACTAGCGCCTGACCAAGATCACGCTGCCCTAATAACGGCCAGCGATCCGGACTGGCAGTTCCCACCGCTAAGCCTGTTATCCGATAAGCAAGATAAAGCCGACGCCGGAAATGTGGCCGGCAACGCCGAAATTATCAAAGACACATTTTCAAATTTTAATATCGACGTAGAGGTAGAGGGTGCCAATGTTGGCCCGCGAGTAACTCAGTTCACTATTAAGCCGCCAACGGGGGTGAAATTAACGAAACTAACGGCTCTGGAAGACAACCTGAAACTGGATTTAGCCGCCCACAGCATCCGCATGGAAGCACCTATTCCTGGCAAGCGCTCAGTTGGCGTAGAAGTGCCAAACATCAAAGCCGCGACCGTAACTATACATGGACTACTGTCCAGTCCCGAGTGGCGTGAGCTTACCAGCCCGCTGGGTTTTGTAATTGGTAAGGACATTGCCGGCAATCCGATAGTTGGCAACCTGGATAATATGCCTCACCTTTTGATAGCTGGGCAAACCGGTTCTGGTAAGAGCGTTATGATAAATACGCTTCTAACCAGCCTGCTTTATAAAAATAGCCCGGCCGACCTTAAATTAATTTTGGTTGACCCAAAGCAGGTAGAGATGGCGCCTTATGCCGATATTCCGCATCTTCTGGCACCGGTTATCACTGAGCCCGAAAAGTGCATTAGCGCCCTGAAGTGGGCAGTGGCCGAAATGGAGCGTCGCCTTAAAGCTTTTGCTGAAGTCGGGAAACGCAACATCGGTGAATATAACAGCCTGAAAAGTGAAGAAGGCATGCCCTACATAATCATAGTCATAGATGAGCTGGCCGACCTAATGATGATGGCCGCCCGCGACGTGGAGGCTCTTATAGTACGCCTAGCTCAAAAAGCCAGAGCCTCAGGCATACATTTGGTAATTGCTACGCAACGCCCCAGTGTAGATGTTATAACGGGACTAATTAAGGCTAACGTGCCGGCCCGCATCGCCTTCACTGTAGTAAGCCAAGTAGATTCTCGCACCATTATCGACCAGGGTGGAGCCGAAAAACTATTAGGCCGCGGAGACCTATTGTTTAGCATTCCGGAATTTCCTAAACCAAAACGTGTTCAAGGAGCGTTGATTAGTGATGGGGAGACCAACAAGGTTTGCGACTTTTTACGCGGCCAACGGCCACCGCAGTACGACGATGAGGTTATCAGCCAGCCAGTACAGCTTAGTGGTAAGGGTAGCGTGATTGCCAGCATAGGTAATGATGCTGATGACGATATGTGGAAAGACGCCGTAAGTGTGGTGATCGATAACCGTAAAGCCAGCACCTCACTGCTACAACGAAAGCTACGCATTGGCTACGGCCGAGCCTCACGGTTGATGGACATGATGGAAGAGCAGGGAATTATTGGCCAGGCCGATGGAGCCAAGCCCCGAGAAGTACTCGTTAGTAGTATTGATGAAGTCTTTGGTTCACCCGAACCAGCCGGTGTGCCGGCCAGTGGTGGCGATGTCTACGACGACATGCCCGATGACGAATAAAACCTGAAAGTGATAATTTGAGAGTTCCGACGGAGCCCCGGTGCATCACTGCACACGAGGCTCACGTCGGTTCGGCTATTCGACTCGCTCGTTGATGTGTGAAAACCTTTCGGTTGTCGTACATGAAGAACATCGGCCCGAGGCAGTAGAGGCTGATGTTGACGGTCAGGTAGGGCATACCGCCGAGTCCGACCAACAGCCCGTAAAGGCTGTAGCTGACGCCGGTATGCGCTAACGACCGCAAGATCCACCGACTTACCGCCTCTCGTCTTTCAATGCCCCTGTCTCTCCAGGTGACGTAGAAGTTGAGGATGAAGACAGTGGCCGTGATGAGCGGCCAGTTCATCCAGACTGCGAGCAGGGGGTTGATGTCGTACTCAGAGACCTCCCTGCGGAGCAGCCAGGACCCCATGAAGCTCACGGGGACTGCTACCGAGAGGCTGATTAGCACTCTCTTGGGCTCGAAGTTCTCGCGGAGGAAGCTCCGCGACTTGCCAGACTCTTCGGTGCTGGGCAACGAGACCTCCTCTTGAACGAGCGTTGAGTTTTCGAAGACCTAGTCCAAGCGTCTCCGCTATCAAGACCTAAGCTAACTGTACAACAATTTAGAAAATATAGTAGGAAATCAGCAAAAATGTGCTTGCGCTTATAGCAGTAAATTCTTATAGTTATTTTCAGAGGGTTAAATAAAAATGCAAAAAGGTATTTTATGCAAAAGGGACTAGCAATAGCCATTTTTTGTGGCCCCCCAACAATAAAATCTTCCGTGCTTACAGGCACGGATTTTTGTTTAGTGAGGACAGCGTAATGGGCAAAAAAAATAGAGGACCATCACCTCGTTATATAAGACGTCCATTTAAAAACCCTCCTGAAGCTTTTCCAAGAGACTCAAATGAGCTAATAGACCTAGATGTTTACCTTGAATATTTAGTTGACGATCCTGAAGATGCACCAATTGAAATTAAGGACGACGAAAAGGCGCTTTGGCAACCTCAGCACATATATTTCCAAGGTCCATTTTACGGACAATACTCAGAGCGATCATACATGAGGGATCAAGTTTTGACGGAATTCCAGAGTTCTCCGTACAACCAAATCATTATGCGCAGAATACAGGAGCTGAAGGTTCATAGAAGATTTGAGGAGCATGTGTCTCCTCCTGCGCCGGAGACTATGAGGCAATCCCTAATCGACTTTAGAAGGCTAGATATATTGGGAGCGGCCGCAATCGGGAAAAGGATTGCTTTAGTGCCCGAAGCTCTTGAGTACTTGGTGCACGGGACCAACCCGCCGAAAGACAATTTCGGTCTGTCTCCTCTTGAAAGAGCAAACTTCTTTGATGAAGAGCTCAGGGTTTCGCTAGAGGCTCTCCAATCTCCTCTGGTAACACCCCAAAGATTAGTCACGGGAGCAATCAGAAGAACCGCAAGGTTAATAAATAGTGAGTCGTTGAATGAAGAGGCCGAAAGGCGCTTGGAGGAAGATGGAGTATATATCCCGGTACGGTTAAGAAAACCTGGCTTCCTATATGGACTAAGTAACACAATGCTCGAGCAAATGACTTCAGTAACCTACATTCGCCCAGACAAAGAAATCCCACTAGAACCTTTACAAACAGGGGTAGATAGGGTACAGTTAGCAGCGTAAAACAAACTTTAGGTTGGAGCGACTAATTAGGTGTCCAGCCATTAACCAAAGGAAGGAGTTCATATTACTAATATTTACGAAATTGCGGTGCTTTATCACCCAGACCTTGAAATAGATCTGGAAAAAGCCGAAACCCGCGTTAAAAAAATCATCACCGACAATGGCGGCAATGTTACTAAAACCGATAATTGGGGCAAACGTAAACTCGCCTACGAGATCGCCAAGCAGGATTTCGCTGTATATGTTTTTTATACGGTAGAGATACCGGCTGAAAACGTCGCCAAGATTGAGCAAACCTTCAATATAACAGATGAAATCATTCGCTTTTTAATTACTCGCCCAGACCTAAAAGCCCAGGCTAAGGCCGAAGCTCTAGCTGCGGAAAAGGCTAAAAAGGCCGCCGAGAGGGGTGATGATAAAGAAGAAGATAATGACGAAGACGAAGAATAAGAAAGGAATTTAGGATATGGCACGAAGTTTTAACCAAGTAATTTTGATGGGTAATCTAACCCGCGACCCGGAACTGCGAACCACGCCAAACGGCGCAACCGTGTGTAGCTTTAGCCTTGCGCTAAACCGTAGCTATAAGAATGCCGAGGGCGATTGGACCGAAGCCACTGACTTTATTGACATTGTAGCCTGGGGACCACTAGGAGAGAGAGTTGCTCAGTATCTAAGTAAAGGGCGACCAGCTCTAGTTAATGGTCGCTTGCAGAGCCGCAGCTGGGAACAAGAAGGTCAAAAACGCAGCAAGGTGGAAGTAGTCGCTCAGGACGTAACATTCCTGGGTGGGGCTCCTGGTGGCGGAAGCGCACCAAGAAATGCCGACGACCCGGCTGACGAACCAAGCAGTGAACCAAAGAAATCAACTGGCAAGAAGGCTAAAGAAGAAGATGTTGTTATTGAGGACATTGGCGACGAGCCGATTAATCTCGACGACATCCCATTTTAAGGAGATTAAATGGCGAAGATATTTAAACACAGAACTGACGTAGCTTTTTTTGATTACAAGGACTTTAAAACCTTGCAGCGCTACGTCAACCAATACGGGCAGATTGAGACTCGCAAAAAGACCGGCTTAACTGAGAGTAAGCAGCGTCAACTAGCCAAGGCTATCAAACGCGCTCGTCACATTGCGCTACTACCTTTCGTTGCCAGCAACTAGAGCGAACTAATGGAGAGTGAGCAATCACCATCTGTAATGGCTAAACGCCTGGAAGCCGAGGTCCGTATGATTTTGCGGCCGGTAGATGCCTATAAACTGGATCCAAAACAGCGCGAAACTTTGGCCAACTTGCGCCAAAACCTGGCTGACGCGCGTATTTACTCCAACGACTACGAACTATCAGAAACCAGGGAAGAGCAGGAGCTGAATGCCAAACGGGCCAAACATTGGTTGCGAGAAGCTCGCGAAGACATGCTATCCGCCAGCCAGCATGACATCTTTAGCGCCATCGACGTGGCTCATCTGTCAGCCCAAATCGAGCAAATAATAGGGCGATTAAACTAGGAGTATTTATGGCGCTAAGTATCACTAATCTTAAAAAAGGCACGATTTTCCAGATGGAAGATGTGCCGTATAAGGTTTTGGAGTATCGTCAAAAAGTTATGGGCCGCGGTGGCTCTATTGTTAACGTCAAGATTAAGAGTCTGATAGACGGCAAAGTACTGGATAAGACCTTCAAGGGCAGCGAGCAGGTTGATACTGCCGATGTATCCAGCCGTAGTGTTCAATACCTCTACAGTGATAGCGCCAAGTTTTATTTTATGGATGACAACAGCTATGAGCAGTTTGAGTTGCCATCAGCTGACATGGACGATAAAGGAAGCTATATGCGCGAGGGCGACCCGGTCAGCGCTCAGCTGTTTAATGGGCAGATAATAGGTATTGAACTCCCCAAAAACGTACCCCTTAAAGTTACCTACACGGAGAGCGTCGTTAAGGGCGATACCAGCAGCGCTATAACCAAGGATGCCACACTGGAAACCGGGCTGGTTATTAAAGTCCCAGCTTTTATCAAACAGAGCGATATAGTCAGTGTTGACACCAGCTCCGGCGCTTACCGTGAGCGGATTAAAGGCTAGTATATGTTAAAAAAACGACTTGATCAGGCGATGGTAGACATGGGCCTAGTTGTCTCACGCTCTCAGGCAGAGAGCTATGTAAAACTTGGTGCGGTGCAAGTTAACGGGAAAACAGTGGCAAAAGCCGGTTACTTTGTCAGTCCAGACTCGCGCATAACTTTGTCGCAGCAGGAGCAGTACGTCAGCCGTGCCGCCCTAAAACTAGCCAGTGTTGCCGGTCTGTTCAAACTGGATTTTAGCAACAAAACAGTTTTGGATGTTGGCAGCAGCACCGGTGGTTTTACGGATTATGCGCTGAAGCAGGGAGCTGCCAAAGTTATCGCGGTGGATGTTGGCACTGAGCAACTACACCCCAGCCTGAGAGATAATAAACGCATTGAATTACACGAAAAAACGGATATCAGAAATCTGAAACTTAACCTAAAACCGGACATTACTCTAATAGACGTCAGCTTCATAAGCCTTCGACAGGTCCTGCCGGCAGTTGCTGCTTTGGCCAGCGACACAACACAGATAGTAGCTATGGTTAAACCGCAATTTGAAGCTTCGAGCAAGGAAGTTAATAAAGGTGTAATAAAAAATGACACCATTCGTCGTCAGATACTAAAGGATTTTGAATCCTGGGCAAAAAATATGTTCATTCTGCAGGCTAAGGCTGATAGCCAGGTGGCTGGTGCAAAGGGCAATAAAGAGCGGTTTTACCTTCTGAAAAAAGCCTAAAACTTGACTTTAACAGATACGAAATGGTATGTTTGAAAGTGGCGGTTGTCAGACCGGTCCGAACTTATGTCTCGCAGGGAGTGCACCCGCAAGGTGTGCACGCCAACTTGAGAGGCTCGGACATTAAGCTTAGTCACCGAAGGTTCAGTCTTCAGTGGCAAGGACAGCTTACAAACTACAACCAAATCAATGACAGTTATGGGCTGCTGTTTTAATGGCTCATAGTACATCGACTCTGGAGATAACATGCATAGATGCTGTATCACCATCGTTCTTCTATATGTGGCTGGCTTTAGCGCCTCGGCGCAGGCCAGCCCGGCTCGTCAAACCATAAAGCTCCATGACGTTGTTGCCTACACCGACAGAGCACTTGTCCATAGCAACTACGCCGGCAGCCCGATGCGCAGGCAACTGGTAGCAATTGTGAAAGCTGCTCGCCAGCAAGGTATTTCGCCGTTCTTTCTGCTCTCGATTTCGGGAGTGGAGTCAGGCTTTGGCAAGCAGGCCTGCGGCTATAACGCCTGGGGGTGGAATTCATGCAACGGCTACAACTTCAGCAGTTTTGGAGATGGGGCCCTCATAGTTGCCCACTCCTTGAAGGTGAACTATCTAGGCAAATGGCATGGCCGGACAATTGAACAGGTCGGTGCCAAATACTGTGTTGGCTCGAGCTGGTCAGGCAAGGTCCGCTATTTCATGAACACAGTCTTCAAGGCTGGTAATGGACTGCGCTGGAACGATGCTGTATCTGTAGTTAAGAGGAGTCTTTAGCGGACGCGCTTTTTTCTGGAAAGCGCGTCCGCTGCGCTCCCCGCACGGCAATCGCCAATTTTAAAGAAGCGCGTGAAGCGCCTCCGGGTCATTAAGTGTTATATAAAAATGCTTGGTTTTTATAAGCCCTTTTTTTTCGAGTTTTGCCAGTTCGCGGCTGGCTGTTTCCCGGCTGGCGTTTATTGAGCTAGCAATATCTTGATGTCGCAGAGGCGCATCTATTATCAAACCTTCCTCTGTTTCTCTGCCAAAACGGTGAGACATAGTCAGAAGAAAGGACGCTAAACGTTCCCGAACAGTCCTGTACTCAAGATTTAATATTCTCTCGCTATGAATGCGATACATCTCAGTAACCATATCCAGAATTGGCAGCATGGCTCCGGGGTGGGTATGCAGATAATCTATATATTTTTGTCTATCAATACGCCTTACAGTAGTTGGCGTCATGGCTTGATAGATAATCTCTCGCTCAGAACCAGTTAGGGCCCAAATAAGCGGGAACACCTCTTGCTCCTTGCGTATAATCAACAGGTTTTCTTCACCGTATTTGCTAATATTAAAAGCTTTGACTAGACCCGATTCTATATAGAAGACACTACTTTGTTGTTCGCCAGGTCTAATGACGTACTCACTTCGCTTGTAAGTCAGTTTTGTGCCTTCAGCAAATAGGTTTACTAGTGAGGCAAACTGCCGGCTGCTCGCTAGCATGTCTATATTTTCTCACGTTTGGCAACTTTACGTATTTTTGTAGTCATTTTTTGTGACATATATCAAGATTTAAGCGTGTCCAAAATTACTGCGGCCGGTTCTTTTATTTAGCACAATATAGGGGCAATAAGGGGAGGAAATGCTCATGGTACACATAAGCGAGATAGAGTCCCGAGTCAGCCAGCTGGGGGTGCGCTTGTCCCGGTGGTTTAGACCAGAGTTGCGTGAACTTCAGCATGTCCTGCTAGATCACGAGACGATTATTGCTGTAGCGCCGGGCCGATACTTTGGGAGTTTTGCGCTCCTGGTGGCCACCGACCAACGCCTACTCCTTGTAGATAAACGGGCTTTCTTTATGAATCTAGAAGACATCCGCTACGATATGATTTCCGAAACAAACTTTAATGCCCGCCTGTATGACGCGACTGTCAGTATCTATACACTTAACAAACAGCACCGTTTCACCAGTATCAAATACAAGCATCAATTACGTGACCTGTGTCGGTATGTGCAGCAACGGATTATGGAAATCCGCCAATATCAAAACTCCAGCTCACCTGAAACAAGTCTGTTGAATATCCGTGGATCGGAGCGCTATCCTACTACTCAACCAAATGCTCAGCCACAGCTTGATCAAGTGGTCCAGTACGGATCACCAACCACTCATCGATCCAAAATAATCGGCGCGGCTGCTATTATCGGCACCCACCGGCCAAGATCATTCACTAACGGTGCGTTATCTACCCGGAGCAGTGTATTCATGGGCTCCAACTCTCAGTACTAAACATTAAACCGAAATTCGACAACATCGTTCGGCTGCATTATGTAGGTTTTGCCCTCGGTGCGGACTTTGCCAGCAGCTTTCGCCGCTACTTCAGAGCCGGAGGCTACCAAATCGTTATAATCCACCACTTGGGCGGCTATAAAACCACGTTCAAAGTCCGTATGAATAACTCCGGCAGCTTGCGGGGCAGTGGCGCCCTTACTAATTGTCCAGGCTCGCACCTCTTTTTCACCGGCCGTCAGATAGCTTTGCAGACCGAGGGCGCCGTAAGCTGCATGGATTAACTGCACTAATCCGGAATCGGTCTGACCGTAGCTTTCCAGCAATTCTTGGCGGTCGGCGGGGTCTAGCCCGCGTAGCTCACTTTCTAATTTAGCGCTTAAAAAAATGGTTGGGGCAGGCGACACAATGGCTGATAGATCAGCTTTCAATTTATCATCAGTAAGTTGCCCTTCGCTTAAGTTATAAACGATGATAAACGGCTTGGCGCTGAGCAGCTGCAAGTCGGCGATATCGGCGCGTTCTTCCTCTGTTAAAAACCCACCGGCCAGCTTGCCCGCGTCCAGCCCGGCTTTGACGCGCTCGACCAGCTCTAGAACCGGTTTAAGTTTAGGGTCGGCTTTGACTTCTTTTTCTAGGCGCGGCAGGCGGTTAGCTACGGTTTGCAGGTCGGCTAAAATCAACTCAGTATTGATAATTTCTATGTCGTTTTTTGGGTTAGTGCCGCTGTTTAGGATATTGCTGTCGTCAAATGCCCGCA
>Ga0265320_10003123_pt1 | contig 11245 bp, 11 predicted proteins | sample 4827metaG_FD_202087 | JGI IMG/M metagenome (GOLD analysis project Ga0265320, IMG submission 202087) | Rhizosphere microbial communities from Carex aquatilis grown in University of Washington, Seatle, WA, United States - 4-8-27 metaG | ecosystem: Host-associated > Plants > Roots > Rhizosphere >...
TCACCACCTGGAAGCGCCAGCCCTGGCGGCGGGCATAGGCTCGCGCAGCCGCGAAGCGGCCGTCCAGTTGCCCGGAGATCAGCATGGGATCGGTGGAGTATTTGATCTCGACCAGACGCGGTACCGGTCGGCCGCCGCGATAGGTCACCAGGAAGTCGGGCACGTAGGACCGGGCATGGCCGTCGGCATCGTCGTATTCGATCCGCACCGGCTGTTCCTCGATGCCAACGACGGACGGATCAAAGCGGCAGAGCAAGGCGAAATCCCGTTCCAGGGTCGATTCCACCTGCACGCCGGGCCGCCCCTTTCCCATGGGCACCCGCCCACTTACACTGCGATAGCAAAGGCCGATCTTGCGTACAGACATCGAGTGTCCCCCATCACTCTTTACAACCAACGTTACCGTCGGGCGTGATTGTGTCGGGATCATGACCATCAAAAGGTGTTTTGATGGCGCCAAGCCCAAGTGTCCGGCGAAGCAGGGCATCCAGCCATGGCCCCACATCCTCGCCGGCACGATGTGCGGCCCGGCGGGCGGCCGCCTTCACTTCGGGCGAAACGCCATCCAGCTTCCAGTAGCGCCCCTTGCCCCAGGGCAGGCCGGAGGCCACGGGTTCGGCCACGTCGCCCATGGAACCCAGCTTGGTTCCGCATAGGGCGACCAGGTTCCGGCGGCTGGCAGTCTGGCCGTGGTCGTGAAGCACCTGGGCAGCCACCATGATCTCTTCCATGGCGTCGCCCTTGTGCGGCTCCTTCAGGTGCCAATCCACCGCGTTAGCATAGGCGAAGGGATACTCGCCCACCGGGCGCTTGCGCAGATCGGTGCTGGTCATGCCCACCGCCTTGGCGGCCTCGACGAAGCGATGCGGCCAGTCGGCCAACAGCCAATGGGCCATGGCGACCAGCACGCCCCGGGCGCGTGGGGTCAGCAGGGCGCCATCGCGGGCACGGGGAAGGCTTTCGGGCCGAACCGCCAGGCCTGGAGCACTTTCGGCCAACCAGAGTCTCAAGGCATGGGCGTGCTTGCCGCCCGCCAGCAGGCGGAGCAGTTGGGCCAGCATCTCGAACGCCGAGAAGGAATAGACCGGCCCGTATTCGCCGAGGCTACGCCATCCCTCCCGGATCAGCTCCAGCAGATCCCGCTGTACGGGGACGGTGTCGAGTGCTGGTTCATCCCCGGTGAAATCGCGGAGATCGGCGCCACAGCCCGGGCAGCAGATGGCGCCGCGACCATCCTGGCGGAGGATACTGAACGGCTCGGCACAGGCCGGACAGCGATCCAACAGCAGTCGCCCATGGATCGGGCAGACCGTGAAGAAAGAGAGTCGCCAGTTGAGGCGCAAATACGGCTGCGCATCCGCCCGCAAGCACCAGGGGCAGACCTGCTGGCCGAAGCAGCGCCGCCCGCCCTCACGCCCTGCCGGCGGCAGCCAGGCCAGTTTGTTGAGGCCGTCGTCATGCTCGAACAAGCGCCCGGACCAGCGGCCGAAGGTGGCGTGCTTCATGTCTTCGATCGCGAGCCCGGTCTTGCCCGCCAACAGGTCCAGCAGGCAGTCGTCGGCGTGACGGTCGAGATCGCGCGGGCTGCGATCTCCGCCGGGCTGGACGATGCGGTAAAGCTCTCCCGGCCGCAGACCGTTGGCAGCGGCGGTTCGGGTGAACCATGAAGATATCGACTCGTCGGGCAACAGCCTGGGGTGCCCTGGCCAGCGATCATCGTTGCGCATCGGCCCAGCCTCCAACCGAAGTGGAGGCCGAAGATCATACTGCAATTGGCCCGAACCGGGGGCGGAGGAGAGGACTCAACGGCCTGCGCAGAGGAAGGCGGGACCTCCTCCAACGGATAGCCCTTTAAACCGGACCAATCCGAGAAAACACGTTCGTCACCAACAATGGGCCGCCGACACGATGCGACCGCCATCCGGGCCGGGTCAGCCTCCCTATTATCTTGTTTTACAAGGAGAATGCCTGGGATGAGCGTCCCGAATCCGTCCGCCCTATGGCTGTAGCTATCCGGATTAAAGGTCAGAAGTCCGGCTTAAAGCTGAAAGCGACATCCAGATCTATCAAGGGTTCTGCGAAGAGATTGGCTGGGGGACTAGGATTCGAACCTAGACTGGCGGAGTCAGAGTCCGCTGTCCTACCGTTAGACGATCCCCCACCAGTCCGGCTGGTGGTCCGTGCCCCCGGCGACGACCGGGGTAACCACGAGAGGCGCACCTTCTAACACAGGCTCCCGGCCGGATCAATGGCGAAAGAGCGAAGACGGAAATTGGCCGCAAAGGGGCGGAAATCCGGGGGTTTCCGCCTGTCGGGACAGGGTGCTTCCCACCAATGCCCGTTTGGGAGTAACATCCGCCGCCCCGAATTATAGAGTCCCGCTTTTGGCTTACGCCTCCTCGTCCTCGTCCCGCACCATGCCGATTTACGCCGCCCTTGATCTCGGCACCAACAATTGCCGGATGCTGGTGGCGCGCCCGCAGGGCCGGACCTTCAAGGTGATCGACGCCTTTTCCCGCGTCACCCGGCTGGGCGAGGGGCTGGGCGCCAGCGGCGTGCTGTCCGAGGCGGCCATGGTCCGCACCCTGAACGCGCTGGAGGCCTGTGCCGAGAAGATGGAGCGCAACCGGGTGGGCCGGGCCCGGCTGGTGGCCACCGAGGCCTGCCGCCGCGCCAGCAACGGCGCGGAGTTCACCAGCCGCATCACCGAGCGTACCGGGCTCAAGCCCGATATCATCAGCCCCAGCGAGGAAGCCGGCCTGGCCCTGGGCGGCTGCGCCTCGCTGCTGGACCCGGGCGTGCCCTGGGCGCTGGTCTTCGACATCGGCGGCGGCTCCACCGAACTGGTCTGGGTGCGCAACTCCTCGCAGGGGCAGCAGGTGATGGGCATCCAGTCCATTCCCACCGGCGTGGTCACCCTGGCCGAGCAATGGGCGCACGACCTGGCTTCCAATACCGGCTATGACCGGGTGGTGGAACGCATCGGTGCCGCCTTCCGCCCGTTCGAGGCGCTGCATGCCATCGGCGCCATGCTGACCGGCAACATGGTACAGATGCTGGGCACCTCGGGCACCGTCACCACGCTGGGCGCCCTGCATCTGGGACTGGAGCGCTATGACCGCTCCCAGGTGGACGGGCTGGAACTGGGCTTCGCCGATATCGCCGCCGTCACCCGCAAGCTGGCCTCCATGACCCACGACCAGCGCGCCGCCCATCCCTGCATCGGGCCGGAACGCGCCGATCTGGTGGTGGCCGGCTGTGCCATCCTGGAGGCGGTGTGCCGCCTGTGGCCGCTGGGCAAGCTGCGGGTCGCCGATCGCGGCGTGCGCGAAGGCGTGCTGCTGAATATGATGCGCGAAGATGGAACCCTGGGAGCACGGAACTGATGGCGGCCACGGGAAGCAAGGGGGGGGGCAAGAAGAGTTCGGGACGCACCACCGGCTCGGGTCCGGGCGGCGGCTCGCGCAATCTCACCGTCAAGGTGAAGACCGCCAAGAGGCGCAAGCTGTCGTCCACCCTGTGGCTGCAGCGCCAGCTCAACGACCCCTATGTGCACGAAGCCAAGCGCCTGGGCTATCGCTCGCGCGCCGCCTTCAAGATGATCCAGTTGGACGAGCGCTTTCATATTCTGAAGCCCGGCCTGCGCGTCGTCGATCTGGGCGCCGCCCCCGGCGGCTGGACCCAGGTGGCGGTGGACAAGGTCGGCGCCCTGAAGCCCAAGGGCGGCGGCAAGGTGGTCGGCATGGATATCCTGGAATGGGACCCGCTGCCCGGCGCCATCACGCTGCAGGGCGACTTCCTGGCCGACGACGCCCCCGACCGCCTGAAGGAGGCCCTGGGCGGCCCCGCCGACGTGGTGCTGTCCGACATGGCGGCCCCCACCACCGGCCACCCCTCCACCGACCACCTGCGCATCATCGGCCTGGTGGAGGTGGCGCTGCACTTCGCCCTCGAGATCCTGACGCCGGGCGGCACCTTTGTCGCCAAGGTCTTCCAGGGCGGCACCGAGAAGACTCTGCTCGACCAGTTGAAGAAGAACTTCACCACCGTCCGCCACGCCAAGCCGCCGGCCAGCCGCCAGGGCTCGGCCGAGACCTATGTGGTGGCCACCGGCTTCCGCGGTTCCGCCGAATAAACCTCCAGCCTCAATGCAGCAGCGCCTCGGTCAGGTGGCTCTGCATCTCGCGCGGCGTGGCGTGGGTCAGGTCCTTGACCACCTCCACCACCACCATGCGCCGCGTGAAGTCGGAGAAGTGCTTGCGCAACTCGCCCATCATGGCCGGCGGAGCGACCACCACCAGCCGGTCGAACTGGTGGGCGAGAACGGCGCGGTCCAACTGGGCCGCCACCCGGCCGGCGAAGCGGCATTTCTCCTCGTCCTGCCAATCGCCCTCGTCGTAGGCGTGGCGGCCGATTCCGGCGGAATCGAAGGTCCGTCCGGGGCGGTCGGTGGTCATGGCGTGGTTATGAGCCCGCGACGGCGCGGCCAGCATGTAGTTCAGGGCCGGCACGATATCCCGTCCGGGGCCATCGCAATGGAAGAACCGGGCGCGGGTTCCATCGGCGACGCAAATCCATGTGCAGGGCTTTGCCATGTGAGCCTCCCTCACCGAATGTTGAACAAGGCTTCCCACCACCCACTACTATACCACCGTTCGGCCTTTGGGCGGGAAAGGCATGGCGGCAATCCTCCCGGCACATGGCTCTCCACGAGGCGATGCTTGAGACGCGGCCACGAATGTGTATGATGGCGCGCCACTAACCGGACCCCACCCCCCCGGAGGCGGCATGATCATCAAGGAAGCCCTTACATTCGACGACGTTCTGCTGGTCCCGGCGGAATCCTCCGTGCTGCCCGCGCAGGCGGATACCCGCACCTGGCTGACCAAGTCCATCGAACTGGGCATCCCCCTGCTGTCGGCGGCCATGGACACGGTGACCGAAAGCCGGCTGGCCATCGCGCTCGCCCAGGACGGCGGCATCGGCGTCATCCACAAGAACCTGGACATGGACGCCCAGGCCGCCGAGGTCCGCAAGGTCAAGAAGTTCGAATCCGGCATGGTGGTCAATCCGCTGACCATCCACCCCGACCAGACCCTGGCCGACGCGCTGCGCCTGATGTCCGATTACAAGATTTCCGGCATTCCGGTGGTCGAGCGCGGCTCGGGCAAGCTGGTGGGCATCCTCACCAACCGCGACGTGCGCTTCGCCAACGATGCCGCCCAGCCGGTCTACGAGCTGATGACCAAGGACAAGCTGGTCACCGTGCGCGAAGGCGTCGACAAGGAAGAGGCCAAGCGGCTTTTGCACCAGCACCGCATCGAGAAGCTGCTGGTGGTGGACGCCGACTACCGCTGTATCGGGCTGGTCACCGTCAAGGACATGGAGAAGGCCCAGGCCCACCCCACCGCCGCCAAGGACGAGAAGGGGCGGCTGCGCGTCGCCGCCGCCACCGGTGTGGGCAGCGACGGCTTCGCCCGCGCCATGAAGCTGATCGAGGCCGAGGTGGACGTCGTCGTGGTCGATACCGCCCACGGCCACTCGCGCGGCGTGATCGACACCATCGCCGAGATCCGCAAGGCCTCGCCCCATATCCAACTGGTGGGCGGCAACATCGCCACCCCGGAAGCCGCCCTGGCCCTGATCAAGGCCGGCGCCAACGCCGTCAAGGTCGGCATCGGGCCGGGCACCATCTGCACCACCCGCATGGTGGCGGGCGTGGGCGTGCCCCAGCTTTCCGCCATCATGGAAGTGTCCGAGGTGGCCCATAAGCACGGCGTCTCGGTGATCGCCGACGGCGGCATCAAGTATTCCGGCGACATCGCCAAGGCCATCGCGGCGGGCGCCGATTGCGTGATGATCGGCTCGCTGTTCGCCGGCACCGAGGAAAGCCCCGGCGAGGTGTTCCTGTTCCAGGGCCGCTCGTACAAGTCCTATCGCGGCATGGGCTCCATCGGGGCCATGGCGCGCGGCTCGGCCGACCGCTATTTCCAGGCCGAGGTCGGCGACAAGCTGAAGCTGGTGCCCGAAGGCGTCGAGGGCCGCGTCCCCTACAAGGGCCCGGTCACCACCGTCATCCACCAGATGATCGGCGGCCTGCGCGCTGGCATGGGCTACACCGGCAACGCCACCATCAAGGATATGCAGACCCGCTGCACCTTCCGCCGCATCACCTCGGCCGGCCTGCGTGAAAGCCATGTCCACGACGTGGCCATCACCAAGGAAGCGCCCAACTACAAGACCGATTGAATTCCAGTCCTCTTTGACACGGCGCCGCCCTGGGATATACAATGACGATATCCCAGGGCGGAGGCCGGCGATGACACGTACGAACCTGTTCCAGAGCAATCGTTCACAGGCCGTCCGCCTGCCCAAGGACGTGGCCTTCCCCGAAGGGGTCAAGGAAGTGGCGATTCTGCGCGATGGCGCCCGCCGGATTGTCGTTCCCGCCAATGCCATATGGGACGATTTCTTCGCGGCTCCTGGGGTGGGACTGCCGGATCGCGAACAGCCGGACATGCAGGAGCGGGAAAGCTTCTGACCATGTTGCGTTACATGCTCGATACCAATTTGTGCATTCGCGTGCTGCGTGACCGTCCCGCCGGTCTGCGCGAACGGTTCAATGCCGAAGCGGCAAATCTGTGCATCTCGACGGTCACGCTGGCCGAACTCCTGGTCGGTGCGGAGAAATCATCGAGGCCGATCGAAATTCGCCAGCAGGTCGAAGCCTTTGCCGCGCGCCTCGATGTCCTCTCGTTTGATTCCCATGCGGCGGCGCATTACGCCGATATTCGCGCCGATCTTGAACGCAAAGGCCAGACCATCGGCCCCTACGATTTGATGATCGCTGGCCATGCCCGCAGCCGGGGATTGATGGTGATCACCGGTAATCTCGACGAATTCAATCGTGTTGCCGGGCTACGGGCGGAAGACTGGTTGGCCGCCCTCACTCCTCCGGCCGGAAGGCCTCGGCGGGATCGTCGCCGGGGAACTTGATCAGGCTGGCCAGCACCGGGCTCATGGGGAAATCCAGGGCGGTGTTGACCGGCGGAATGGGCGACTGGAACCACTTGGCGTACAGCCGTCCCACCTCGCCCGAGGCCATCATTGCCTTCACCGTCCGATCCACCAGCGCCTTGAAGGCCGGATCGCCCTTGCGCAGCATGATGGCTATGGGCTCGGTGTTCAGGGTCTGCGGCAGAATCTCGTAATCCTTGGGCGCCGCCGAGTTGGCGATCAGCCCGGCCAGCAGGTTGTCGTCCATGACGAAGGCGGCGGCCTGATCGGTTTCCAGCAGGCGGAAGGATTCGGCGTGGTCGTTGCCGAACATTTCGCTCACCTTGATGTCGCGGCCCTGGACGCGGGCCTTGAGCAACTGCACGCTGGTGCTGCCGGCGGTGGTCGCCACCGCCTTGCCGTCCAACTGGGTCAGCTTGGAGATGTGGCTGGCCTTTTTCACCGCGATGCGTACCGACGCCACGTAGGTGGTGGGGGCGAAGGCCACCTGGGCCTGACGCGCCACGTTGTTGGTGGTCGAGCCGCATTCCAGGTCGATGGCGCCGTCGACCATCTTGCCGATGCGGTTCTTGGAGGTCACCACCTCGGTGCGCACCTCCAGGGCGGCAAGGCCGAGTTCGGTCTTCACCGCCTCGGCGACGCGGCGGCAGATTTCCACGTGATAGCCGACCGGCTGCCTGGCGGCATCGAGGTAGGACAGCGGGTAGGACGCCTCGCGCACACCCAATACGATGGTGCCGCCGCGTTTGACCTTATCCAAGGTGGGTTCCGGCCCGGCCTGGGCAGCGGCGGGCACCAGAGCGAGGGCCAACAGCAACACGGCGCGAATCACGGCCATCTCGACTTATTCCAATGACATTAATGGGCGAAGACTAGACACCCGTGGCGCGGGGACTGTCAATCCGGCCTGTCGTCCAGGGTGGTATGCGGGACTTGCGGTGAACGGGGATTTACAGCATCTATGCGCCCATGACTCCCGCCGCACGCCTTCAGGCCGCCATCGAGGTGCTTTCCGAAATCGAGAAGTCGGCCAAGCCGGCCGATTCGGTCGCATCGTTCTATTTCAAGCAGCGCCGCTATATCGGTGCCAAGGATCGCCGCGCCGTGGCCGAAGTGGTCTGGCGGGTGCTGCGCCGCCGGGCCCGCATCGACTGGTGGCTGGAGCATCTGGACCACCCCGAGCGGCCCAACGCCGAAGGCAAGGGGGGCGCGCGGGCCCGCGTGCTGGCCGACATGATCTTCGAGGGCATCAGGCCGGAGCCAGACCTGTTCCGCGGCCCCCACTCGGCCTATCCGCCCGAGCCGCCCGAGCGCCGGGTGCTGGACATGCTGGCCGGGCAGAAAAGCCTGTTCCACCGCGACATGCCGCCCCATGTGCGTGGCGAGTATCCGGAATGGCTGACGCCGCGCCTTTCGGCGCTGTATGGCGATAACCTCGATGCCGAGATGGGCGCCATGCGCGACGAGGCGCCGCTCGACCTCAGGGTCAACACCCTGAAGGCGACGCGGGAAGAGGCCATCCGTGCCCTGGCCAAGGAAGGCATCAAGGCAGAGCCCACCGCCCTGTCGCCGCTGGGCCTGCGCCTGGGCGCCCGTGTGCCGCTGGTCCAGGTCCAGGCCTGGCGCAACGGGCTGATCGAGGTGCAGGACGAGGGCTCGCAACTGGTGGCGCTGCTCACCGCCCCCAAGCCCGGCCAGGCCGTGGTGGATTATTGCGCCGGAGCCGGCGGCAAGACACTGGCGCTGGCCGCCGCCATGCAGAACAAGGGCCGCCTGGTGGCCTGCGACGTGGCCGAGTGGCGGGTGGACCGCGCCCAGGACCGTCTGCGCCGCGCCGGCGTCCACAACGTCACCCGGCGGGTGATCGAAGGCGAGTCCGACAAGTGGATCAAGCGCTCGGCCGGTTCGTTCGACCGGGTGCTGGTGGACGCGCCGTGCACCGGCACCGGCACCTGGCGCCGCAACCCCGACGCCAAGTGGCAATTGGGCGAGACCGACCTGCTGGAACTGGTGGTCCGCCAGGGCGCCATCCTGGACAGCGCGGCCCGGCTGACCAAGCCGGGCGGGCGTCTGGTCTACGCCACCTGCTCCATCATGACCGATGAAAACGAAGGCCGCATCGAGGCCTTCCTGGCCGCCCATCCCGACTATCGCCCGGTCCCGGTTCCCGAGTTGTGGGCGGAACTGGTGGGCACCCCCTGCCCCGTTCCCGGCCCCTGGCTACGGCTGTCGCCGCGGGCTCACGGCACCGACGGCTTCTTCGCCGCCGTGCTGGAGAAGGCTTCCGCATAAGAAAAAGGCCGGTTCCCAATGGGAGCCGGCCCGAAGTCTTATAGGGGAGGATACGCGAAAGAAAACTCAGCGGCGGAACGCCAGATCGGCGATCTCGCGGTGATCGAGCATGGCCAGTTCCCGCTCCAGCCGGCGAGCGGCCATGAACCCCTGAACCTTGGCGGCGACGCGGCGGACGGTTTCGGCCAGGCGGAGGTCGAATTCGACGGTGGCGGTCTGGGTCAGCTGATGCAGGGTCATGGCGGGAACCTCGGTCTCAAGTGTTTTCTCTGTTGCCCCAACCATACGGCGGCTCCCTCCTGCGTGAGAATCGACCAATTCGCATGGGCCGATGCAAAAACGGCATACCGGTACCGAATTACCGCAATATCCGTGTTACCACGGCCATCGCCCCAATTGGCCGCCCCGAACGCCGCCCCATTTCGCCCCATTTAATGAAGTTTTATGGAATCCGGGGCGATAAAGGGGAGTTTCAACGACGGCCGGCAGAACCGCCGGCCTCTTCCAGAGCTCTCCAGCATGGACCTGACAAGAAACGTCGCAAGGGATGGAGCAGGGTACAGCAACGTCGGCCCCCGTCGGCGTGATGAGACCTCCTCGGCAAGACCGCGTCCCTTGAGGGGATCAATCATCAGCCCGGAGGAATCATGAGTGTCGTCATCATCACCGGCTCGGGAGGACTGATCGGCGCCGAGGCTGCCCGTTTCTTCGGCCGTCAGGGCATGAGCGTGGTCGGCATCGACAACGACATGCGCAGCTACTTCTTCGGCGAGTCGGCCAGCACCGCCTGGGCGCGGGCCGAGTTGGAGCGCACCCTAAGCGACTACACCCACGCCGGAGCCGATATCCGCGATGCCGGGGCCATCGACACCGTCTTCGCCCGCTACGGCGAGGCCATCACGGCGGTGATCCACACGGCGGCGCAGCCCTCCCACGACTGGGCGGCGAAAGAGCCGCAGGTGGACTTCACCGTCAACGCCAACGGCACCCTGGTGCTGCTGGAAGCCACCCGCAAGCACTGTCCCGACGCCTGCTTCATCCACTGCAGCACCAACAAGGTCTATGGCGACACGCCGAACCACCTGCCGCTGGTGGAGATGGAGACCCGCTGGGAACTGGACCCCGGCCATCCCTGGGCCCGGCACGGCATCGACGAGACCATGTCCATCGACGCCTGCACCCACTCGCTGTTCGGAGTATCCAAGGTGGCCGGCGACCTGCTGGTGCAGGAATACGGCCGCTATTTCGGCATGAAGACCGCCTGCTTCCGCGGCGGCTGCCTGACCGGGCCGGGACATTCGGGCGCCCAATTGCATGGCTTCCTGTCCTATCTGGTCAAGTGCGCCGTCACCGGCGATCCCTATACGGTGTTCGGCTACAAGGGCAAGCAGGTCCGCGACAACATCCATTCCGCCGATCTGGTCAACGCCTTCTGGCACGTCTTCCAGGCGCCGAAATCGGGGGCCGTCTACAACATGGGCGGGGCGCGCCACTCCAATTGCTCCATGCTGGAAGCCATATCCATGTGCGAGGAACTGACCGGGCGGCCCATGAACTGGTCCTATTCGGAACAGAACCGCATCGGCGATCATATCTGGTGGATCAGCAGCGTCGAACGCCTCCGCGCCGATTACCCCCAATGGAATTTCACCTACGACATCCGACGGATCATGGCGGAGATCCATGACGCCATGACCGACCGGCTGGGATACCGCACGGGAGGGATGCGCTGAAATGACACGGGCCCCGATGTTCGCCTATCTGGACCCGGCCCTGATGAACAATCTGGGCCACCATGCCAATTCCGGCCGCAACATCGTCCGGGAGATCCGGACGCGCGGCATCCCCTGCGCCATCCTCGGCCACGCCGAAATCGAGCCCGGACTGCAGACGGAGTTAAGCGCCGTCCCATGGTTCCGCTGGAACACCTATACCG
>Ga0265320_10003127_pt1 | contig 11236 bp, 7 predicted proteins | sample 4827metaG_FD_202087 | JGI IMG/M metagenome (GOLD analysis project Ga0265320, IMG submission 202087) | Rhizosphere microbial communities from Carex aquatilis grown in University of Washington, Seatle, WA, United States - 4-8-27 metaG | ecosystem: Host-associated > Plants > Roots > Rhizosphere >...
GCACGCGTGGTCGAGGGAGCGAAGAGCGCGGCGCCGAGGGACGCGCAGAGGCACGCGTGAAGGAGCGATCCGAGCGCGCGTCGGATTCGCCGATTTTCCTTCACCCGGACTCGATTCGGTGCAAGGCACTCGGTGTGGCCTCGCCTGCGAGCAACTGGCCGGGTGCGTGCCCGCGAGTGTGCCTCAACTCGAGTCCCCGAGGCACGCGCGGGTAATCGCACGCGGCGCGGTTTCGGGCTAAGGTCGCGACGACACCTGCGCTCGATTCTCGAGAGTGGGAGCCACGACATCCGCGTGCGACGCCGAAAGGGAGTCCGTCTCATGAAGCGCATCGTGCTCGGCGTGCTGTTGCTCGCGGCCATCCGGCCAGGTCCACCGGTCGCCATCGCCGCAGACGTGTCGCAGGCGGTCGCCGACACGTGGCCGGCCAAGTGGTGTCAGGCGCAGCCCGGCAGCACCAAAGAGGAGCTGGTGGCCGTGATGGGCCCGCCCACCTCGGGCTCGGCCGAGTTCATGTCGTGGTCGGCGCACCAGTATCAGTTCAACGCGTTCCTGGAGCCGGACGGCAAAGTCAGGCAGCTCGACATCAACCAGCATTCGCTCTCGGATGCCGAGAAGACGGCGCTCGAGTGCGACAAGATCCGCACCCGCGGGTCCGTTGCGAAGCACGCGCAAACGCCCGCGGCGACGCGCTCCGGCCCGACGCCGCGCGCTTGCACGCTGGTGTCGGAAAAGGAGATGTCGGCGATCGTCGGTGCGCCCGTCGTGGCGGAGGCGAACGATCGGTCGGCCGGCAGGACCGAATGCACCTACAAGCCGGCCGGTGGAAGCTTTCCGTACGTCGAGCTCTCGGTCGACTGGGGCGACGGCGAGACCGCCATGGCGGCCACCGGCATGATGGAACAGCGCGAGCCCGGCATCTCCAATCCCTACGACGGGATCGGCGATCAGGCCGCGGTGGTGGGTCCCGCGCTCATGATCCGCACCGGCAAGGACCTGGTCACGATCACGCTCACGGGTGTCTCGGACGTGCCGGCCGCCGCCAAGCGGATCTTCGACACCGCGAAGCCGCGAATGTGAGGTGCTCAGCGCACGAGGCCGGATTTGCCCAGCGCGGTCGGTCTCCTGGCGCGCACTGTATTCGGCGTGCTCATACTGCGAACACACTCCAGGAGATGAACCATGGAAACCGCCGCCGCAAAAAGCAAATTTCGCAGCAAGCCAGCTGCGATCAGATATGTCATGGAGCACCTTGCCGCGATTGATGACGGCAAGGCGCAAAGCTTCGATTTCATCTCAACGGCAGATGTCGGCGGATTTTGCAACGCGGTGGGTTTTGCCGATAGCTGGGCAGGCAAGACCTACGATGTCATTGCTCCGCCCGCTAGCTCGCTCAAGGTCAATCTGGTGCCTGAAGATCAGGCAAAGATCATTCTCGAAATTGTCGTGAAGATGGTACGCGAAGACCATTTCACCTCGCGCGACGGAACACCCTTCGACAAGACCATCCTCAATGATTTCATCGCCACATCCCGCAAGGGTTTTGCTGGCAAGCCAACGCTGGGCCATATGTGGGAATGGCAATATGCGCTGGCGGTCGAGCTGGAACATGGCCGTACGCGCGGCACCAATGTCACCAATAACCACCCATTGCTGACCGGGCTGGTGGTAATGGCGCATCTTTTAGAGGATACGCTCTATTACGCCCGGCTTCTTAACATGGAACTTGAAGGCGAATTGACTAACGCGATTCTGGCGAAGAAGCCTGCGAAGGACATTGCTGACCTTGCCCGGCGGCACCAGATTGCCAAGGTCTATCTTGGTCGCCGGCTGGAAGAAAAGCTGACCGACGACTTCGATATTCCCGGCTGACCGTTATGCCCCTGCCATCGCCTGCGGATCGGCGAGATGAACGGGGATGGGGCTGCGCACAGCGTCGTGGCGCCCTTGTCCATGATCTGGTCGGTTCCGGCACCTTCCGACAGTGGAAGCTGCCTGGAATCGCATCTCAAGATCGACCAATCTTGGTTCGCGGAGTCGGTAGCCGGTCTCCTTCTCGAGTGTTCGTGGCCGTTGGATCGCAACACGTGCGGCGCCGAGATTGCCACGGCGAATCGCCAGCATCCCCTCGAGCATCCGGGCGTCATACTCTGCGAGACGGACGCCGCTCCTCGAGAGGCGGAGAACTCAGGAGGTCTGGCGAATCGGTTTTGGGGGTATCCCGCAGCATTGCCTCAGCGCTCGGCCTGGGGCCCGACGTCCTGGCTCATCGACAACGTCGCGGTCTGCCATCCCCCGCCGACTGCCTTGTAGAGCGCGACCAGGTCGAGGTCGACGTCGCGCTGGCTCTGGGCGAGCGCGTCCTGGGAAGCGAAGAGCGAGCGCTCCGCGTCGAGGACCGCCAGGAAATCCGTGAGGCCCTGGCCGTAGAGCCGCTGCGCGAAGTCGGCGGCGCGCTGGTCGGCGTGCTCGGCGTCGCGTAGCTCCGTGAGCCGCGACTGCTCGCGCGAGAACGCCGCAAGCGCATCCTCGACTTCCTGGAAGGCCTGCAGCACGGCCGCTCGATAGGCGGCGAAGGCTTCCTCCTGCTGCGCCGTCTTGAGTGCCACGTTCGCGCGGATGCGACCGCCCTGGAAGACCGGCCAGACGATCGAAGGCCCCACGGAAGCGACTGCGCTCGATGCGTCGAAGAAGCTGCGCGCACTCACGCTCTCGAGCCCGGTGGCGCCGGTGATCACGAAGCGCGGGAGGAGATCGCTGGTCGAAACGCCGATTTCGGCGGTCGCCGCGGCGAGCTCGCGCTCCGAACGCCGCACGTCGGGTCGCCTGAGCAAGAGCTCCGACGGCAGTCCCAGCCCCACCAGTGCCGGCGGGGAGGGAATCGGTGCCGCGGGCTCGAGCTCGTCGTGGAGCGCCATCGGTTCTTCTCCGGCGAGAACCGAGAGCGCGTGCATCGCCTGCGCGGAAAGCGCCTCGAACTGTGGGATCGACGAAGCCGTGGTCGCGACCTGGGACTCGGCGCGCGCCACGTCGAGCTCGGGTGCCAGGCCCGCGGCCATGAGCCGCTTGGTGAGCTCGAAGGTTTTCTGCTGTGCGTCGAGGTTGCGGTGCACGAGATCGAGGCGGTGCTCGACGCTTCGGTACTCAACGTAGTTTCGGGCGACCTCGGCCATGAGTGACAAGAGCACGGCGTTCCGGTCCTCGGCGGCTGCCTCCGCGGTTGCGTCCGCCGCCTCCACCGAGCGCCGGATGCCGCCGAAGACGTCGAGCTCCCAGGATGCGTCGAAGCCCGTCTGGAAGAGATCGGACCAGCGCCCCTGCGTGGCACTCGTACCTGGGCCGTGGTCACTCGACCGCGCCCGGGTGTAGTCGGCCGATGCGCCGACGCTCGGCGCCAGCGCTCCGCGCACGACGTCACGCGCCGCCCGCGCCGCGCGCACTCGCGCCTCCGCCTGATCGGCGTCGGGGCTCGCGCGCACCGCCCGTTCGACGAGCGAGCTGAGTAGCGGGTCGTCGAACTGCGTCCACCACGCGTCGACCACGTCTTGCGGGCCGGGCTGGCTCGGCAGCTCTCCGGCCGCTCCGAGACGAAGCTCGCCCCACGCCGATGGGGCGGAGGGATTCGGACGCTGGTAGTCCGGTCCCACCATGCAGCCCGCGACGTGCGCGAGCAGTGCCAACGTACCGAAGCATCGAATCGTCTTCATGGGTCACCTGGCCGGGCGGCGATCAGCCCTTGGTCTCAAGCGTGGTCGGCGCCGTCGCCCGCGCGATCTCCACGCGGGTTCCGTCCGCAAGGTTCGCGGCGAGATTGATGGCGAGCACGTCGGTTGTGTCGACTCCGGAAACGACTTCCACCTCGTCGCCGTAGTCCCGGCCCATCTCGACGGGCTTGTAGCGGAGCGTTCCGTCGCTGCCTACCGCGGCCACGCGCACGCCCTGGGTGTCGACGATCAAGGCGCGCCCCGGGATGAGAATCGGCGGCTCGCTTCGCGCGACGTGGAACCGGACCGTCGCGTAGCTGCCGGACAGCAAGGCACCGTTTGCGTTGGGCACTTGCACTTCGGTGAGCAGCGTGCGCGACGCCGGGTCGAGCGCGCCGGCCGTGCGGCTCACGGTGCCGTGCACCGGACCTCCCGCGACCCCGCGCACCGTCACGTCGACGATCTGTTGCGGCTCGACCGCGGGCGCGTAGCTCTGCGGCACGAAGACGCGGATCCGCAGCGTGTCGACTCGCGCCAGCCGGAAGAGCTCGCGAGCGCCGCCGCCGGATCCGGCCGAGATGAGCGCACCCGAGTCGACGCTGCGCGAGGTGATGATGCCGTCGAACGGCGCGTACACCTTCTGGAAACCGGTGAGCTCGAGCAGCCGCTTCACGTTCGCTTGCGCCGCGTTCACGGTGGCGCGCGCCGCGTCGAGCGCCTTCTCGGCGGTCGCCGCCGCGGCGGTCTTCTCGTCGATCTGCTGCTTCGAGACCGTCTCGGTGCCGGCGCCTCGATAGCGCGCGAGCGTGCTGCGCGCGAGCGTCCGGTCAGATTCGAGTTTCACCGCATTGGCCTGACTCTCCGCCGCGGCGGCGCGCGCCTGGTTGAGCTGTTGGTCGACCTCCGGTGTGTCGATCTCGGCGAGGAGCTGACCAGCGGACACGCGATCGCCGATGTCGACGTAACGCGCCTTGAGGTAGCCGTCGGTGCGCGCGTAAATCGCCGCCTCCTGGATCGCTTCGACGGTGCCGGGCAGCGTCACGTCGAGCGCCCCGGGCGCACGATGCGGCCTCACGGTCGCGACCAACGGCAGGCGCTCTGCCGTGGCCTTGGCGTCCGTGACGAGACGCTCCCTCGCTGCAAGTCGGGGCACGAGCCCCGCGAGGAAGGCTGCCACTCCCGCGACGAGGACGATGACCAGGCGCGCGCGCCGCTTGCCGCGCTTCACGATCGGTTGCGTGTTCATGATTGAAGCTCCGGATCGAGTCCTAGGCGCGGCTGCTTGCGCCTGAGGACGCTGTAGACGACGGGAACGAGGTAGAGCGTCGCGAACGTCGCGAATACGAGCCCGCCGATCACCACCCGGCCGAGCGGCGCGTTCTGCTCGCCGCCTTCGCCGAGCCCGAGCGACATGGGCAGCATGCCGAGGATCATCGCGAGCGCCGTCATGAGCACCGGCCGGAACCGTGTGACGCCGGCCGAGAGCGCGGCACTCCGCGCGTCGTGTCCCTCGGCGCGCTGGTCGTTCGCGAACGCGATGACCAGGTTCGAGTTGCTGGTGGCGACGCCCACACACATGATCGCGCCCATGAGCGCCGGCACCGAGATGTTGGTCTGCGACAGAAAGAGCATCCACAGGACACCGGCGATCGCCCCCGGCAGCGCCATGAGGATGATCGAAGGGTCGATCCACGACTGGAAGTTGACGACCATGAGCAGGTACACGAGCACCACCGCCAGCCCCATGCCGCCGGCCAGCGCCAGGAAGCTCGAGTGCATGGCCTCAGCTTGACCGCGAATCGCGACGAACGTGCCGCGCGGTAGCCGCGGGCGCACTCCGTCGACGACGCGCTGGACGCCATTCGCGACCGACCACAGATCGGCGTGCGGCGACGCCGCGGCCAGCACGTCGAGGACCGGCTGCACGTTGTAGTGGCTGATGACACCCGCCGATGTGCTCCGCCGCACGCTCGCGACGTTGGCGAGGAGCTGCGGGCGCGCTTGTCCGGGCACCGCGACGGGTGTGTCGACGAGCGCATCGACCGAGTCCATTCGGTACTGCGGCGTCTGGACGCCCACCGCGTAGTTCACGCCGTTCTGCGGGTTGAGCCAGAAGTTGGGCGATGTCTGGCCCGACCCCGAGAGGGACACCAGCAGGCTCGCCGCGACGTCGCGCTGGGTGAGGCCGAGCTCGCCGCCCATCCAGCGGTCTACGTCGACGTCGATCTCCGGCAGCCGCGGAACCTGCTGGAGCCGCACGTCGACGGTGCCGGGGACCGCGCCGATCCGACGCACCAGGTCCTCCGCGATCGCCACGTTGTCGGGGCTCCGGCCCATGATCTGGACGTCGATCGGCGCCGGCAAGCCGAAGCTCAGGATCTGCGAGACGATGTCGGCGGGCTGGAAGAAGAACGTGAGATCGGGAAAGCGCTCGCGAAGCGTCTTCCGGAGCTTGTCGACGTGCTGCTGGGTCGGAGCGTGCCGGGGTGCGAGCGCCACCAGGATCTCGCCGTCGGCCGCCGTCACGTTGGAGGCGTCGCTGAACGCGAGGTTGATGCCGCCGCTCGGGATACCGATCGAGTCGAGCACGGTCGCGATCTCGGCAGGCGGGATCACCTCGCGGATCACGTCCTCGACCTCGGCGAAACGCACCGCGGTCTCCTCGATGCGCGTGCCCGGCGCGGCGCGCACGTGCAGCCGGAACTGACCGGCGTCGACCGAGGGGAAGAAGTCGAGCCCGATCAGCGGGAAGAGCGCCAGTGACACCGCAACCAGCCCGGCGAAGCCGAGGGTCACGGCTTGAGGGTGGCCGAGTGCCCAGCCGAGACCGTTGCGGTGGGCGTCGAGCAAGCGCTGGAAGCGCCGGTTGAACGCCTGGTGCAGTCTCCAGACCGGACCGCCTGCGGCGTGCTCCTCGGCACCGGGCGCATGCAGATGGGCCTCGGCGGGCAGCAGGTAGCGGACCATTGTCGGCACCACGGTCCGGGACAGCAGATAGCTCGCGAGCATCGCGAACACCACCGCGAGTGCCATGGGCGTGAAGAGGTACTGCGCCGCGCCGGTGATGAAGACCACCGGCACGAACACGATGCAGATGCAGAGCGTCGACACGAAGGCCGGCATGGCGATCTGCTGCGCCCCGTCGAGCACCGCCCGCAGCACCGGCTTCCCGAGCGAGAGATTGCGATTGGTGTTCTCGATCTCCACCGTGGCGTCGTCGACGAGGATGCCCACCGCGAGGGCCAGCCCGCCGAGGGTCATGATGTTGAGCGTCTGCCCCATGAGGCTGAGCACGATCACCGAGGCCAGGATCGAGAGCGGGATCGAGATCACGATCACCAGCGTCGAGCGCCACGAGCCGAGGAAGAGCAGGATCATGAGGCCGGTGAGCGCCGCGGCGAGCGCCGCTTCCTTGAGCACGCCAGCGAGCGCTGCGCGCACGAACACCGACTGGTCGAAGAGGGGCTTCATCTGGAGGTCGTCGGGCAGCGCGGTCTGGATGCGCGGCAGCGCGTCTTGCACGCGCTTCACGATGTCGAGCGTCGACGCCCCCGGCGTCTTGAGGATCGAGAGGCGAGCGGAGCGGTCCCCGTCCGCGTGCACCATGGATGTCTGGACGGCGAAGCCGTCGCGCACCTGCGCCACGTCGCGCAGGTAGACCGTGGCACCGCCGACCTGACGGACAGGGATGTCGTTCAGCGCCCCGAGCACCTCCGGCGAGGAATTGGTGCGGACGTTGTATTCGGTCTCCCCGAACTTCGCGGTGCCCGCAGGCAGGATCACGTTCTGCGCCGCGATCGCCGCCGATACGTCGGCCGGCGAGAGCCCCTTGGCGTAGAGCGCCTGGGGATCGAGATCGACCATCACCTGCCGGCTGCGACCGCCGTAGGGCAGGGGCACCTGCGCGCCCTGGACCGTCGCTAGCTGGGTGCGGATGGTGTTCTGCGCGAAGTCGAAGAGCTGTTGCTCGGAGAGGGTCTGCGACTTGAGGCCGAGCTCGAGGATCGGCACGTTCGACGCCGAATAACGAAGAATCAGCGGCGGCGTCATGCCGGGCGGCATGCCGCGCAGCAGCGTCTGGTTGATCGCGGTCACCTCGGCGACGGCCGCCTCGATCTTGGCGCCGGGCTGGAAGAAGATACGGATCAGCGAGACCCCGTTCAGCGACTGCGATTCGATGTGCTCGATCGAGTTGACGGTGGTGGTCATGGCGCGCTCGCAGAGCGTCACCACGCGTCCCTCCATCTCGTTCGGCGAGAGGCCGGTGTATTGCCAGATCACCGAAACCACCGGGATGTCGATGGCCGGGAAGATGTCGACCGCCATGCGGCTGATCGTGAGAACGCCCACGATGCCGAGCAGCAGCGCCATCACCACGAAGGTGTAAGGCCGTCGGAGCGCGAGCCGTACGATCCACATGGCGGAGTCTCCCGAGTGTTCGATGTCGTTTGTCAGGCGCTGCGCCGTGCGCCGTTCCAGCGCGGCCGCCCGGCCCGAATCGGCGGCGCCATGAACTCGGGCCCGATCGGGTCGGTGACGTGACGGCGCAGGATCCCTTCGATGGCCCAGCGCGCGGCGATGTCGAGCTTCCAGCCGAACACGTCGCCCAGCGGCTCGAGTTGCTCGGAACTGCGGGCGCCCCACAGCGCGGCGCCGACGCCCGGCTGGTCGAGCACCCACCGCACGGCGAGGGCCAGGACGTTCTGGCCGTAACGGGCGTGAGCCAGGCGATCGAGCTCGGCGACCGCGGCCAGATACTGGGCGAAGGTGGGTGCCTGGAACTTGGGATCGAGCTGCCGGAGATCGTCGCCGCCGAAGGTGGTGTCCGGCCGCATGCGGCCCGAGAGCAGCCCGCGGCACAGCGCTCCGTAGGTCAGCGCCACGAGGCCGTGGTCCGCGGTGTAGGGCAGGACGTGGCGCTGCGCTTCGCGCTCGAAGAGGTTGAGCGGCGGCTGCACGGTGTGGAGCGGCGCTGCCTCGCGAAACACCTCCATCTGCGCTGTCGAGTAGTTGCTGACGCCGATCGCGCGGATGCGGCCCTGCTGGAAGAGGGTGCGCATCGCCTCCGCGGTCTCTGCGAACGGGACCAGCGGATCGGGCCAGTGCACCTGGTAGATGTCGATGTAGTCGGTGCGAAGGCGTCGCAGCGATTCGTCGATCTCGCGGAAGATCCGGGCTTGGGTCGCGTTCCGCGTCATGCGGCCGCTGGTCCAGTCGAGGCCCGCCTTGGTGGCGAGCACCACCTGGTCGCGCCGGCCCCAGCGCTCGAGCGCCTTGCCGACGATCGTTTCCGCGTGCCCCTCGCCGTAGGCGGGCGCCGTGTCGATGAGCGTGATGCCGCGGTCGAGGGCGGCCCAGATCGTGTCGATGGAGCGCTCCTCGTCGGTGCCGCCCCACATCCAACCGCCGATCGCCCAGGTCCCCAGGCCGACCCGCGACATCGTGATGCTGGTTCCCGGAACGGTCACGTATTCCATGTCCATCGCGTCTCTCCTCGCGCCGGGCCTGCGGCCCGCGCATCCGAACGTGGGTTGCTACACCCGGGAACGCGCAATCCGGGCGGATCGCGGATCACGAACCGACGGACGAGACGGGCACTCGCGCTATCCTGGCGGCCCGATTCGACGTTTGGGGCGGAGGAGCGGTGCCTGGGGCGGGATCGACGGACGTCACCGAGCTCTTGCTGCGCTCGCGCGCCGGTGACGGCGAGGCGCACGAGCGCCTGCTGGCGGTCGTCTACGACGAGCTGCGGCGCAAGGCCGCGGCGTTCCTGCGCCGCGAGCGCGTCGGCCACACCTTGCAGCCGACCGCGCTGGTGCACGAGGTGTACCTGCGCCTCGTGGACCAGGATCGAGTGGCGTGGCAGAGCCGCGCGCACTTCGTGGCCATCGCCGCCTCGATGATGCGTCGCGTGCTCGTGGATCACGGTCGCCGGCAAAAGGCCGAGAAGCGCGGCGGTGCCGAGTCGCGCGTGATGCTCGGCGAAAACGTGGCGGCTTCCATGCCTCGCGAGATCGACCTCATGGCGCTCGACGAAGCACTCGAGGCACTCGCGGCGCTCGACGAGCCGAAGGCGCGGATCGTCGAGCTGCGCGCCTTCGGCGGGCTCGACGTCGACGAGACGGCCGAGGTGATGGGCCTATCGTCGGCGACGGTGAAGCGGCACTGGTCGTTCGCGCTGGCGTGGCTCAAGCAGCGCATGGACGACGAGCCGTCCGCCGCTTCGTAGCGCGGGTCACTCTCGCGCGGCGAGCGCGCGGTAGGGCTCGGCCTTCGCGGGCCGGCCCCAGGCTTCGTAGAGACGGACGAGCAAGGCCGCCGCGTGGCGGGCGCCGGTGCGTCCGTGCAGTGCCGCGTGCGCGTCGACGAGCAGCGGCTCCGCCTCGGTGTAGCGCCGCTCTGCGAGCAAGCACTCCCCGAGCGCCCCGCGCGCCGAGCCCACGTCTTTGTGCTCCGCGGGCAGCGCACGCAGCCGCAGCGCAAGCGCCTCGCGAAGCAACGGCTCGGCCGCGGTGACGTCGTCACGCGCCAGCAGCACCTCGCCGAGCCCCAGAAGCGTCCCTGCGATCGGCAGGCCAGGCGGTGCATCCGACCGGCGCCGCGCCTCGAGGATCTCGCGGAAACTTCGCTCGGCACCGGCAAGATCGCCGCGCGCCGCGGCGACCCGTGCCAAGCCCTCGCGCGACGCCAGGACGAAGAGGCTCTCGTGGCTCAACCGGTCGAGCGCGTCGAGGCTCTGCGTGTAGAACGCCTGCGCTTCGTCGACATTTCCTTTCTCGAGCAGGAGCTCCGCGAGATTCGCGCGGATCGACGCGAGCTGGAAGTCGGCGCCGCCGCGTGCCCCCGCCGGCCCGGCAAGTGCCTCGCGGTAGGTGTGCTCGGCCTGGTCGAGCTCACCTCGGTCGCGGAGCAGGCTCCCCAGTTGCTCGAGCCAGAAGGCGGCCGTCGGATGCTGCGGCCCGAGCTTGTCGCGCCGATAGTCGAGCGCTTCGCGGATGAGAGGCTCCGCCTCCTCGTACTTCCCTTCCTCGCTGAGCACGCTGCCGAGGCGGCCGACGCATCGGGCGGTGTCGACGTGCTCACCCAGGCGACGGCGAGCGATGTCGACTGCCCGGCGCGCCGCGGTCTCGGCCTCTTCGAGCCTGCCTTGATCCTCGAGCACCTGCGCGAGCCGGTCGAGCGCCAGAGCCACGGGCGGCGAGTCGCGGGAAACGCTCTCGTCGAGCGCGATCGCACGCCGCAGCACCTGTTCGCCCTCGACGCTCTTCCCTTCGCGCCGCAGCACGAGTTCCAGGGAGTAGAGCGCCTGGGCCACGTCCGGATGGTGCTCGCCCAGCAGTTTTTCGCGTACCCGGAGTGCGCGGCGGAGCAAGTCTTCGCCGTCCGTGAAGCGCGACTGGTCGGTGTAGAGCTCGCCCAAGTGCAGGAGGCTGCGCGCGGTGTCGAGGTTCTCCTCGCCCAGGCGGTGCTGCCGCAGGGCAAGAGCCTCCTGGAGCAGAGGCTCGGCCCGACCGTAGTCGGCCAGGTGCTCA
>Ga0265320_10003133_pt1 | contig 11226 bp, 5 predicted proteins | sample 4827metaG_FD_202087 | JGI IMG/M metagenome (GOLD analysis project Ga0265320, IMG submission 202087) | Rhizosphere microbial communities from Carex aquatilis grown in University of Washington, Seatle, WA, United States - 4-8-27 metaG | ecosystem: Host-associated > Plants > Roots > Rhizosphere >...
GAGCCAGGCCGAGGCCGAGACGGTCTTCACCGATTGCCTCACCATCGATCCGCGCCATTTCCCCTCGCTCTGCTGGCTCGGGACCATCAATCGTGAGCGGGGCCGCAACGCCCTTGCCATCGATTACTTTCTCCGCGCCCTTGAAGTTAAGCCGGATGATCCGCAGATCCTGCGCGACCTCGGCCACGCCCGCTTCTGCTCCGGCGACCCGGCGGAAGCCATCCCCGCCCTGCAAGCGTCCACGCGACTGAGTCCAACGAATTTGACGGCGCAAACGAACTTGGTCGCAGCGCTGAATTATGTCTCCGGGATTACCCGTGAGGCCATCGCCGAAGCCCATCGCGAGTGCGGCCGCCAATATGCCCTCCAGATACCCCGGCTCGCTCCCCGGCCGCAAGCCGCCGCCGCGACCGGCCGGCCGTTGCGCCTCGGGTTGATGTCCGCCGATTTTTGCCAGCACCCGGTCGGACACTTTGCCGCGATTCTGGCCTGTTACCTCGATCGTTCGCAGTTCGAGCTTTTTGGCTACGAATGTGGCGGCCGGAACGACGCGGTCACCAAGAAATTCAAAACTCTGGTCTCCCATTGGCGTCCCCTCTCCCAACTCGACGATGAAAGCGCGGCCCGCGCGATTCAGGCGGACGAAATCGATATCCTGGTGGACCTGTGCGGACACACCGGCCGCCAGCCGCCGCTGATCCTCGCGCGGAAACCGGCGCCGATGCAGGTCAGCCTTTTCGCTTACCCCAATACCACCGGGCTTGACACGGTCGATTATCGGTTTACCGACCCTCAGGCTGACCCGCCGGGAGCGAATGACCAACTTTACACGGAGAAACTCCTTCGTCTCAGTCGCGTCGCCTGGGTTTATCTGGCTCCGGAAAACTCGCCCGAGCCGCGTCCATCGCCGGCCCTCTCAGGCCAGCCGTTCACCTTCGGTTGCCTCAATAACTCGACCAAGCTGAGCCACGCCTGCATCCGGCTCTGGGGCGCCTTGCTGCGTGAGACACCCGCCGCGCGCCTGAAAGTGTTGATTCACGACGAGTTTCAGACCGATCGCCTCCGTCGTCGCTTCGTCGCCGCGGGCGCCAACCCGCAACAACTGTTATGGGTTCCGACGGCGGAAATCGAACGCTACCTTAATTATTTTCACGACGTTGACCTCGCGCTCGACCCGTTCCCGTATAACGGCGGCGTTTCCACCGGCGACGCCCTTTGGATGGGCATTCCGGTCCTGACCCTCACGGGCGCCAGCTACGTTTCCCGCCAAGGGGTAAGCCTCCTGACCAATGTTGGTTTGACCGAGGGGATCGCGACTGACGAAGCTGATTATCTCGCGCGCGCCAAGCGCTGGGCGACGGCGCCAGCCACGCTCGCGCCGCTGCGGTACCAGTTGCGCGAACGCCTGCTGCGTTCACCGCTCATGGACTACTCGGCCTACGCTGAGGAACTCGGAGCGGCGTTGCTCGGCATTTGGAACGAACGTGTCGCCTAGGGGATCTCCCCCGCGTCCACTCGAACCCATTCCGCGGACCATCCGCGCTATTTAGCCGAAAGTAACGATTCGTCGGAGACGAGCCGCCGTCCGGAAACGAACGCGTCCGCCTCAAAACACCGTCAATCCGAGGATAATGACCAAAAGCGCGAACGCCAGCCGGGTGGTGGCGATCGCGCGAATGCGCCGCTCGGACGCCGTGCCCCAGTTAATAAGGTCGCGCAAACGCCAAGGCGACACCGAGAACCAAATCCCGGCCACAACCATCACGTAAGCGGCCACCACGATCACCAGCCGCCATTCCGAATCGGTCCAGCGCGCGGTGTCCACCATCAATTTAGCCAGGAGCAACATCACGATGGCCAATCCCCGCACCGCCAGAAAATCGGGGACAAAGATGCAGGTGGCTAGGCCGATCAGGCCGAAACCGCTCAGCATCCAGGGTTTATACGAGGCGTAATCAGAAATGGCCTCCGCGTTGAGATTGTTGAGAAACCAGATGGTGGCGATCGCCATCAAAAGGTAACCCCACGGCAAAGAGCGGGGAAACCGGCGCGCCGCGGCGCCCAATTTGGCCGGGTTGAGCAGGCCATACACCTGTGGCACGCCAATCACCACTCCCAATGCGATCGATAAAGTTGACAATTTCATTTTATTCGGCCCGTAAGTTTATGATGGCCGGGTCGCCATATAAAGTAAATCCGCCGGCGCGGACAATCTCAACGTCCAACAAATGCCCGCGATGCCGCTCGGAACCCTCGATGATCACGATCTTATTGCATCGCGTCCGGCCCTCGAATCGCGCCGCGTTCCGCCGACTCGGTCCCTCGACCAGGATTTGAACTCGCGACCCCGCGTACGCCGCGTACTTGCGCGCCCCGATTTCGTTGATCATCTGCAATAGCTCGGCGTGCCGCGCCTCTTTGACGGTTTCGGGGACTTGATCCGGCATCGCCGCCGCGGGCGTGTCCCGGCGCGGCGAGTATTTGAAAAGATAAGCGTTGTCGAACTCGACTTCGCGCGCCAACGCCAGGGTCTCCGCGAAATCAGCGTCCGTCTCGCCCGGAAACCCGACGATCAAATCCGTCGTAAGCCCGATCCGCGGCTGCGCGCGGCGCAACTTCCCCACCAACTCCACGAAGCGTTCCCGCGTGTAACCGCGATGCATCAGTTTCAGGAGGCGATTGCTCCCGCTCTGCGCCGGGATGTGGGCGCTCTCGCAAAGTTTGGGCAACCGCCCGTAGGCCTCCACCAAGTCATCGCCGTAGCCCTTGGGATGCGGCGACGTGAAGCGAATGCGTTCCAAGCCCTCGACGGCGTGGACGGCGTCCAACAATTGGACAAAGGCCGATTTGCCTTCCCGCGCGGCGATCTCGCGGCGCCCGTAGCTGGTGACGATCTGGCCCAGCAGGGTCACTTCTTTGACCCCGGCCGCCACCAGGCCTTCGACCTCCGCCACAATCTCCGCCACGGTTCGGCTCCGCTCCTCACCCCGGGTGTAGGGCACGATGCAAAACGTGCAATACTGATTGCACCCCTGCATGATGCTGACGAACGCCGCGGCCTGCTTGGAGCCGGCCATGCCGGCGGGCAAATGTTCCTTGATCGTCGCCTCGCTGCGCTCTTCTTCCGCCGTGTCGCATACCTTCGTCCGGCGCCCGGCCCGAAGATCGTCAAGGTACCCCGCCGCGCGATGAAATTTTTGCGTCCCGAGGACCAGGCTGAGTCCGGGTATTTGATCGAGCAATTCCTGGCCGCGGCTCTGGGCCATGCACCCCAGGAAACCGAGCACCACGTTCGGACGTTCCCGCCGTAATTGCGCTGACATCGTCTGCATCTTGCCCAAGGCCTTTTGCTCGGCCGTGTCGCGCACGCTGCACGTATTAAGCAGGACCACGTCCGCCGTCGCTTCCGACCCGGCCACGGAATAGCCATGCGCGACGAGCTGCGCGGCGACCGCTTCCGAGTCGCGCTCGTTCATCTGGCATCCGTAGGTTTTGATAAAGACGCTCGGCATTACCTGAAAATTAATCGGCCATCACACCCGTCGCGGCGCTTTTGAGGCGCCCGACCGCCGGTCTCGGAGCAGCGCCTCGACTTCGACGGCTGGCCGGTTACGCTCATTTCGACGCGCGAGCGCGCCCGGCGTTCAATACCACGCGAAAACGGTGACCGGAAAATCTTCCAGTTGACCAACCCGACCGAAGCTAGGCCACTCCCGCCCGCTTGAAAAGCCGGAAGATGCGGCGGCGCCCCGGCCGAATCCCCGACGCGACGGATGGGCGGGCGCTAAGCGAATCGTCAGGCGGAGACTCCGCTGGGCGCAGCAACACGTCTCGGTCGGCGCCACTGGCCGCAAGTTTCGCCTTACGGCCTTCGACTGGAAGCCTGGAAACAATCGCGAAAGTGGGCGAGCGAAGGGGAGTCGTCATTCCGCCGCCAAACTAGGACCGTATGCACCGGCGGCAGTCCGGGCGGCAGCGGCCGGAAGATCAAACCCGGACGTTTCACCTCCGCGAGCGTCGCGGTCGTCGGGGCGAGGCCGAAACCCGCGGAGATCAGCCACATTTTGGTCTGGATATCGTTGACGTACTGCGCCGGTCGGGGCCGGGCGCCGGCCTTGGTGCAGGCGGCAAAGAACGGGTCGTAGTATCCGTGCTGGACGCTGGGGTGCATCATCACCATCTGTTCGTCGTGAAAATCACGCCAATCAAGGGTCGTTTTTTTGGCCAGCCGATGCCCCGCTGGCAGCGCGAGCACTTGCCGGGATTCCTCAACGAAGGCGTAGTCCAGCTCGGGAAACCCGATCGGCGGCCGCAACAGACCGGCGTCCAGTTCGTTGGCGCGCAAACGCCGCAATTGCTCCGGGCTGGTTAGGTCGAACAATGACAACTGCACCGCTGGAAAGCGTTGCCGAAAGACTCGCAGGACGCCCGCGAGCCAGGCGTTCGCGGCGGGCGCGATCATGCCGACCCGCAACGTCCCGGTCAGGCCGTGTTCCGCCTCTTTCGCCCGCCGCTCCGCCTGAACGGACGCGCCCAACACCAGGCGTGCCTCTTCCAGCAGGACCCGTCCGGCGTGGGTTAACGAGACCGAACGGGTCGTCCGCTCGAAAAGGCGCACGCCCAGTTCGGCCTCGAGCGATTTGATCTGCGCGCTCAACGGCGGTTGGGCCAAATGAAGTTTTTCGGCCGCGCGGCGAAAACTCAGCTCCTCCGCGACCGCCACGAAATAACGCAAATGCCGCAATTCCATGAATTGATACTAATTGGGTATCAATCCGGGAGCAAACTTGTATTAGGCAAGGTCCCGGCGCTGTGGCATTGCTTGGCACGATGAAGTTGAATCAAGTGATTCCAAGCGCGTGGTTGACCGGCGGTCCGGCGACCGCGCGGAGCCGTTAGAATCGAAAGCGTATGTGGATTGTTCGCCTTGCCTTGCGCCGGCCGTACACCTTCGTGGTGGCGGCGCTCCTGCTTTTATTACTGACGCCTTTTGTCTTCCTGCGGACACCCATCGACATTTTCCCGGCCGTCAACATCCCGGTCATCAGCGTCATTTGGCAATACGCCGGCCTTGACGCCCAGGAGGTCGAGCAGCGGATCATTTACAATCACGAGCGTTCGCTGAGCGCCACCGTCAACGACATCGAGCACATCGAATCGACCGCCTACAACGGCGTCGGCATCATCAAGGTCTTTCTGCAGCCGGGCGCCTCCGTGGACGCGGGCGTGGCCCAGATCACCGCCGTCGCCCAAACGATCCTGCGCCAGATGCCGCCCGGCCAGACGCCGCCGCTCGTCATTCGCTACAACGCCTCGACCGTGCCGATCCTCCAATACAGCATCAGCAGCAAGAAATTGGCGGAACAAGCGCTTTACGACGTGAGCCAGAACCAGATTCGCGTCGGCCTTTCCACCGTGCTCGGCGCTTCGGTGCCGTGGCCGTACGGCGGCAAGACGCGCGTGGTTTCGGTGGACCTGGACTTGGCCGCGCTCAAAGCGAAAAGCCTTTCGCCGCAAGAGGTCGTGGACGCCATCAACGCGCAAAGCCTCATCTTTCCGAGCGGCACCGCCAAGATCGGCGTGACCGAATTCGATATCGAATTGAACACCAGCCCCAAGGCGCTGGAAGAACTCAACGATTTGCCGATCAAGACCGTGCGCGGCGCCACCATCTATGTTCGGGACGTCGCGCAAGTGCGGGACGGCTATTTGCCGCAGCAGAACATCGTCCGGCAGGACGGCCTGCGCGGTTCCCTGCTTACCGTGCTCAAGAGTGGGTCCGCCTCGACCCTCGACGTCGTTCGCGGAGTCAAGGATGCGATGCCCCGGATCTTGCGCGGCTTGCCGCCGGATTTGGACGTCAAAGAATTCGCCGATCAATCGCTCTTCGTCCGTTCCGCGATCAGTGGCGTGGTCCGCGAAGGCGTGATCGCCGGCGCCCTGACGGCGGTCATGATCCTTTTATTTATCGGCTCGTGGCGCAGCACGTTCATTATTGCCATATCAATTCCCCTCTCCGTGCTCGCTTCCCTGGCCGTGCTGAGCGCGCTCGGCGAAACGATCAACTTGATGACGCTCGGCGGCTTGGCGCTCGCGGTCGGGATTCTGGTGGACGACGCGACGGTCGAGTTGGAAAACGTCCACCGCCAGATGGCCACGGGCAAACCGCTCACGCAGGCGATTCTCGACGGCGCCCAGGAAATCGCGCTGCCGGCGTTCGTCTCGACCCTGTGCATTTGCATCGTCTTCGTGCCGATGTTTTTCCTCTCGGGCGTCGCGCGTTACCTGTTCGTGCCGCTGGCCGAGGCGGTGGTCTTCGCGATGTTGGCCAGCTACTTCCTCTCCCGGACGCTCATTCCGACCTTGGTCATGTGGTTCTATCGCGGGGTCCAGATGTACGGCCACGGCGAACACGGTAACGGCAAACCGGTTACTGGGTGGACGCGTCCGTTCGTCGCGATCCAGGAACGGTTTGAAAACGGTTTCAGCCGGTTTCGTGACTCTTATCGCGACCTGCTCGGCGCGATCCTGTGCCATCGTTGGGTGTTCGCCAGCGTCTTTCTCGCCTTTTGCGTTGGCACGGCCCTCCTGGCGTTTCAATTGGGCGAAGACTTTTTTCCCCGGGTGGACGCGGGCCAATTCCGCCTGCATTTGCGCGCCCGCAGCGGCACGCGCATCGAGGAAACGGCGAAGTTCGTCGATCACGTCGAGGAAGCGATCCGGCAGGAGATTCCCCAAAACGAAATGGCGGGCGTTCTGGACAATATCGGCATTCCCAATTCCGGCATCAGCCTCAGCTACAGCAACAGCGGCCTGATCGGCCCCGGCGACGCCGACATCCTCGTCTCCCTCAAGCCCGGCCACGGGCCGACGGCCGAATACATTCGCCGGCTGCGGGCGCGCCTTAATCGCGAATTCACCGGCGCCATGTTCTATTTTCTGCCCGCGGACATCGTCAGCCAGACCCTGAATTTCGGACTGCCGGCGCCGTTCGACGTGCAGATCGTCGGCCGTGAAACCGCGAAGAATCGCCTGGTCGCCGCCCGCTTGGCGGACCGGATTCGGCAGGTGGCCGGCGCGGTGGACATCCGCGTGCAACAACCCGCCGACCTGCCCAAGCTCCGCGCCAACATCGACCGTACGAAAGCCGTCGCCATGGGCTTGTCCGAGCGCGACGTGGCCAACGCCGTCCTCCTCAGCCTCAGCGGCAGCGCCCAGGTGCAGCCGGTTTTTTGGCTCAACCCCGGCCCCGGCATCCAATACAGCGTGAACGTTCGCGCGCCGGAGTATGTAATGGACTCGCTCGGCGCGCTCAACGGCATCCCCGTCAGCGCGAGCCGACCGGGCCGCGGCGACGGACAATTGCTCGCCAACCTCGCCACCTTCACCCGCACCAACGGGCTGTTGGTCGTCTCACACTATAACGTGCAGCCGGTCATCGACGTATTCGGTGGCGTCTATGGGCGGGACTTGGGCGGCGTCTTGCGCGACATCAAACCGCTCATCACGCAGGCCGAGAAGGAACTTCCGCGCGGCAGCTACATCACCCTGCGCGGTCAAGCCGAGACGATGCGCTCGAGTTTCATCGGCCTTGGCGTCGGCTTGGTGGGCGCGATTGCGCTGATTTACCTGCTCCTGGTCGTCAATTTTCAGAGCTGGCTCGATCCCTTTATCATCATCACCGCTCTCCCCGGCGCGCTGGCCGGAGTGGTTTGGGCGCTCTACCTTTCGTTCACCTCGCTGAGCATCCCGGCGCTGATGGGCGCCATCATGAGCCTGGGCGTCGCCACCGCCAACTCAGTGTTGGTCGTCAGCTTCGCGCGCACCAACCTGGATCGGGGCATGGAACCGCTCGCGGCCGCCTGGGAAGCCGGCGTCAGCCGGTTGCGGCCAGTCCTCATGACCGCGCTCGCGATGGTGATCGGCATGTTCCCGATGGCGCTCGCGCTGGGTGAAGGCGGCGAACAGAACGCCCCGCTTGGGCGGAGCGTGATCGGCGGGCTGACGCTCGCGACGGTCGCCACCCTTTTCTTTGTGCCCGTGGTGTTCAGCCTGATGCACAAGCGTCTGGCGGCGCCGGCCTCAACTCCCGCGGAAAACGCCCCCCTCGGCGCCGTCACCGCGACGACCTGATTTCCCATTGTGCCATGAAATCGTTTGACCGTAATCTCGCTCCCTTGATGGATACGCCACCCCCCGCCGCCGGCTTCGACCGCCCGCCGGACGCCGCTAAGCCACCGCCCGTCCGTCTGGGCCGCTGGGCCTTGGCCTGCCTCGCGCTGATCGTTATCGGCGGCGTGGTAGGATTGGTTCCGCGCTTGCGGCAAGCCGCCGCCCTGCGTTCCGAGACGCGCGAGTTGGCCGTGCCAACCGTCAGCGTCGTCAGCCCCGTGCGCGGTCAACCGGCCGCCGGTCCGGCGCTGCCGGCCGAAGTGCGTCCGACGATCGAGGCGCCAATCCTGGCGCGCGCCAGCGGCTATCTCAAACGCTGGCTCGTCGATATCGGGTCCCCCGTCGAGGCCGGGCAACTCCTGGCGGAAATCGACACGCCGGAATTGGATCAACAATTGGCGCAGGCGCGCGCCCAACTCGCGGAATCAGACGCGGCTCTGACGTTGGCCAAAACGACCGCGAGCCGCTGGTCCGAGCTGCTCAAAACCGCCAGCGTCAGCGAACAGGAAGCCGCCGAGAAACAAGCCGATTTGGAGTTGAAATCGGCGACCGTCGGCGCCGCCAAGGCCAACGTCAGCCGCCTGGAAGACCTGCGCTCATTCGCGCTGGTCAAGGCGCCCTTCGCCGGCACAATCACGATGCGCGGGACCGATTTCGGCGATCTCATCACCGCCGGCAGCCCCCGCGAATTGTTTCATCTCGCCCAGACCCGAAAACTGCGGGTATTTGTGCAGGTTCCCCAGGCCTTGGCGGGCGGCATCGCGCCCGGCCAGCCGGCCGAACTGCTGGTTCCCGACGTCCACGACCGCGTCTTTCCCGCCACGGTTGTCCGCACCGCGGGCGCGATGAACGCCGACTCACGCACGCTCCTGACCGAACTCGAGGTGGACAATCCGCGCGGCGAAATCCTGGCGGGTAGTTTCGCCCAAGTCCGCTTTTCCGAGGCGAACGCCGCGGCGGTGCTCACGCTGCCGTCCAACACGCTCCTCTTCAACGCCGATGGTCTGCATGTCGGCGTCGTCAAATCGGACGGCAAAGTCGAGTTGCGTCGGATTTCGCTGGGACGCGATTTTGGCGCGACGATGGAAGTTCTCAGCGGCGTGAATCTTAATGACCGCGTCATCCTTAACCCGGCCGACTCACTCGTGGACGGCGCCACCGTGCGCGTCGCCGAAACTCCGCCGACCGCCGCGGCCAAACCATGAACGCCCGCGAACTCTTCGCTCGACGCCGCCCGGTGACCCGACCACCCCACTCGCCGGCCGACCCGCAATCCACCGGAGAATCCGCCTTGCAAAGCCCATCCCGCATTCCGATTGAACGCGCTGCGGCTCACAGAGCCGCGTTCCCACTCCGCCGGATCGCGGGTCTGCGACCCGCAGCAGCCCCTCCCTCGCTAATCGCGGGCGAATCCGAAGCTCACCGCACGATTGGACGCGCTACGGCTCACAGAGCCGCGCTCCCGCTCTGCCGGACCGCGGGTCTGCGACCCGCAGCGGCGCCTCCCCGGCAAGTCGGCGCCGAATCCGCAACCAACCTAGGCGTCGGCGCCACCGCGCCGAGCAGGCTCGCTTGCATCCGTTCCGCACTACGATCATCTGCGTCCTCAGTTCTCAACGACCTTGCCGCGCGCGGCACAGCCACAATTGCGGCCTTCTCAGCGCTTGCGTTCGCGCTTTTGAGCGGCTGCGCCGTCGGGCCGGAATATCACCGCGCCACCGCGCTTGGGACCAACGCGCTTCCCGCGACTTTCTCGGCCCGCGCGACCGAGACCAACGGCGTAAACTGGAAGCCGGCGGCCCCGGCCGCCGATTTGCCGCGCGGCCCCTGGTGGGAAGTATTTGGCGACGCCGAGCTTGATCGCCTCGAAACCCTTTTGAATTCCGGCAACCAGGAATTGGCCGCCGCGCTGGCCCGCTTCGAACAGGCGCGGGCGCTGGTTAACGTCGCCCGTTCCGATCTTTTCCCACAGTTGAGCGCCACGCCGAGCTACGCGCGCGTTCGCAGCAGCGCCGGCGTGGTCGATCGCGGGCAACCGATCGGGACCGGCTACAATTATCATGCCATTACGGTTCCGCTCGACGCCTCCTGGGAGGCCGATCTCTGGGGGCGCATCCGCAAACAAGTCGAGGCCGCGCGGGCCAGACTCGACGCCGGCGGTGACGACCTCGCAGCGGCGCGCTTAGCCGCGCAGGCCGAATTGGCCACCGATTACTTCACCCTCCGCGCGCTCGACGCCGAATATGACCTCATCGAGCGCACTGTCGATGCCTACACCCGCTCACTGACCTTGACGCGCAATCGCCGCGCGGGGGGCGTCGCGACCGAGTTCGACGTCGCGCAGGCGGAAACCCAATTGAAAACGACCCAGGCGCAGGTTCCCGCCGTTGATTTGGAGCGCGCGAAATTACGTCACGCCATCGCCACTTTGTGCGGGCAGGCCGCGACCGGTTTTGCGCTGCGCGAAGGAAACGCCCCGACGGCGATTCCGGCCGTCCCCGTTTCGTTGCCCAGCGAACTGCTCGAACGCCGGCCCGATGTCGCCGCCGCCGAACGGCGCATGGCCGCCGCGAACGCGGACGTCGGTTTCGCCCGCACCGCCTTCTATCCGCGGATTCAATTCAATGGCCTGGCCGGATTCCAATCCGTCAACGCCGGCGCGCTCTTCGATTGGCCCAGCCGATTTTGGTCGATCGGCCCATCACTCGAATTACCCATCTTTACGGGCGGCCGCAATCAGGCGCAACTCGCCGCCGCGCGCGCCGCGTATGACGAAACCGTGGCGAACTACCGGCAAACTGTGCTCTCCGCGTTTCAGGAAGTGGAGGACCAATTGGCGGCCCAGAGTTTGCTAACGACGCAATTGGAAGCCGAGCAATCCGCGCTTACCGCCGCGCGCCGCACCCTCGAGATCGCCGAGAATCGATACAAAGCGGGACTGGTCACGTACCTGGATGTCGCGATCTCCCAAAGCGCCGCCTTGGATCACGAGCGCAGCGTCGTCCAACTCCGCGCCCAACGCCTCGCCGCGAGCGCGGCGCTCGCCAAAGCGAT
>Ga0265320_10003139_pt1 | contig 11212 bp, 6 predicted proteins | sample 4827metaG_FD_202087 | JGI IMG/M metagenome (GOLD analysis project Ga0265320, IMG submission 202087) | Rhizosphere microbial communities from Carex aquatilis grown in University of Washington, Seatle, WA, United States - 4-8-27 metaG | ecosystem: Host-associated > Plants > Roots > Rhizosphere >...
CAGATGACGCGACGGCTCGGCCGAGAGCGTCGTCTTGCCCGTGCCGGAGAGACCGAAGAAGATGGCCACGTCGCCCTGGTCGCCGACGTTGGCCGAACAGTGCATGGGCAGGATGCCTTCGAGCGGCAGCAGGAAATTCAGGACCGTGAAGATGGTCTTCTTGATCTCGCCGCCGTACGCCGAACCGCCGATGATGGCGATGCGCTCGGCGAAATTGGCGATGATGAACGTCTCGCTGCGGGTGGCGTCGATGATGGGCGACCCGTTGAAGCCGGGCGCGCCGATGATGGTGAATTCCGGGACGTGGTGCTTCATGTCCTCGAGCGTTTGCGGCTTCGAGAACATGGTGCGCGCGAACAGGCTGTGCCAGGCCTTCTCGGTGATGACGCGGATGGGAAGGCGGGCTTCGCTGTCGGAGCCTGCGTAGAGGTCCTGAACGAAGACGTCGCGGCTTTGCAGATAGCCCTGCATGCGGGTCAGCAGCGCGCTGAATTTCTCGGGGCTGAAGGGGCGGTTGTACTGGCCCCACCACACGGCGTCCTCGGTGGTCTGCTCGCGCACGATGAACTTGTCGGCGGCGGCGCGGGCGGTGTGCTTGCCCGTGTTGACCAGGAACGGGCCGAGGTGGGCGATGCTGCCCTCGCCGCGGAAGACCGCTTCCTCATAGAGCGGGCCGCTGGTCAGGTTCCAGTAGACCCGGTGCAGGTTAGTCAGGCCGTGGTTCTGCAGACCGTAGATGCTGGCGTTCTGCCCGGCGATGGCCTGCGCCGGAGACGGGATGTCCTGATAGACGTTCATAGCCAGTCCCTCACAAGCTTGCGGTCGCCCAGGTAGAGTTCGTTGGGCGAGTTCGGATCGAGCGCCCACTTCATGCGCTCCACGCCCTCGGTGATGTCCTTGACGGTGCCGCAGAAGCTGATCCGCAGGTGGCCTTCCATGCCGAAGTCCTTCCCGGGCACGGTGACCACGCGAACCTTGTCGAGCAGGAAGCGCGCCAGTTTCTGGGAGTCCTTCTGATAGGCGCTGAAATCGGGGAAGGTGTAGAACGTGCCTTCCGGCTTGGTGACCTGGATGCCCGTGAAAGCCCGCAGCCGCTCCACCAGGATGTTGCGGTTGTTCTCGAGCGTCAGGCGAAGGCTGTGGACGGAGGATTGCACGCCGTTGAGCGCGCCCGCGGCAGCCCACTGGGCCGGGGCCGAGGGGCCGGAGGTCTGCTGCGACTGTATGTTCGACATCGCGCGGATCACTTCCTCGTTGTCCGACACGGCCCAGCCGATGCGGAACCCGGTCATCGCGTACATCTTCGAGACGCAGTTCACCACGATCAGCTTCGAGCTATGGGAATGGTCCGTGGCGTAGCTGAAGGCGTTGGTGGGGGTGCGGTTGTCAAAGATCAGGCGGTTGTAGGTGTCGTCCATGATGAGGAAGATATCCTTCTTCTCACATAGCTCGACCACCCCTGCCACGAACTCGTCAGAGTAAACCACGCCCGAGGGATTGTTGGGCGTGTTGAGGATGATGGCCTTGGTGTAGGAACCTACCGCCGCGGCGATCTCCTCGATCTTGGGACAGAAGGAGCCGTCCTCCGGAACTACAGGGACGGGCACGCCGCCAGCAAGCTTCACCATTTCCGGATAAGAGACCCAATAGGGCGCCGGGTAAATCACCTCGTCCTTGGGCTCGAGGATGGTGTACAGGGCCACCATGATGGACTGCTTGGCGCCGTTCGAGGCGATGACGTTGCTCGGGCCGAAGCACTTGTTGTAGTGCTCGTCCGTGTAGCGGATGATGGCCTTCTTCAAAGCCGGGATGCCGTCGGGCGGCGTGTAGCGGACCTCGCCGGTATTCAGGAGGGCCGTGCAATTAATAATGGCGTCGACGGGCGCGCGGCTCTTCGGTTCGCCGCCACCCAGATGGATGACAGGTTCGCCCTTCTCCCTGAGAATGGCTGCGGTTTCGTTCAGCTTCAGGGTGGGCGATTCGGCTATGGATCGGGCGAGTTGGCTGATGCTCACAGAGTGTCCTCAAGCTCGAAAGTCTGAATACCCGGATCGCGCCAGACGCGTGAATATGGTTCCGCCGTTTCGGGGCGTCACGAGTATTTGTACAAGTATAAAGGAGGTAGGGCTGCCGGTGGCAAGTGAATGTTTGTACATGCCCAGGCTCAGCCGACCCCTTCCAGACGTCCCCGGAGCGCTTTGCCGGCGCCAGGCGTCACTCCGTTCCGGTGTGGCGTCATAGTGTTGGGCGGAACGGGGCTCAGGAACGAACCAGAAGGAGTTCATCCCAATCGCTGCCTGTCAATCCCTCGGAAGGCCTGATCTCTTTCAGTCCGTCCGGAGCGATTCGGCAGATGGCGAAGCTCGCGTTCCGCAATTCGTCCAGAAACGCTTCAGGGTCCAACCCCACAGTCCGAAGGATAGGCGGACAGAACGTACAGAAGATCGCGAGCGGACCCGTACCGCGCAGAAGGGACTGCGCTCCGCGGAAGACGAACGGCTCGGAACCATCGACGTCCATCTTGATGAAATCGATCTGCTGCGGGTTGGCCGCGAGATATTCGTCCAGCGAGACCGTTTCGACCGATACCACCTTCGGGGAGTGGACACTTCCCTGTTCTTCGAAAAAGGCCTCGCCTCCTTTCAACGATCCAGTGCCGTAGCCTTCAAAGAACGCCAGGTCTTTGCTGCCGCCCGCCTCATGAACGGCTTTTCGGACCAACGTACAGCGGCCGGAGTAGCCGTTCAAATCCACGTTCCGCCGCAGAATTTCGTGATAGCGGGGCCACGGTTCAAAGGCCGTCACGTGGCCCTCCGGACCGACCAGATCGCACAGCAGCAGCGTGTAAAAGCCCATGTTGGCGCCCAGGTCGAGCACCCGCATTCCAGGCTTGACATAATCTTTCAGCCGGCGAACGATCCATTCCTCCCAGTAGCCATCCATGAGGAAACAGGCGCCGACCTGACTGGCTGTGTCCACGTACATTTTCTGACCGTAGACCGTTCTCGTCAGCGCCAGGTTGTTCCCCAGATAGACCATGGGCCTGGAAGGCGGCGAGGCGAGGTCGAAATTTGGACTGCGGGGAGTGATGGGCGATCTTGGCGCCGGTGGGGCGCTCTGCGAAGATACAAGCGACGACAGCCCGTGTTCCCGGCGCAGGCTGGCGAGCTGGCTGCCGAAGTGGGCCATCTGCGGATCGTCGCTACCGGTGAAAGCCAGCGCCTCGCACCATGCGGCGTCAGCCAGCACATTGAGCTGCCCGGCCTCGCTGCTCCGCACGTTGGTGCTCAGCTCCGCGGCCAACTGGTTGCACCGAATCCTTAGCCGGCTGATCGGCAGGGCCGAGGGGCTCCTTTCAGCGCGCGCCCAGCAGAGCCTCGCAAAGGCGAGCATCCCCTGCCCCGCAGCCACATGGGCGATAAGGTCCAGGGCATCGTCGTCATCGGGAAGAGTGGGCGCAGCCTCGGCGCATTCGAGAAGCGCGTGTCGAAGGGAAAGCGCGTCCCCGGCATGGACATGCGCCTCGATCAATTGGCGGAAGCAGTGCAGCCGCGCACCCGGGCCGTCGGCCAGGTCCAGAGCCTTTCGGAAAGAGCGAGCCGCCAGCCGGGGCTCCTTCTTTCCGAACGCTTCAACTCCCGCACTGAAGGGCCGGTACCAGGCGGGAGCGTCCAGATGATCCGGCCAGTGAAAACTCTCGCCGGTCTTCTGCAGCGCGAAGGCTACCGGGATCACGCGGGTGTAGCCGACATGAGTGCACACGCCGCTCGGCCCGCCGGCGGGGTCATCGGCCCTGGATACACATCGAACCTCTCTCCGCCTCTTAGCCTGATTCGCTGGAACCGAACCTCGATGATCCAGATCGACCGGGTCAACCAGAGACAGTCCCTCGAGCGGGCCGGTAAACAACGCGCAATCCTTCCAGAGCGATAGAACCCCGGGCAGGAAATAGGGCTCGTCCAAAGAAAACTCGGTAGTGATCAGCGCGTACCCTCCCGGTTTGAGGACGCGATGAATCTCGCGAAAGATCTGGATGAATTCCGTCAGCGTCGACACATGCTCGACGGACGAGCAGGACCATACCACGTCGAACGTGCTTGCCGGATAGTCGATCGACCGCATATCCATGTTGCGGACGGTCAAACGTTCCCGTGGGTAGGGAAAGGGGTTGGCGGTGCGCACTCTCTCCGGAGTCAGCCTCGATTCATCCCAGACGCTTCCTTCGTCGAAGCGGTCCGTGGCTACGACATTCTCACCGAGGTGCGCAAAGTGGTAAATAAGAGGCTCCGTGCCCACCCCAAGCCCGAGCATCGCGGGAACGGACTTGCTCCCATGGATCTCCTGATGCTTCTGGGCCAGCCAGCAGAGTTCCCAGCGCTTGCGCGGCAGCAGGCATAAGGCGCGATCTTCAAACCGCGCGCGAAAGGAGGCGCCGAAGGCCGGGTTTGCCAGATCGGTGGCGTCGGCGAGTTTCGCTCCCGTGGATCCTCCGGCCGGCCTCAGCCCCTGGAATACACGTTTGATGTTCGACCCGTCCATAAGTCAGGCGAAGCGCGCCAGCCGGGCATCTTTCACGTTTCCCTTGATCCCCTGGCGGCGCAACTCATCGAAGAGCGCCAGCCATTGTGTGCCCGCCGAATCGACGGAGTAGAGTTTCGCTCTCTCGATTCCCGCCTCCACCAGCCGTTGCCGCAGACCCTCGGCCGGGCAGAACAAAAGCCGCTCCAGAGCTTCCACGAAAGAGTCGACGCGATAGGGATCGAAGTAGGTTGCGGCGTCCCCGTAGGCCCAGCGGTGGGCGGCGATGTCGGACACGATTGCCGGCGTGTGGCAGCACATGGCTTCCAGAGGCCCGTAGCCAAATCCTTCGTAAAAGGAAGGGAACACCGTCGCTTCCGCAAGTGTGTTGAGCACACGCAGTTCTCGAAGAGGGACGTCGACCAAGTGAACGATCCGTTGTTGCTCCATCAATGGCTTCATCGCCTTCATGGCCTCGTCGCATTTCCAGCCTGGGTGTCCCACGATGATCAGCCGAAGGTCGGTCTCTTGCCGCGAGAGCAGCTTCTCGAAAGCGCGGATGAGGGTGACGTGATTCTTCCGCGGCTCGATGGTGGAGGTCATGAGCAGGTAAGGGGGCACGGTCTGCCACGAGGACCCAAGGCTCTTCGTCCCGTTCGGTTGTCCGTAGCCGTCCGCGCGGCGGCTCTGCAGGATCGAAAATAACATCTCCGGCAGGCGCTCGGGGTAGTAACCGTCGGCCAGCACATCCGGAATGATCACGCAGCGCTCTTCCAGCTCAGGAAAAGCCCGCAATAAATCTTCCCGGGTCGGCCCCGAATTGCACACATAGATGGAGTCATGCAGGCAGCGGCGAATCGCGCGAAAGTGATTTGAGATGTCGGCTTGAGACCCGACGAGATCGGGCCGCATTCCCGGAATCATGTCATAGTAGCGGATCAGCTTGCAGGTTTTCGGATCAACCCGTATGGGTTGGGAATCATGAAACATCGCGAAATCGAAGCCCCGCGTGTGCAACCGGGGTGAGGGCAGGCCCAAAAGCGAACGGGCGGAGAGCATCCGGCCGCCCAGATTGGCCAGCAGCATGGGGCAGCGGCGCGCGATCTCGATGTCCGCCTCCGAGAGAGAGGGGGCCAACAGGCTGCGCCAGATGCCATCCCAGAACACCTCACTGTCAAGCAGATCGGTGCGGACTCGCCGTCCCAGCGTCAACCGCCATAGCCTTCGCAATTGCTGCAGTACGCGCACCGGCGCAAACACGGAGTTGGGCGGATGACGGTCGACAAGGGCCTGGATGAAGCGCGCCTGGTTTTCCATCCGGCGCCCCTCACGGAGGGAGGTCGAAAAACGGTGGCCAACCACCGCGTCATCCCGTCCGAAAATCAAACCGGTTGGCTGAATGCGTTCGAGTCGATAGAGCGCTTTGAGCACGACCCGTGACTCCTGGGCAATCCCGCAATAGCCCAGGGAGGCATACGACAGATCGACGAGAACTCTATATTGGCAATCGTTCATTGTGGGCCGGCGCCGCGCAGAGAATTCTCAGTATATGCGCTGGGGGCAAGTGTGACAACCGGCCCGGCAATATTCGCCAGGCCAAAGTCGAGGAATTCAATTCCGAACAGGGTATAACAAAGTAAAAATGTCCTGTTATTACCGGCTCGGACTTGACCGGCGGCGGGAACTACGGACGTCTCTCCAGAAGCGCTTTCCGGTCGCTACTCAGGTCCGCGCCGCTGCGTTTGACGGGGTATGGCGATTCGCCCATCATCCCCTCCCACAGGATGCGGTTGAAGCGCGGCGTGTCGAGTTGATCCGCCTCGGTGAAATCGAGGCCTATCGTTTTCGATTGCCAGTAGCCGGCGTCGTGCCGGGGCGGGTCCGGGACCGAGCCGGTCGCGACTGGCTCGGGAAGAGGCAGCGCCGAAGTCCGCAGGACCCGGGGCACGGCCGCCGAGTAGGTCCAGGGCCGCAGCTCCGGCTGAAACACGTCGGCCATCGGAGGAGTCAACCCATCGTTGAGGCTCAGCGGCTGGATGCCGAGCAGATCTTCGATGGTCCGGAGAACACTGACGGTTGTATACCGAGTGGAGACCACGGCGCCCTGTTTCACGTACGCTCCCACCACGAAGGCGTTGCTTCGGTGCGCGTCGACATGGTCCGGCCCGTCCTGGGCGTCGTCTTCGATGACGAAGATGACCGTGTTGTCCCGGTACGGGCTGCTCGCAACCCGCTCGATGAGGCGCGCCACCGCGTAGTCGTTGTCGGCCATCTGCGTTTCCACCGTGTTGACGCCATCGATGGCCGTACCGAAGTCCCCAAAATGATCGTGAGGGAGGCGAACCAGCTCGAGGCGGGGCAACTCTCCGTTCGCCACGTAGTGATCAAACTCGCGCTCCCATTCCTTGAAGCGCCAGAAATCGGGAAAGTTCTGGTCGAAGCCACGGAAGTATGGATCGGTGGCGTTCAGAAGCGCGGCCTTGGTAGCGAAGGCGACCTGCACCGGCTTGCCCGTGGCCTCCGCCGTAAAGGGCGCGCCGTCCGGAGCGAACGGATCGCGCAGAAGCGGCGACAGGTACGCAGCGTTCCCGGCCGGGAGCGAATAGCGGGCCCCATCGAGGAAGAAGCCGTAGTTCCGTACGCTGAGATGGGCTCGTAGCGCGGCATCCCACAGGTAGCCGGTCCCGGCCTCGTCCTCAGGGCCGTCCCCAGCGGACACGTCCGCGGTTCCGGGCAGCAGATCCGGGTCATCGGGCTGCTCCGGATCCGCTGCCAGCCGCGCGGCGGTGGTCGCGAGCCCTACGTTGATTTCGCGGTTGGTGCCCTCATAGTCGTAGTCCAAACCCCGGCCGGCGTAAGTGACCGGCGCCGTCTTCTCTACCGAATCGGCCGTCCGCGCCGAGGTGGACCAGTTCCATCCGTCGCCGCTCACCTCGCCGCTGTCGTAGAAATTGTCGAGCGTGACGAACTGGCGGGCCAGCTGGTGGAAGTTAGGCGTCAGCCGTTCCGGAAAGATCGCGAGAGCCGGGTCGCCGTTGCCCCTGTCCAGATCGCCCAACACCTGGTCGTAGGTGCGATTCTCTTTCACGACGTAGATGACGTGCTCGATCTTGCCGCGCAAAGAGGAGAGAATCGCGTTGCGGTCGCGCGTTGCCTCGAAGTTGTTGTTGGCGGCAACCTGCTCCGTCAGGCGGCGCAGCTCGTCACGGGCCGGCACCGGAATCGTCAGGAAGCCCGCCTTGGTGAGCTGCCAGATGTATTGATTGGCGGCCGGGCAAGGCGTGTTCGCACTCGGATTCCGGCAGCCGCCGGGATTCGGCCCGGCATTGCTCTTCCCGTTGACTACATAAAGGACCGATCCCTGCCGGTTCAAGCTGACGGACTCCGGATACCAGCCGGTAGGGATCAAGCCAGCCACGCTCCCCGCGCTTCCATCGCCGCTCAATTCCACCACCGCCACCGAGTTCGTGCCTCCGTTGGTCACATACAGCGTCCGTTCGTCCGGCGACATCGCCAGGCTGTTTGGATTGCTTCCCTTCAGGCCGGCGCGGTTCTGCCCGCTAACGCCCAAGTAGGACTTGACCCGATCCCGGGCGGTATCGATGATGGCCACCTGGTCGCTGGCGTCCAAAGCGACGTACAGCAGCGTCTGCGCCTTGTTCAGGATCATCTTGTTGGGCTGGCCGTTCACGGCAATCCGCCCAGTGATTTTGGGCAAGGGCCCCGAGATGTCCACCGTCACGATTTCCCGGTCTCGAATGCTGGACACGTAGACTTTGCTGTTGCCTTGGATCGCCACCCAGTATGGGTACTCGCCGCCCGCCACGCCGTGCCTGCTGGGATCGGTCTTGCCTGGGCGCAGATCCAATTCGGCAATCTTGGTTCGGCCCGGAATATCCACGATGCTGATCGAGTCGTTCTCGTAGTTGGCGACCACCAGGCGATTGCCCGCTGCATTCACGGCCAGTCCAGCCGAGGCCGGCGACACCTGACCGGGCTTATCGGGATGGCCGAGCGGGATCGGCGAGGCCGCTTCCGGCCGGCCCGACGATCCCTTCACGAAAACGTGAACGTTGTCGTCGACTCCCCCGGAGACATAAAACTCCTTACCGTTCGGGTTCCACGCCAATCCCACGAAAGTGTTCGGAACCTGCAGGACCTGGAGCTTCACCGCAGGACTGGTGGAGATGTCGTACACGAACACGTATTCGTTCGAAGCGGAGGCAACCGGCTTTCCCTTAGCATCCCGGTTGCGGTTGTACCCGCTGGTCAGGATGAGCAAGATATTCCCGTCCGGACTCGTCGCGGTGGTCACGGCATGATCGGCGACGAACTTCGAGAAGGGGGGCGGCAGGTCCGGATTGAGAGGCTCGAACACCGCCCCCTTGGCGGCCGTCGGCGTGATCTGCTTGCCCGTCGGCAGTTGCTCACCGGCATAGAGCATCACGGCGGTCAGCAGGATGGCCGGAACCAGCACGTGTTTCATGCACGCACCTCCACAGAGACGATTATCGGCCAGCGCTGCCCTCCATAGCGCGCGGCGCAGGCATCCGAAACAAACCGCACCATTCCGAACGTACCGCTACGCAATCGGGAGGGCGGGCTTCGGCCCGCGCGGGGCTTCAGCCCCGCTCCGTGGGGCGGCGGAACTGAAGTTCCGCGCGGGCGGAAGCTCGGTGCCGGCCCGTCCTACGGCTGCGCCTTGAAATCCGTCCAGAGGTGCGACTCCAGGTCGTGAAGGATGGGGCTCTGCCAGCGGAGATCCGCATGCTTGGCCACGTGGCGCGCGGCTTTGAAGCTGATGCCGCAGGGGTGGCCCATGGAAGCGCGGAAAGACATCGCTTCCGCCATGGCCGAGTCCGCCACCTTCGCCTGGGCCGTGCCAGCCGGACCGTAAGGCGGCTCCCACGGCTTGGCGCCGCGCGGCGAGAGGTCGATGTGCCCGCACAGTGTCCGCTCGTCCGCGTCCGGTTTATGTTCGAACATGTCGTAGTGATCCGACAGCATCTTCTGGCCGAGAATGGTGTCGATCTGGCCCTTGCCCTGATCCATCAGTTGTTCCCAGCGAGCGTGCCGGGCGTTGGAGCTTTCGGAGTTGTCCGTCATCGGGAAATCCGTCTCCTCGCGCGCCAACTTCTCGTTCACAGGAAAATTGGCGCCCACGAAGTAGCCGTCGCTGGTCCGCAGCAGGGTTACGTTCTTGAGGCCCAGCTCCAGGCTCGCGATCTCCTTGGTCTTGCGGTCGGCCACGAGCCAGTTGTTGGCGTATCCGCCGTTGTTCCCTTCCTTCATGATGCTGACGAACTCGTCGATCGAGGAAGCGTATTGCATGGCTTTGCGCGCACGCACGAATTCCGGAGTGCCGTTGGGGTCGAAGCCGAAGAAGTGCGAGATGGTGGTCTCGGCGATCATGATCCCCGCGGAGTTGATCCCGAAATCGGAGCCGCTGTGGATGAGGCCGGGAAAGCCGTCCATCAGAAAACGGTTGCCGTCCTTGGGGTGAATATCGAAGATGACGTTCCAGCGCGAGCCTTCCGCGTAGCCGCTCCACAGGTTGTGGCCCAACACGGGCCGTCCGTCGCGGGTGTAGGAACCGGTGGCCACGAACGCGCTGCAATGCTCGGGCGGGACCAGCGCCGCGGTCTTGCCCTGCTGCGCCTGGCGCCATCTGAACCAGTACGGAGAAAGCTCCATCCAGGCATTCATGACGGTGAGGTCGAGCGCGTCCAGCTTCACGCCGTGCGCCGCCAGGCCGTCCGACATTCCCTGCAACTCCTCGCGGTATTCGGCGGGCACCTTGGGCCAGAGCATTTCGCGGGCGGCGGTGCGGAAGAACTCCCAGTCCTGGTTGGTGTCGTGGTTGAGCAGCACGCTAATCACGCCCTGCGCGTCCCTGATCTCGGACGCCAGAAGGTAGCCGTGCTGGTAGCCGACGTCGGCCGGAGAGCCCTCCAGGTGCACAACGATCCAGCCTGCCCTCTCGGATCGCGAGGCATGGCGCAGCCGCTCGGCATCGCCCGGCTCGCGGGAAACCAAAACCGCGGCGCAAACCAACGCAAGGACGACGGCGCCCGGACCGTATCGACGCATACTCCCACCTCCTGAATATCTCGATTGTAGCGTGTGCCGCGCCTATCCTCTGAGTTCGGCGATCAGGTCGCGCACCAGCGCCTCGATCTGGTCGCGGATCTCGCGCTGGCGTTCCGTCGGGAGGAAGATCGGATCTTCGACGTCCCACTCGCGAACCGGAGCGGATACGGGCGCGGGAAGAGGCTCGCCGCTCATGTTGACGATCAGGTCGAAGCCGGTTCCGGTCTCGTCGAGGCCCTTGGGAAAGCGGCCATCGAGATGGATGTTCTTCTCGAGCATCAGCTCGACGGTGATGCGCGGGATACGGCCAGCCGGCCACAGCCCGGCGCTCCCGGCGCGAACGACGTCGCCGCCGCGGGCGCTGGCGAACGCCTCCGCCATCTGGCTGCGGCACGCGTTGCCGATGCAGACGAAAAGCACGCGATGAGGACGCATAAGCTAGTCTCCTGTCCGTGGGGGGCGGGCTTCAGCCCGCGCGGGGCTTGAGCCCCGCAGTTGACTCCGCAAGCTCCTGGGCCTTGTCCGCCCCTCGAACGGTCAGGCCGGGCTGAAGCCCCGCGCGGGCTAAAGCCCACCCCACAACCCTTCGACGAACAGGCGGTGA
>Ga0265320_10003140_pt1 | contig 11209 bp, 13 predicted proteins | sample 4827metaG_FD_202087 | JGI IMG/M metagenome (GOLD analysis project Ga0265320, IMG submission 202087) | Rhizosphere microbial communities from Carex aquatilis grown in University of Washington, Seatle, WA, United States - 4-8-27 metaG | ecosystem: Host-associated > Plants > Roots > Rhizosphere >...
ACGAGGGCGGTGGTGTGGTGGGCGGCGAAAGCTTGCGCGTGAATTTCGTGCCCGGGTGCGGGATAGTCCACGAACACTTCATCGGCGAATAGGGCGAGGCCGCGTTCGGCGCACAGTTCCAGCAAAGCATGGGCATCGGTATTGCGAATCATTTTGCCCGTGGGGTTGTGCGGGTGGATGAGGGCAATGGCGCGGGTGGCGGGCGTGACGGCAGCGGCCAGCGCGGCATGGTCAATCTGCCAGGCATTATCCCGAAAATGCATCGGGTACGGGCGGGCCGACCAACCTTCCAAGGCGGCCAAATGTTCGATCAAGGGATAAGAAGGCCGCGGCGCCAATACTTCCGAACCCGCATCACCGAGCAATTTGAAGAGAAATCCATAGGCTTCACTCGTGCTCGCCGTCAGGTGCAGCTGGGAAGGATCCACCGCATCTGGCCCGCGGCCATGATAATATTCCGCAATGGCTTCGCGGGCGGTCAAGGATCCCCGAGGGTCAGGTGTATAGAGTGCCTTGGCTCCGGCGGCCAGAGCCGCAGCAATCTCCGCCGTCGGATAATTGAAGCCAGCCTGGGTGGGATTTGACAGCGTCAAATCATACAAGGGGAGGCCCGCAGCCCGACGCGAGGCGACGGCCCGTGCGAGCGGGTTGTCGTCCAGCGAAGCGGGGATGCGGGTGGAGAAATTCATTGAGCCAGTTCTATTGCTATATTGTTGTATTGTTATATTGCTGCCAGACCGCGCCTGCGAAGGCCAATAAAGCAAAGGGGGACTTCAACAATTTAACAATACAGCAATATAACAATTGGACCCCACTTGGACGATTTTCACGCCACTGCATTCCCGGCCGCCGGTTCGTCCTCGTGCAATTCATGCGGAGCCGGTGAGGCGATGACATACTCGCGCACGGCCTCCAGCAGGCGCTGCGGGAGCAGGCCTTCAATATACACGCCCTCGTCGCGGGGTTGTTCGCGGTGGACGGCGCCGGCTTGGTGCAGCCGGTTGATGAGGTCGTAGCGCGAATGGGGAATGAGGAGGGTCTGCGGGCGGGCTTCCTCAGCTACAAAATCGTCGAGTTTTCCCAGCAGCTGGTCGAGACCGGCGCGGGTTTGGGCGCTGACAAACAAGGCGGCGGGAAATTCAGCCTTCAGTTCCGCCATGCGCAACGGATCATCCACACGGTCCACCTTGTTCAAAACAGTGAGGATGCGGGCCTTTTCCGCGCCCAGTTCTTGCAGGACCGCGAGCGTCGTGGCGTGATGCACCGTGGCCTCGGGGCTGGAGGCATCCACCACATGAATGAGCAAATCCGCGACAAGCGCCTCTTCGAGCGTCGCCTTAAATGCTTCAACCAGCCGGTGCGGCAAGCGGCGCACAAAGCCCACCGTGTCGGTCAGCAACAATGTACGACCGGAGGCCAGTTTCAAACGGCGGGTGGTTGGGTCCAGCGTGGCAAATAATTTGTTGGCGGAGAGCACGTGCGCGCCGGTAAGGGCGTTGAGGAGCGACGACTTGCCGGCATTCGTGTAGCCGACAATGGCCGCCGTGGGCAGGGGCACGCGGAGGCGCTGGCGGCGCTGGACGCCGCGCTGCTTGCGCACGATTTCGAGATCGGCGTGCAGGCGCTGGATGCGGTCACGCACGAGGCGCTGGTCGAGTTCGAGCTGGGTTTCGCCTTCACCACGCGCATTGACGCCGCCGCCGCGCTGGCGCGAAAGGTGACTCCAAGCCCGCCGCAATCGCGGCATAAAGTATTCGGCCTGGGCGAGTTCAACTTGCAGCCGGGCCTCGCGGGTGCGGGCGCGAGCCGCGAAGATGTCGAGAATCACCTCGTGGCGGTCAATGACGATGAGACCGCTTTCGGCCTCCCAATTGCGTTGCTGCGCGGGGTGGAGTTCGTCGTCGAAGACGATCAACTCACAATTGTTCGCCTTCGCCTCGGCGATGATTTCGGCGGTCTTGCCCGTGCCGAGGAGGAAACGCGGATTCTTCTCGCGCAGACGGGCGAGGTGCTTGACTGGAACGACCATGCCCAAATTGGCGGCCAACTCGCCCAACTCGTCGAGTAGGGCTTCGGCTTCGGCTCGGGTCTGATCGGCGTATTGCAAGCCAAGCAGCAGGGTGCGGGGTGCGGTCTTGTTCGCGGGCACGCCACTCATACGCGGCGGGGGGAATTATTTTCGCTCATGGGGATGGCCATCAGTCAGACATTCTTTCCGCGGATTATGTTCCTGGAGCCGGCGATTGTCAAGGCGCGGCCAAGGTGGGTTTCTATCTTCCAGACAATTTGATTCGTTCGGGGCGGCGGGCGAAAAAATAAATCAGGGCCCCGATCCAATGGGTCAAAACAATCACAAGAATCCACACAATTTTGGTGTTACCCTGGTCCGGCTCCTTGGTGGCGGCATCGACGAGCATCCAAATCCAAAAGACGGTCCCAAGAATACCAAACAAAAAGATTAGAAACATCTCGCTGCCATTCATGCTGATGAAAGCCAACCAAGAAGCCAGAGAGTGCGTAATCATGACCGGGGTGGGTTGAGGAACTCTGGATCCAGCACAAGCATCGGGCGGGGCATTGTCAAGGTCTCGGTTGGGATTTGCTTTTGGGGGCCGACAACCTTAATGGAGATGCTCGCACCCCTTTATCGCGCCCCATGAGATTTCCTCATCTTGCCCGCCCGCGGCTTCTTGTGAGTCTGGTCACGGCATTGGCATCGCTGGCGGCGGGCGGATTGATGGACGGGTGCGCGGGGTCCGCGACGGTTCCGCCATCCCAAGTTTATGCGCCTACGCCCTATTATCCGACCCCGGCGCCGCAACCCCTTCCGCAACCGGCGCCATTGCCCGCACCGCTGCCCCAGCCCGGGCCGATACCGGCGCCGGCACCGGTTTCCCACGCCAATATTCAGTTGGGCATTGATGTACTCGCGGCCCAAAACTTTTCCGTGCTTCAGGGCAAACGCGTCGGGCTGTTGACCCACCCCGCCGGCGTTAACGCTGCGGGGGTGAGCACTATTGATGTATTGCGCCATGCACCGGGCGTGAAACTCGTCGCGCTGTATGCCGCGGAACACGGCATTTATGGGACGATTGGCGCCGGCGCTTCCATGCCAAAAAAGCAAATGGACAGCAAAACCGGCCTGCCGATTTATACGGTTTACTTTACCGTGGACGGCGACAAAAAGGGCGACTTTCGCAAAGCCTCACCGGACATGCTGGGCGATATTGATGTGATGGTGATTGATTTGCAGGACGTCGGCACACGCTCCTACACCTTTATCAGCTGCCTCCTGTGCACGATGGAGGCCTGCTTTGAACAAAACAAAACCGTCGTTGTACTAGACCGGCCCAACCCGCTTGGCGGTCTCAAAGTCGGCGGGCCGATCATCGAAGACAAATGGATGAGTTACGTCGGCGCATTGAAAATTCCCTACGTTCATGGCCTCACCATCGGCGAGGTGGCTTACCTCGCCAAAGACAATCTCAGCCTGCTGCCCATTTCGCCCCAAGTTTCAGATCCCGTCCGGAAATTGTTCCAGGTTTCGCCAGAAGTATGGAATCACGGCAAGCTCATCGTGGTGCCGATGAGCGGCTGGCACCGCTCCATGCTCTGGGCCGATACCGGCTTGCCCTGGATTCCCACCTCGCCCAATATCCCGACCGCCGAGGCCGCTTTCGGCTACAGTCTCACTGGCCTCGCGGGCGTCATGGGCAACTTCAAGCACGGGGTGGACACACCTTATCCGTTCCGATTATTGAACTATTCGCCGCACATCCCGCCCGATCAACTGGCGGCGACCTTGAATGCCCTCAAGCTCGGTGGCCTCAGCTTCATGCCCCTGGCTTACGGGGAAAAAAATGAAAAGAGCGGGGTGTATGTCGCCATCACTAATTGGAACGCCGTCGAACCCACCCGCCTGGCGTTTGAACTGATGAAGCTCGATGCAGCCTGGACGTGGACGAAAAGCGGCAACCCCTATGCGCGGGCGGCAGGCGACAAACTTTTGGTGCACGATTTCAATATTTACGGGGGCTCCGACGCATGGTGGCGGGAAATCACCACCAAGGGCCGCCTCGCCAACGTGGACGGATTTTTCAAGCTTTGGGACGCGCAGGATGCCGCCTACCAACAGATGACGCGCAAGTGGTGGCTGTACCAGCCGTGAGAATTGGCTGCGGTGGTGTGACGTAGCGCTGAGCTTCAGCCCGCGCTTCAGGGATTTCGAATATCGAAGAAGCGCTGGCTGAAGCTCAGCGCTACGTCACGCGCCACGATGTTAAATCGATTGGCCCAGAGTAATTTTCCTAGATTGCGCCCGGGCGCTTTTGCGGCAATTCTATCCGGCCATGAAACGTTCCCGGAAATCAACTGGCGGCCTCACCCTGCTGGGCCGCTCGGAAACCGCCCTGCCGGCGTCGCCCGGCGACGCCCGGCTGGAGACCTTTCCCAATCCGGAGCCCAAGCGCCCGTATTGGATTCACCTCGACTGCCCGGATTTTACGTCTCTTTGTCCTGTGACGGGCCAGCCGGATTTTGCCCGCATTACGATAGACTACATCCCCGGAAAAACGTGCCTGGAAACGAAGGCCCTGAAATTCTACCTCGCGTCGTTTCGCAACGAACCGGCGTTTAATGAGGCCGTCATCAACCGCATCTTGGACGATCTTGTGCGCGCCTGCCGGCCGCGGGCGATGAAGATCGAAGGGAAATTCGCGCCGCGCGGCGGATTGGGCTTGGCGGTCGTCGTGGAGCATCCGCGGGCGGGCGCAACGGCGGGAGCACCGAAATTCTGGCGTCGCCCATGAATGCCGTGGTCTTACTCAGCGGCGGAATGGACTCGGCGGCGGCGCTGTACGACGCGCAGGCGGCGCATGAAGTGATCGGCGCGCTGAGTTTCGACTACGGCTCGAAACACAACCACCGGGAAATTCCCTGCGCGGCGTGGCATTGCCGGAAATTGGTCATTCCGCATCAAGTCATCATGCTGGATTTCGTGCCGGGGCTGTTTCAGTCCGCGCTGTTGAAATCTGGCGGCCAGATACCCGACGGGCATTACGAGGAGGATTCGATGAAGCAAACCGTCGTGCCGTTCCGCAATGGCATCATGCTTTCCATCGCCACGGGTTATGCGGAGTCCATTGGTGCGGCGGGGTTGGTCATTGCCGCGCATGCGGGCGACCATGCCATTTACCCGGACTGCCGTGAGAATTTCATGCAGGCCATGGCGGATGCCATGCGGCTGGGCACCTATGCGGGCATCGCGCTGCTGCGGCCGTTTATTCGTTTTACCAAGGCCCAGATCGCGGCGCGCGGACATGAGCTCGGCGTGGACTTTGCGCAGACCTGGTCCTGCTACAAGGGTGAGGATATCCACTGCGGGACATGTGGCACGTGCGTCGAGCGCCGAGAGGCGTTTATGAATGCCGGGCTCTTGGATCCCACGACTTATGCCAGTAGTGCGCCGCTGCCATTGAGACCTCAACTGGGCCGAAGTTAGACAACATTGGCTCAAATAGTTTTACCTTGTGCGGGCCGCACAACATTCGCTATAGAGACGATTGCAGCTCATTCTTCCCCCTTTATGTCGGCAATTGCCACATTTATAAAGTTACCCAAAAGCGCGCTTGAAAGTCTGCGGAAAGCAGCATTGCCCCAAAAGCGTCTGTTTGGTGCGCCGCGCGACGTCTATCATGATTTTTTACGGCAGCAAGGTACCGAAGTGGCCACCTATGACCCATCTGGTTTTCTTTTGGCAACCCTGCTGGTCTATTTAAAAAAGCAACAGATCAACTTGATGAAATCTGAATATGACGAGTTGGCAACTTTCCTCACCAAAGAGCGTGAGTCCACCAATTTTCTGCTTACCTCTGCGCACAAACGGGACTTTTTGGACAAACTCGGTGGCCCATTTTCGGTACAGGAACTGTGCAGCTATTACAACCAATTCAATGGAACCTCTGAAGATGATGTTGGCGAACCGCTGCTGGACGGTATTCGAGCTTTTCAGCAAAGCTTGAGCCAGGTCGATGACAACTCTGTCATCCTTTTCACCATTGGTTAGTCGGACCGGGATTGAGCATTTTCCCGGCCTCGCTTTAAACGATACCGGGGTTCATTGCTGAAGAATCATTGACATGCTAATCTCCGAAATTTTCCGTTCGATTCAGGGCGAAGGCATGCTGGCCGGCACGCCGTCAGTATTTGTACGGACGTCGGGCTGCAACCTGCGGTGCAACTGGTGCGACACGCCTTATGCGTCGTGGAATCCCGACGGTTCGGATTTGTCCATCATGGAAATTGTGCAGAAAGTGGACAGCCATGGGTCGCGGCATGTCGTGTTGACGGGCGGGGAGCCGATGGTGGCCAAGGAGATTCACGCGCTCGCCGCGGCACTACGGGAAAGGGGGAAGCATATCACGATTGAGACGGCAGGAACAATTTTTCCGGGCGGGATTGCCTGTCACCTGGCCTCGCTCAGCCCGAAATTGAAGAATTCCGCGCCGGATGACCGTTTGCCGGCGACATGGCGGGAGCGGCACGAGAAGTTGCGGTGGCAGCCGGAGGTGGTGCGGGCATGGATCGAAAACTACCCGTTTCAACTGAAATTCGTGGTCGCGGGGGAGGCGGACGTGGCGGAAATACAATTGCTTTTAAGGGATTTGGGCGGAAAGATTCCGCCTGAAAAAGTCCTGCTCATGCCTGAAGGCATCACCCTCGAGGCGTTGCGCGCGAAAGAGCCGGCGCTGCGTGAATTGTGCCGGCGGCATGGGTATACGTATTGCCACCGGTTGCACATTGAACTGTTTGGCAATACGAGGGGGACGTGAGCCATACCGCATCCAATTCGAATACAAAAATCCATCCATGAATGAAGTTCAAGCGTCGCTACGCGACGCCCGCCATTTGGGGCGCCTTGTTTCCGTGGGTTGAAACCCACGGTTATTCTCATCCGGTCGCTAAGCGACCGCCATCCCACGACGCCTTTCGCCCATCACCTCCGCCTTTCACTCTTCACTCTTCACCCTTCACTCTTTCCCCCGCCCCCTTCGCCCTTCGCCCATTCCTCCGCACAGAACTAAGCACTAGAACACTAAGTACTAGAACACTTCTTTAAAAATCCATGCCTTACCGAATTTGCAAAATTTTTGAAATTGAGAGCGGGCATATGCTCTCGAAGCACCCCGACTTGTGCAAATATCCGCACGGGCATTCGCGCAAAGTGGAGGTCGTCATTGAGGCGGCGGATTTGGACCGGAACGAGATGGTCTGCGATTTCAAGGCCCTGAAGGAGTCGCTTTGGGAGTATCTCAAGACTTTTGACCACGCCTTGTGCGTCAACACGCGCGATCCGCAATTTGCGACGCTCAAGGCGGCCTACGGAGCGCAGATTATCGCATTTGAAAGCCAGGATCCTACGACGGAGGTGCTCGCGCGCGCGATTTTCGCCGAGGCGAAAAAGCGTCTGGCGGCCTACGCGGCGAACCCCCGGGCCACCTATCCCATCGCCCACCCGATTCGCCTGGTCAGTGTGCGGGTGTGGGAGACGAGCAGTTCCTGGGCGGAGTACGGGGAATAACTAGCGGGGAGCAGGGAGCGGGGAGTCACTAAACTTCGCGGATCTTCGAGCGCCTTCTACAAAATCAATGTGAAAAAGCTGGCTGAATTCTATCTTTCAGCTTCTGGCTTCCGCATTCTGGCTCCCTGCTCCCCGCTCCCTGCTCCTCGCTCAGCGTCCAAATATGCACCCTTGACCCCCCTGTGCGGCATCGTTATCCCTTGAGCTTCTCTATTCCCATGGGCCAACAATACAACAAAGTCATCAAACGCAAACGTCGCGTCGCTTACGTCAAGCGCCGCAAAGCCGCCGCCAAGGCTGCTGCCGCCGCCGCCAAGGCCGCTAAATCCTCGAAGAAGGACAAGTCCTGAGGGGGCTTCGAGCCCTTCCGGCATTGTGTGTCATGCACAGTCTCCCGCATCGGCAGGCGTGGGCGCGAGTCGTGCTCGCGGCCGGCCTCGCGATGCTCGCGGCATGCTCCTCCCCGCCGAAAAGCGCCACCAGCAACCCTCCTGGCATCAGTTCGGACGGCGTGGCCATCACGCATGTGGATCAACGGTTCATTGACGACCTTGAATTTCGGCGCATTTCCGAATACTTCACGGGCAACGAAAACACCAGCGGGCGCATCATCGAACGCTCCGACCCCCAGCAGCGCGCCGGCTACTATTTCATTCTCAGCCTGGAATTTCATCCGCGCACGACCCTGCCCACAGGTACCCAGGCCGATCTCGATTATATTCGCAAGAACCACGCGGAGCCCCTGCACCAGCATTTTACCTTTTCCGCCGACACCGGCACATGGAACGAAATTCTGCTTGGCCTTACCGGCTCGGCGTGGCCCGACAAAGATGAAGCCGTGGTGGCTTGGAAGATCACCCTGAAAAATGCGGCGGGCAACGTGCTGGCCGACCGCCAAAGTTTCCTCTGGGGCATTCCCGACCCCGCGCCTATTGCCACCAGCGCCACCCCTGAGAAGGTCAACCCGTGAATCCGGCTTTTGCCGAAGCGCGGCCAGTGAAAAAGAACTTGGAGCACAATGGCGGCCAGCCGACCGGTCACTGGCTCCCGTGGAGGGCCATCACGCCGTCCATTAAGATTAGCGCCATGGCATTGGAGGAAACCGTGCGCGGCGGCCAAGCCTTTCGCTGGCGGCGGGCACCGGGCGACGATGCCGCAATTTGGCAGGGCGTTTGGTCTGATTGCGTGGCGCGGGTGCGCACAGGGATGAACGAGACTTTGGAATGGAGCTGCCCGGCAACATTGGCTGCACGGGTTGAACCGGCCATCGGAGAATATTTCGCCGCACAGGTGAATTTCGAGAAGCTACTCGACCAGTTACCCTGGCGCACAGACGCGGTGATTGCCGAGCGCGTGACGGCCAACCGCGGCTTGAGGCTGCTGCGGCAGGCGTTAAGTGAAACCCTCCTCGCCTTCCTTTGCAGCAGCGCCAAGCGGATTCCCCACATAGCGCAAATGTGCGAAAACATGGCCGCGCGATTTGGCGAACCGGTGTGGGGTGAAATTCGCGCCCTGCCGACTTGGGCGCGGCTGGCGGAAGTCCAGGAAAGCGACTTGCGCGCCTGTTCGCTCGGTTACCGCGCGCGGTTTGTTCACCAAACGGCGCAGCGGTTGGCCGCAGAACCAGGCTGGGAGGCACGAATAAGAAAGGCCGCCTACCCTGAGGCACATGCCTGGCTGGCGGATTTGCCCGGGGTCGGCCCGAAAATCGCCGATTGTGTTCTCCTTTTCGGCGCGGCGAAATACGAGGCGTTTCCGGTGGATACCTGGATTCTACATGCCATGGCGGAACGTTATGGGCTGAGCGGCTGGCGGCCGGCACAGGTGGCGCAGTTTGGCCGTGCCCATTTTGGCCCGCTGGCGGGGCTGGCCCAGCAATTTTTGTTTTCGGGCGCCCGAAAAGAGGGCAAAAAAGGCACCCGATAAGGCGCCTTTAGAGCAAGTCGGCAAATTCGTCCACGTTCAAGTTTGCCTGGCGCAAAATGGCCCGTAAAGTGCCCCGGTCAATTTGGCGATGATCCGGCACCACTGTTTGGGCAAAAGGGTCGGCTCGACGCATGATTATATGACTGCCGTGTTGACGACGTACCGTGAAGCCCTTCTTTTGCAAGGCTCAGACGACATCCGCTCCGGACACCTGCGGAAGCTTGCTCATACTGCAACCAGAATGGCATCAAAATTCTCTTCCGGTACCGGCAGGTTGTCATCCTTCAGTGCAAGAATGTAACCTTCAATCGCCTCCCGAATATTAATAATGGCCAAGTCACGGGACTCCCCCTGGGAAATGCAGCCCGGCAGGCTTGGGCATTCGGCCAACCAAAAACCGTCTTCACCCGGATGAACAAGGACTTGTCGCATTCACGAATCCTAGAGAAATTCAGGCTGGTGGTCAAGAGGTTGAATTCTGCACTCTGATTCCTGAACTCATAGAGCTGTTATATTTACTTTCCGCTGGAAGGTTGCATGATGCCCATCCAACAAGCGTTTTATTCATGGCCAAAACCCATTCCTCCGCCGAATTTCTCCTCTGGCCCCCACCCAAGCGGGTCGAGCGGACGCTCGGCGTGCAACGCGTGCCAGGATTGGGGCCGAAATTGTGTCTGGCGATTAATCCCGGCTTTGGGCCGGAGGCATATGCGCTCGAGATTACCACGCAATACAGTTCGCTGGTGGCGGGCAGTGAAGCCGGCTTGGAACACGGACGGCGGGTGCTGGACCAACTGCGCCGGCAGTGCGGGGACGTACTGCCCTGCCTGCGCGTCGAGGATGAGCCGGATTTCAAGGTGCGCGGTTTCATGCTCGATATCAGCCGGGGCAAGGTGCCGACCAATGAAGCGCTGCGCAATCTGGTGCGTCAGCTCGCCTTGCTGAAATACAACCATCTCCAGCTTTATACCGAGCATACCTTTGCGTTCCAAAAGCATAAAACGGTGTGGCGAGAGGCCGATCCGATGACGGCGCAGGATGTTGCGGCGCTGCAAGCCTTGTGCCGGGAAAATTTTATCGAGTTGTCGGCCAATTTGAATTCCTTCGGCCATTTCGAACGATGGCTCAAGCATCCGAAATTTAGGCGCCTTGCCGAATGTCCGGATGGCTTCACCCATCCGCTCAAGGGTCGGGTGCCGCACGGAACCACGCTGAAGCCCAATGCGGCGACCTTGAAATTTCTGGATTCTTTGTGGCAGGAATTTCTGCCTCAGTTTCATTCGAAGAAATTCAACGTCGGCGGCGACGAACCCTGGGAGCTGGGCCAAGGTTGGAGCAAGCCGTTGGTAAAAGAGCACGGCAAGCACCGCGTGTATCTAGATTTCGTGAAAAAGCTCCACGCCCTCGCGACCAAGCATGGCCGTGAAATGCTGTTTTGGGCGGACATCTTGCTGGAAGCGCCGGAACTGGTCGGCGAAGTTCCAACCGACGCTACGGCGTTACTCTGGGGCTACGAAGCCAACCATCCGTTCGCCGAGCAGTGCGCCAGGCTGGCGGCGGCGAAACGCAGATTTTGGGTCTGCCCGGGCACGTCGGCATGGAACACGTTCACTGGCCGCACGGACAACATGTTGGTGAACATCGAAAGCGCGGCAAAGCTCGGTCGGACGCACGGCGCGGAAGGTCTCCTGCTCAGCTCGTGGG
>Ga0265320_10003146_pt1 | contig 11198 bp, 6 predicted proteins | sample 4827metaG_FD_202087 | JGI IMG/M metagenome (GOLD analysis project Ga0265320, IMG submission 202087) | Rhizosphere microbial communities from Carex aquatilis grown in University of Washington, Seatle, WA, United States - 4-8-27 metaG | ecosystem: Host-associated > Plants > Roots > Rhizosphere >...
GCGGAGTATTTGTGGCGGCGGGCGCGTTGGTTGCGGGGGGCGCGTTCGTGGTGCGCGGCAGGATGGTGGCGCCACCGTCGCGTTTGATTTCGACGTTGAGATCGTAATTCGTTTTCGCGGCGGCGGCGGCCATTCCCTGTTGCAGGCGCTGGCCGCCTTTAAGATCCCCGTATAGCCCGCGGCGGATCCAATCGAGGCGCCGGGCGATCGACAATTCGTCGCGCAGCTTCCGCACCTGGGTGCGCAAGACGGCCAAGTCGTTGAATTGGCGCTCCAGTTCCGCCTTTTCCGCCTGCAACCGCTTCAATTCCTTCAAAAGAAACGCGCGGTCGCCTTCGGCGGACGCCAGTTTCTTCTCCGTCGTCGCGATTTGCGCTTCCAGGGTGGTGATGGAGCCTTTCAAGCCCTCCATCGCCTTGGTCATGTCGTCATTCTGATTCTCGAGTTCCTTGATCTTGCCATCGCGTTTGGCGATTTCTTCCTTGGCGGTCTCGGCGGCTACCTTTGCTTCCGCCTCGGTCTTGGCGAGCGTAGCGGCGGTGTTGACCCACTGATTGGAAAACTGGCCTAACTCGCTGGTGCGCGCCGAGAGGTTGGTCTCCAGCAGGGTGTTGACCTTGGTTTGTTCTTCGAGCTTGGCGGAGGTTTGCTGCCACTGATTGGACAATTGCAAAATGGTCGCCTGAAACTGGCGTTTATCCTCCTGCGATTTGCGAAAGTGGCTGACGTACTTGGCCGCCAGGCCGAGGCAGGCGACGACCAACAAGACGATCGCGACGGTTTTGCCGTTGAGGGATTTACCGCTGCTTTTCACGTCCGAACGCTCGTTCTCATTCATAATGTACCATGCCAGATGTAACCGGATTGGCAAGCGCGTGCCGCCGCCGGGCTTCGGAGCCGCGCTGAACCAGCCAATCTTTAGCGCGCAAACGGCGCCGGACCGAACACTTTATTTCCGTCACCATCCGCGACCGGCGGCTTCGCCTTCAACCGGCTTGGGTCGATGCGACACCCGTTACGCTTCCGTCGCGGCCAGAAAACGACAATAAGGGTTTCCCTCATTCGGCGTGGGCGGCGAAGCATTGCGGTCGCAGCCACTTCCAAATAAGACGCTGAAGCGCCGCCGGCTATTCGGTCACGGCCAACGAAGCCTCGCGTTCTAAAACAATTTATTCGCGAGGACGCCGACGACGCTGAGCGGGCCGGTGTCCTCAAGGCTGTCCATCAGCTTGTCGGCTTTCTGGAGGCTGAGTTTGGCGCCGTTGTAGAGGCTTTCGTCATTGACGAGCTTGCCGGCGGCTCCTTGGCCCCGGTTGATCTTTTGCAGAATCTCTTTGAGGTTGGTGGCGGCGGTGGTCGTCTCTTTGTAGAGCGTGTCGTCCTTGACCAGCTTGCCGGCGGTGCCGCGGCCTTCGTTGATGCCGGCCATGACGTCTTTCGCGGTTTGGACCACGCCCTTGGCATCCTGCACCACACCGCGAACATCCAAGGCGGTCGCGTTGAAATTGGTCACGGTCGCCAGGGCTGACTTGTAGAGAGCGTCGTCCTTGACCAGTTCGCCCACGGTGCCTTTGCCATCCGAGATTTGGGTCGTGATCGCCTGGATGTTGCCCAGGATCGCGGTCAATTTCGGGTTATTCTCCTTCATGAAATCGGTGAACGGCGCCAGCAGGTGGCTGAAGTTCTCGCCGCTGAAACTTTTGGTCACGGTTTCAATCCCGGACGCGACATTATCGAGCTTGGTCATGATCGCGTTAAGGTCCGGCTGCTCGGCGGAGGCGATCAGGCCGTTTTCCTCGACGATCGGCGCGTTCGGCTGGCCGAAGCTGATCGAGACGTAATTCTGCCCCATCAGGCCTTGAAAGCGGATCGTCGCTTTGCTGTCGGTCCGGACGACGGCGTCGCGGTAAAGCTTTAGGGTGACCTCGACCTTATCCTCGGTGAGCGCGACTTTCTGGACGGCGCCGACGATGACGCCGGCCATCTTAACGGGGTCGCCGGCCTTAAGCTCTTGCGCGTTGGAGAACAGGGCGCGCACATGGTGGCCGCCTTTGAACCAGGCGCCGCCGCCAAGCATTTCGAGAATCAATGCCGCGGCCAGGAGGGTGAGGGCGAAAAAGACGCCGAGGCGGGTTTCGAGGGTGTTTTTCATTTTTAGCGCTTCTCAGTTGTCAGATCAATGAGGCCGGCATTCAGGAATTCCTGGATGAACGGGTCGGGCTGGCGCTTGAGCGCCTCCGGTGCTCCGACGAAAAGGATTTTGCCGTCGTTGATGAGGGCGATGCGGTCGGCGATTTTGAAGGCGAGCGTGCGGTCGTGGGTGACGACGATCGAGGTGACGTGGATGCGTTCCTTCAATTCGAGAATCTCGTCGCGGATGGTCAACGCCATCAAGGGATCCAGTTCGCTGGTCGGCTCGTCATAAAGAATCAGTTGCGGCTCAATGACCAGCGCGCGGGCGATGGCGACCCGTTTTTTCATGCCGCCGGAAAGCTCGCCGGGGAACTTGTCTTCCTGTCCCTGGAGCCGCAGCAGCGCGAGCTTTTCGGAAACGATCCGGGCGATTTCGCCGGGCGGCTTGAGCCGGTGCTCCTGGAGGTAAAGCCCGACGTTCTCGGCGACCGTCAGGGAATTGAGCAGCGCGCCGGACTGAAAAACCATCGCCAGGCGGAATTTGTCCATCACGCCGTCGGCGCCGATCGGTTCGCCGTTGACCAGGATCTCGCCTTCGTCCGGTTTCTCCAGGCCGATGATTTGCTTGAGCAGCACGCTCTTGCCGCTGCCGCTGGGACCCATGAGAGCGAAAATTTCGCCCGGTTGCACCTCGAAGTCGAGGCCTTGGAGCACGGGCTGGCCGTTGAAGCTTTTGCGCAAACCGCGCACTGCGACGCGGATGCCGCCGTTGGGTTCAGGGTCGCGGTTCATCGGTCAATCGCCAGCAGGAAGCGGGTCAGGAAATAATCGAGGATCAGGATCAACACCAAGGAGTTGACCACGGCCTTGGTGACCGAGCGCCCGACGCCGCGCGGGCCGCCCAGGGTCGCCAGGCCCTGGTGGCACGATACCACGCCGATCACCATCGCGAAAACGACACTTTTGAACAACCCATTGCCCACGTCCTTGATCTCAACCACCTGCCGCAAATTGCTGAAATAGCCTTGGAACGAAATGGCGATCTGGTGATTGAGGGCGCAGACCATCGCCCCGCCAATCCAGCCGACCAGGATCGAAAAGATCACCAGCATCGGCAGGGCGATGCAGATGGCCACCAAGCGTGGCAGGACCAGGTACTCGATGGGATTGATGTTCATCGTGCGCAGAGCGTCGATTTCCTGATTCACCTGCATCGAGCCGATCTCGGCCGCCATCGCGGAACCGATCCGGCCCGAAATGAGGACCGCCATCATCACCGGGCCGAGTTCCTTGCACATCGAGAGGCCGATCATGCCGCCGACCACGCCCGAAAGGCCGCGTTCAACCAGGACCGGACCGGTCTGCAACGCGATCACGCCGCCGATGAAGAGCGAGAGGATGCAGGCCATGAGGAGGCTGGCCGTGCCAATCTCGAACAGTTGGTCGTACGTCTTCACCCGCTGGCGCCAGAGCAAGGGGAGCACGCGGAGCGTGCGCCCGAAGAGGATCAGCATTTCGCCAATATTCGAAAACATAAACTCGTGGCCGTTACGGGGCCGGCGGGGCCGGGGTGGAACGCGAAGTTCTCACGGGTGGCAGGTAAAACCACCGGGTGCGCGTGCCCTCAAGACTGGATTCATACTGAAAAAGGCCGAACAGGAGCGAGCATTTTTTAATCTTCGGACCGGTCTCCCGGCGGTAGAGGTTCCAGAGCAGGGATTGGCTCGCGACGCCGGTCCGGGCGTTTTTCTCGGATCGCCAGAGGGACCAGAGCGGGGCGTAATCGCGCTCAATGCCTTTATTATCAGGCACGAACGACTCGATCAGGGCGAGCATTTGGAAGCGTTCGGCGCCATCGTAGCCGCGCTTGTACGAAACCAGCGGCCAAAGATCGAAGCGCCGCCGCGTGGCGCCCGTGCCGAGGTTCTTCTCCCGCAGGTCCGAATAGACGAAGAAAATGAAACGCGTCCGCTCCCGGTCGAACAACGGCGCCCGGATGCGGTCGTACTTGTAGATCGGCCAGAGCAGCGAATCGCTTTCCAGGGTGGCGTTGTGCGCGCGGCTGAAAAACGGCAGGATGCGATCCGTGGTTTTTCCCTCGCCCCGCGCGAACACGACGAACGGCCACGGCAGGTCCCATTCACGGTATTTTTTCTCGCGGTCATCGGTGAACGTGAAGAACGGCCAGAGGTAGGTCGCGGAGTCCCGATGCGGCGAGCGTAATTGGCTGTAAAACGGCAGCAGGCCGCGCTGGGTCTGCGGGTTGTCGGTCCCGATGCCCAGCTTCGAGTCGTAATAAATGGGCCACAAGACAAAGAGGTCGTCATGCCCGCCGACCGTCTCGGCGTCGCCGTAGTTGTTCGTTCGGGTCGTGATGTCCTTGTGCTCGTAGCCGGCCAGCGGCCAAACCTGCCAACCGTGGAGACCGGGACCATGCCGCAGATGGAAAATCGGCAGCAGATAATTATCCGTGATCACCTCGCCTTTGCGCGTCCGCACGTAGAGCGGGATCATGACGAAATTGATTTCGTCCCGCAGCAGCCGATCGCGCAACCGGCCGTAGAACGGCAGCAACGCCGTGTAATCCTGGTCCGGGTCGGGCGAACGTTGCCGGAAGTAGATCGGGAAGAACGTGGTCCGGCGCTGCGCCTGACCCGCCGCGCTGTTAAGCCCGGAAATGCTGAACAATTGAAAAATCTGGAAGCGGTACTCCGGTCCGTGGCGCGTGTAGGTCAGGAACGGATACGCGAAATCAAAATCTTCCGCGTCATCCGCCCCGCTCCAGGCGTGGGAAAGGAGCGGCGCGAAGCCCCATTGCGACCGCGCGTGGTCGCTCTCGAAGCTCAGGAACGGCCCCAACGCCTCCCACCGACGGCCCGAACCCAGCGTCAGGTCAACTTCCTGCGCCAACGGCCCGGCTTGAATCGGTCCAGCGCAAAGCCCGGGCGCCAAAACGACGAGCGCGATCAAAACCCCCAGCGCGCCGCGGTAGCCAGCCTTGATGTCGCGGAACATGAACATTATGAGCATCAGCGCGCAATCGAACGACGGAGCGCCTCCGACCGTTCGCCGGATGCGAGCGGGGACCTTCGACCGGCGCGGACCTTCGACCGCCCGACGCTCCTGCTGGCCGCTTCAAAGCAATAAACCCGCCGCGCGTCAAAGGCGGCGACCGCGGATAAGCGGCGGGTCATGAGGTATTTCGGCGACACCACGCTGTAATGTTAGTGTCACCTCGCGGTGCGTCAAGCGCCTCAGTGGCATCATGCCGCGGGGTGTTACCCGCCCGCGTTTTTCAAAAATGTTATTCACTGGGCCAGGTAACCGGTTTTTCGACGAGGATCGGCTCCCCGGAGCCCAGGGCAAACGCATCTAAATGTGGACACTACCGGCGCTTGTTACCAATCCCACGGGATGGGTAACCACCGTCGGTGGGTTCCACATTTAAACGCGTTCGCCCTGGCGCCGCGCCCGATTTGAGTTCCCCTTTTGGGGGTGACGCTTTACATTCCGAGCGCAGTGAAACCTGTCGGTCAGACCTGAATGACGGACGGGACGACGCGCGCGGGAAGCGGGCTTTGGCTCGTCAGGGAGTGGCACGCGTCAGACGGTGGGGCCGCGGCCGGAGCGGAGTCTGCGGCGTGACCGACCGGGCATGAGCGCGCTTATTGAACGTTCTGCCGCCGCGGGCTTCGCGGCGGCGCTGATTTTTCTCGCCGTCATCGGCGTGGTCTCGTTTCGCTCGACCGCGAAATTCGTCGAAACGGAGCGCTGGGTCAGCCACACCTACGAAGTCATGGCGAACATCGAGGAGGTTCGTTCCGCCTTGAAGGATTGCGAGCGGGGGATTTGGGCCTACGACGTGAGCGGGCATCTGGAAGCTTTGCAGCCTTATTCCTCCGCGCTCGGGGAAGAGGGCGCCGGCCGGCGGCAACTCCGGGCGTTGACGGCGGACAACGCCGTCCAACAAAAGCGCCTGGACGAGCTCGATCCGCTCATCGGGGCGCTCGAAGCGAACTGGAAGACGATCATCGAACGCCGTTCGGCCAGCGCGGCCGCGACGTCCGACGCCGCCCCGGCCCGCGCGCAAGATACCAAGCAATTCGAGCAGGTCGGCGCGCTGCTTGAAGTCATGCGGCAGGCGGAACAAAGCCTGCTCGTTCGCCGGGCCGCGGAATCCGCCCGCGTCGCCCGCCAGACCAAACTCACGATCGTCCTCGGTGGCGCGCTGGCTGGAGCGTTGGTGATTCTGGCGGCGGCGCTGGTGTTCAGTGACATCGCCACGCGCAAACGGATCGAGCGCGATCTCGCGCAGGCGCGCGACGCGGCCCTGTCGTCCAGCCGGGCCAAATCGGAATTCCTGGCGAATATGAGCCACGAGATTCGCACGCCGATGAACGCCGTCATCGGGATGACCAACCTCCTGTTGGACACGGAATTGACCGCGCCACAGCGCGAGTTCGCCACGACGGTCCGCAACAGCGGCGAAGCCTTGCTCTCGATCCTCAACGACATCCTTGATCTCTCGAAGATTGAGGCGCGCAAATTGACGTTTGAGTCCCTGGATTTCGATCTGCGCGAGACGGTGGAGGAGACGCTGGAATTGGCCGCGGAACGGGCTTCCGCGAAACATATCGAACTGAACGCGCTGCTGGAGCCGGACGTTCCCGCGCGGGCGCATGGCGACCCGGGCCGGTTGCGCCAGGTCTTGCTCAACCTCGTCGGCAACGCCGTCAAATTCACCGAGCGGGGCGGCGTGTCCGTGCGGGTGCGCAAGCTCGGGGAAAGCCCCGGCCGCGTCAAATTTCGCTTCGAGGTCACGGATACCGGCATCGGCATAACGCCCGAAGCGCAATCAACCCTGTTCCAACCGTTCATGCAGGCGGATGGCTCGACGACCCGCCGCTACGGCGGCACCGGTCTCGGCCTCGTGATCAGCCGGCAATTGGTGGAACTCATGGCCGGGGAGATCGGCGTCGAGAGCGCGCCGGGAAAAGGCTCCACTTTTTGGTTCGCCGTCGAACTGGGGACAGCCGCGCCCGTCGCGGACGACCAGCGACTCGACACCAGCAGCCTGAATGGAGCGCGCGTGTTGATCGTGGATGACAATGAAACGAACCGGCTCGTCCTGGAGCATCAGACTCGCGCCTGGAAAATGCGGCACGCCTCGGCCGCCGGGCCGTTCGAGGCCCTCGAACTGCTGCGCCACTCGGCGGCGGACCCGTTCGCGCTCGTCTTGACCGATATGCAGATGCCCGGCATGGACGGTTTGGCGCTGGCCCGCGCGATCCGTGCCACTCCCGCCGGCGCCCGCCTCGGCATCATTCTGCTCACGTCGATCGGAACCCGGCTCGAGCCGGCGGAGCTTCAGGCGGCCGGGATCGCGGCCTGCCTGCTCAAACCAGTGAAGCAGTCGCGCTTGTTCGATTGCCTTGCCACGACGCTCGGCGGCCGGTCCGCGCCCGCGCCCGCGCGCGCCGCCGAGGAACCGCCCGCCCCCGCGCCAGAGCGACACCTGCGCATCTTGTTGGTCGAGGATAATCCCGTGAACCAACGGCTCGCGCTGGCCCAACTGCGCAAGTTCAACCACACCGTGGAGGCGGTCGGCAACGGCCGCGAGGCGCTCGATAATCTCGCGCGCGTGACCTACGACGTCATCTTGATGGATTGCCAGATGCCGGAAATGGATGGCTATCAAGCGACCCGCTTGATCCGCGAGCGGGAACAGGCGCGCGCGGGCGCCGCGCGCCGGGCCTACGTCATCGCGCTCACCGCCCACGCGATGTCCGGCGACCGCGAAAAATGCCTCGCCGCGGGCATGGATGATTACCTGAGCAAACCGCTGCGGATCCCGGAATTGCGCGCGGCGCTTGAGCGTTGCCCGGCGCGTCCGAGCGCGCCCGGGCAACCTTCGGCCGGCCAGATCGGAGCCGCCGCCGGCCCCGCCGCCGCGCCGGATGAGCCGCTGATCGACGAGGAAGCCTGGCAAGAATTGCTCGCGGTGGACGCGCTGACGCGCGGCGAATTGATCGAACTTTACCGGGCGCAAGCCGCCGAGAAGCTGGCGGCCCTCGACGGCGCCATCGCCGAGCGCAACGCCGGCAAGATCGGCGCGCTGGCCCACACGTTCCGCGGCGCCAGCGCCACCTGCGCTCTGCGGGCTTTGCCGACGATACTGCAGAAGCTGGAGTCCGAAGCGGCCGCCGGCCGGCTCGAGGCCGCCGCCGGCTGCCTCGCCCGGGCGCGCGAGCTATCGGAAGCGAGTCTCCAGGCCCTCGCCGCTCGTCAGGCCACCCCGGAAGGGTTGAACGTTTAACAGCCCGTTCGCCGGCGAGGAAATTCCGGCCGATTGTAAAGCAATTGTAAAAGTCGGCTCTGGCCGGTTAAGGAAGTGTAAAAGGCCTCGCGCGTTTCGCGGAGACGCGTCACTGGTAGGGCATGAAAAGATATTTTTCTCGCCTGGCCGCCGCGCTGGTGGCCGGTCTGGCGCTCTCGCTCCGCAGTTCACATGCGCAGATTCCCCCGCCTCCGGGGCCGCCCCCGGCGCCGCCCGCGGGAGCTTCCCTGCGCATCGCCCCGGCCGCCGGTCCCGTGACCGCCGGAATCACCGTCAATGACCCGAGCAATCACGTCTGGGTCATTCAAACCTCCCCGAACCTCGCGTCCTGGACCGACCTGACCGAACTCAAAGTCTATAACGGAAATTATCGGATGAGTTTCGTCCATCAGCCGGGTACGCCGAGCTACTTCTACCGCGCGATCTTCGATCCCTCGCGGCAGAATTTGTTCGATACGACCGCGGCCGCGCTCCTCCTGCCCAGCGCGCCGTTTAACTACGCCAATCCCGCGCTGCCGCCGTACCTGTTGGCCCCAGCGATTACGATTCAGGACAACACGCCCGCCAACAACCCCATCACCGACGCCGGCGCCACGCTCGGACGTGTGCTGTTCTATGACAAACGGCTTTCCACCAACCAGTCGATTTCCTGCGCCTCGTGCCATCAACAGCAGCACGGCTTCGCCGATCCCCGCCGGTTCAGCGTCGGCTACAATGGCAGCGTCGGCACGCGGAACGCGATGTCGTTGACCGACGCCCGCTACTATGGCCGGAAGCATTTCTTCTGGGACGAACGCGCGGCCACCCTGGAAGATCAAGTGCTCGGGCCGATCCAAAACCCGATCGAAATGGGCATGACGCTCCCGACGCTCGTCGCGCGCCTGAACGCCGAGCCTTACTACACCAACCTCTTCGCGCTGGCCTTCGGCGGGCCGACCGTCACCACGAACGGCATCTCCCGCGCGCTCGCGCAATTCGTTCGCTCGATCAATTCGACCAACTCGAAATACGATCAAGGCATTCCGGTCGGTTTCGCGAATTTCACGCCGCAGGAAAACCTGGGCCGGCAACTCTTTTTCGGCCAGACCGGACGCGCGACCTGCTCGAAGTGCCACAACACGGACGTCTTCGCCGCGGCGAACATCTTCAACAACGGGCTGGAATTCCCCTACGTGGACAAAGGCGTCGGCGGGATCACGGGACAGGCGCAGGACATGGGCTTGTTCAAGGTTCCGTCGCTCCGCAACGTCGAACTCTCCGCGCCCTACATGCATGACGGACGGTTCGCGACCCTCGATCAGGTGGTTGATTTCTACGACCATGGCGTTGTTGATAATCCGAATCTCTCGCCGCCGCTCCGCTCGCCCCCCGGTCCGCCGCCCGGTCCCGGCCAGCCGCCTGGCCCGCCGCCCGGCAGCCCGCTCCGGCTCAATCTCTCGCCGGTCGAGAAGGCCGCCCTCGTCGCCTTCCTGAAGACCCTCACCGACCCCTCGCTCGCGAGCGATCCGAAACTCTCCGATCCGTTCAATTACGGCAATTGATCGGCCCCCGAAGAACCCACCGCGACCGGCCAGGCGCCGAGAACCCGCCTGGCCGTCGCCTTTTTTTGGGGCGCGCCCCGCGCAATGGGTTCTCGATCCGCCGCCGGAAATGCCGCCCAGCCGGATCGTGGCGCCTGGCGCCCGCGCTCACAACGACCGGCGCGCGCATCCGAATCCTATCTCACGCCCCGACGCCCGTCGGGCGCGATTCCTGCTATGCTTTCCGGGACATGGGCGATAGAATGACGTAATTGCTGATCGGAAAACTCAACCACGCCACCTTTGGCTTGATCAGCGCCGTCGGACACGCGCGCGGTTTGCTGTACGCAAACGGCCGGTTCCCCGCATGGCGCTCGGCCCCGGGTATTCTCGGGGTCCCATCGCCGCCCGATTTAATAAAATTCTGAATGAAATCCCGTTTCCTTTTAATCTGCTGCCTCGCGGCCTGCGTGATCGCGCCGTTCGCGCGCGCGCAAGTCGTCATCACCGAGTTCCTGGCCAGCAACGGCAAGAATCTGGCGGATCAAGACGGGAATTACCCCGACTGGATCGAGATTTACAACCAGACCCAGGCCTCCGTAAACCTCGCCGGCTGGTCGTTGACCGACGATCCGACCCTGCGGAAACGGTGGTTTTTTCCGAGCACGAACCTCAGCGCCAAGGGCTTCATGGTCATTTTCGCCTCCGGCACCAATCGCGTCGTCCTCGGGCAGCCGCTCCATGCGGATTTCAATCTCAAGGCTTCCGGTGACTATCTCGCCCTGGTCAAGCCGGACGGGGTGACCATCGCGACGCAATTCGAGCCGCAGTTTCCGCCGCAATTCAAAGACATCTCCTACGGCGTCGCCCAGGACGTCACCACAAATGTCTATTTGTCGCTCAGCGCCCCGGCTAAGGTCCTGGTCCCGCGCGACGCGAGCCTTGGACTGAATTGGACCCAGCTTCATTTCGACGACTCGGCGTGGGCCGACGCGATCACGGGCATTGGTTACCAGTCCACGGTTCCCGGGTTCGCGGTACGCAATTTCATTTCGAACGGGGGCGTTTGCAGCCTGGCCGCCGCCGAAGCGGTGATTACGAACACCGCCCTGCAAAGCGCCGTCTTCGCTGAGAACGCTCCGGTGATCAATTACCTCAACACCGGCGCCGGTTCCAATTACGCCAACGACCGCACGTTCCCCGGCCTG
>Ga0265320_10003147_pt1 | contig 11197 bp, 11 predicted proteins | sample 4827metaG_FD_202087 | JGI IMG/M metagenome (GOLD analysis project Ga0265320, IMG submission 202087) | Rhizosphere microbial communities from Carex aquatilis grown in University of Washington, Seatle, WA, United States - 4-8-27 metaG | ecosystem: Host-associated > Plants > Roots > Rhizosphere >...
CTCGACATCGGCCTTATCGAAAAAGAGGCCGAGATGGCATTGCATGACGTGGGCGATCGCGGCCTCCTCGCTTTCGAACGGGAGGCCGTCGGGGACGGCGATGTACAGCGTCGGCTTCGCGGCGGCTGGGGCCGGCGCGGGCTGCTGGGCCGGAGCGGAATCGTCCGGGGACTTCCGTGCCACGAGGACGGTGAAGCGGTCGGGCTTCGCAAGGACCGTCCGCGCAATCTCGAAGAGTTCGATCGTTCGGGAGGAGGCGCGGATCGTCTTGACGAGCGCGCCGAAGCTCGTGTCCTCGGGGTAGAAGGTGGCCGCGAAATGCGGGCTGATGTACGGCGCGCTCTCCTGCTGGCGCCGCCTGCCATAGGAATCGCCTGCGGGATCGCCTCCGGGGCGCCGCGCATCGCCCGATCGGGCGCCGGCACCCGGGCCATCGGCTCCGTCGCGCCCCCTGCCGCCCTGCCCTTCAGGCCGGTTGAAGTCGCCGCCCATTCCCGGGCCTCCATTGGGCCGCTGGAAGGACCGGCGGTCCTTCCGGTTGGGAGCGTCGCCGCGAAATGCCTCGCGGCGCGGCCGCTCAGCCGAATCGGACCTGCCCGCGGAGCCGGACTTGTCCTGGGTCCATTGGGTTCCAAAGCTGAAGCCCTGGAGCTGGCTCAGGTCGATCTTGTTGAACGGACTCTGAACGTCGCCCCCGCCTGCGGCAGCCGGGTCCTCGCCAGGAGGCCGTGCGGCGGCATTCAAATCCGCGGGCGGATTTTCCTTATCGGCAGCGTCGTCCATGGTGTCCTAGTCCCTGAAAGCGGGCGCGGGGCCCGCGAGGTTTGCTTGGGTGCGGTCGTGGGGAGTGTCCGCCTAACGCCACGCCTGAGCAAGCGATTTTCCGGGCCTCGGATCCCGGGCCGAAAAGGGACGGTGCGGGCGCCGTTGGGGGGATGGGCCTATTTTCGGTTCTGACGGGCCCTGAGCGCGAGAGAGAGCATGATCAGGCCGAAGAGGAGGAGAACCAGGCCCCAGTCCAGGTTGACATTGAAGCCGAGGGACCGGGCGTAAATGGCGGGATCGCTCACGATTCCGTAAATCACGAGCAGGGCGCCGAAGAGCGAAAAGAGGAGGCCGAGCGGCAGGCGGAGGTCGAAGTTCATGGGATCAGGCGAAGACGAGGTTCAGCGCGAGGGTGGCGGCCAGGACCACGGCGCCCAGGGTGACGGGCTTCCGGTACCAGGGCTCGTCCTCGGCAGGAGGCTTGGGCGTGAGCGAATAGACCAGGCCCCGGAGCTGCTCGTCGGACTTGTTTTGCGCGGTCGCCAGCGAGACCGCGATCGTCACGGCCATGCATGTGCTCCAGGCGAAGAGGGCTGTCCAGAAATTCTGGGCCATGGCGCTGGGGTAGGTATGGAGCACGGCGCCCAGCCAGCCGCCCTTCATGATGCCGACCGAGGCGCCGGCCGGCAGCGTCAGGCCGTGATGCGCCGCGGCTGCGATCGTGCCGAAGAGCAGGCCGAAGAAGGCCCCGTGGCCGTTTGCACGGCGCCAGAACATGCCGAGAAGGAAGGTGGCAAACAGCGGCGCGTTGACGAAGGCAAACACCAGCTGCAGCAGGTTCATGATGTTTCCGAACTGCGTGGCGAGGTAGGCCACCCCGACGCTCAGCACCACCCCGAAGACCGTGGCGAGGCGGCCGACCATGAGATAATGCGCATCCGACTTCGTCGGGGCGACATAGTTCTGGTAGATGTCGTAGGTCCAGACGGTGTTGAAAGCCGTGACGTTGCCGGCCATGCCGGACATGAACGAGGCCATGAGGGCGGTGAACCCGAGGCCGAGCAGCCCGGAGGGAAGGTAGTGCCCCAGCATCATGGGCATGGCCAAATTGTAGTTGGGCGAACCATCGCCCATCGTCGGCAGCGTGAAGCCGCCATGCTGGTCCTGCATCAGGCCCACCGCGACCATGCCGGGCAGGATCACGATGAAGGGGAAAAGCATCTTGGGAAAGGCGGCTATGATCGGCGTGCGGCGCGCGGCCGACATGGAATCCGCGGCCATGGCCCGCTGCACCACCAGGAAGTCGGTGCACCAGTAGCCGAACGAGAGGACAAACCCCAGGCCCATCACCAGGCCGAACCATTCCACGCCCAGCGGGTTGGCGCTTGGGCTGCCCATGTGCCTCCAGGATTCGGTCCAGGTGCCGGGCGCAAAATGCTGCTGCGCGGCCACGCCGGCAAGGCGGACCTTCAGGCCCTCCCATCCGCCCGCATCCCGCAGGCCGAGCCAGGCGAGCGGCGCGAAGCCGAACACGATCATGAAGAACTGCAGCACCTCGTTGTAGATCGCCGAGGTGAGGCCGCCGAGGCAGATGTAGGCCAGCACGATCGTCGCCGAAGTCCAGATGCTGAAGGTGAAGTTCCAGCCGAGCAGGGTTTGCAGCAGCAAGGCCAGGGCGTAGAGCGATATGCCCGACGAAAAGATCGTCATCACGGCGAAGGAGAGGGCATTCAATCCCCGGGTCTTCTCGTCGAAGCGCAGCTTGAGGTATTCGGGCACCGACCGCGCCTTTGAGCCGTAATAGAAGGGCATCATGAAGATGCCGAGGAAGACCATGGCGGGAACCGCGCCTATCCAGTAGAAATGGCTGGTGATGATGCCGTATTGCGCGCCGGAGGCGCCCATGCCGATCACTTCCTGGGCGCCGAGGTTGGCCGACAGGAAGGCGAGCCCGGTGATCCATGCGGGGATCGAGCGGCCCGACAGGAAAAAGTCGGCGCTGCTCTTCATGTGGCGCTTCAGGGCCCAGCCGATGCCGAGCACGAAGAGAAAATAGAGGAGAAGGATGGCGTAGTCTATTCCGCCAAGATGTATGGGGTGGGACATTGGGGTTGGAATGTCTTTCCCCCAGAACGGGGAGGTTTCAACCCTAAACGCGAGACGTCAGGGGGCGGCGCCCGCGAGCACCCGCCGCCAGGACTCGGCCTCGCCCGCGAATCCATGGAGGCCGAGCCGGGCTGCGATCGAGTCCAGGGAAGGCTCCTCGACGGAATGCCTGGGGTCGCCCGGGAGATCGGGAAGGACGGCCCGGGCAAGGGCCCAGCAGGCCCAGGCGCGCCACCGGCGCTGCTCGCGGCGCGGCTCGTTCATCCTGCCTGCGTAGTGCTGGAAATGAACGCGGGGATTGCCGAGGAAAACCGAAGGCGGGGCATTCCGAAGCATCCAGGCCGTCGCCGCGTAAGGCATGGGCCACTCGCCGAGCACCGGCTCGAAGCCGCTCAGCTCCGCCCCGAATGCCCGGTCGAGGCAGAGGAGCGCGCGGGCCGCGAGGGCCCGGATCCAGAGCGAATGGGCGTACTCGAGGCAATCGAGGTAAAACTCCCCTCCCCGGTGGGCGTCGCGATGCGCGGCAAGGAGCCGCCAATCCAGGCCGTGGCGCGGCGGGGGCAGAAAGGGGCAAGGCGGAAGTGCTGGCATCGGCGTGGCGAACTGAGGACATTTGCGCCGCCGGAGCGAAGCACAAGACGAACCGATTCTCCGCTTTCCTCCACCCGCCTCCCTCTCCTATCGTCCGGCCCTTCGCATGACCTCCGCCTCGCAGCCCCACAGGATTCAGGGATGGCGGCGGCTCGTGCTCTGGCCTCTCGGGGCATTCGTCCAGATATGGGGGAGCACCCTGCGCCTCGACATCGATCCGGAGGAAAAAAGGCTGTTCGAGCGGCGGGATCGACCGGTTGCGTTCGTCCTCTGGCACAACCGGCTGTTCCTGGTCGCCGAGTTTTACAGGCGCTATCGCGGCGGCCGTCCGGTCTACGGCCTCGTCAGCTCCAGCCGCGACGGGGCCTGGCTCGAGGCGTTCTTCTCGCACGTGGGCATGCGCGCCGTCCGGGGCTCGAGCAGCAAGGGAGGGCGCGAGGCGGTCGGGGCCCTCGTGGGCGTCCTGAGGGCCGGGCACGACGTTGGAATAACGCCGGACGGCCCGCGGGGCCCCTGCTACGACTTCAAGCCGGGCGCACTTGTCGTGACCCGGGAGACGCAGACTCCGATCCTGCTCGTTGGAGCCGAGTACTATTCGGCCTGGCGCCTGGGAAGCTGGGACCGGTTCTACCTGCCCAAGCCGTTTTCCCGGGTGCGCGTCCGCTGCGTGCTCGCGCCGGCGGGCCCGGAGGACGACCGGGAAGGGACCGCCCGGGCGGTCGCCGCGCGATTGCTCGAACTGAATCCCGACTAACCGCCTGCTAGAAGGTCGGAGCGAGCTCGGCCGTGCTCCCGGGCGCGGAGGAGTAGTCCTCGCCACGGCTCCAGGTAGAGTCGTTCACCAGGAACTTGAAGACCACGGGACTGGTCGCTCCAGGAAGCGAGATCGTCCAGGCGTCATCCGCGGCGCATACGAGCGGCACGCCCTTGTTCCAGGTGAGGCCCGGGCCGGCGCCCCGGATGTAGAGGGTGTTGCCGAATCCGACGTCGATCTTGGCCGTGATGACCGTCAGCGCAGCGGGAGCGGCGGACGACGAGCCGTTCTTCTTTGCGAGCGGCACGCGTGTTATTTTTGGCGCCGGGGCGGGCGCAAGGGATGCTGATGTCGCAGGGGCGGGCGACTTTTTTGTCTTCGATGTGCTTTTCATGATAATAGGATGATGGTGAATTTCCCCAACGGGCCCATGAAAGCAATTGCGGGGCCAATTCGCAAGCGAGAGCTCCGCCCCGCGCGTTACCGGGGGGTTACGATTTCACGGGCTTTTTGGACCATCTCAATAACGCATTGCCTGTCAGCGACCTGGCTTCCAGCTCGAGCCCTTTGCGCGGGCCGGCGTAAATGACTTCGCCGCCGGCCGCGCCGCCCCCCGGGCCGAGATCGATCACCCAGTCGGCGAGGTTGATGACATCGAGGTTGTGCTCGATCACGATGATCGTGTTTCCCGCGTCGCGCAGCCGGAAGAGCAGGTCCATCAGCCGCTGGATGTCCACCCAGTGCAGCCCCGTCGTGGGCTCGTCGAGGATGTACAGGGTGTCTCCCTGCTGGCGCTTGCTGAGCTCCAGGGAAAGTTTGAGGCGTTGGGCCTCGCCGCCCGAAAGCGTCGTGGCCGATTGTCCGAGGGCGAGATATCCGAGGCCGACCGCCTCGAGAGTTCCCAGCTTGTCGATCACTCGCGGAATATTGCGGAAGAGCCCGATCGCTTCCCGGACGGTCATCGCCAGGACGTCGGCGATCGATTTTCCATGAAAGAGGATTTCCAGGGTCTCCCGGTTGAACCGGCGCCCGCCACAGCTCGGACAGGGCGCGTAGGCGTCGGCCATGAACTGCATGTCGAGCTTGATGACGCCGTCTCCCTGGCACCGTTCGCACCGCCCGCCGCGGACGTTGAATGAAAAGCGGCTGGCCTTGTAACCCCGGACCTTCGCCAGAGGCACCTGCGCGAAAAGGTCGCGAAGGAGGTCGAGCAGCCCGACGAATGTCGCCGGATTGGATCGCGGGCTCCGGCCGATCGGTTCCTGGTCCACCTGGACGAGCTTGTTGAAAAAATCGAGGTTCTCGACGGCCCGGTGGCGCCCGGGCACTGTCTTGGCGCCATTCAGCTTGCGGCCTGCAGCGGCCGCGAGCACGTCGTTGACGAGGGTGCTCTTGCCGGAGCCTGAAACACCGGTGACGCAGGTGAGCAGTCCGACGGGAAAACGGACATCGATTCCGCGCAGGTTGTGCTCCCTCGCCTCCCGGATGGTCAGCCAGGCCCCGTCCGGCTCCTTGGTTCCGGCGTCGTTTTCGACGCGGCTTGTTCCGGCGAGATAGGGCCCGGTTCGCGAGAGCCGGGCAGGCTGCGCCGCGCACGCCTCGGGCGTACCCTGAAAGAGCAGCCGTCCCCCGTCCGTTCCCGCTTCCGGCCCGAGCTCGATGATCTCGTCGGCCGCGCGCAGGGTGTCCTCGTCGTGCTCGACGACGATGACCGTGTTTCCCCGGTCGCGCAGGGCGCGGAGCTGGTCGAGCAGGCGCCCGTTGTCGTGGGGGTGCAGGCCGATGCTCGGCTCGTCCAGGACGTAGATGACGCCCATCAGGCCCATGCCGAGCTGGGTCGCCAGCCTGACCCGCTGGCCCTCTCCTCCCGAAAGGGTCCCGTAATCGCGGTCCAGCGTGAGATAGCCCAGCCCCGTATCGAGGAGAAATCCGAGCCGGCGCTCGATCCCCGAGCAGACGTCCTCGAGCGAATGGCCGCCGGGGTGCGCCGCCACGAGTTTCTTCGATAGGGCGTGCGCCGATCCGACATCGAGCCCCATGAAATCCGGAAAGGTTGTGCCGGCGCCCGAGGCGCTCGCGAGCCTGACCGCCGCGCTGCGCGAATTGAGCCGGGTCCCGCGGCATTCGGGGCACCCGCCGCTCACCATGAATGTGGTCAGGCGGGCCCGGAAGCCGTCGCTTTCCGTCGCGCGAAAGCTCTCCTCGAGGTCGGCGATGATTCCCGGAAACGGCATCGGGCGGGCTTCCCTCATCCGCCTCAGCTTGAAGGCGAAGAGGCGCTCGCCGGCACCGTTCAGGAGGGTGTCGCGCACCTTTTCGGGCAGGGCGCGCCACGGCCGGTCGGCGTCGAACGGAAGCTGCTCGGCGAGCTGCTTGAGAAGCGCGTTGTGCTTGATGATGAGGTTCTTTCCACCGATCCGCCAGGGTTTGATCGCCCCTTCCCTCACCGATTTTTCCGGGTCCGCGATCACCAGCTCCGGCACGAAGCGCAGCTTGCGGCCGAGACCGCCGCAGGCCGGGCACGCCCCCTCGCTGTGATTGAACGAAAAATGCCGCGGCGTCAGTTTTTCGAACACATCGCCGCAGTTCTCGCAGGCCAGGGACTGGCTGAGCTGAATCTCCCGCCAGGGCCCGTCCGGGGCGCTCTGGGCGAGCACGATCGCCCGGTCGCGCCCCTCGCGCAGGCAGAGTTCCAGCGAATCGGCGAGCCGCGAGCGGTGCTCGGGGCCCGCGACGAGCCGGTCGACCACAAGATCGACCGCCACCTCCTGCGCGCCCGGGGGAATCAGGCCGGCCTCGTCGAGGCCTCGGATCTCCCCGCCGACGCGCACCCGCTCGAATCCCCTCTGGCGCAGCCGCGGAAGCTCCTCCCTGAGCACGCTTGGCTTTGCCCGGAGAAGCGGGGCAAGGAGGACGATTCGTTCACCCGAACACTCGGAGAGGACCCGGGCGATATTGTCGTCCAGCGAGCGCTGGACGACGCGGCCCCCGTCCCTCGGGCACCGCTGCTCGCCGGCCAGCGCCCAGAGCAGCCGGGCGTAATCGGCGATCTCGGTGGCCGTCGCTATGGTGCTCCGGGGCGAGGTTCCTCCGACCCGCTGCTCGATCGCGAGGACGGGCGAGAGGCCGTGGATGAAGTCGACGTCGGGGCGCTTGAGCTGCTCGAGGAGTTGCCGGGCCTGGGTAGAAAGGCTCTCGACGTACTTGCGGTAGCCCTCCGCGTAGATCGTGTCGAAGGCGAGAGAGGACTTGCCCGATCCGCTCGGGCCCGTGATGACGACCAGCTTCCCGCGCGGAATGCGCACGTCGAGGTTCTTCAGATTGTGCTCGCGGGCACCTTTGACGTGTATGGGGGGCGGGACGGACATGTGCGGAACGCGCAATTTATCCAGAAATCGCCGGAATCAAACAGATAACGGTGGAACCTCAGGAACATCCGGGTCCGGCGAGGGTTCTTGACGGGGGCGGAACGAGCGAGCCCAATGGGCATCATTTTCAAAAATCGACACATGAAATGGATCGTGCTCCTTGCCCCGCTGATCGCCTGCGGACCCGCCCGCGCGGCGCCCACGCTCGCCCTCGGCGACGGCGAATCGCTCGTCTACAGCGTGTCCTGGGTAGTCGTCCCCGGAGCGGGTGAGATACGCGTCGCGGCGCAGTCGGCGGTCGATCCCCTCGGGGGCCGGCAAATCCGAATCGTCAGCACCACCTCCACCCGGGGCCTGGCCTACCTCCTCCTTCCGTTTCGCGCGCGGGCCGAGTCCCTTTTCGGAATAGACTCCGGCCACCTGCTTTGGCTGGGCGAGTCGAGCGAAACCCGGTCGCGCCGGGACTCCCACACCGTCATTTTCGACTACCCGCGCCGGACGGCAAACTACATCAACGCCCGGGATCCGCGGGTGACGGTTCCGCTGGCGATGCCCGCGGGCGATCCGACGGATCTCATAACCTGCCTCCTCCTTGCGCGCACGTGGGATCTCAAGCCGGGGCAGAAGCACGACGCGCTCGTTCTTTTCGACGACGATTTCTACGAGCTGACGGTGCATGCGAACGGCTTCGAGCAGCTGGACACGCCGTTTGGATCCCTCAAGACCCTGATGCTCGAGCCGCGGATGGAAAGGACTCCCCCCAAGGGGATGTTCAAGCGGGGTTCAAGGGTCCGGGTCTGGATATCCCAGGATGGACGGAGGCTTCCCGTCCGCTTTCAGGTCTTCTTCAAGTTTGGCTCGGGGATGGCGACGCTCGTCCAGTACACGCCCCCCGCGCCCTAGCAGGCTGCTGGCAAACCGCCGGGGCTTTCGCTTTGATTATGCGCCGCATCCGCGTTTGATGCGCTTGTGCAAGGGATCCGCCCCGTGAAAACAACCCCGACGCACTTCTATACGCTCACGGGCAACCTGCTCGCCGAGCGCACGCTGACGTTTCGCGATTGGGCCCCGGGCCGCACGCAGCGCGCCCGGAGCGAGAGCCTTCAGGTGGGCGGCAAGGGGATAAATGTCTCCCGGATGTTGCGCGGCCTCGGCCTGCCGAGCACGATCCTCTGCTTCGCGGGCGGGGCGAGCGGCGCGGAATGCGTCGAACGCCTGAGGGCCGAGGGCCTCGACTTTCGCGCCTTTCCGTCGGCGAGCGCGACCCGCTGCGGCACGGTGGTGCGCGGGGGAGAATTTTCCGAGACGACCTTTCTCGGCCCCGACACCTCGCCGGGCGCCGCGTGCGCGGACGCGTGCGCGGCCTTCCTCGACGCGCAGCCGGGCGGTCTCCTTGCCATCTGCGGCAGCCTGCCGGGCTGGGAGGACTCCGGGTTCGATCGCCTTCGGGAGGCCCTGGACCGGTGGCTCGGGAGGGGAACGCTTGTGGCGGACACGTACGGCCCTCCCCTGTCCTGGCTCGCGCAGCGGCCCCTCGCCCTCGTGAAGATCAACCGGACGGAATTCGACGGGCTCTTTCCCGGCCCGGAGAGAAGCGGCCCCGTGGCCGGCCGGCTGGACACCCTGCGGCGATCCCTGCCTCCGCGGGCCTGGGTCGTCACCGACGGGCCGGGTCCCGTCCACATCGCGGACGAGGCGGGCCGGGCGGCCGAATTCATGCCGCCACGGGCGCGGGAAGTCTCCGCCACGGGCGCGGGCGACGTTCTCCTCGCCTGCATCATCGAGGCGCATTGGAACCGGGGGATCCCCCTCGCTGAAGCGGTCGAATCCGCCCTTCCCCGCGCCGCCGCGCACGCGGCCCAAACTTCATTCTTGCCAGCCGGGCCTTCGGGATGATTCATTCTTCCTTTTATTCATGAAAGCGACGATCAAAACGCAGGGCCAGCAATTCAACGTGACCGAGGGGGACATCCTGGTCGTGAACCGGTATCCCAACACGGAAGCGGGCTCGACGGTCGAGATCACCGATGTGCTCGCCGCTGGCGAGGGCGCGGATTTTCAGGTTGGCAAGCCCGTCCTTGCGGGCGCGTCCGTGTCCGCCAAGATCCTGGAGAATCGCCGCGGCGACAAGATCATCGTCTTCAAGAAGAAAAAACGGAAGGGCTACGAGCGCAAGCAGGGCCACCGCCAGGAACTCTCCGTCATCAAGATCGAATCAATCAAAGTCTGAGGAACCACCGCCATGGCGCACAAGAAAGGTCAGGGAACGTCAACCAACGGCCGGGACAGCCACTCAAAGCGTCTCGGAATCAAGGCCTATGGCGGCGAGTCGGTCGTCGCGGGCAACATCATCGCCCGCCAGCGCGGCACGAAGCTGCACGCGGGCAAGAATGTCGGCATCGGCCGCGACTGGACGCTGTTCGCCCTGAAGGACGGCACCGTTCTCTACGACAAGCCCCACCGCCGGGTCTCGGTGGTCACCGCCCCTCCGGCTGCGTCGTAGCCGGGCCTACGCCCCCTGGCGGACGACGAGGAGCGGGATCGATGTCCCGTGCCGCACCTTGTCGATCGTGCTGCCCAGGAAGAGGTCCCCGATCAGCTTGTGGCCGTGCGAGGTCATCGCGATCAGGTCGCAGCCGTGCGCCGAGGCGGCGCGGATGATCTCCGCCGGCGGCTCGCCCCTCGCCAATTCCGTCGACACGGCGAGTCCGGCCGCCCGAAACTTCCCGGCCACGCCCTCGAGGTAGGCGCGGTCGGCCTTCATTTCGGAGGACTCCGCGAGCTTGAGGTCGTCGAAGTGGCGGGCCGCCCATCCGTCGGCGACATGGACGAGCACGAGCGCCGCGCCGATCTGGCTCGCGAGCGAGGCGATGTGCGGGACGAGGGTGTCGTCCGCGCGGCTATTTTCGAGGGCGACCAGGATGCGTCGGTACATGGCGTGGATGGGTCGAGGCCGTCATCATGAGCCGGGGCGCGTCATACCCGCAAAATCCAGGAGGAGCTTCACGTTCAGGATGACGATGAGGGCCGCCGTGCCCCAGGCGAGGAGCTTCAGCCATCCCGGGCTCGCAAATTCGCCCATCTTCCTCCGGTCGCTCGTGAAAAGGACGAGGGGGATGACGGCAAACGGCAGCTGCAGGCAGAGGATGACCTGGCTGAGGACCATGAGCATGGCCACCCCGTGCGCGCCGTAGAGGGAGGCGGTGACCGCCGCGGGAACCACGGCGAGCAATCGGGTGACCAGGCGGCGCAGCCACGGGCGAAGGCGCAGGTTCAGGAATCCCTCCATGACGATCTGCCCGGCAAGCGTCCCGGTGAGGGTCGAATTCTGCCCGGAGGCGAGCAGCGCCACCGCAAATATCACGCTCGCAACCCCGACGCCGAGCATCGGCGAGAGGAGCTTGTAGGCATCCTGGATTTCCGCGACGTCGGTCCGCCCGCGCGTGTGGAACGTGGCGGCCGCGACGACGAGGATCGCGACATTGATCAGGAACGCGAACATGAGCGCGAGAAAGGAGTCCAGCGAGGCGAAGCGGATGGCCTCGCGCCGGCCCGCGGCGTTCTGCTCGTACTTGCGCGTCTGCACGATGGACGAGTGCAGGTAGAGGTTGTG
>Ga0265320_10003148_pt1 | contig 11196 bp, 9 predicted proteins | sample 4827metaG_FD_202087 | JGI IMG/M metagenome (GOLD analysis project Ga0265320, IMG submission 202087) | Rhizosphere microbial communities from Carex aquatilis grown in University of Washington, Seatle, WA, United States - 4-8-27 metaG | ecosystem: Host-associated > Plants > Roots > Rhizosphere >...
CGTCCAAGCGGACGTCACCCGATCCGCCGAGGTCGAGCAGCTGGTCCGCACGGTCGAGGCCGATCTGGGCCCCATCGACATCCTTGTAAACAATGCTGGCATCGCCCGCGTGCAGCCCATCGATCAGGTAACCGAGCAGGACTGGGACGAAGTCCTGTCCGCAAACCTGAAGTCCTGCTTCCTGGTGACGCAGGCCGTGGTGCCCGGCATGCGGGCCCGCCGCTGGGGACGGATCATCAACCTGTCCTCGGTCGCAGCGCAGACAGGCGGAATGGTCGGGCCGCACTACGCGGCGTCGAAGGCCGGCCTGCACGGCCTGACGCACATCTACGCATCGGTGCTGGCGCCAGAAGGCATCACGGTCAACGCCATCGCTCCCGCGCTGATCGATACCGAAATGGTGCCGGACTCCTTCCGTGCCCGCAAGGACCTGATCCCCGTCGGCCGCCTTGGCACGGTGGAAGAAGTCGCGGAAGTCGCCGTCCTGCTCGCGAGCAACGGCTTCATCACCGGGCAGACCATCAACGTGAACGGCGGCCGCTACATGAGCTAGAGCCTATGCGCCTCCCGAAACTCGCTGTGCTATCTGCACTCGCGATCGTCCCCGCCCTCGCGCAAGAGATCCCGGTGAACTACCCCACCTTGCACGGCTACCGCTTCATAAGCATGTCCCTCGACAACTTCCCAGAGCACGTCTACGAGGTCAAGGATCACGGCGTGGCCGTCAAGATGAAGGGCCTCCGCTTCGGCCAGTTCCTGCGTGCGGCCGGATGGGGACGCACCGCGCGAACTGAGGGAACAAGCTACCAGGTCCGCATCCAGGGCCGCAGCCGCGCGGCGACCTTCGACCTCGCTGACGTCGAGCACAGTTCTTTCCGCCGACAGGTCCTGCTTATCCGCGAGCGGGACGGCAAACGCGTCCCCTGGGAGGACCGCCCGCTCCTGGTCGTGATCGACGAGAATCTCACGGTCACCGAAACCATTCCCGGTGTCCTCAGCGTCCGGGTCTTCTAGCGTCCCTACACACTCGTGAAACCCGCCCGCTCCAAGCCGCGCTGCGCTTCCGGGTTCTTCATAAACGTATTCCACACAAACCCCGTGCGCAGGTTCTCCGCCATCAGCAGAGTGATCCCCGTATCGATTCCAACCACATCCGTGTCGTACCACTTCTTCAGGGGATTGAACGCATTCACCAGCCCGTACCGGCTCCACGCCACGGAGCCGTAGCGGCTCTTCATATTCTTGAGGACGCGCAGGCAGGCCTGGGGCTGAAACGGCAGCGACCCTCCGGCGGCGCTCGGAACCACCGTGCCATCAATCGGCCCGATCTCAGGAGGGCCGCCCCACACCACGTATCCATGTTGAGAGTCGGACGCGGTTATGCCCCACAGTTCGTCGCTGTAATCCGGGAATCGCTTCCCGAACTCGACGCAGAAGCGCCGATGGACCTCGGTAGCCGTGACGGAATTCTTGAAGTAGTCCGCATAGCGATCCCGCTTGCCGCGGAAGTCGAACCAGGCCTGCGAATACTGATGGACGAAAAGAGGAGCGTAGGAACCGATATACCGAAGCCCTTCGTATTCGAATATGGTCCGCTTCCAGGCATTCCAGGTCTCCACCGGCAGCGGATGCGAGGAAGAGCCTAGCCCGAGCAGGTACATCATCATGTGCTCGCTGTAGTAGTCCCATCGATACGGCAGGAAACCGGCTTCCGGCATCCATCCATGCGGCAGCAGCGAAGTGTCTTCCGAGAGCCACGTCCAATCGATGCGATTGAAAATCTCATATGCCAGGCGGGTGATTTCGGCGTACCGGAAGTGTTCGCGGCAGGTGAGCACTCCGCACAGCAGGATGGCGGTGTCGACGGAGGACACCTCCGAGTCCCAGGTTCTCTCGCCCGTGTTCAGGTTGGCCCAATGGAAGAAGAACCCGCGGTGGGTGGGCATCTTCCGCGCCAGGAAGTACAGGGAGGCGACGGCACGCTCCCGCGCATCGCGCAGCGCGACCCAACCGTTCTGCTGTCCGATGCAAAGCGCCGTCAGGCCGAAACCCGTTGCCGCGATGCTTGCGACCCCGCCCTTGTCGGACGTGCGGACGTTGCACCGGTCCTTCACCAAACCGGTTTGCGGATTGGCCTGCTCCCAAAAGAACTGGAAATTCGCCTTCTCCATGTCTTCCAGAAACTGGTTGTCCTCGGGTGACAGAACCGCCGGAGCGGAGGAATCCGGCGCAGGGCCAGGGCTAAGCGGCACCGCGGCGGCAGCAAGGACCTGGCGTAGAAGCCGGCGGCGCGAGAGCACGGGCGATCCCAGATTGTCTTCGCCCACGCTTTCAATTTAACAGGGCGGGCCCCGCGCGGGGCCGATGTGTCATAAACTCGGGGCGTGGGGGCGTGGGGCTCTGGCCGGCGAAAGGCTGTCGGGATCGCAGTCGTTCTTGCCCTCGGTGTTCTTGCCCTCGTATTGAAGCTGGAATTGCCCCTGATCAAGGGGGAGAGATCCATCTCCGGCGCGGTCCTCGTCGCGAGTGCGGACCCGAGAAAGCAGCTGCCCGTCCCCGACGCGGAGATCTCGGCGCGAGCCGGCGGCAGGATGGCGTACGCCCGGTCCGACGCTTCGGGGTTCTTCCGGCTGAACTGGCGTGCCGGAGTGTGGCCGGGGGAAACGCTCACCATCGAATTCCGGCGTCCGGGCTACCAGCCCCTCGAAATCACGCAACGGGTCGGCAACCAGCTCTATATCGCCCGTATGACGCCCGCCCCATCCGTCAGGCCGGAATCGCAGGCGGCGGAAATTTCCGTGGCAGACGTTCGCGTGCGGTATTCCGTGAAAGCCACCACCACGGTTGAAATCGGCAGCACGGCCAAGACCTTCGAGGTCTTCAACACCGCCAATGTGCCCTGTAAGGGGCCGCCGTGCTCGCCGGATGGCAAGTGGCAGGCCGCCACCGGATCGATATCGCTAAACGCCGGCGATGGCCACGCCTTTCAGGACGTGCGAGTGTCCTGCATCGCGGGGCCTTGCCCCTTCACGAAAGTGGAGACGGCCGAGCTCGACCGTGGCGGCCCCAGGATCGACGTTTCGGTTCGCGCCTGGAGCGACACCGTCACTTTCCTGGTGGAAGCCGAGGTGGTCCACACCATGATCGGCGACGCCATTCGCGAAGCCTACCCGTCGATCTTCGGCTCGGAGTTGACGTTCACCTTGCCTCCCACCGGCGAGGGGCCGAGCATCGAAGCGGAGTTGGACGGACTCGCGATCGTCTTCCCGCTGGGTCCCGATCTCCGCCTTTCCTGGGCCGTTTGCACTGTGCAGGCCCCTTCGAACGCCACCCGGCTTTATAGCTGCAAGCTCAAGCCGGGATATCGATTCCGCTAGCGGCGCGGAGGTTGTGGGGCAGGACTCCAGTCCTGCAGCGGGTCTCCAGACCCGCCTCCGTCCAACTTCCTGAAACGAAGGAAGCCGGACGTGGACGTCCGGCGCAGCTCTGGAGACCCGCCCCACTCCGGCCGTCTGGCAATTGGGTTGGCAACCTGCGGCGTACCGGCGCGCAGGATGCCATTCTGCCCCACAATGCGGACCCGCGCTCCCACAAGCGCCGGGCCGACTGCGTCACATATGGTGCGGTACCTTCCAAGCGGGGGCTTTTGCCGTCGCGGGCGCGGCCCGCCGGCTGGGCGGCGAGATCGTCGTGCCCTGGATGTTGTTGGAGGGCGCCGCTGCCGCGAAGGTGGGCAGGTTGTGAGCCCGCACCTCCGTCGCCGCCTCGAATCCCGACGCCAGCCGGATCAGCGTCGGCTCGCTGAACGCCGTCCCGAAAAAGCTGATCCCGAGCGGCACGCCGAACACCATGCCCGCCGGCACCTGCACGATCGGATACCCCGGGCCACCCGCCAGTCCGGAGCTGCCGAAGATGAAGTGGTCGCCGTAGATGAGGTCGGTCGCCCATGCGGGATTATCGGTCGCCGTGACCACCGCATCCAGATGGAACTGGCTGATCGCCGCGTCGATGCCGTTCACTCCCGCGTTCTGGTCGAGCGCCAGCGCCTGGTTATAGGTCATACCGCCGAACACCGGCTGCGGCGCGTCCGGCCCCACCGCCAGCGACTCCGCCTGGTCGAAGATGTCCTGGTTGAAGAACGGCATTTCCTCCGCCGCGTGCGCGTTGTTGAAATCGATGGCCGTCTGTAGCGTTCCACCCGCCACCGGCACGCCCACCCGTGTGGCGAAGTACGCCGCCACGTCGTTGCGGAAGTCGTAGTCCAGCACCAGCGACTCGCCGTCCGCGGACGCGAACGTGAAGCCCGCCGCGTCCAGATCGATAACCGTCGCACCCGCGGTCGTTAGCGCGGTGACCGCCGCCTCGAACGCGTCCAGCACCGGCTGCGGCGTCGGCACGAACTGGTCGAACCCGTTCAGCCCGGCCCGCGTCAGGCCCAGGCGCGCGCCCTGCAGGCCGTTGGCGTTCACGAACTGCGTGTAGTCGGCCGGGATGTTCGTCGGCCGCGTGCGCCCCGTTCCTTGCCAGCCCAACGGAACGCCGCCCGTAGCCGCGTCGCGGCCGTCCGAGGTGCGGCTCTGGATCACACTGAGCCCCGCCGCCGCATCGGCGACCGTCCGCCCGTGCACCCCAACCGTATCCTGCGTGTGCGAGATCGGCACCACACCGGCCCGGCTCGTCAGCCCGACCGTGGGCTTGATGCCCACCACCCCGTTCGCGTTCGCGGGACATACGATGCTGCCGTCCGTCTCGGTACCGAACGACACCGCCGCGAAATTCGCCGAAGCGGACGCTCCCGAGCCGGAACTGGACCCGCACGGGTTGCGATTAATACCGTACGGGTTATTGGTCTGGCCGCCCCGACCCGACCACCCGCTGATCGATTCAAATGATCGGAAGTTCGCCCACTCCGACAAATTCGTCTTCCCCAGAATTACGGCCCCGCCGGCGCGCAGGTTTGCCGCGACCGTAGAGTCGCGCACAGCCGGCATACCGAACAGCGCGAACGAGCCCGCCGTAGTCTGCATCTTGTCACCGGTGTCGATGTTGTCCTTGAGCAGCACGGGAAGGCCGTGCAAGGGCCCCAGCACCTTGCCCCGCCTGCGTAGTGCGTCCATCTGGCGCGCGATCGCAAGCGCATCCGGATTGAGTTGGATCACCGCGTTGACCCCGGGACCGTTTTGGTCCAGCGCCAGAATGCGGGCAATGTAGTATTTGGTCAGATCCTCTGAAGTCAGCCTGCCGGAGCCCATCATCGCCTGGAGTTGGGCCACCGTGGCTTCGTTGTACTCGGTTGGAATCGCGTTCTGGTTCTGTGCTGTCGCCAAACCGCACACCAGCGTAGATCCGAGAACGAGGGTTCGTAGCATTGAGCCGGCCATATTGGTCTCCTGAGAATGTTCCGGCAGTTGGAGCCGGAGCGAGCAGCGCCGATTCATCTGGCGCCGGCTGGTTTTAGTGTTCGGGCGCGGCGAAGTTGCCTCACCCGCCCCTCTGATGCCCGCAGTATACATCAGCCCGCCGCGCCGTTTGTTTCCAAGCGCCAAATCGGCGCGAGTCCTCTTGACGGTCAACCACCTGTTTACTTACACTCGCGCTATGCCACGAAAAGTCATCCTTGCGTTCGGAATCAGCCTTGACGGCTATATCGCGCGGAGCAACGGCGACCTCGATTTTCTGGTCATCGACAAGGAAGGCGAACGAGTGATGGCAGACTTCTTCTCCAAGGTTGATACCACGATCATGGGTCGCAAGACCGCCGCTGGCTGGCTGAAAATGCGCGAGAGCGGAGAAATACCGGAGACGCCGGGCATGGCGAACTACGTAGTGTCCCGGCGGTGGAAACCGGGCAAACGAGAAGGATTCGAAGTGGTGAGCGGATCTCTCACGTCCTTTGTGAGAAAGCTAAAACGCCGCCCGGGGAAAGACATCTATCTCGGAGGCGGGGGCGAACTGGCCCGCAGTTTCCTGCAAGAGGATTTAGTGGACGAACTCTTCATCGGACTTGGTCCCGTACTGTTAGGCGATGGCATACCCGGCTTTCCAGGCAAGTTTCCGCAGCGCGGCTTCAAGCTGACAGAATGCAAGTCCTACTCGAACGGATCGCTCGGACTGCGCTATGAACGGCTACGGACTCAGGCCGGCCGGTAATCCGAATTTGCTTTGAGGAGAACTGCTATGGCTCAGCGGAAGATCAAACTCGCCCCGGTCCATCCGGGCGAGATTCTGCGCGAGGATTTCCTGGCGCCGTTGGAACTGTCGATCAACGCGCTGGCACGAGCGCTCCGAGTGCCCCCTAACCATGTCTCCGGCATCGTGAATGAGAAGCGCGGCATCAGCGCCCGAATGGCCCTCCGTCTCGCTCGCTACTTCGGAACCTCGGCCGAGCTTTGGCTTGGCCTGCAGCAGGACTACGAGCTGGACGTCTCCCGCGACACCGCCGCCGCCCAGATCGAGAGAGAAGTTCTGCCGCGGGCCAGCTAGCCACGCGGCTGTGCCGACCGGCACCCATCCGCGCGTCGGGTGTTGTTCGCCCTGTTTGACGTAGTGCCGGCTCTGACGTCATGTGCGTGCAGCTCATTAGGGCCTTCTTGCTACGATGTGGACCAGACCTCATTACGAATGTTGAAGCGATCGCTTGCGTCTTTCGCGCTTGCTGGGCTTCTGTGCGCGCCCCATTTGGCCGCAGTGCAGGCGAGTCCGATGGACGTGCGTGGCTGCGACCTCGCAAAGAGCCCAAAGACCTTCGACGGAAGACTGATCCGCGTGCGTGCAACGCTCAGTGTTCACTTCGAGGATTTTTCATTGGACCTTCCGAATTGCGACACGCGCCAGGGCATATGGCTTGCTTTTGGGGGAGATGTGCCTGGAGTCGTTGGCTCGACCGTCAATGACATTGCGAGAAAACCCGGTTCCCATATCAAGGTTCATGGCGTTGCCTACGGAATCAAGAAGGATGCCAACTTTCGGGAGCTCTACGCCTTGATCGCCGCGCGTCACGGAGACAAGCCAGATTACCGGGTCAGTGCGACGCTGACGGGTATGTTTCTCGCGGGTCGGGCCCTTAGGAATTCAAGGGACGATGTGGTCACTTTCGGTGGGTACGGGCACCTGGGCTGTTGTGCCCTTCTCGTGATTACGGAGGTTGCCGGTGTGGAGTCGGTGCCGCCTGCGAATCTGAACGTTCACGGTATTGTGATCGGCCCCGATGATCAACCAGTAGAAGGACTCACGGTCATCGATGATGTCCTCGGGGGCTCTCCTCCCGGCCGCCAGACAACCGTTACGGACAAGCAAGGAAAGTTTGCGTTCTCCAACTCGGGACAACAGCTTCGGTTCGAAAGCCCCGAGTATCGCCCGCTAGCACTCACCCTAGAAACCGGAGGTCCCGAGATTCAGGTGAGACTGGAAGCCGCGGTGCAGTCGGATTGGGTCATCCATGCCTGCAGAGCACTGCCTCCCAGGAAGCGAGTGGGGTTTTCGGTCCTGTTCGCGCTGCCGCCGGCCATGGAATCGGAACCATTCAAGACCATTGAGGGGCACTCCATTTTCATCTACCGTCATGGCGGATCCGCGCCCGAAGCCGACCTGATCATCACTCGAGTTCTCGACGGAACAATGGAGCAAGTGGACTCACTGGATTTCGAACGGTTTGAAGAGCGATGGATCAAGGATGAGGCCGGCAAGCCTGTGGGAATCGACGCGCGAGGTCGAATGAGGAGCGGTCAGTACCTGCGCACGGCTGTCTTTGTTTGGCGCGATGTCGCAACCTACTGGTTGGATCACAAACCGCCGGAAGCGCTGGACGAGATCATCGATTCCGCTTGTGTGGCAAAAGGCGCCACTCGCTAAGTCCTGGCAAGTCCGGCTCTCCGAGAGACACTACTGTTCAGCCACCTTCTTCGGCCTGCCCCCGAGTCTTCCATTCGCCCTCGAAGCAGCCTTCTTCGCCCCGCTCCTCGATCGGCCGCCGACCTGACCCAACCGGGACGCCATCCAGGCCTTCGAACCCAGAAAGCCCTCCAGAAGACCCGGTATGTACAGATCCGCATCCACCGCCGGAAAGTGAATGCCGAAGCCGGATGGACTGATCTCGATCTGTCTTAGCTGCGAGGGCTCAGCATCCTCAAGCCCTTCTGCATCGGCAGGCGAGAAGCTCACAATCAGTTTGGAACTCAGTTCAATCACAATCCGCCCGACTCTGCGATCATAGTGCGCGGCAACCGCGCGGGGAATATGTACTGCCAGTTCCTTAGCTCGCTGATTTGCCCGTTCGAAAGTGTCACGCGATGCCATGAATTCGCTCCCATGCCCGGCACAACTCCTCCGAGTGGTGTCTCAGGACGTCTAGAATTTGCTTGATCTCGCGACGTGAGAAGCCATAGTTCTCCCTGAGTTCCGCCTGTCCCGTCCGGCAGTTCAGATGGAATACAGCCTCACAGCCACGGCCAATCACATGGACGTGGGCGGGTCGATGATCATTGGGATAGATCACAACCCGGAGCCCATCAAAGGTGAGCACCGTGGGCACGATTCTACTATACCCTAATTCCTAATCGGTTGGGTTATCGCGCGCTGCAGGCCACTACGGGAGGCCCGCCCCCCACTCAGCTCAACGCCGGCCTCACCGCCCCATCCGACGGCCTCGCAAGAACCCCCGCCCCATTCTCCTGGTCCTTGTACTGCAGCTGGTAAAGCTTCCAGTAAATCCCCCGCCGCCCCAGCAACTCCTGGTGCGTTCCCGACTCCCGCAGGCTCCCTTTGTGCATCACCAGAATCCGGTCCGCGCGCTGGATCGTCGACAGCCGGTGCGCAATCACGATCGACGTCCGCCCCGCCACCAGGCTGTTCAGCGCCTCACGCACGCGAATTTCCGTCTCCGTGTCCACGCTCGATGTCGCCTCGTCCAGAATCAGGAACGGCGGATTGTGTGCCAGCGCCCGCGCGAAGCTGATCAGCTGCTTCTGTCCCGTCGACAAGCCGCCCCCGCGCTCCCGCACCGGCTCGTCGAAACCGGCGGGCAGCGATTCGATGAACTCCAGCAGGTTCACCTGCTCCGCCGCCGCCGCCAGGTTGTCTGCCGTGATCCACGCCGTTCCCAGCCGGATGTTTCCCCCGATCGTGCCTGAGAACAGGTGCGGGTCCTGCAGCACCACGCCGAAATGCCGCCGCAGGTCGGCCGGGTCGAACTCGCGTATGTCTACGCCGCCCACGCGGATCGCCCCGCGCTGCACATCGTAAAACCGCAGCAGCGTGCTGATGAGCGTGGTCTTCCCCGCCCCGGTGTGCCCCACCACCGCGATGGTCTCGCCCGGGCTGATCGCGAAGCTCACGTCGCGCAGCACCCACTCCTCGCCCTTGTAGGCGAACCACACGTGATCGAACTCCACCGGCTGAGGACCGGAGGGAAAAGGCCGCAGCACCGCCGGCGCCGTGATCTCAACCGGCGTATCGAGCAGCCCGAAGATGCGCTCCGACGCGGCCGTGGCCGACTGCAGCAGGTTGTACTTCTCGCTCAGGTCCTGTATGGGCCGGAACAGCCGCATCCCGAATTGGAAAAACGCCACCAGCACGCCCGCCGTCGTCGCGCCCTCGCGGATGCGAAAGCCGCCATACGCCAGCACCGCCGCCAGGCCCAGCATGGATAGGAATTCCACCGCCGGGAAGAACCACCCATAGGCGATGATGGCGTCCTTGAATGCCTCCATGTGGATGCGGTTGATCTCCTCGAATTCCTCCGAGCTTCTCCGTTCCCGGTTGAAAAGCTGCAGCACCGTCATGCCCGTCAGGTGCTCCTGCAGGTACGCATTGATGCGCGCAATCGCCACCCGTATGCGGCGGTAGCTCTGGCTGGCGCGGCGCCGGAACAGGACCGTCACCGCCACCACCGCGGGCAGGATCGCCGCCAGCGTCAAGGTCAGCGGCACGTCGAGCTTCAGCATCACCGCGAACACAAAAGCCAGCATCAGCAAGTCGCCGAGAATGGTCACCAGTCCCGACGCCAGCAGTTCGTTCAAAGCATCCACGTCGGTGGTGACGCGCGTCAGCATCCGCCCTACCGGCGTGCGGTCGTAGAACGAAAGGTCGAGCCGCTGCAAGTGCGCCATCAGGTCGCGGCGCAGGTCGAACATGGCCTGCTGGCCGGTCCACTGCATGATGTAGGACTGCGAAAAGTCGAGGACGAACATCGAGACCAGCGTCAGCAGAAAGAGGAGAGAGATCTGGGTGAGACCGGTCCACGGATTCGCCGACAGCCAGGGGTCGAGCACCGTTCGCCCGTGCGTGGGAAGCAGGTAGCGGTCCACGGCGATCTTGGTCAGCAGCGGCCCGGCCACCTGCAGAACCGAGAGCAACAACAGCAGCACCAGCGAGCAAACCACCGCCAGCCTGTAAGGCCGCAGATAAGAGAAGAGGCGCCGCATCAAGCGCGCGTCGTAGGCTTTGCCGAGGACCTCTTCTTCCACATTCCCAGGATAGCAGGGGGGTCGGGCAGGCCCTGGAAATGGGTAGCCCACAAAGACAACCGGCCCGGTTTGGCAAGTGATAGGCTGACGGGATACTGGATGAACCGACTCGGAAACGGCCCTGGCAGTTCAGTAGAAAGACGCTGGTCGCGAGGAGCAGGAGGGCAATGGATAGCAGTTCTCATTCTGTTGGCGTCCCAGACGTCCCACGGGAAGTCGCCAGCGGGATGCTGCGAAGAACGAGCGTGACAAGTGAGGGCACCTGGGCGGCCGTGGTGGCATCGCTATTGCTCGCAGCCACTGGCGCTTTTGTTCTTTGGGTCGGCATCAGTGCCGTGCACGACACGGCGCAGGCAGCGAAGTTGCGCATCGAGGGCTGGGAAACCCAGGGCACGGTTCGGCGTCTGTGGCGTTCGGGCCGATCGATGACGCCCAGGGTCGAGTATACCTTCGCCGTCGGTGGCCTCTTCTTTACGGGCGAATCCCGCGTTCCGAAGCAGATCTGGCCCGGCCTGCGGGAGGGCGGCTCTCTTCCTGTCCGGTTCCTCCCTGGGAGCCCCGCCGCGAACCACCCGGCTGCTTGGGAGGCACCTGCGTTAAGGGCCTGGGGACCCCTCATTATTCCGATCGTGCCGGCGGCGTTTGGCATTCTGCTTCTGGCCCAACTGCGAGGGCAGCGGCGGTTGGCCGCCCAGGGCCTGCCTGCGACAGCGGTGATAACGAAGTGTGGCCG
>Ga0265320_10003149_pt1 | contig 11196 bp, 9 predicted proteins | sample 4827metaG_FD_202087 | JGI IMG/M metagenome (GOLD analysis project Ga0265320, IMG submission 202087) | Rhizosphere microbial communities from Carex aquatilis grown in University of Washington, Seatle, WA, United States - 4-8-27 metaG | ecosystem: Host-associated > Plants > Roots > Rhizosphere >...
ACGCCCACTTCCCGCTTGTCACGACAGGGCGCGCCGCAACACTTTGCGGCGTATGGTCATAAAACCCAAGGTGCGCGGCTTTGTCTGCGTCACCGCCCACCCCGCCGGCTGCGCCGCGCACGTCAAGGAATGGATCGATCACGTCGTGTCCAAGGGGCCGCTCAAGGGCGGCCCGAAAAAGGTCCTGGTGATCGGATCGTCGACCGGCTACGGCCTCGCCTCCCGGGTCTCCGCGGCCTTCGGTTGCGGAGCGGACACCCTCGGGATATTCTACGAGCGCCCCTCGGAAGAGGGCAGGCCGGCCACCCCGGGCTGGTACAACACGATCGCCCTCACGCGATTCGCGCGCGAGGCGGGCCTCCACGCGGGAAACATCAATGGCGACGCCTTTTCCGATGACATCAAGCGCCGGGCCCTCGAGCACATCCGGGAGAACCTGGGGCCCGTCGATCTCGTCGTGTATTCGCTGGCCTCGCCCCGGAGGGTCCATCCCCGGACGGGCGCAGTCCACAAGTCCGTGCTGAAGCCTATCGGCGCGCCCTACACGAACAAGACCGTCGACACCGACAAGGGGATCGTCACCGACATCACGATCGAGCCCGCGACCGATCAGGAGATCGCGGACACGGTGACGGTCATGGGCGGCGAGGACTGGGAGCTGTGGATCGAAGCCCTTGCGGGCGCTGGACTCCTCGCTCCCGGGGCGCGCTCGGTCGCCTACTCATACATCGGGCCCGAAGTCACCTGGGCCATCTACAAGAACGGAACGATCGGCATCGCCAAGAACGACCTGGAACGGGCGGCCAAGGCGATCGATTCCCGCCTGCGCAGGATCGGCGGCGGCGCCTTCATATCCGTCAACAAGGCCCTCGTCACCCAGGCCAGCTCCGCGATACCCGTCGTGCCCCTCTACATCTCCATCCTCTACAAGATCATGAAGGCCCGCGGGCTCCACGAGGGCTGCGCCGAGCAGATCCAACGCCTGTTCGCCGGCCACATCTGCGCGCCCGGCGGCGCGGCCTTCGACGAGGCCGGCCGCGCGCGCCTCGACGACCTCGAGATGCGGCCGGAGGTCCAGGCTGCGGTTCGGGAGATCTGGCCCCGGGTGACCACCGAGAATCTGGCCGAGCTCACCGACATCGCGGGCTACCGATCGGAATTCCTGAAACTCTTCGGCTTCGGACTCGCCGGCATCGATTACAACGCCGAGATCGAGCCGCACCTCCCGATGATCTGAAGGACGGCCGAGCGCCGCCCTTCTCATGCCTCGAATCCGCCGACGCTGACCGATCGTCCGTTGTCCTTGGCGCCGAGCTTGAGTATGAACGGGGCCGCGTGTTCGGCCCACTGCGCAGCCTTCGGGTATGCGGCTGCCCCGTCCGCCCAGCATTGGCGAAGCATGTCGGTGTCGATGGCGCCCGGATTGAGCGGGATGGCGGCCATCCCCTTGGGAAGTTCCTCGGCGAGGGCCTTTGTCAGGCCTTCAATCGCCCACTTCGAGGCGCAATAGGGGGCGACTTCAGGCGAGACGCTCCGTCCCCAGCCGGAGCTGAGATTGACGATCACACCCTGCTTCCGCGCCACCATAGGCGGGACAAAGGAGCGGATGACATTGGCCACGCCGATTATGTTCACCGCGACGACCTGGGCGAACTTTTCGGCCGGAACCTCCCAGAGCGGAGCCAGTTCGTTCATGATCCCGGCGTTGTTGATGAGGATGTCCGGCGCCCGCCCGCCCCCGAGGATTCGCTCGGCCCAGAGCTGGACCTTGGCCGGCTGCGACACGTCGACCGCGTCGAAGCTGTGCGGCTCCGGATGGGCCATGCGGAGCTCGAAGATCTGGGGCCCGCTCCGTCCGCAGCCGGCCACCGTGTGCCCGTGCGCGATGTACCATTCCGCGAGCGCCCGCCCCAGGCCCCGCGTGACACCCGTTATGACGATGAACATCCGGGCCCGTCCTCAGCGGCTTTGAAGGCTGAACTTGTCGAGCCCCGACTTGCGGCAGGCGTCCATCACAAAAGCCAGCTTCTTCAGCTGGGACGTCTCGTCGGCCTTGATCAGGACCGGGATGTCCTTGTCCACGTCGTGCACCTGCTGCAGCAGCGCGAGCAGCTGGTCATCGGTGACGCGCCTGTCGTTGAAGCCGAGGCTTCCGTCCTTGTCTATGCTGATCGTGACCGTCCCCTTGAACTCGTTCTTTCCCGCCGTGTCCACCTTGGGAAGCGTTATGTTCAGGGTCGCCGCGGACTTGAACTGCATCGTCACGAAGGCGAAGAAGATGAGCATCACGAGCACGTCGATCAGCGGCACGAGGTTGAGCTCGGGCCGGCGGCGCGGACGGGCGAGAAGCGAACTCATGTGCCGTTGCGCCGGAGGATGCGCTCGAGCAGGACTTCGAGCTCGGCGGCGTAGTTGTCCACCTTGCGCGAAAGGTAACCGGCGCCGATGAGCGACGGGATCGCGATCGTCAGGCCGATCACGGTGGCGGAGAGCGCCAGGGCGACGCCCTTGGTGAAGACGACCGGATCGGGGAGCCCCGTGTCCGGCGAGATCTGGGAGAACACCTGCAGAAGCCCCGTCACGGTACCGGAGAGGCCAAGCAGCGGCGCAGCCGCATAGATGACGTCCAAATAGGGCACTCCCCGCTGCATGCGGTTCACCTCGAGCCGAGCGAACGCCTTGAGCGCGCCCTCATCCTTCGGGTTCTGCTCGGCAAAATCGACGATGCGGGCGAGGACGGTGTGGCGGCCGCCGGTGAGCGACGCCTTGCCCGCGACGATCGCGTCGACGAGGTCGTTTGGCATCACGGCCGTGCGGCGGAGCGCATAGGCCCTCTCGCAGATGATGAAGACGGCTGCTGCGGAGCAAAGGCCGAGGGGGTATTTGAGGAGCCCGGCTCCCGTGAGTATGTCAATCATGCCAAGGACCATATGAAGAAGAGGTGGGCTGTTCTGACGCGATATTCCGCAAAAAGGTCCATAGAATATGCGGAAGATTGAAGGCAGCCAAGCCGATAACCCCGTCGATGGTGTGTCGATTTGCCGGGAGCATGCCCCCATCGTCGGGTGCTGCCAATCTCCGGACCGCCGCCAATACCGGCCGCCAAGATCCGCCGGCCAGTTGCCGGCCGGATGGCGGCCCCGAGGCGTCGGATGCAGGCAGCAACTCCTCTGGCGGGCATGCTCCCGGCAAACTGACACACGGCCACCCCGCCGACGGCTACCTCGCCGGCTGCGACGTCAGGCTGCCATGTAGGGCAGCCGGAGGGCGGCGGCCTTCGCGCCGGGCAGCCCTTCCAGGAGCTCGGCGATCGGATCCCAGCGGCCGTTCACCAGGGCGTCGTGGGCCGAGGCGCGGAGTCCCGCGGGCACACGCAGGCCGCCGCAGCGGATCTCCCGGGCTGCGACGTCGACGACGATCTCGGCCTTGGGATCGGCCTCGACGGCAGCCGCCATCCGGGCGATATCCTCGCGCGCGGCCGTGAGGCAGGGGATGCCCAGCGTCGTGCAATTTCCGAAGAAGATCTCGGCAAAGCTCTCCGCGACGACCGCCCGGAAGCCGAACTTCTGGATTGCCTGGGGCGCGTGCTCGCGCGAGGAGCCGCAGCCGAAATTCGCCCCGGAAAGAAGGATGGAGGCGCCCGCGAAGCGCGGGTCGTTCAGGGGATGCGGCTTGTCGGTGCCGTCGGAGTTCTTCCGGACGTCATAGAACAAAAACTCCCCCAGGCCGTCGAAGGTGACGCATTTCATGAAGCGCGCGGGGATGATCCGGTCGGTGTCTATGTCGTTTCCGGGCACGGATACTCCGCATCCGCGGACTGAGGTGATCTTTGGGAGGGACATGGGAGGAATGGTTTGGAAGGCGATTACTGGACGCCAAACACCTCGCGCGCGTCGGCGACCGAGCCGCTCACGGCCGCGGCAGCGACCATGACGGGGCTCATGAGGAGCGTGCGCCCGGTGGGGCTTCCCTGGCGTCCCTTGAAGTTTCGGTTCGAAGAGCTTGCGCACAGCTGGTCGCCGACGAGCTTGTCCGGATTCATCGCCAGGCACATAGAGCACCCGGCCTCGCGCCACTCGAATCCGGCGTCGCGGAACACGCGATCTATGCCCAGGGACGAGCAGAGCTGTCCGACAGCCTGGGATCCGGGGACGGCTATCGCCTTCACCCCGGGGGCGACCCGGCGGCCCTTCAGGTACTTCGCCACCTCCTGGAAATCGCTCAGGCGGCCGTTCGTGCAGGATCCGAGGAACGCGACGTCGATCCGGGTGCCCTTGATCGGGGACCCCGGCACGAGCTTCATGTAGGCAAGGGCCTCCTCGATCGAGGCCTTCTCGTCGGCCTGGCTGGCCTGGGACGGATCGGGTATGCGCTCGGTTATCGCCAGGCCTTGGCCGGGGTTGATGCCCCACGTGACGGTCGGCGCTATGTCGCCGGCCATGATCTCGACGACATCGTCGTAGCGGCAGCCCGGATCGCTGGCGACGGCCTTCCAGCGCGCCACCGCGGCATCCCAGGCGGTTCCCTTCGGGGAATACGGCCGGCCCTTCAGGTAGTCGAATGTCGTCTCGTCGGGATTGACGTAGCCCGCGCGCGCGCCGCCCTCGATCGACATGTTGCAGACGGTCATCCGCTCCTCCATCGAGAAGCGGTCGAAGACCTCGCCGCCGTACTCGTAGGCGAAGCCCGTGCCTCCGTTCACCCCGAGGGTGCGGATGATGTGGAGGATGACGTCCTTCGCGTAGACGCCCGGCCGAAGCCTTCCCCGCACGTTGATGCGGCGAACCTTGAGCGGCGCCAGCGCCATCGTCTGCGTCGCCAGGACGTCGCGGATCTGCGTTGTCCCTATGCCGAAGGCGACCGCCCCAAACGCGCCGTGTGTGCTCGTATGCGAATCGCCGCAGGCGATCGTCGTGCCCGGCTGGGTGATCCCCTGCTCCGGCCCGACGATATGGACGATGCCCTGCTTGCCCGAGGCCCTGTCGAAAAAGGTGATCCCGAAATCCGCGCAGTTCCGCCGCAATTCCTCCATCATCGCCTGCGCCAGGGGATCCCGGTAGGGCTCGCTGAACTGGTCGGTGGGGACGATGTGGTCCACCGTGGCGTAGGTGCGGTGGGGCATCGCGACCTTGAGTCCCAGGTCGCGCAGCATGCCGAAGGCCTGGGGGCTCGTGACCTCGTGGATCAGGTGGGTTCCCACGAGGAGCTGGGTCTGGCCGTCGGCCAGGCGTCCCACCGCGTGGGCGGCCCAGACTTTTTCGAAGAGTGATTGTGGCATGGGAACAGTAAAAAGCGGAATTCGGAAAGCGGAAGGCGAAAAGCTGGCGTGCTGGATAGTACGGCAAACTTGTATTGCATGGAAATACTTGTTTTGATCCCTGTGATGCCCAGGGAGTATCAATTCCCATTCGAGCTGAGGCACCTCGTCTACTTCCGCGAGGTCGCCCGGCAGCTGCATTTCCGCCGGGCCGCGGAGGCCCTGGCTGTCGCCCAGCCCGCGCTCAGCAGGCAGATTGCCCAGCTCGAGCGCTCCCTCGGGATTCCCCTCTTTGTCCGCTCGCGCCGCCGCGTCGAGCTCACGCCGGCGGGCCGGGCGCTTTCGCGCGAGATCGAGCCCATCCTAGGCGCCCTGGGCGGGCTGGGAGCGCAGCTACGGGCGGTCGCCGAGGGCCGGGTCGGCCGGATCAGGGTCGCATTCACCGGCCTGGCGATGGCCACGGTGCTTCCGGGCATCCTGCGCGAATTTCATCGGCGCCATCCCGACATTCGGGTCGAACTCAACGAATCGCCGAGCTCGGCGCAGCTTGCCGCGCTCCAATCCGGGGAGATCGCGTGCGGCTTCTTCCATCCGGACGCGCCCGCCCCGGAGATCCGGACCCGGCTCCTTCTTCGCGAGCGGAACGGGGTCCTCCTGCCCGGCGACCATCCCCTTGCCCAAAGGAAAACGCTCCGCCTCCGGGACCTCGCAGGCACCCCCTTCGTGCTCTTCCCGCGGGCGAACAATCCCGGATTCTACGATCGCGTGCTCGCCGCCTTCACGCAGGCCGACGTGACGCCGCGCGTCGCCGAAGAGGTGTGGCCCCGCGTGAACGGAATCGGGCTTGTCCGGGCCGGCATGGGCGCCACGTTCATGGCTCCGTCCGAAGCCCAGCGCCTTCCTCCCGAGGTCGTATTCCGGCCGCTCAGGGGCCCCGCCCCCGAAAGCAGGCTCGTGCTGGGCTGGCGGCCGGCGGCGGCCGCCGATCCCGTGCTCCGGGCCTTCCTAGAGGTCGCCTTTACGAGGCGACCCCGGGCGCCGGCGCGGGCGGCGTCTTCTGCATGAAGATCAGCCTCTCGCCCTCACGGCTGACGACGACGGGCTCGCCCTCCTTGATGTCCCCGCGGAGGATGGCCTCGGCCAGCGGATCCTCAAGGTAGTGCTCGACGGCGCGGCGCAGCGGACGGGCGCCGTACTTCTCGTCGTAGCCCTTGTCGATCAGGAGCTGCTTGGCCTCGTCGCTGAACTCGAGGCTGATTTTCCGTTCCACGAGGCGTTTCGCGAACTTCGCCACCTCGAGCTCGACGATCTTGATCAGGTCCGTCTTCTCCAGCGGACGGAAGAAGACGATGTCGGAAATCCGGTTGAGAAATTCCGGCTTGAAGACGCGCTTCGCCTCCTCGAGCACCTTCTCGCGCATCTTCTCGGCATCGTTGAAGCTCGAGGCCGCGGCTGAAAAGCCCATGGAGGTCTGCCGCATCAGAAGCTGGGCCCCGATGTTCGAGGTCATGATGATGATCGTGTTCCGGAAATCCACGGTGCGCCCGAGCGAGTCGGTGAGCCGCCCGTCCTCCAGGATCTGGAGGAGAAGCTGGAGCACGTCGGGATGGGCCTTCTCGACCTCGTCGAACAGGATGACCGCGTAGGGCCGCCGGCGGACCGACTCGGTCAGCTGGCCGCCCTCCTCGTAGCCCACGTAGCCGGGCGGTGAGCCGATCAGGCGAGAGACGGAGAACTTCTCCATGTACTCGCTCATGTCGATCTGGACGAGCGCGTCCTGGTTGCCGAACATCTGGGCGGCGAGCTGCTTGGCGGTCTCGGTCTTGCCGACGCCGGTCGGCCCGACGAAGAGGAACGAGCCGATCGGCCTGCGCGGATCCTTGAGATCGGCCCGCGAGCGGCGCAGCGCGCGAGCAATTGCTCCCGCAGCGACCTCCTGGCCGATGACGACCTTCTGGATTTCGTTTTCGAGGCCGAGAAGCTTCTCGCTTTCCTTCTTCTCCATGCGTGAGAGCGGAATGCCGGTCCAGTCGGCGACGACCTGCATCATCAGGTTCTCGTCGATGCTGACCCGATGCTCCTCGCGGGCCTTCTTCCACTCCTCGGTCACCAGCTCCTGCTTCGTGCGCAGCTGCTTCTCCCGGTCGCGGAACTTGGCGGCCTCCTCGAAGTGCTGCTCGCTGATCGCCTTTTCCTTCTGGGCGCACACCTCCTCGATCTCCTTGGCCAGGGCCTCGATGTCCGGCGGACGGCTCAGGGCGGAAATGCGGGCGCGGGCGCCGCCCTCGTCCATCACGTCGATGGCCTTGTCGGGGAGGAAGCGGCCGGTGATATAGCGGTCGGAAAGCTTTGCGGCCGCCTCCAGGGCCTTGTCGGTGAAGACGGCCTTGTGGTGCTCCTCGTACTTGCCGCGGATTCCCTTCAGGATCGTGATCGTGTCGTCGACCGAGGGCGGCTCCACCTTGACGGACTGGAAGCGGCGGTCGAGGGCGGAGTCCTTCTCGATATACTTGCGGTATTCGTTGAGGGTCGTCGCGCCGACGCACTGGAGCTCGCCGCGAGAGAGCGCCGGCTTGAAGATGTTCGAGGCGTCCATCGCGCCCTCGGCGGCGCCGGCGCCGACGATCGTGTGCAGCTCGTCTATGAAGATGATGATGTTCCGGGCCCGCTTGATCTCGTCCATGACGGCCTTGATCCGCTCCTCGAACTGGCCGCGGTACTTGGTTCCCGCCACCATCAGCGCGAGGTCGAGCGTGATGACCTTCTTTTCGAGAAGGAGCTCCGGCACGTTTCCGGTGGCGATCTCCTGGGCAAGGCCCTCGACGATCGCGGTCTTGCCGACGCCCGCCTCGCCGATGAGCACGGGGTTGTTCTTTGTCCGGCGGCAGAGGATCTGGATGACGCGGCGTATTTCGTTTTTGCGGCCGACGACGGGGTCCATCTCCCCCTTGCGGGCGAGCTCGGTCAGGTCGCGGCCAAAGGCCTTGAGGGCCGGCGTCTTAACTTCCTTCTTGTCCTCGGCCGGCGCCCCGGCGCGCGCGGGATTGCCGGAGGGGGCCTCCTCGACGCTGCCCGGCTCTCCTCCAGAGAATTGCGGGTCGAGCTCGCGGAGAATCTCGTTTCGGGTCCGCTCGATGTCGACGTCGAGGGACTTCAGCACGCGGGCGGCCACGCCCTCGCCCTCGCGCAGCAGCCCGAGCAGGATGTGCTCCGTGCCGACGTAGGAATGGTTCAGGGTCTTCGCCTCCCGGCCGGCGAGCGCAAGGACCTTCTTCACGCGGGGGGTGAAGGGCATGCTTCCCGGCGTCTTCGTCTCCTGGCCGGTTCCCACCTGCTTCTCGACGGCCGCCCGGACGGTCTCGAGGTCGAGGCCCATCTTCTGGAGCACGCTCACGGCAACGCCCTGCCCCAGTTTGATCAGCCCGAGCAGGATGTGCTCGGTGCCGACGTAGTTGTGGTGGAAGCGGTCGGCTTCCTTCCGGGCGAGCGCGAGCACCTGCTGTGCCCGCGGCGTGAAGTTGTTCATCGGTTCCTGGGACATGGAAAGTTTGCCTTAATTCTTGCCGTCGGAGCTCTTTCCGTCGGCTGCATAAGTAAAATCCGGGCGGGCGAGATTGGCAAACTCAGAACGCAGGCGGGCGGCGCGCAGGAGATCGCGCTGCCCCGCCTCGAGCGGCCCCTGCTGCGCGTGCTGGAGATGGCCGGGCTGGGCCTCGATGAAGAGACGGTCGATGACCGGCCTATGGGCGTCGGGAAAGGCGCCCAGATCCACGCCGAGCCGGATCAGCGAGAGCAGGTTCATGGCCTCGCCCGAGCTGAGGACGTGCCCGTTCTGGAGGATGCCGTAGGCGCGGCCGATCTTGTCGAAGATCTTGCCTGCGTCGGCCTCCAGGAGCTTTGCGCGCGCGTTGAGCTCGTGCTCCACGATCGACTGCAGGACGCTCTGGAGGCGCTTGAGGATCTCGTCCTCGGACTCGCCCAGGGTCGTCTGGTTGGATATCTGGAATATGCTCCCGCTCGCGTCGGAGCCCTCTCCGAACAGGCCGCGGACAACCATTCCCAGCTGGTTGACCGCCCGGACCACTTTCTCCATCTGGCCCCCGATGACGAGCGCAGGCAGATGCATCATGGCCGAGGCGCGCAGGCCGGTTCCGAGATTCGTCGGGCACGCTGTCATGTAGCCGAGCGTCGGCGAAAAGGCGTAGTCGAGCCGCTGCTCGAGCGCGGAGTCGAGTTCGTTGATGGCGTTCCAAGCCTTCCTCAGCTGGAGGCCGGAGCGAAGGACCTGGATGCGGAGGTGATCCTCCTCGTTGATCATGACCGACACCGTCTGGTCGCGGTTGATGACAACGCCGCTGCCGGGCTCGGACCCGCTCAGCTCCCGGCTGATGAGGTGGCGCTCCACCAGGATCTGCTTCTCCAGATCGCTCAATTCGTTGACCGCCACGTTGACGCTCCGCTTCATCGCCGTCGCCGCCACCAGGGCGTCGCGGCAGAGCTGGAGGACCTCCGCGCGCTGCGCGGGCCGCGCCCAGCCCGGAAACGGCCGTCCCGCGAGGTTTCGCGCCAGGCGGATGCGCGTCATCAGCACGATCGCCGTCTTGTTGCTGGCGGTGTCGGTGAGCTCCGAAGGCGTGTCGATCAGTGAGGCGATGTTCATGGCGTCACACCGGCGTGTTCGATTTCGGTGCGAAGGCCTGCTTCACCTGGCTGATCTCGTCCCGGAAGCGCGCCGCCTCCTCGTAGCGCTCGCCCTTGATCGCGTCGGTGAGGCCGAGTTCCAGCTTGGTCAGCCTGTCGTAGAGCGACTTGCGCTCCAGGGCCGCGCGCGGAATCTTGCCGGTGTGCCGGGTGCCCTTGTGCATCCCGTCGAGCATCGGCTCGAGGATCGCCGAAAAGGCGTCGTAGCAGGCCGGGCAGCCGAAGCGCCCATGCTTCTTGAAATCGGACTGCGTGAAGCCGCACTGCTCGCAGCGGAGCCCGGCCGTGGCCGGCGCCTCCGGCGTCAGCGACGCCTTGAGCAGGAGGTCGCCCAGCGAGAAACCGCCGGGGTTGGTCACGCCCTTCTTTTGCGCGCAATCCTCGCACATATCCACGTTGTCCACCTTGTTGTTGACGATCTTCGTCAGGTGGACGGTGGCAGGCTGCTCGCAAAAATTGCACTTTAGAGGGTTGGCCATGTGGGTCGCGGTTATTCTATGCACTTAACGTGCCACGCCTCGCGCGGCTGGCAAGCGCCAGCACGCGTTAGGGATGCGCGACATCGAGGCACGATCAAGCGCTCTAACTGGGAAATCGTGACACAGGCCCAAAACTTGAGCCAAGACGGTCGGAAAAGCCCCGGTTGCCGTCAAATCCGCACTCCCTCGAGGGGGGCCCTGCGGCGAAAGGCCTCGGCGACCCGCCGGGTCACGGGGCCCGGTCGGCCGTCGCCGATCTCGCGGCCGTCGAGCGCGACAACCGGGATGACCTCCGCGCCGGTTCCGGTCAGGAAACATTCGTCCGCGCACCAGAGGTCGTAGCGGGTCAGGATTGCCTCCCGGAACGGGGCCCCGAGTTCGCGCGCGATGTCGATCGCCGCTCCCCGCGTTATGCCCTGGAGGGCTCCCTGAGCCGCACCGGGGGTCAGGATCTCCCCCTTGCGAACGATGAAGACGTTGTCCGCGGTGCATTCGGCGACGTAGCCCTGCTCGTTGAGCATGATCGCCTCGAGCGCCCCCGCCTGCCTGGCCTCGAGCTTTGCCAGGATGTTGTTCAGGTAATTGAGCGACTTGACGGTGGACGGCAGCGCCGCCGGCCCGATCCTCCGGGTGGGCACCGTCACGATCGCCAGGCCCTTCTCGTAGTGTTCCGGCGGATAGAGGGAGATCCGGCTCGCGATGATGAAGAGCGTGGGCTTCGGGCACAGCCACGGGGCCAGCCCGAGGTCCCCCGGGCCA
>Ga0265320_10003153_pt1 | contig 11187 bp, 13 predicted proteins | sample 4827metaG_FD_202087 | JGI IMG/M metagenome (GOLD analysis project Ga0265320, IMG submission 202087) | Rhizosphere microbial communities from Carex aquatilis grown in University of Washington, Seatle, WA, United States - 4-8-27 metaG | ecosystem: Host-associated > Plants > Roots > Rhizosphere >...
TCGCCCTGATGGCGGTGGAGATCACGCTGACGCGCCAGCTCAGCTATTACGCGGCGCGCGAGAAGGACGAGGGGCGGCGCTGCGATCTCGAAGCCGGCATGGCCAAGCTGCTCGGCGCGCGCGTCGCCTGGGCCTGCGCCGACAATGCGCTGCAGATCCATGGCGGCAACGGCTTCGCGCTGGAATATCCGATCAGCCGCGTGCTGTGCGACGCGCGCATCCTCAACATCTTCGAGGGCGCCGCCGAGATCCAGGCCAACGTCATCGCGCGCCGGCTGTTGGAAGACCGAGCCAATTGACGGTGCGCGAGCCCAAACCCTCCTGGCAGGACGTGCCGGAGGCGCTGCGCCAAAGCCTGGAGCGCATCGCCGGCGCGCCGATCGCGGATGCGCAGATCATCTGGGGCGGCTATGGGCCGTCGGCGACGTTCGTCCTGACCACCGCGACCGGCGAGCGCTTGTTCTGCAAGGGCACGCATCCCGGACAGACCGAGTTGGGCCACCGGGCGCTGTTGCGCGAACGGCAGAACTACGAGCGCTTCGCGCAGATTGCGCAATTCGGTCCCGCCTATCGCGGCGGCGCGGACCATGGCGATTGGCATCTGGCGGTGCTGGACTTCGTGCCGCGCCGGTATTCGGTGCCGCCCTGGACGGCGGAGGCGCTGGCGGCGGCCTTTGCCCTGATCGTGCGGCTGCATCGCGACGCGCCGGTCGACGACGCTCCGCGCCCGCTGGCCGAACTGCTGGGCGAACAGCTCGCGCAGGGCTGGACGAGCCTGCTTTGCGACGCGGCGGCGCGCGAAAGATTTCTGGCGCTGTTCGCCAACGGCGGCGACGCCGCGCACTGGTTTGCGCGGCATGGCGAGCGGCTGGCCGACATGGCGGCGAATGTCGCCGCTGTCGGCGGGCCGCGCAGTTGGGTACACATGGACATCCGCTCCGACAATCTCGTCTTCGCGGAACGGGCGATGCTGGTCGATTGGCCGTCGCTGTCCCATGGCGCGGTGCTGGTCGACGTCGCGGGGTTTCTGCCAAGCCTGGAAGGCGAGGGCGGCCCGTGCTGTGCCGATGCCCTGCGGCGCTACGAGGATGAGGCCGGCGTGCGGTTCGCGGCCGAGGACGTGGCCGTCGCGGCCGCCTTCGTCGCGGGGTTTTTCGCCGCGCGCGCCGGGGAGCCCGAGATCGCCGGGCTGCCGCGGCTGCGCTGGGTGCAGCGGCTGCAGCTTTTCCCGGCGCTGCGCTGGCTGTGCCAGGCTGCGCGGATCGGGCTGCCGCCGCTGCATCGCGCCGTCCAGGCGTGATAGACAGGCATTTGATTCTCGGGACGCCTGCCATGGCCGATCATCCGATCGACACGCTGTTCGCGACCATCGCCGCGCGCAAGGGCGGCGATGCGGCGACGTCCTATACGGCGGCGCTGCTCAAGGATGGCGCGGCGCGCTGTGCCAAGAAGTTCGGTGAGGAAGCGGTCGAAGCCGCGATTGCCGGTGCGCTCAAGGACAAAAAGGCGCTGGCGTCCGAGTCCGCCGACGTCCTGTATCATCTGCTCGTGTTGTGGGCGGCGGCCGGCGTCAAACCCGCCGACGTCTACGCCGCGCTGGCCGCGCGTGAGGGCCGCTCGGGCCTCGCCGAAAAAGCCGCGCGCGCCAAGAAACGCTAGAGCAATTCCAGGAAAAGTGCGGCCGATAGCGTCAGCGTCTTCGGCGCTTTCCGTCCGGAATTGCGACCAAACAATAACTTAGAGCGGATCATCGATTCCATGAAGCGGTGATCCGCTCTAGAGGCCCACGCGCCGGCGGATATCCTGCGGCGTCGCGGCTTGCGCGCGCAGGTCGCGCAGCGTCGTGGCGCGGTCGCGCTTGGAGAATTTCCGACCCTCCCCGTCCAGGATGAGCCGATGATGGGCATAGTCCGGCGCGGGCAGGCCGAGCAGCGCCTGCAACAGCCGCTGCACATGCGTCGCCGCGAACAGATCGTTGCCGCGCGTGACGCGCGTGACGCCCTGGAACGCGTCATCGACGACGACTGCCAGATGGTAGGCCGCCGGCATCGCCTTGCGCGCCAGCACCACGTCGCCGAACAACAGCGGCTGGACCGCGATCGTCCCGTGCTCGCCATGGCCCCCGCTTCCCAGTTCGCGGAACGACAGCGGCCCGGTCCGCGCCGCCGCCTTGGCGGCATCGAGTCTGAGCACATAGGCCTCGCCCGCCGCGACCCGCCGCGTGCGTTCGTCGTGCGAGAGCGTGCGGCAAAGTCCGGGATAGATCGGGCCGTCCGGGCCCGGCCGCGAAGCGGCCAGATGATCCCCCGGCCGCGGAGCGGCCAGACGATCCCCCGGCCGCGGAGCGGCCAGACTATCAATGTGCGGCGCCTCGCCGGCGCGCGCGATCTCCTCGGCGATGTCCTTGCGGGTGCAGAAGCAAGGATAAAGCAGGCCCTTCGCGTCCAGCGCGTCCAGCGCCGCGCGATAGGCGGGCGCGCGTGTCGATTGCCGCAGGACCGGCTCCTCCCAGGACAGGCCCAGCCAGCGCAGGTCCTCGAAAATGGCGTCGACGAATTGCGCGCGGCTGCGCGCCGTGTCGATGTCCTCGATGCGCAGCACGAAGCGATCCGCGCCCGCGAATGCGGTCAGAGCGGCGAAGGCATGGCCGAGATGCAGGAGCCCGGTTGGACTCGGCGCGAAGCGCGTGACTATCATGATCCCATCCTACACGAGTGCGCGCCCATGCTCATTCGCTTCGCTGCGCCGCAAGACGCCCAGGCTGTCGCCGCCGTGCGCGTCGCCTCCTGGCGCGCCACCTATCGCGGCACGGTTCCGGATTCCTATCTCACCGCAATGGACCCGAACGAGTCGCATTGGCGTGCCGTGGCGGCCGGCGAAACGGACGGCGCCGAATTGCTGGTCTGCGAAGAGGATGGCCGCATCGTCGGCTTCGCGGCTTATGGCGCCGCACGCGAACCGCGCTTCGGTCATTCCGGCGAGTTGTATGCGACCTATTATCTGCCGCAGGCCATGGGCAAGGGCTATGGCAGCGCCATGATGGAGGCGGTGACCGCCAATCTGCGCCGCCTGGGCCATCGCGACATGATCGTCTGGGTGATGGAGGCCAATGCGCGCGGCCGCCGCTTCTACGAAACCATCCTGCGCGCCCGGATGGTCGAAGGATCCCGGCAAAGCTTTGTCCTCGAGGGCGAAACGATCTGGGAAGTCGCCTACAGCCTGCGCCCGCTTCCCGCGATGGCGCAGGCGCGCTAAGAACGGCAATGGCTCTTGGCCCGCTTTCCGGTCCGCGTCTGCCGCCGCTGCGCGGTCAGGCGACGCATCTGGTCGTGCTGTGTCACGGCTATGGCGCCGACGGCAACGATCTCATCGGCCTGGCGCCGCATTGGCAGCGCGCGCTGCCGACGGTGGCCTTCGTCGCGCCCAATGCGCCGCAGCCCTGCGCCGGCGCGCCGTCCGGCTATCAATGGTTTCCCATCGCGCGGCTCGATCCGGCCGAGATGCAGCGGGGCGTCGAATCCGCGTCCGGGCGGCTGAACGAATTTCTGGACGCGGAGCTCGCGCGGTTGTCGCTCGCTCCCGATCGTCTTGCGCTCGTCGGCTTCAGCCAGGGCACGATGATGTCGCTGGCGGTCGGCCTTGGCCGCGCCGCGAAGCCCGCTGCCATCGTCGGCTTTTCGGGATTGCTGGCCCAGGCCACGCCGCTGGAGCCGCTCGGCGCCGACGCGCCGCCGATTTTTCTCGCGCATGGCGATGCCGATCCGATGATCCCGGCGGAAGCGATGCTGGCATCCGCGATGACGCTCGGCGCGGCCGGTGCCGCGGTGCAATGGCACATCGCGCCCGGTATCGGCCATGGCATCGATCCCATCGGACTTGAGATGGCCGGTGCGTTTATTGCTGCTGCATTTCGCGGCGCGTTGCTGCGAAAAGCGCCGGACATTCGCTGCCCGTTGACGGAAATTTCGCGCTGAGGGTTCACCGCACAGCCGATCGTTGAAAACGCGAAAACGATTCGCAACGTGACGATGTCTCGTGAAAAAAACGAAACGCTCTGTCAAAAAAGTTCCAAGATTTTTGTAAATCAGCGTCACGGTGTATCGGTAGCTGTCGCTCAAGTGGGGTGGCAGCTCAATCGTTGAAGCGTGTCGCAGATTTTGTTTCCGCGGTGAAAATCGCGGACTGCGAAGCTTTGCGCGCGCGTCTTCGCCCCTCGTGGATTTTTCTGAGGGGTACGACGCCGATGTTTTTCAAATCCGACAAAACCCGCAAGACGACCTGTATCTTGGCCGGTCTTCTGAGTTCGACCGCCCTGTTCGGCGCCGCGCACGCCGCCGGAAATTCCGATGCCTACACGGTGGAAACCGTCGTGGTGACCGGCTCGCGCTTCAATGCCGACGCCGCGCCCGCCAAGGCGTCGCTCGACACCACCCAGCCGCAGACCATCATCCAGAAATCCTATATCGAGGACTCGATCGCGCCGACCTCCGACTACGTCACGATGCTCGCCATCGTGCCCTCGCTCACCGGTCTTAGCATCAATGGCCCGGGCCTCTCGGACGGCAACGTCAAGACCACGCTGCGCGGCCTGCCGGACGGCAATTTCGGCCTGTCCTATGACGGCATTCCGTTCGGCGACACCAACGGCCCCACCCATCATTCCGAATCCTATTTCCCCAGCTCGACCATCGGCTCGGCCGACGTCGATCGCGGTCCAGGCAATGCCGGAACGATCGGCGCCTCGACCTATGGCGGCACGATCAAGCTCTATTCCGAGCCGCTGTCCGACGATATGGGTTTCAAAGGATCGGCCACCGGCGCAAGCTGGGCGACGTTCAACATGAACGCCAATTTCCAGAGCGGCGCGGTCGACGTCATGGGCCATGACGCCCGTGTGCTGGTCAACTATCAGGTTAGCGGCTCGGGCGGCTATCTGACGTTCCAGAGCACGCATCGCGAGAACGAGCTGCTCAAGGCCGACTACGATCTCGGCGCCAACTGGACGCTGACCGTCTTCGGCAGCCGCAACGGCTTGTCGCAGATCGTCAACGACTCCAACGGCGCCTCGCCGGCCCAGATCACGACCTTCGGCAAGAATTTCGCGCTCCAAAACACCAATCCGGCGCTGCCCACCTATTGGGCCTACAATCCGGAACACAAAGACACCGACATGGAATATCTGCGCCTGCGCGGAGACGTGACGGACAGCCTGCACTTCGACGACCAGGCCTACACCTACGCCTATGTCAACAAGACGGTGACGGCCACCAGCGCCGAGCAGACCGCCGCCGACATCGCTGCGAACAAAGGCGAGAATATCGGCACCAAGGTCGGCGGCGTGTCCTTCGCCAACGACATTCAGGGCTACACCAAGCTCAACGCCTATCGCGTCTTCGGCAATATCGCGCGCCTGACTTGGGATTATGATTTCGGCCAAGTGACCGGCGCGGTGCGCCTCGGCGTGTGGTCGGAATGGTCGGCGACCGAGCGCCAGCGCTACTATCTCGACATCACCAAATGCGCCGCCGCCAATAACGGCATGTGCCCAGGCTTCCAGGTCGAACATGCCGGCACCTTCGCCGACCAGAAGACGACCAGCGGCACAACCTTCGGCGGTGTCGCCGGCGTCGGCTATTTCGAACACACCGGCTGGTCGCAATACCAGCCGTTCATCGAAGTCGACATCAAGCCGATCGAAAACCTCACCATCACGCCCGGCGTGAAATACGTGTGGTGGGACCACACGATCGACCCCGGCTCGTTGATCAAGGGCAAGACCACGAGCACACCGCCAGGGCCGTCGATCTATGGCACGGGCCTGCTGCCCGGTGTTGCCGGACCGCAAGTCAACCCAACGAGCTTCACCACGACCAGAACGCTTCCCTTCGCGACGGTCAACTACAAGCTGCAGCAGAACTGGAGCGTCTACGCCCAATACGCCAACGGCATCTACGTGCCGGACATCACGTCGTTCGAACTCAACGGGCCGATCGGAAGCTTCCCCAAGCCGCAGACCACGACGAACTATCAGTTCGGCACTGTCTATTACGGCGACAATTTCTCGATCGACGCCGACGTCTACTACATCGACAGCGACAACACGATCCAGCAGATCACCGGCGGGACGTGCCCGCCCGGCGATACCTGCAACGTCAACGAGGGCACGGTGACATACAAGGGCGTCGAGGGCGAAGGCACCTATGCGTTCGACGAGGAGCAGTGGGACGGCGCGCTTGCCGGCCTGTCGATCTTCGGCAACGGTTCGATCAACTCGGCCAAGGCGCACACCAATGCGCTCGATCCGCACTCGGCGAACGTGCAGGCCAATGCGGCACCGTTCTGGACCGCCGCCACGGGTCTTATCTACAAGCACGGATCCTGGAAGCTCAGCCTGATCGACAAGCTGACCGGCCAGCAATATGCCGACACGGCGGCCAAGCGCGCCGGCGACGTCCTCGGCGGCTCGTCGTTCTATCGCATCGGCGCCTACAACAAGATGGACTTCACCGGCTATTACGATCTGGGCGATTTCGGCACCGGCGCCGACGTCGAGATCGGCGGCGGCGTCTACAATCTGCTCAACGACCGCAGCCTGGTCGGCGTCACGATCAACGACAAGACCCTGTCCGGCGCCAATGTGCAGGACATCGCCAATCGCGGCACCAGCCTGGACCAGTACTTCTACATGCCCGAGCGCAGCTTCCAGTTCACCATCAAGGCGAAGTTCTAAGCCCGATGGGACCTGGAACGAAGCGGATCGTCATCACCGTCGCGGCCGTTCTGGTCGCGGCGGCGCCCGGCGCGTCTTGGGCCGATCCGTTTGTGACGGCAGCCGATCTGCGCGCCGATAGCCTGTTGCCGCCGCCGCCGGCACCTGGTTCGCCGCGCGCTCTGGCGGAAATTGCCGAACTCAAAGACATCGCGGCGCGCCGCACGCCGGCCGATTTCGATGCCGCGGCGCGCGACGCCCATGACGAGACCGGCGCTTTCTTCGCGGGCGCCATCGGCCCCGGCTTCGATTTCGCGAAACTGCCCGCCACGGCGCGGCTGCTGTCGGATGTGCATGACAGCGAAGAGGCGGTGACCAAGGACGCGAAGACCTTCTTCCACCGCGACCGCCCCTGGATCGCGGCGCCCGACCTCAAGACCTGCACGCCGGAAAAGCCGGGCCCGGCGCCGACCTCTTATCCCTCGGGCCACGCCACCGTCGGCTACGCCATGGGCGTCGTGCTCGCCGCCCTGATGCCGGCCAAGGCGCAGGCCATCCTTGCCCGTTCGCAAAGCTATGCGGAGAGCCGGCTGGTCTGCTCGGTGCATTTCCGCAGCGACATCGAGGCCGGCCAGGCGTTCGGTACCGCGCTCGGCCTCAAACTGTTGCAGACCCCGGCCTTTCGCGCGGAATTCGACGCGGCTGCGGCCGAGCTTTCCGCCGCGCATCTGCGCTGATTTCCCGCCCGCCGTTACCTTTCTGTCACGGCGAATCGCATAGTCTGGGCCCGGCGAACTTGGCAGCGTGCGCACTTTGCCCTTAAGGTTCGCCGCCTTGAGAGGAGTGACGGCCAAAGGGACCTCGCTGTGTTAGCCGCGCGCATGCCCGACAATTGTCCGGCTTTGGTGCTGAACGCCGATTTTCGGCCGCTCAGCTATTTTCCTCTGTCGCTGTGGTCCTGGCAGGACGCCATCAAGGCCGTCTTCCTGGAGCGCGTGAACATCCTGGAGGAATACGACCGCGTCGTGCGCTCGCCGAACTTCGAGATGCGGATTCCCTCTGTCGTCTCGCTCAAGACCTACATCAAGCCGGCGCGCAATCCCGCCTTCACGCGGTTCAACCTGTTCCTGCGCGACCGCTTCGAGTGCCAGTATTGCGGCGACGAAGAGGACCTGACCTTCGACCACGTCATCCCGCGCTCGCGCGGGGGCCGCACGACCTGGGAGAACGTCGTGACGGCCTGCGCGCCGTGCAATCTGATGAAGGGCGGGCGCCTGCCGCAGCATATCGGCATGCATCCCAAGCATCGCCCCCACCGCCCCACGATCAACGAGCTTCGGGCCAACGGCCGAAAATTCCCGCCCAACTATCTGCACGAAAGCTGGGCCGACTATCTCTACTGGGACAGCGAGCTGGAGCCATAAGAAAGCGAATAGCGAATAGCGAATGGTGAGTAGCGAATAGGGATACCCTATTCGCCATTCGCTACTCGCCACTCGCTTTTCTCCACATCGCCATCAGCGGCGGCGCGCCGGGGGGCGCGATGCTCCGGCGCGGCTTGAAACCGCTGCGCTCATAGAGCCGCGTGTTCTTCGGATTGGAATTCTCCAGATAGGCCGGCATGCCTGCCGCATCGACGCGCTTAAGCGTGGCGTCCAGCATCGCGCCGCCCAGTCCCAGCCCCTGCAATCGCGGCGCCACCGCGATGAAGGCCAGATAGAAGTGCCGCTCATGCGGATGGTTCTTCTCCATCGCGTCGCCCATCGCCGAGCCGCGCAGCAGGCGCGGAAAGCCGCACAGCCGCACGAACATCGGCAAAAGCTGCATCTGCTCGAAAAAGCCGCCGGGCGAGGCCGGCGTTCCGGGCGGCAGCCAGGCGGCGCAGGCGCCGCCATCGGCACTCATCCACACCTCGCCGAACGGGATCGCGCGCACGCGCAGGAGCCAGAAGAAGAACTGCTCCAGCGCCCGCGCCCGGTTGGGCGCCGGCCGCGCGATCCAGTCCATGATCGGATCGGCGCTGAACGCGGCGGCGAACAGCCTGGCCAGCGTGCCGGCATCGTCGATCGTGGCGCGGCGGGGGCGGGCGGCCGCCGCCAGCAAGGCGTTGCGGTCTTCGCTCATATCTTCTCGGAAAGCTTGATGGCGACGCGGCAGCCCGCCTTGATCGCCTCGCTCAAGAGCCGATAGCCCGGCGCCTGCTCGGCGCCGTGCGCCAGCGCGGTGTCGCGATGGGCGATCTCCTCGGCGCGGAAATCCTCCACCGTCGCTTTCAGCTTGGGATCGCTGCCGCCGAGCCTTTCGACCTGCGCGGCATAGTGTCCGTCGATCACCTCTTCCACCGCCGCGGTGCAGGCCATCGCCGCCTTCTCGCCCATCAGCGCGGTCGCGGCGCCCAGCGCGAAGCCCGCGACGCGCCACACCGGCTCCAGCGCGGTGGGCCGCACGCGGCGCTCGTTGATCAGCGCGTCGAACGCCTTCAGATGCCGCTGCTCCTGCTCGGCCATGTGACGGATCGCGTCCGCCGCGCGCGAGCCGCGCGCGCCCAGAATCGCCAGCTGGCCCTCATAGATGCGCACGGCGCCGTATTCGCCGGCGTGATCGACGCGGATCATCGCTTCGATATCGGCGGGCGTCGTGGTGCCGGGCGAGGCGGGACGCGCTTTGCGGCTCATGACTTGCGCAGCAGGTGAAAGGCGCCGAACGCGGCGGCGGCCAGCGAAAACAGGGCATTGAACCCCGCCAGCGAGATGCCCAGCAGGGTCCAGGCCGGAATGTCGCAATGGGGCACCGGCGCGTTCAGGTCGAGCGGGCCGCCATTGTATTGAAAGCCGGTCGTGCAGGCCGTCGGCCCCGGCCACCAATGCCATTCGACGCCGGCGTGGAACACGCCCAGCGCGCCCGACGCCGCGACGCCCAGCGTGGCGAGGATCGCGATGGCAAGCGCGGCGCGCGCGTTAAGCATGTTGCGGTCGATCGCGATCGCGCCGCCCAGGCCGATCGCGGCCGCGGCGATGTGCGGCCAGCGCTGCCAATGGCACATCTCGCAGGGCGGATAATGGCCGATATATTGAAACCCCAGCGCACCCAGAATGAGCGCCAGCGCCACGCCGCCTTCGAACCATGCGATCTTGATCGGGCTCATGTCGCGAATATCCGCCTTTCGTCCTCGAATGCCTTGAACTCCAGCGCATTGCCGCTCGGATCGCGAATGAAAAATGTCGCCTGTTCGCCCGGCAAACCCTCGAACCTTATGTCGGGCGCTATCAGATAAGGAACTTTTTCGCGCGACAGTTTGTCTGCAAGCGCGCGCCACTGCGCCATCGAAAGGATCACGCCGAAGTGCCGCACCGGCACTTGTTCGCCGTCCACTCCATTATGCGCTTCCGCTTGCGATGCATCCGCGCTTAAATGCGCCACGATTTGGTGGCCGAAGAAATCGAAGTCCACCCAATCGTCGCTCGAGCGTCCTTCGGGACATCCGAGCAGGCTTCCGTAGAAGGCGCGCGCTTCGCTCAGCGAGCGTACCGGAAACGCGAGATGGAAGCGTGGGCGAGATGTCATGAAGGGTCTCGATAATCGTGCTGCGGTTCGTGGCGAACATAGGGAAGCGCATGCGTAGGTCCGTGGCAACCCGTCCTCCGGCATTGCTCGCCATCGACGGGCAGGCCGTCGAGGTGAAGCTGCGCCTCAATCCCAGGGCGCGGCGGTTGATCGTGAAGGTGCATCCCTCGACCGGCGAGGTGACGGTGGTGGCGCCGTCGCGCCGCGCCTTGGAGCGCGCGCTCGATTTCGCGCGCGGCGAGGCCAATTGGATTTCCCGCCAGATCGCGCGCGTGCCCAAGCCCATCGCGCTCAAGCCCGGCGCGCGCATCCCCTATCGCGGTCGCGAAACCGTGATCGTCAAAAGCGAGGGGCGCGGCCCGGCGGTGCACGATGCGGCGCAATCGGTCATCCGCGTCGGCGGCCGCGACGAATTTGCGCCGCGCCGTTTGGTGGACTTTTTGAAGCGCGAGGCCCGCGCGCTGCTCGATCAGCGCACCCGTGCCTATGCGCTAAGGATCGACGCCAAGGTCGCGCGCGTCAGCGTGCGCGACACGTCGAGCCGCTGGGGCTCCTGCTCCGCCGGCAAGGCGATCTCCTATTGCTGGCGCCTGATCCTGGCGCCCGATTTCGTGCTCGACTACGTCGTGGCGCATGAGGTGGCGCATTTGCGCGAGATGAACCACGGCCCGCGCTTCTGGCGGCTGGTGCGCGAACTGGTGCCTGACATCGACGCGCCGCAGGCCTGGCTCAAGAAGCACGGCTCAGCGCTGCACAGATATGGCGTGAAGTAGCTCGTTGATCCTCCCCCGCGAAGCGGGGGAGGTGGCATGCCGCAGCGAAGCGGAGGCATGACGGAGGGGGCGCGTGCGCCGCCGGGGGGCCCCCCCCCCGGGGCCGCGCCCCCCCCCCCCCCCCGCGGGGGGCTGCCGGCA
>Ga0265320_10003154_pt1 | contig 11185 bp, 8 predicted proteins | sample 4827metaG_FD_202087 | JGI IMG/M metagenome (GOLD analysis project Ga0265320, IMG submission 202087) | Rhizosphere microbial communities from Carex aquatilis grown in University of Washington, Seatle, WA, United States - 4-8-27 metaG | ecosystem: Host-associated > Plants > Roots > Rhizosphere >...
GATTGTAAGAAGCTCGTCTATGCTTGCTGGCAAAGCATCGTTCGTCGTCGGCAACGTGTCGCTGATTGCCGGTAGCGACTCGCTTGTCGTTGGACATGCGTCTCTGCTCGTTTGAGATCATCGTTTTTTGTTCGCAGAGCGCCATTGTTCGTTGGCGATGCGTCGTTCCTGGATGACAGCGCATCGTTTCTCGAAGACAACGTGTCGATGCTCGAAATCAACGCGTCACTCTTCGAAGACAACGAACCGGTCTTCGTTGACGATGCGTCGCTCCTGAAAGAAAACGCGTCGTTCTCGCTTGGAAGTGAGGCGGTTGCCTCTTTCCGCGCTCGGCTCGTCGAAGCACGAGCTCCAGTTGGTGAAGTCGAAGGCGCTCCGGCTCGAGCCCGAGTGACTCTTCGTCGAGCCAGAGCCGCTCTTGCGAAACGCAATGACCCGCTCGCGGAGGACAGCGGAGCGAGGCGAAGTGCCCTCGCTGCCCCTCATCTGCTTAAGCGCTCAGGGCGCGATTTCGTTTGACGAGCGAGGACGATTTTCCCGATGTGGGCGTACCCCCATCCCACGCGGCTTCCTCCGACGCCGAGAGCGCTCACTATCCGGTGCGAGTGGCCTTCGCGGGGCACATCACCGCGGAAGTTCTGCTGCCGGAGGACGAGGCTCCGTCAGGTCGATCTTTCCGCGCTGCCGAAGGTCTTCGGCCAGCGCGGTCAGGACCCGGTCGAACACGCCCTCGCGCTCCCACTTCGGGAAGCGATCGTGGCAGTTCTGGTACGGCGGGTAACGCCGCGGCAGGTCCGCCCAAGGCGCTCCCGTTGGAAACGGGGGAGGATCACCCCGACCGAGCAGCCACGCCCCAACTCCCGTTCGGGGCAGGGCCAGACGCCGGCTGATGCCCGCGCTTCGGCGCGCTGTTGAGTTGCCCAACGCGGTCTCGCACGGCATCGTTTTGCGTTGTACCCCGGTCGGGGCCCGGGTTCACGAAACCAGCAGACTTTCGCGGATCGCGCGTGAATGACCGCCCCTCTGTGGATGCCGGTTTCGGAACCCTTCTCCCGCTAATTGGAAAGACGCCGGTTTCGAGCGACGCCTCAGCGGCTTTTTTATTGCTGTCCACCCGTGCCTGCCCGTGCGGGACTTTGTTTTTCCGGGCGCCACGTGCCGGCTGCTTCCGTCCGTGGCACCCGGCCGCCAAGGTCGATCAGCGTCTGACGGATGTCCTTGGGCGATGATCTACTCGTCTTTGACTAGGAGGATGGTCGCTTCAGCGTTCATCAAGACTCCCCCATGCCTTGCCGAAACTTCCTTGCGAAGTCCCCTTCTTGTCCCGCGTTCGTGGCGGGGGGCAGTTTCCGACGCACACACCCGAAAGCCGCCGTCACAATCGACGGGGGCCTCTCCAACTGAGGCCAACGGAGCGCAATCGGTCGTGACGAGCGATTTCAAGACGCCGAGGCTACCCCACCAGCACGGACATGTGGTATGCGATACTGGAAAGTGTTAAGTGGAATTCCCGGGGAGACAACAAACGAGGGGGAACGCCAATGAATATCCATGGGAGCACGGGCAGTCCCAACGCGACCGACGGCTTCGGGGCTTTGTTTCGCCTCCGGTCGCTGGGTATACTCATTGGTTCGCCGGAGGATTTCATCCTCGACACGAATTCCATCGCTATCAATCTCCTGGCGTACGCCCTCGAAGAGATGATTGGTCGAACAAGCGTCGACCTCCGTTTGTACCCGGTGACAGACCGAGAGCGAATTTTCGCATTGGTGCCGGCGCAGGGGGTCGTTCTGGATCTGGAATTGGGGATCAAAGGAAAATTCGCCAACTTTCTCGACATGGGCGTGTCGGTTAAAAATGTCGTGATACGTCGAGAGCCTGAGCACGTGTCGGCCGGGCTGGACAGCGGGGCAAGGATAGGAGGTTCACGTGCCGCAGGAATCCTATAGACCGCCGAAGATCCCGAGCGCCGTACTGGCGCGGGCGCGCCCTCTCGAGCCGTTCTTCGCGCCGAAGTCGGTCGCGGTGATCGGTGCGACCGAGAAGCCCGGCAGCGTCGGGCGCACCGTGTTTTGGAATTTGATCAGCTCACCCTTCGGGGGAATCGTGTTCCCGGTGAACCCGAAGCGGGGCTCGATTCTCGGTGTCAAGGCGTACCCGAACCTCGCAGCGCTGCCCGAGCCGGTCGAGCTCGCGGTCATTGTGACGCCCGCTCAGGCGGTCCCGGCCGTCATCCGCGAGTGCGCGAACGCGGGGGTGTCGGCCGCGATCGCCATCTCGGCCGGGTTCAAGGAGGCCGGCGCCGACGGCGCGGCGCTGGAACAGCAACTCGTCGCCGAGGCAAAACGAGGCAAGATCCGCGTTATCGGCCCGAACTGCCTGGGCGTCATGAGCCCGGTGTCGGGGCTGAACGCAACGTTCGCAGGTGCGATGGCGCGACCGGGCAACGTGGCCTTCATCAGCCAGAGCGGCGCCCTCTGCACGGCGGTTCTCGACTGGAGCTTGGGCGAGTCGGTCGGCTTCAGCGCGTTCGTGTCCGTCGGCTCGATGGCCGACGTCGGCTGGGGCGATCTCATCGACTACCTCGGGGACGATCCGCGCACGAAGTCAATTGTTCTTTATATGGAATCGATCGGCAATGCGCGGTCCTTCCTCTCCGCGGCCCGCGAGGTTGCGCTGAACAAGCCGATCGTCGTCATCAAGACGGGGCGTACCAAGGCCGCCGCCAAGGCGGCCGCCTCCCACACCGGCGCGCTGACCGGCAGTGACGAAGTACTCGATGCGGCGTTCAGACGCTCGGGCGTGCTCCGCGTCACGTCGATCGCGGAGCTATTCTACATGGCGGAGGTCTTGGCAAAGCAACCCCGGCCGTCCGGACCGCGACTGGCGATCGTGACCAACGCGGGCGGTCCAGGCGTGCTCGCGACCGACGAGCTCGTGGCGTGCGGTGGAGAGCTCGCGGCGTTGTCGCAAGAGACCGTCGGGGCCTTAAGCCGCGTCTTACCGCCGCACTGGAGTCACGCCAACCCGGTCGACGTGCTCGGCGATGCGGAGCCGGATCGATATGCCCAGGCGCTCGACATCGTCGCGCAAGACCCCAATAGCGACGGGTTGCTCGTCATCTTGACGCCGCAATCGATGACCGATCCGACCGGGACTGCCGAGCGGCTCAAGGCGCGCGCCACGACGTACGGCAAGCCCGTGCTCGCGAGCTGGATGGGGGGCGCGGACGTCGCCGCCGGCCAGTCCATCTTGAGCCACGCCAACATCGCGACGTTCAAATACCCGGACACGGCCGCCCGCATATTCATGTACATGTGGCGGTACACGGACAACCTGCGCGGTCTCTACGAGACGCCCACGCTTCCTACCGGGCCGAGCGACCCAACGGCCGCGCGCGGGCTCGTGGACGCGCTGCTGGCCGAAGTCCGGCGCAAGCGTCGCACGCTACTGACCGAGATCGAATCAAAGCAAGTATTGAGCGCGTACGGAATCCCGACGGTCGATACCGTCCCCGCGTCGACGGAAGACGACGCGGTCCAGGCGGCCCGCGCGCTCGGTTACCCCGTCGTGCTCAAGCTGCTGTCGACCACGATCACGCACAAGTCCGATGTGGGCGGCGTCGAGCTCGACGTGGTCGGCGACCGCGCGGTGGGCGCTGCCTTCCGGAGAATTCAGGCATCGGTGGCGGCGAAAGCGGGCTCCGCCCACTTCGAAGGTGTAACGGTCCAGAGGATGGTCAAGGCCGACGGATATGAGCTCATCCTCGGTAGCAGCATCGACCCGAGCTTCGGACCCGTTCTGCTCTTCGGGTCCGGCGGCCGGCTCGTCGAAGTCTACAAGGACCGAGCGCTCGCGCTACCGCCGCTGACGACCACCCTCGCGCGCCGCATGATGGATCGCACGAAGGTCCTGACGGCGCTACGCGGCGTACGCGGGCGTCCGCCAGTCGACTTGGCGCCGCTCGAGCAGCTCCTCGTTCGTTTCAGCTGGCTGGTGGTCGAGCAGCCCTGGATCAAAGAAATCGACATCAACCCGCTGCTCGCCTCGGGGGATGGGCTACTCGCGCTCGACGCGCGCGTTCTGCTGCACGAACCGGACGAGACCGAGGACAATCTTCCGCGCTCGGCCATACGCGGTTACCCCGAACAATACGTCGGAGAGTGGACGGCCAAGGATGGCACGCGGATGATCATCCGCCCCATCCGGCCGGAGGACGAACCGGCGATGGCGACGTTTCACGCAACGCTCTCGGAGCGCGCCGTCTACATGCGGTATTTCCGGGTTCTCCACATCGACCATCGGACCGCGCATGAACGGCTCACGCGGATCTGCTTCGTCGACTACGACCGAGAGATGGCGCTCGTGGCCGTCCCGCGGGACCCGAACGGCGGCGAGGGCGAGATCGTCGGCGTCGGCCGGCTGACCAAGATCCCGGGCGGCCGGGAGGCCGAATTCGCTCTGCTCGTGACGGACCGCTACCAGAACAAGGGGCTTGGCACCGAGCTCCTGTCGCGCCTCGTCGATATCGGGCGGCGCGAGCACGTAGAGCAGATTACGGGCGATATCCTGCCCGAAAATAGCGATATGAGGCGCGTTTGCGAGAAGGTCGGCTTCAAGGTCGTCGGCCACGGCGAGGACCGCCTGTGGACCGTCGCGATGTCGGTCGACCATGTCGCCGAGCGGACGAGCGCGACGAAGCCCTAGTCTTTGCCGTTGGAAACATAGGCCGAGACGTCGAACAAGGATCACACGTTGCCCACGTAGATTGGGGCTCGCGGTGCTTTGGCGCGTCGCCCACGGGGAATCGCGGCGTTGAGAGCCTCGGCGTCATTCTCACGGGGGAAACGCACCGTGGGTCCAGTGTGGGAGAAAAATCACGGGGCTCCCGCAATTGTGTGTCGCTTTCCCGGCATGAGGGGGTACGGTCCCGCCCGCAATCGCAGAGCTTGACGCCGAAGGGCAATGGGAGGGGGTAACCCGATGAGCTCAAAACGGATCGGAGTGTCAGGGCTTTTCATCACACTCTTGGCATGCTCAGGTCCGACCGGCCCGGCGGGCCCCCCGGGCCCTATGGGAGAGGCAGGGCCACCAGGGGCGACCGGCCCGGCCGGTGAGGCGGGTCCTCCCGGTCCCCCAGGCGAGGCGGGCGCGCCGGGTCCGCAGGTGATGGGGGGCGACAGCGGCTTGGTGAGCGCCATCATTCCAGTCTCGTGTCTTTCGCCGTGCCACGGCTTCAACGGCGTCGTCTCACAATACCAGGCTAGCGTCCATTTCACGACGCACTTGAGCACCGCGGGCGGACCCGAGGCTGCGCAGTGGACGACGTACGGCAGTCCCTGCGGCAACTGCCATGCTATCGACGGGCTGTCGCAGCGGGTTGCCGGCGCGGTCGGTACGAGTCAGGGCGGTGTCGTCGTCAACCTCGCCCACGGCGAGCTCGAATACCAAGTCCCGGATTCGGGCGCTCTCGGTGAGGCGAATTACACCGGAAGCGCCGCGGTCGCCGAGGTGTACTGCACAACCTGTCACGCGGTGACCAACGCGAACGACCCGCACAAGACCGGTATCCCCTGGACGCCCGGATCGTTTCCCCTCATCGTCCCGACCGACGACACCGCGCAGTCGTACGTCGAGAAGAGCCCATCGACCGCCGCGGTGACCGGAACGGTCATCCCGGGGCTCGTCGACGGCGGGTCGCTCGGCACGAGCAACACGTGCGCATGGTGTCACCGGTCGCGAAAGGACGTCACCAATTACATCAAGGCGAGCAACACGATCACGAGTACTTACTGGGGACCGCACGAAGGACCGCAGGTGGACGTGTTCTCGGGCGTCGGCGGCTACCACTTTGCGGGCAAGACTTATGGCCAATCGACCCATCAGCTGAAGCTTCAGTGCGCCGACTGCCATATGGGACCGGTCGCCGACAACAGCAACGTCCCCGATCACTCGTTCGACCCGAAGCTCAGCGCCTGCATCGGCTGCCACGCCACCGCCGTGAGCTTCGACGTCAACGGCGGCCAGTCGCTCGTCCGAGCATCGATGAACGAGCTCCGAGCACTCCTCAACAGCGCGGGATATCTCACGCTCGCGCCCGCGGCCCCTTTTCTGCCCCTCCAGCCTTCCGACCTGAGCGCTCCGAGTGCGAACTTCGCGCTCGATCAAACCCGCCCCGGCGGCGGGGCCGACGGGGGGCCGACGGTGCTCACCGCCGATCAGGCCGGAGCGCTCTATAACTACATCATCATCGCGCGCGGCGGCGCCCTCGGTGTGCACAATCCAAAGTACACCCAGCAGCTCATTTATGACTCGATTGTTGCAATGGGAGGCTCGCCCGTGGCCGTTGCGGTTCGACCGCAATAACGAATGATCGCACGCGACGCGCTCGCCCTGGCGTGTCTCTCGCTCGTGCCGTCCTGTTCGGAAGACCGCCCGGTCGGAGCGCAGATTCCCGCCTACCAGGAAGACGTGGCGCCCATATTGATGGCGCGCTGCGCGGGGTGCCACGGGAAGAGCACACCCGCGGCAGGATGGAGCGCGACGTCGTTCCTGGAGACGATTGGCTGCATCGCCCCCTCCGGCGCCCCGGCGACGTTACCGCGCGATGGCAGCGTCCCTATCCTCGCGGCCCTCGACCAGGATCCCCATCAGGGATTGCTGACCGCGCCGGAGCGGGAGCTGCTCACCAAGTGGGTGTCGGCGGGCGGGCCGGCTTTCCGAAGCACGGTTCACGCGCCTGGCATTGTCGACCCTCGGTCCGATGGATGGCACGGCAGTCTTCTTCGCGACGGGCGGTGGTCGTCCATGCTCGACCCGAACGACTCGAACGCGTGCGGACGCTGCCACGACGGAACGCGTTCGCGTCCGCCCGGCATCGCGTTCGCCGCTCCTGGCGCTACGGCGTGCACGACATGCCACGACCAACCAGGGGGGATCCTCGCATGCCCCACGTGCCATGGGGCCGGTGACCGCAACTACCCGCCCCGCGATCCATGCTTCTTTCCTGCCGATTCGGTCCGCCCGGGGGCGCACGCGGCCCACGTGCTGCCTTCCCAAGTCAGGAGTATCGGGCTTCCTTGCTCGACGTGTCACCCCATGCCCCCCGCCCAGGTCATTGGTGGTACGCACGGCAATGGCACGGTCGATGTCATTTTCGACCCGATGGTCGTCGCGCCTGGGGCGAGTTACGACGCCGCCACCGGCGGCTGCACAGTCTCGTGCCATGATGTCGGCGGAGCCCGGCCGCGTCCTCTGTGGAGCGACACCACGCCCCTCGGCTGCGGCGACTGCCACGGCTCGCCGCCGACGGGTCACTTTCCCGGGCCCTGCACGAACTGCCACGAAGAGCCCAACGCCGATGGGACGGCGCTGAGCGGCGCGCTTCTGCACCTGAACGGCAAAGTGGACTTGGGAGACGGAAGCGGCCAATGCGGCGCGTGCCATGGGCGCGGCGACGATCCCTGGCCGGCGACCGGGGCACACCCCTCTCACGCGAGCCCGACTCTGAGCGATCCGGTGGCTTGCTCCAATTGTCACGTCGTGCCAGCGACGGTGATGGATCCGACGCACCTCGACGGCGTGGTTCACGTGACATTGGCTGGGCTCGCCGTGGCGCGCGACGCCGGTGCTTCATGGGACGGCGAGAGCTGCACTTCGGTAGCTTGTCACGGAGCGCAACTCGCCGATGTCCCCGCCGTCGTCCCCCGGTGGGACGACGATTCGGGCGCCGCCTCGGCATGCGGCGCTTGCCACCCCATTCCGCCGAGCCAGCACACGTCTTCGACGTCGTGTGACCGCGCCACCTGTCACGGTAGGGAGGTGGTGCGGAACGCCCAGGGCGTCCCGTCGATCGCCGCCGCTGGTCGGTCCCTCCATATCGACGGCATCATCGAAGTGAGCCCCTGAGCGCCCACCCGACGGCAGCTCATTTTCGGAACACGTGGCACCCGTTGCAGACTTGGGCCTGCGGCTGGTGATTGCGTCGATCCTGGTGGCAACCGGTCGTGCACGTGGCGCGGTCGGGGTGCGGCGGCGCGTGCGAAGTGTGGCACTCGGTGCAGATCGCGTGACCGTCGAGCGCGTGCAGGGCGGGCAACGCATCGCGCGTGTGGCACGTCGGACATGCCGGGGGATGGACGGGCCCGTTCGGCCCGTGCGGGCGGTGGCAGGTCTCGCAGCCGGTGGTGAGGTTCTGGTGCGGCCCGGTCACCTTGTTTGCGTGGCACGTCGTGCAAGCGGCCTGCGGAAGTCGGGCCCCCGAGTGGGCATCGTGACAGCCGAGGCATCTCTGATGGCCCGTCGGCGCGGTCGATTGCTCGGCGCTGTGGCAGGTCCCGCAGGCCGGAGCCGCCGCCGGTGCGTGAGCCGCCGCTCCGTGACACGACGCACAGTCCGAGTGGCCCTTGTTGGAGGAGGCGAAGGTTGCCTCGGGAACGTGGCAGGTGGCGCACAACACGCCCGGATCGGGTCGAACGAAGTCGTGTGGCTTGTGGCAACTGGTGCACGCAACGCCGCCCGCGTGCGCGGCCGTGTCGACAGGTGCCACGGCGCGATGGCAACTGGTGCAGGCGTCGACCTTGCGGGCGGCGTCTTCGGGATGTGGCTCGTGGCAAGCGACGCAGTCGGTCTTGCCGTCGTGCGTGGGTTTGATGGCGGCGTGGCAGCCAACGCAGGCCGCGGCCGCTTGCGCCGGCGCGTGGGGCGTATGGCAGCTCGTGCATGAGGCGTGCGCCACGACCTGCGCCGCCGCCAACGTCGTCTTGGCGCCGTGACAACCGATGCACGCACGTTCGCCGCCCGCTACGAACTCATGGGGCTTGTGGCAACCGATGCACGAATCGTGACCCGCCGGTTTGGGGCCGGACGGCTGCGCGTGGCAAGTCGAGCAGAGCGACAGGGCGTTTCGCGCCGGCTGGTGCGGCGCATGGCAATCGAGGCATCCCTTTGATTCGGGGTGATCCGCGTGCGCCGGTGCGCGCTCCTTATGGCACGTCGCACAGTCTGCGGCCACGACACTCGGCTCCTCGTGCAAGCGGTGGCACGTGATGCAGGGGGTCGTGGCGTGAGCCCCCACGGCGGGCGCTCGCCCTTGGGGTTCGCGGTGGCAGCCAATGCATGTGGGCGCGGCTCGCGTCGGCTCGAAGACATGGCAAGTGAGGCAGTCCGTCTTTGCTTGATCGTTGCCCACGTGAGAATGCGCTGCGGCTTTCTCGTGGCATCGCAGGCAGGGTGCAACCCCCGGGTTCTTGAATCCATCGTGCTCGAAGTCGTGACAGTCCTTGCACACGGCTTTGCCGCGACCCACATGCGCCCGGTGCCCATCGCTTGTCCGGAATTGCGTCCATGACGGTGGCACGAGCTGCACCGGAATCCCGGGAGCGCCTTGCCGCAGCACTGTCACGACGCCGACGATGGTGCCGGCGACGGCGCAGAGCGCGAGGATAGCCGCGAGCAGCTTGAGGGACCGGCTCACGGCCCGACTCCGTGGCAAGAGCGGCATGGGACGTCGTGAAACTTGTCTTTGCGGCTCGAGAATCCGTTCGGGTGCGGGTTGCCGCCAGGCCCTCCCACGCGATGACATCCGACGCAGAGCTGCTCGCCGGCGCCACCGTGGCAACCCGCGCACGACACAGGGTCGATGCGCGCCTGCACGCCGTGCTCACCGCCACCGGGGCCCGAGGTGATCCACCCCGGCGGGTGGGGACTCCTGGCTGCGGGACCGGCGGCAACCCCCTGCGCGGCGTGGCAATCGAGGCAAGACGTCTCGCTGTGGCACGTCACACACAGGCCGGGATCGGCGCGCGCTTCCTCGGCATGCCTCGAGCGAAACCCAGCGCGGTGAAGGCCCGCGAGACGCGGCTCGTCAAAGGCAAGCGACGCGGGCAGAGCGGGGACCGTGTCGCCGCCGTGGCAGGCTGCGCACGAGCGCTCGCTGTGGCAGCTCGCGCAAAGATCGCGAGCGCTGGCGGCCCGCACGCCGTGCTCACGAACGAAGTCCGAGTCGTGCACCAGGTGGTCGTCGGGCATCGTTCCTTCGTCCGCGAGCGCAACGTGACAGCGGTCACAATCGCGCAAGCCCCACTGGTCCTGGTGCTCGTGACAGCCAAAGCAGCTCGCCATCTTCGGCAGGATCGACTGCGCGTCCCGCTGGGTGACCTCGATGTGACATCGAACGCAGTCGCCCCTGGTTGCCGCCATGTGCTTGCGGTGCTCGAAACGCAGATGCTCGCGCGCGAGCTCGACTCCCTCGCGCACGTATGACTCGCCGTGACAGCCGCCGCACGCGCGCTCGTCGTGGGGTTTGGCGTGGCAACGACGGCAGTCCGCGTCGGACGGAATGTGAAGGGGGCTGGTGTTGTCGGCGACCCCAACCCCCCGATGGCACTCGACACAGTTGATCCCTTTCAGCGAGTGCGCGCGGTGCTCGAAAGGATGGGCACCCGAGGTACGGCGCAATCCGAGCACGGTTGCGCAAGCAGCCGACGCCAGCGCCAGCAACAAGATCAAAGAAAAGCGCGCCGTCATGGGAGCTCCAGCGCGCGCGAGATACGCACGAGCGCGTCGGTCTCGTACCGATGCTGTGGCGTCGAAGACGCCTCAAAGCCCGAGGCGACTTCCCAGCCCGTTCGCGAACGCCACGAAAGCGCGACCAGTCCCCAAGGCCAGGCGGCGCCCCGCCCGTTCGGTTGGTCGGGCACCACCACCTCGACCTCGGACGAGTAGCGGAATCCACGGCCGAGCGGCAAGGAGAGCACGGCCCGCACCCCCGTCCATCGCGCTTGATCGACGTCTTGCCGCCGGATCTCCAGGCCGAGGGTGCCTGCCCCGCGATCGTCGAGGCGCAGCGATCCGCGCGCCCACCCGTTGCCTCCCAGCCGCGCGCCGACCGATTGCGCCGCGCCGCTCGCCAGCAGGTCGAGCCGCGGCGCGGCTTTCCAACGCATTGTGCTTCCCAGCATTTGCGATGGAAAATCGCCCAGCACGGAGAAGAGGGACGTCGCGGGCAGAAGCCTCGACGGCGAGCGCTGCGACGCGAAGAGCTCGACACGCCAGGCCCCCCACCTCCCCGCCGCCGACGCGAGCGCGTCGCTCACGCCAGGGTACGTGAGATTGTAAGCACCGCGCGCCGCGAGATCGAACCATGCGACGGGCGCCACGGCGAGGTCCGCCCCGACCTCGTCGT
>Ga0265320_10003155_pt1 | contig 11173 bp, 9 predicted proteins | sample 4827metaG_FD_202087 | JGI IMG/M metagenome (GOLD analysis project Ga0265320, IMG submission 202087) | Rhizosphere microbial communities from Carex aquatilis grown in University of Washington, Seatle, WA, United States - 4-8-27 metaG | ecosystem: Host-associated > Plants > Roots > Rhizosphere >...
CCCCTGAATTTCGCCACTTGGGCCGCGCTGGCATTGGTGGCCTTATTTCCTCGTCCGATAAACGCCGCCGCCGAAGCGAGCCTGCGTCCGCCCGCCGTGCCGCTGGTGGCGTGCGACCCATATTTTAGTATTTGGTCGGCCGCTGACCGGTTGACCGACGCGCCGACGACTCACTGGACCAAGCGTCCGCATCGCCTCACCAGTATAATCCGCGTTGATGGCAAACCATTCCGTCTGATGGGTTCTGAACCGGCCAATATACCGCCGTTGCGCCAAGCCTCGCTGGAAGTATTGCCGACGCGCACGATCTATCAATTCGAGGGCGAGGGGGTACAGGTCTCGCTTACGTTTATGACGCCGGCGCTACCGGATGATCTGGACGTTTTGTCTCGGCCGGTCACCTATTTGACCTGGGAGGTCCGGTCCGCGGACGCCCGACCGCACGCGGTTTCCATCTACTACGACAACACGGCCGAGCCGGTGGTGGATCAGCCCTCGCAGCCGGTGGTTTGGGCCGAAGAAAAGTTTAGCGGCTTGGTGGCGCTCAGGTTTGGCGCGCGCGATCAGGCGGTGCTCCAAAAGAAAGGTGACGATCGGCGAATCGATTGGGGATACCTGTACGCCGCCGCCTCTCGCTCGTCGGTCTCGGCCCACGAAATCGCGCCGCCAACCTGCCGGCAGACTTTCGCGAATAGCGGGATGCTCCCTGGTCAAATGGACCAGCGGATGCCCCGTGCCGTGAACGACGATGGTCCGGTCGCCGCCTTCGTGTTCGACCTCGGCGCGGTGAACTCGAAGCCGGTGTCACGCTGGCTGATTCTGGCGTATGACGACGTCTATGCCATCCAGTATTTCCGCCGGAATCTGCGTCCCTATTGGCGGCGCCACGGCGGCGGCGCCGAGCAGCTACTGCAGACTTCCGCGCGGGAATACGCCGCGTTGCAACGGCGCTGCGCGGCGTTCGACGCGGAGTTGATGGCCGACCTGCGCAAAGAAGGCGGCGAAAAGTACGCCCAAATGTGCGCGCTGGCGTACCGGCAATGTTTCGCGGGCAATAAGATCGCCGCCGACGCCCATGGCCAGCCGCTCATCTTTCCCAAGGAAAACACCAGCAATGGCTGCATTGGCACGGTCGATGTCATTTATCCGATGGCGCCGCAATTCCTGTTCTTCGGACCGTCGCTGGCCAAAGCGATCCTGGTGTCGAACCTGGACTACGCCAGTTCAACGCGCTGGAAATTTCCGTTCGCGCCGCATGATTTGGGCACTTACCCGCAAGCGAACGCGCAGGTCTATGGCGGTGGCGAGCGGACCGAGGAAGACCAGATGCCGGTCGAGGAAACCGGTAACATGATCATCCTGGTCGCGGCCGTCGCGCAAATGGAAGGCAACGCGAAATTCGCCAGCCACTATTGGCCGGTCCTGCAAAAATGGGCCGACTACCTGAAGGCGAAGGGCTTTGATCCCGAGAACCAATTATGCACGGACGATTTCGCCGGGCACCTGGCGCACAACGTGAATCTTTCTGGCAAGGCGATCGTCGCGCTCGGTGCCTTCGGCAAGCTGTGCGCGATGCGCGGCGACCGCGCGTTGGCCGAGCAATACCACGAATTGGCCAAAACGTCGGCGGCGCGCTGGGTCAAGGAAGCGGATGATGGTGATCATTTCCGCCTCGCGTTTGACCGGCCCGGGACCTGGAGCCAGAAATACAACCTTGTCTGGGATCGCATCCTCGGCCTCGACCTTTTTCCGGCGGGCGCGCTCCGCAAGGAAATGGACTTCTACAAACGCAGCCTGAATCAATACGGGCTGTCGCTCGATAACCGTCAGCCGTACGCCAAGATCGACTGGACGCTCTGGACCGCGACGTTGACCGGCTCGGCGGAGGACTTCGACGCGCTGGTTGAGCCGGCGTGGCGTTATTTGAATGAGACGCGGGATCGGGTGCCGGTCAACGACCTCTATTGGACCAAGACCGGACGCGAAACCTCGATGCACGCGCGCCCGGTGGTGGGGGGGTTCTTCATCAAGATGCTTTATGATCAACCGGTGTGGCGGAAATGGGCGACGCGTGACCGCACGCGGGCCGGCGGATGGGCCGCATTGCCGAAACCACCCGCCGTCACGGTGGTCGTCCCAACCTCCGAATCCGAACCGCTCAACTGGCGATATACGATTAAGGCGCCGCCGAAGGAATGGTTCACGCCCGATTTCGACGCGTCGGCGTGGATGGAAGGGCCAGGCGGATTTGGCACCAAAGGCACGCCGGGCGCAATCGTGCGCACGGAATGGAAAACGGACGACATCTGGTTGCGGCGGGAGTTCACGTTGCCGTCGGGCGCATGGCCCGGTCTCGCGTTGCGCATGCATCACGATGAAGACGCGGACGTTTACCTCAACGGAATATTGGTGACCTCGGTCCCGGGTTGGACCAGCAGCTACGAAGAGTTTCCGTTGACGCAGTCCGCCCGCGCCGCGCTGAAGCCGGGCAAGAACGTGATCGCGATCCATTGCAAGCAAACCACCGGCGGCCAGTATATCGACGCGGGCTTCGTGAGCGTGAGCGAGCGGTGATCGGGATGAAACGCCGCGCTGAGGGCTTGTCGGTCTGGCCAACGGACGTTATTTTATCACCTTGAGCACGGTTGCGGAAATTGAGGCGGCGATTGAGCGTTTGTCTGCGTTGGAGCAAGCGCAGTCGAGGACTCGACTGATCGAAGGCTCACGCAACAAGGCCAAGACGGGGGCGGAACTTGCGTTGGCATGGCCGACGCGTTTCCATTTGACTCCCAAAGAGGCAGATGACTTGGCGCGTGATCTGGAAGGGCCAACAACCTCGCGGTGGCGACATTGAATCTCGGTGAATTTGAGCGGGTATCAGGCCTAAGCCTCTGGGAAACGATGCCGTTTGTTTACGGCCCCAGTCGGGTTGATTGATGTTCGGCAGGCTTCTCTCTCACAAGCGACCAATCAAGCATCGACGCCATGAACCCCAAGGCAAAACTCGATCTCTACAAATTCCACAAATCAGACTACGCGACTCCGCGGAAGCCTGTCCTCGTGCAACTGAAATCGGCGACTTATCTTACGGTAACTGGTCAGGGAGAGCCGGGCGGACCGGAATTCACCGAGAAAATTGGCGCGCTTTACGGCGCCGCCTTCACGGTCAAGATGACGCGAAAGTTCGCCGGCGAACAAGACTACGCCGTATGCAAATTGGAGGGCCAATGGTGGGGACCGGAGGGAGAAGGCGATTTCGCGCGATTGCCCAAGGCGCAATGGCGCTGGCGCCTGCTGATCCGCTCACCTGATTTTCTAGGCGCCGCTGATCTTGCGAACGCGGTCGAAACGCTGCTGAAGCGAGGCAAGAGCGCGATGGTCCGTGAGGTCAAGCTGGTGTCTTTTAGCGAGGGCGACTGCGTGCAGATGCTGCACGTGGGGCCGTACGACCGCGAATGCGAGAGCATCGCGTTAATGCGCGCGTTCGCGGACGCGGCGGGCTGGAAGTTCGAGGGCCGACACCACGAGATCTATCTTTCCGATCCTCGCCGCGTCGCGCCGGAAAGGCTGAGAACAATCCTGCGACAGCCGGTGGTCAAGGCGTAAACGCCCGATCGGCCACCAAAGCGCTGAAGAGTACGCAAATAGCGTTTTCACCCACGTTTCGTTTCGCGCAGACTTGACATCCGACGAGCGCGAGTCAATTGTAAGTCGCTTTGCAACCGGTCAAAAAGCCATTTGGAAAGTTCGCGGCATCGGTCGTCGCGATCTTGATGATTGGTTTTATGTTGTTCGCCGCAGCCGCGGCGCACAGCGCGCCCCTTCACGAACTCATCCATCCGGACGCCGCGAACCTCGATCATAATTGCGTGATCACGATGCTGGCCCAGGGGCAATTCTACGCCCCGGCGGGCGTGTTCGTCGTCGTCGGTTGCGCGGTGTTTGTCGGTGGGCTGCTCCGCCTGCCGGAAATCCTCGTCACGCGTCCGGCGGAGCACGGATTGCCGTCTGGCCGCGCCCCTCCTTTCTTCTCCGTCCTTCCCTAGTTCGTTAGTTCGTCCGTTCTAGACCCAATTAGACTGCGCTTTGGCGTGCCCGCTTGGGCGGGCCTTGCCGGCGCTCGGAGAAGAAAAACATGAAATCTGCAGCCATTCTTGACCTGTCCCGTGGAATTACCCGGTCGGTAATTTCGCAATTCGGAAATCAAATCTTCGTCGGTTCAATCACCAAGTCCCAGCGCTCGCAACGACTCGAACGCTTCGCGCTGACGCTGGCGATCATCGCGTGCGCCGCCGGACCCGGGCGCGCGCGCGCCGAGGAGGCGCCATCCGCGGCACCCGTGCCGCCCAGCTCGGGGGCGAGCACGAACGCCACGCGGCTGGATACCGTGGTGGTGGTCGGGCATCTGGATGAAGCGCGGGAACAAATCGTGCCCAGCCTTGGCGCGACCGCTTATAGCATGACGGCGGATGAAATCACCGCCCAGGCCCAGGGGCCTAACGCATCGTTCAATCAAGTCTTGCTCCGCGCCCCGGGGATGGCGGACGACAACTTCGGCCAATTGCACCTCCGGGGTGAACATGCCAACCTACAATATCGGATCAACGACGTTGTCCTTCCGGAGGGGATTACCGGTTTCGGCTCCGAGCTGGACACGCGCTTCGTGGATTCCATGCAGCTCATCACCGGTTCGCTCCCGGCGCAATACGGATTCCGCACCGCTGGCATCGTCGATATTCACACGAAGAGCGGGGCGTTCGCCGAAGGGGGAGAAGCCTCGATCTATGGCGGCAGCTTTGACACCGTCAAGCCGAGCTTCGAGTACGGCGGTTCGGTGGGGAAACTGAACTACTTCTTCAACGCCAGCTACACCCACGACAATCTCGGGATCGAGAATCCAACCGCAGGCTCGACGGCCATTCACGATGTCACCGATCAATACAAGGCGTTTACCTATCTCTCCTGGGTGCTGGATGACACCAGCCGCGTGAGCGTGATGTTGAGCGCTTCGTACAGTGATTTTCAAGTGCCCAACACGCCTGGACTCGACCCGGGAACTTCGCCCAACGGCAACCAATGGCTCCCCGGCGCTTTTGATTCGACGACTCTGAATGAAAATCAGAATGAACAAAACTATTACGGCGTCGTCGCCTACCAAAAATCGGTCGGTGATCTGAATCTTCAGGTCGCGGCGTACGGGCGCAGCAGCAGCGCGCATTTCCTGCCAGATTCGGTCGGCGACCTCTATTTCGACGGGGTCTCCAGTGACGTTGGACGGACGCTTTACTCGGGTGGATTCCAGGCGGACGCGAGTTACGCGATCAACGATCAGCATACGTTGCGCGGCGGCGCCATGCTCTTGCAGGAGGCGCTCTCGGCGCACACGACGACGGGCGTTTTCCCGGTGGACGCGGACGGAACTCCGACCGGCCCGGCGTTTCCCGTCTTTGACGACAACGTGCAGCATAGTCTGTTCTATGGCCTCTATCTGCAGGACGAGTGGAAGGTCACGCCCGAGTTCACGTTGAACTTCGGCGGACGATTCGACGTCGTTTCCGGGACGATTCACGAGAACCAACTCAGTCCGCGGGTCAACGCCATCTACAAGGTGACCGATTCCACGACGTTGCACGCGGGCTACGCTCGCTATTTTACGCCGCCGCCGCTGGAATCGATTCAATCGCGGAGCATCGTCAAGTTCGACGGCACGTCCAACGCGTCGGAAGTCACGCAGAATGACCCAATCCGTTCGGAGCGGTCGCATTACTTCGACGCCGGCATCACCCAAAAGATCACGAAGGAATTGCAGGTGGGCGTGGATGGCTACTACAAGATGGCCAAAAACCAGTTGGATGACGGACTGTTTGGCGCTTCGCTGATTCCCTCGGCGTTCAACTATCGCGTCGGGGCGGTGGAGGGCGTCGAGCTATCGGTGTCTTACGCGTCCGGTGGTTTCTCGACCTACGCGAACGTGGCGCTCTCCGACGCGCTGGGCAAGGAGATCACCTCGGGACAATTCCTGTTCGGCGCGGATGATCTGGCGTACATCCACGACAACTTCGTGCATCTGGATCACGATCAGCGGATAACCGGTTCATTCGGTACGTCTTACGTTTGGAAGGAATCCTGGGGGAGCACGCGGGCGCTGTTCGACGCCCTCTACGGCAGCGGATTGCGGACTGACTTGGGTTTGGCCGACGGATCGGTGATTCCCAACGGAGGAAGCGTGGGGCCGTATTATTCCTTGAACGTCGGCGTCGAGCAGACGTTCAAATTGCGGGGCAATCATTCCTTGCGCGCGCGTCTGGACTTGGTGAATTTGACGGATAACGTTTACGAGTTGCGCGACGGCGGCGGGATTGGTGTCAACGCGGCTTCGTTCGGCATGCGGCGAGGTTTCTTTGGCTCGCTTAGCTACGCATTCTAGGTCGCTCGGCGAGCAGGATTCGGCTCATGTTTGGCTCACGATCAAACCGCACGGTGAAGGCGGCGGCTGGCTCGGTATCCGGGGCGTCGGCAGGCATTGTGTTTCACGATGCCGCGACGCCCGGTGAGATCGACCTGGTGGCGGTGTTTGTGCTGGCGCTCTGGCTGGCTTGCCTCGTCGTCGGGGGGCTGGGCTTGATTCTGCCAGAAAACCGGCCGCTCGCCCCACCACCGCGGCCGGCGCCGTTCATCGCGGATCAACTGCAGGTCGAACTAACGCCGGATCAAAAGCCGCCGCCCGAAACGCCGCCCATCCCGCTCGATCCCCTGGCCCCACCGCCACCGGCCGACGCCTTGGCTCCGCCGCCGATCGCGGAGCCGATTGCGGTGGCGCGGCCGACGCCGGCGATCGCGTTCGCCTTGCCGGTGGACGGGGCGACGCGGGTCGTTTCCGCGCGGCGGGCCGAGTACGCCAACCGTCCGTCGGCCAGCGCGGTGGCGTCGCCCGCCCCCGCGCGGCCACCAGTCCAGGCGCTGAAGTTCGGCGAAGGTGAAGGCCGGCAGCCGGCGCCCGAGTATCCGGCCGAAGCGGTGCAACACGGGGAAGAGGGGATCGTGGTGATTCGTCTCACCGTGGCGGCGGACGGGCGGGTCGCGAGCGCGGAAGCCGTGACGCCTTGCCCCTGGCAGACGCTCAATCTCGCCGCCGTGCGCGCCGTGCGGCAGAGATGGCATTTTCCAACCGGCGCGGAACGGATCTATGAGGTGGCGATCCGCTTTAGCATCGCCAAGTGAGTTATCCAAATTTCCCAGCTATGAAATCACTATTCGGTAACGTCGTGGTCGAAATGTTTCTCAAAGGCGGCCCGGTCATGTGGCCAATTCTCGCGTGCCTGCTGGCCGCGCTCGTCGTCGTCACGGAACGGGCGCTCTGGTGGTGGGGTCTCAAGCGGCGCCGACAAGAGCAGACGTTGAGTTCAACCTTTGACGCTATCAGCGAGGGTGATTTCCCGCGCGCGTTTGAACTGGCGGACGACGGCCATGATCCGCTGGTCATGACCGTTCGGGAAGGGCTGGCGCACGCGCATTCTTCGTTGCTCGGCGCGATGCAATTGCGGGCCACGGACGAGTTGGATCGGGCGGAGAAGCGGCTGTGGCTCCTGGGGACGTTTATCACGCTCGCGCCGCTGCTCGGATTGCTGGGCACCGTCACTGGCATCATGCGTTCATTTCGCTTTGTGGGACAGGAGGAGTTGGCGGCCGTCAAGGTGAGCGGCGGCATCGCGGAAGCCCTGATCGCGACGGCTTGCGGCTTGGGGATCGCCATCCTCTGCCTGCTGCCCTACAACTTTTTCCATCGGCAGCTCAATCGCTTTCGGTCGCGGTTGGAGCGGACGATCAACCACACTGAGTTGCTGGTTGAGTCCGCCAAGCAGCACGGCCACGATTTGGAAGCGTTCGCGCGCGACCGGGCCCGATCACAGCGCGCGCCGGTCGCCGCCCATCGCGATTGATCGCCGCGCGAGGAGAACCCCATGCCTGTCAAACTTGGTTCCAAGTCGTCGCCGGAAAACGACGCGCGCATCGAGATCATCCCGTTGATTGACATCATGTTCTTTTTGCTCGCGAGCTTCATGCTCGTCAGCCTGAGCATGGTGAACCTCAAGAGCGTGAAGGTAAATCTCCCCACCGCCACGGTCGCCACGCTCGAGACCAAGAGCGATTTCATCAGCATTTCCGTGGACCGGAGCGGAACGGCGTACCTTGACAAGCAACCGATCGGGATGAACGAGCTGGCCCAGCGCCTGACGGCGCGACATCGAACGAATGAAACGGTTCGCGTGTTTATCAGCGGCGACGCCGACGCCCGGCACGGTGACGTGATCCGCGTGCTCGACGCCGTTCGTTCGGCGGGCGTCGAAAAAGTAGCGTTTGAAATCCGGCCGGAAAATGGCGCCACGGGAGGCGCTCGGTGAAGCGCCTCCACTACTTCAATTTTGCCGGCGTGCTCGCCCTCGCGCTCCTCTGCGCGGTCCAGTGGCGGCGCGACGTTCGGTTAAACCAACAGATTAATCGCCTGGAACGAGCCGGGGCCGAGCAAACGAACAAGCTCGCGAGCCAGGAGGAGTTGACCCGCGGTTTGTCCGCCGACCTTGATGAATTCAAGACGGCGCTGACAAAGTCGCAAGCCGACGCGACGAGTTCCCGACAAAAGGCGCTCGCCGCGGAAAGGCAGGTCGCCCAACTCACGAGCGAACGCGATCAACTGAAGAGTGGGATCACGAATTGGGCGGCCGCCGTAACCGTCCGCGAAGAACGTCTGAAACAGGCCGCGCGGGAAATGGACCGCTTGGGCGCGGACTTGAACGCCTCGATTCGCAAATTCAACGAGTTGGCGACCAACTACAACGTCGTCGTTAAGGAATTGAACGAGCTGCGCGCCCAGACGCCACCGTCCGTCCCCAAACCGGCGGAAACCCAGGCTCCGCCGTGAGCTTGACGCGCGCAGCTCAAGCCAATCCCACTTTCCTCGCGGTCCTGCTGGCAATCCTTTCAACCGCTGTAATTCCTTTTCCTGGTCGTTGACTTTCCACTTCGTTCACGTTATTGGTTAAACGTGCTGGTCAAGCTTTCAAGATGGCTGCTGGTGGTTGCGCTCTCCCTTTCCATTGGCGCGCACTGGGTCGTTTTGCAATCGGTCGCCTGGGTTGGCATGGCGGTTAGCTATTCTCAGGATTCATCCCTCAAGGAAGCTTTGGTCAAAACGTTCGACGGCATGCACCCTTGCAAGTTGTGCAAATTCGTGGCCGAAGGGAAGAAATCCGAGAAAAAGCACGAGGTGCAAAAAGTTGAGACCAAACTCGACCTTTGCTGTCCCGGCAAGCCGATGTTCATCATTTCTCCGCCCGTAGCATCCTTCCAAAGCCGCGCTTGCGTTTTGCTCGCCGCGCGAATTGACCCGCCTCCCACGCCTCCCCCTCGCTCCCTCCTCGGTTAGTCTGTCTGGTCCATCATGCCGGTGACTCGCGTACGCGGTCGCCTTGGCAGCTTCACCCGATCATCTGTTCAAGCTGAGAAGGCCGTGTCCCTTTTCAAAACCGCGGAATCTTTATGACAGTATTTGGTTGGTTCGCGCGAGCGGCCGACGCGTTCTCTCTGGCCGGTCCGGCGCCTGGTCACCGCGCTGGTTTTGGCGAGTGTGGTCTGGTGGTTTCAGGCGCCAGGGATCAGATCTTGGCGACGCTGTAATCCTCAGACCGGCAAATCCATTAGTGGCGCAATCATGAGACGACTGGGGTTTACCTTGATCGAACTGCTGGTGGTCATCGCCATCATCGCGGCGCTGGCTGCGTTGTTATTGCCAGCGTTGGCTCGGGCTAAACAAAAGGCGAAATCCATTCAGTGCGTATCAAACCTCAAGCAATTGGGGTTTGGCTGCTCGCTTTACGCGCTGGACAATAATGATCGGCTGCCGGAAACCTCGCACCAAACGGCCTCGTGGATTGGCAAGCTCGCGGTTTACGGCCTCACCAACGTTTATACCTGCCCGCTGGATACCAATCGTAATAACCGGATCACCAGTTATGCCATTAACGATTTTCTGACGCCCAATCCGTTCGGCGCTCCGCAACTCGATTTTTCCAGATTCACGTCCATCCCATCTACCGCCGAGACTCTCCACCTCGCGGAGTTGTGGGGGGGCGAAATTGGCTCCGACCATTTCCACTTCGCCGACGCGTCCTCGGGCGGCTACTCCGCCCTCGCGTTCATGTCGCAAGTGGCGGTGACGGTGCATCAGGGACGGGCCAATTATCTTTTTGCGGACGGCCATGTTTCGTCGCTGTCGTGGCCGCAGGCGAGGTCCTTGCTGCCGCCGGCGATCACGCGCTTTGTCCAACCAAATAATTAACTATTGATTCGATAGCCATCACACAACCCAACCGAAAAACATGAAAACTACCTCACGCCTGAAAATCTCAACGATCCTAGCTTTGGCCATGTTCTGCCTGCGCCTTCAGGCGCACGATCATATGCCCGCGGCGGCTACGAGCAGCTCACCGGGGGCGACTCTGGAGTACGACCCCGCCGCCACCGATTATACCACGAACAGCGGCTTCGTGTTTGCCCTTACCGCCGGGACCACGAATGATCCGTATAACGGTTACTACTACACGGACGATCAGGTATTTATCGCCCTGGCGGCGACCCCGGACAACGGCGGACCTGAAGCCGGCCACGCCGCCCCCGGAACCTTCGTCCAGGTCAAGTTGCTCAGCGTGGAGGGTCCTCCTGGAGCCAGCTTCGGCTTTTGGGAAACCGGCCAGGACAATGTAGATAGCACCAATCTCACCTGGAGTGTGCCGGTGCCTTCCGCAAATGGAACGAATTTGATTTTTGTCAGTCAGAGTAACGGTTCACCAGGTTCGGACCCTTACGGCCACTTGCACGGTCGCATCTACAGCGTGACGAAGCCAGGCTTCTATAAAGCGACCTGGCAATTCGTGGACACCTCTACGAATGGCCCAGGCGGCGGACCGGTCGATTTGCCTTCCGCCCCGTTCTCAACCTATTACCAAGCCGACCTAACGATCGTCGCCATCTCGACCGCCACTAATGGCGTCAACGTTACTTTTGCCGCGCCTTCAAACCAGCCGGACGACCTGAGCACGCCGCCCACTAACTACACGCTCCAAAGTTCGCCGGTCCTCGGTCCTGGCGCCGTGTGGAGGCAGGTCGGAGGCGTGAT
>Ga0265320_10003156_pt1 | contig 11172 bp, 7 predicted proteins | sample 4827metaG_FD_202087 | JGI IMG/M metagenome (GOLD analysis project Ga0265320, IMG submission 202087) | Rhizosphere microbial communities from Carex aquatilis grown in University of Washington, Seatle, WA, United States - 4-8-27 metaG | ecosystem: Host-associated > Plants > Roots > Rhizosphere >...
CGGCGACGGCGTCCCCGATGCGCCCACGCTGTTCGACTCGATGAACGCGGCGAACGTCTCGTGGGGCGCTTATAGCGACGGTCTTCCGCTCGAGTTCGCGCTCGAGTGGCCGCTCGCGCATCCTGGCGTCCACCGCATGTCGTCGTTCTTCCATGCGCTGTCGACGGGCACGCTGCCGAGCGTCGCGTTCGTCGACGGCGATCCCAATGTCGAAGACGACCATCCCCCCGGCGATGTGCAGGTCGGGGAGAAGTGGGCCAAGGCCATCTACGACGCCACCGTGAAGAGCCCGCTGTGGAACGAGACCGCGATCGTCTTCACGTTCGACGAGGGCGGCGGTTTTTTCGACCACGTGCCGCCGCCGACGGACGCGTGCGTCGCGCGCCCCGAAGACGCGGCCTTTCACGAGCTCGGGATCCGCGTTCCCCTCATCGTGATCTCACCGTGGGCGCGGCGTCACTACGTGTCGCACGTCCGGCACGAGCACACGTCGATCACCCGACTCATCGAGCTCTTGTTCGATATGCCGGCCATGACGGCGCGCGACGCCAACAGCGACGCCCTCCTCGACATGTTCGATTTCGGATGCTCGTCACCCCCTCCGATCCCCGATGCTCCCAAAGCGGGCACCGGTGGCTGTGGCGTCGCGGGCGACGCCGGCGCGAACTGAACGTCGAGTAGCGTCCGCGTCGATGGAGATATCTTCATCGCGAGGGCCGAGGGGCAACAAGCCCCGTGAAACTTCGATGACGCTAGTGGCGGCGACCGACGCGCCGTGCAAAAGAACGAGCTCTGAGGGCGGGTGCTCGGGGTCTCGTTTGCCGATCGTTCAGTACTTCCAGCGTATGCGACGGATTTCGCTTCTTTCGCTCCTCGTGCCGGTCGTCTTGATGCCGACCGCATGTGGTGGGCGAACGACGCTTCCCGGGTTTCGTGCGTCCAGCAGCACGGAGCCGCCGCCACCACCACCGACTCCCGGGTCGGATGCCGGCGGAGACGACTTGCTCGCGACCGCTCGCAGGAAAATCCGTCACGTCGTCCTGATCCAGCAAGAAAACCGATCTTTCGACCACTACTTCGGGATGTTTCCCGGCGCAGAAGGCTTTCCGTTGAAGGACGGGGTTCCCGACGTCTGCGTTCCTGACCCGATGACGAAAAAATGCGTGAAGCCCTATCACGACGCGAGCGACAAAAATAGCGGAGGGCCCCACGGGGCTCATGAAGCTGCGGCAGATATCGATCATGGAAAGATGGACGGCTTCATCAACGTGGCCGAAAAAGGGAAGACAGGATGCGCGGATCCCGACGATCCCGATTGCTCCGGCACGACGACCGACGTGATGGGCTACAAGGACGAGTCGGACATCCCGAACTACTGGGCGTACGCGAGGAACTACGTACTCCAAGACCACCTTTTCGAACCCATCGCGTCGTGGAGCCTACCGGCGCACTTGTTCCTCGTCTCCGAGTGGTCGGCGGATTGCTCGGTCCGCGGTGACCCGTCGAGTTGCACGAACAACATCATTGGGCCTGCGACGAACCAAGGGGCCGCGACGGCCGACTGGGCGTGGACCGACATCACCTACTTGTTCCACCAGGCGGGGGTGAGCTGGAAATACTACCTTGCGGAAGGGTCCGAGCCCGACTGCGAACACGACGAAATGGAGTGCCCGAAGGTCCAGCAGCTCGCGGCGGTTCCCAGCATCTGGAATCCGCTTCCCAACTTCGACACCGTGAAGGACGACAAGGAGCTGGCGAACGTCGTCCCCATCGAGCGATTCTACGACGACGTAGAAAACGGCGACCTCGCGTCGGTGTCCTGGGTCATCCCCGACGAAGACGTCAGTGAGCACCCGCCGGCACTCGTCAGCAAGGGTCAAGCCTACGTGACTCGATTGCTCAACACGATCATGCAGGGCCCCAATTGGGATAGTACCGTGGTGTTCTTGAGCTGGGATGATTGGGGAGGGTTTTACGATCACGTCGCCCCGCCGACGATCGACGCGAATGGCTACGGCATGCGGGTTCCGGGCTTGGTGATCAGCCCCTACGCAAAGCGCGGCTACATCGACAAGCAAGTGCTGAGCTTCGATGCCTACGTCAAATTCGTGGAAGACCTATTTCTCCTCGAGCGGCGCCTCGATCCGAAGACCGACGGACGCCCCGATCCTCGTCCTACCGTGAGAGAGACGGTGCCCGAGCTCGGCGATCTGCTGAACGACTTCGACTTCGACCAGCCTCCCGTGCCGCCCTTGATTCTGCCCGACAAGGACTGAACCGCGAGCGCGGAGAGGCCGGTCGTCGTCCTTGCTTCAGGATCGCGACGGTCTCGAGCGACGACGGCGCCGTGCTCCGAGCACTGCGAGTGAACCGAGCGTGCCGATGACGTCGAGCATTCCCCCGGCGACGCGGCCAGGGACGGCGCAGTTGCAATTCTCGCCGTGGACGATCTTGCACTCGGGGCATGGGGTCGGCGGAGGCGTCGAAGGAGCAATCGTCTTGGGCTGCTCCTCCGCCGCGAACGTCTCGGTGATGCGAACGGATTCGCCGTCGCGAATGCGGAGCTTCGACCAATGATCGGGAAGCGCTTCGAGCGGCGTCTCCTTCGCGCCGGCGATCCCCGTCTTGAACCCGTACAAGGCTCCGTCGTGCGAGAAACGATACCCGAACGGGACCATCGGTCCGAGGAGCCGGCTCGTGCCGCCTCGCGTGGTGATCGTCTTGCCGGTGTCGTAGTACGCGCGGACTCGGTGCGTGGGCCACACCTCGTCGAGGATCTGATTGCGACTCATCGAGAGGAGACTCGACGTGTCGAGAGACGGGGTGAGCATGAGCGGTTTCTCGATCAGCCGCAGAATCGGGTCGTTCTTCCTGACCATGAACGGCTTCGCGCCGCGAGGCAGCCTGGGCTCGCCCTTTTTCGGCGGACCTTTCTTCGGCTCCGCACGCTCGAGCACCGGAGACGGCTGGGGCTTCGGATGCCCGGGCTCGCAAGCCGGGGGTTCACCCGGAGGCCGCCCCTTCGACAACGGCATCTCGGGGTGTTCGGCGAACGTTCGTGCGAAGGCCATCGCCTGGCTGTTGAGCTGTATCGGGGTGTCGCCGGCCGCGGGGAGGTTGCTGTCGTCGGAGAGCAGATAAACGTCACGCTCCGTTTGAGGACCAGAACCGGTTTCCAGCCCCTTGAGCGAGATGGTCGCTCCTTGCTGGACGGTGGATAGCGTCGTGTAGGCCATGCTCAAGAGCGCGGTCGGAATCGAGATGGGAGTGGCAACTCCCTGCGGCGCGACGATCTCGGCGAGGAGCATGTTGCTGGTGTCGCTGGGGTTCGAGAGCTTCGGGCAATAGGTGTCGCCGCTACCGATGTGACACGTGAAGTCGATGGTCGCTTCGCCGGTGCACGAACTGTAAGACCAAGACCATCCGTGCTGGTCGAAATCGGTGGTAGTTGCCGCAGCGACGTTCGCGCTCGGCGGGAACGAATAAGGAATATCCCGCCAGGCGGCGTTCGCCACGGTCGTCACCACCGAACCCCACTCAGCGATGCGCAAGCGGGCTCTGAGCGCGTACTCCGGGACTTGCCCCGCTGGAGTGAAGTTTCGAGCCGTAACGCGGAAATCGTTCGTGCCCGAACATGAACCGCCGACGCACACCGTCGAGGTGAGCGTGAGCCCGTTCCAGATCCCGATGTCCGAGGAGTCGACCGTTGCTCCTTGCGTGCAGGTCGTTCCGACAGCGGACACCGCGGTCCATCCGGCGGGTGAGCTCGGCACGATGGTGTAGTTACCGTGGGGGTCGGGCGTGAGATTGACCGGATTACTGCCGAGGACCACCGTCCCCGGTGCCCCCTGATTGATTTGCATCCCCCAAAACATGCTCAAGGCGTCTTGGATATTCAGGTTGTGGTCGGTGAGGTCGATCCAAAACGTGATCGCCCATTTCGCCCCGGGGGACGAGCGCCACATAGCCAAATCGTGTAGCCACGTGGGGATCGCAGCGCCCGTAACGGGCTGAAGATTCTCGGTCCACACGATGGGATTCACGGTCGTGTCACCGGTCGAAAACCAGTGAATGTACGAGCGGTCGATGGCGACCGGAGCGACCACATCGTGCGGTTGAGTACTCGTGTGCGCCGGAGCCGGCGTCGTCCAATCGGGAACGATGGAGAGAATGTGGGCGCCGTTCGATTGGCCGACGGTGAAGCCAAGGTTGACGCTGTCCATCAGATCCGGCGCGCCCGTCGCGTTCGCGTCGACGCGGGCCTGGAACGAGACGTAAATGGCGGAGTTGTTGTACGCCATGATCCGGACGACGCCGTCGTCGTTGTCGGTGCTGTTCGGCCCCTGAGCGAACACCGGAAAAGTGCGCAACGTAGCGCCCGACCAACGCGGGTCCTGAAGTGTCTGCTTATAGACGAGGGTCGAGCTCGGCGGCGGTTGGAACCATGCCGGCGGCGCCGGAAGCTGGTCCAAGGAAATGGGTTGTTGCAGGCACTCCTGCGCATTCGACGGGCGCGCCTGCGCAAGCAAGAACATCGAGACGAGCAGTCTCTTGAGTTTCATCAATCGATCCCTCCTGATTCTCAATCAATCCGTATCCACGACCTTGATGTAAATGGGCAAATCCACGAACGGTCCCTGAGTACCCGTCTGACCGTTCGGGAACGTGCTTCCGAACGCGAGGGGGATTCGCCACGACAAGGCATTGGTGGCGTCCGCCTGGCTCGGCAAGGTGGTGCCCATGTTCGCGACGACCCCGAGCCAGTACGTCGCGCCAGCGGTGAGCGGTTGATTGCCCGGCGCGGCGTTCACTTCCTTCGCCACGGTTGCGATCGGGATCGGGCTTTGCGTCGCGGCGATCCCGGCGCCGGTCGGGGCGTTGCCGGTGCCGTCGTCGGCATAGAGCACGAGCGCCACCGTCGCGTTCGTGCTCGACGAGTCGCCGACGACGCCGAACGAATGCAGGGTTGCGTCGTGCTTCAGGGCGGGCAGCCGGAACATGTAGAGCCAATTGCCGAGAATCGGCGTGTCGGATCCGGTGGGAACCGTGTCGAGGCCGATGTCTTCGATGGCGTTCACGCAGCCGTCGCCGCGGCAAACTTGCGACGGCGTGCAGTCGCCGGAGTCGACGCATTCGACGCACGCGCCCGCGCCGTCGCATTTCTTCGCGCCGTTCGCGCACACTTGCCCGCGTGCCTTCGGCTTCTGTCCGCAAGAGCCGGTCGCGGTGCACGTCGGATCGAAGCACTCCCCGGACGCGCGACACGTGGTCGCGTCGAGGCACGCCACGCATTCGGCGTTGGCGTTGCAATAGCCACCGTCGAGCGAGCAGAGATCGCCGGGCGCCTTCACGGTGTACGCGCAAGTGCCGCTCGTGCAACGCACGGTGTGGCACAGGTCGGGGCTCGTGCAATCGCCGACGGTCTTGCACTCGACGCACACGCCGGCGACGCAGAAGGGCGTGCTGGTCTTACAGGCGGTGTCCGTCGCGATCTGGCCGCCCATCGAGCACTGCCTCAGCGTGTGATCGTCGACGCAGCTCGAGACGTCTCCGTTGCAGGGGTGCGTGCATTGGAGCTGGTTGTTGCCGGTGCAGGTGCCCGCCTCGCATTGTTCGACCAGCTCGAAACCCGTGCGCGTCGCGTTGCACCGCTCCAGGCGATTGCCGGTGCACTTCGTCTGGTTCACCGCGCAGAAGGGCGGCGGTGGATTCACGACGTCACCGCACTCGGCGCCGGAGCACGTCGTGCCCGCTTCGGCGTCGTTCACCGAAGGGCCGTCTAGCGAGCCGTCGAAGCTCGCGTCGCGATGAGGCGGCGGTCCGGCGTCTCGCTTCGTCGAGGGTCCGCCGTCGTGCGGGTACTCTCCGCAGCCGCTGGCGTCCCCACAATCCGGGGTGCCGGGGCCCTTCGAACGGATCACGGCGCGGTCGCTGATCCCGAGGATCGCGTTGCACGCCGCGACCACGCCGATCGACGCGGCGAGCCCTGCCTTCGTGGCACGGGCGAAACGAGCGGAGCGCGGCCTCACCATCGTCCTTTGACGAACGCGCCCGTGGGGCCGATGCCGAGCGCAAGAGATGACGACGACGCGGTCGTCGTGTCCCCGTGATGGGGCGTCGTGAAATAGACGACCGCGCCGGCGACGAGCACCCCTGCGCCGACGGCGAAGAGGACAGTCGCGACGTTTCCCGCCGACCGCGCGTCGTTGTACTCGTTCGCGCTCGACCCGTCCGGGCACACGTTACCGTCGCAGCCTGCCGACTTCGCGCTCGAGTGCTTCGAGAGCGCGCGGATCCCGAAGAACCCTCCGACGCCCATCGTGACCACGCCGGCGCCGCCGAGCCCATACGCGACGAGGTGCTGCGTGGAGGGACGCGTCGAAGCGGGCGTGGTGTCGACGGCGCGCTCCGTCGTGATATCGGTCGTCGCCCCCGGCACGGCGACGAGGGGCTCGAGCGCCGGAACATCGACGACCGCCGACGCGGCGCTATCGGCGACGTTCACCGACGTCGTCCACGCGCGGTACCCGGTCGCCTCGGCCTTTACGGAGTAGGTCCCTGGATCGACGGGAACCGCGGAGCCCCATTGCGCCGGGCCCACGACCGTTTCAGCCCGCGTCAACGTGAGCCCGGGCACGCGGCTCGACGGCTGCACCCGGACTGTCAGATGGGAGAGCTTGGGCGCTAGCGCCGACGCACGCTCTCGCGCAACCGATTCGCGATCCGCTCTTCCCGCCGCTTGCGACTCCGATGCCACTTCGAGAAACAGCGTCCACGCCGTGGCCGTGCGCCCCGTGACCTCGTAGCAGTCGGCCAGGTTGAACTTCGTGCCGGAGCGCGGATCGAGTCGGAAGCTCTCTTCGAATTTCGGACACGCTTCGGAGGTTTTTCCCTGCGCCGCGAGCGCGCGTCCTTCGTCGAAGAGTTGTTGCGCGGCCGCAGGATCGTCCGCGTAAGCGCCGCCCGCGACGGACAGGGCACAAGAAAGCACCGCGAAAGCGAACCAGGACGATCGAGCCGTGCGCATCGTCATTCTCGGTCGCTGAACGTTTCCCAACCCGCGCGATGCGGCGAGGAGTCGTGGTTGGCTCGGGGAACGGCACTCGCGGACGGCGCCGGCGCGGTCGAAGCGCCGTTCGTGGTGTGGTTGCGCCGCGATTTCGACGCCACGCGGCCGCTCGTCGCGGCTTCCGGTCCGTCCGGAGTCGCGCTCGCGATGGGTGCGGCACTGCTCGACGGCGTCTCGTCGTTGGCCGCGATCGAAGGACCGATGGCGGGCGGTGGCGGCGCTTCCCATCCGGCGCCGCTCGCCGGAACCGTCGCGGTCGCGCCCTTTCGAGGCTCCTCGCGAGGTGTCGTGCGAGTCGTCAGCGTGGCGTCGCGGCGCGAATGCGCCACCGAAAATCCGATCGCAAGGGCCAGCCCGATCACGGCGGCCAAGACCCACCACGAGCGCCGACCCGCGGAGCGCATCGGGATGTCGAACGTCGCGCTCCGTTCGGTGAGCGTCTCGAATGCCGGCGGGATCTTCGACACGAGCGTCCGCGCCGTCGTGAGCTCGGGCGTGAGGACCGGCGGCGAGATCGCGCCCGACGGGCTGCTGGTGCCGACGAGACCCCAGAGGGCGTCGCTCAATTCGCGAGCCGATTGAAAACGCCGATTCGGGTCGCGCTCCACGCCTTGCGCGAACCAGAAATCGAACCCGTCGGGAACGGCCGATCGCGTGGACGGCACCGGGACGGCTTCGCTGCAGATCTTCACGATGATGTCGCCGAGCCCGTGGCCTTCGAAGGGCCGTTCGCCCGTCAAGCACTCGAACGCGATCACGGCGAGTGCCCACAAGTCGCTGCGATAGTCGATGGTCCGGTCGCCGCGGGCTTGTTCGGGGCTCATGTAAAATGGCGTACCGAGGACTCTCCCGGTGAGTGTCGACAAGCTCTCCAGGTCGCCGCTCCGGCCTTTTTCGATCTTGGCGATCCCGAAGTCCAGCACCTTGGCGGTCTCGTCCTCTTCACGAACGAGGAAAATATTGTCCGGCTTCAGATCGCGATGAACGATCCCGGCCTCGTGCGCCTTGTCGACCGCTCGCGCCACCTGCGAGAGGATCCGCGCGGTCTCTCCCGGCGAGAGGCGACCGCGACGCTCGAGCCGCTCGCGTAGGCTCTCGCCGTCGAGCAGCTCCATTGCGATGAACGGCACGCCCTCGTCGACGCCGTAGTCGAAGATCTGCACGACGTGCCGGCTCCGGAGTGACGCGGCGGCCTGCGCCTCGCGAAGGAACCGCTCGACCATCTCCGGATCTTCGCCGATGGCCGGATCGAGCAGCTTGATGGCGACCTGTGACCGGAGCGCGAGGTGTTCCGCGCGCCAAACGGACGCCATTCCGCCGCGCCCCAGCTCGCTGACCAGCTGGAAACGGTGGGCGATGACTCGCCCGTGCGTTCGCTCCGGCGGGCCCATACCAACGAAGACTCTAGACCACTCTGTCGACGTCCGGGAAGGCTCGCCGGTCGCCTTTTTGCGGGGAACCCGTGGTCATTTTTCCGAATGGTACTTCGCGAAGCGATGTGCGGCCTCTTTCCGGTACCGCGAGCGGCCGAAAACCGGTCCTATCTTCGATAGGTGTCGGCCAGTGTCCAATCGGCGCGACAGGGGCGTCGACTCGCGTGCACAGGTTCCAAGCGGCCGGCGCCGAGTGAGAGCGGCGCCGTGTCGTCACTTGCCCCCCGTCGCCGTCGCTACGATGGGACGGGATGCGGCCACCTGAGTGGTCACATTTGGCGAGACTGACTCGCGAAGGTTCGCTCAGTTCCCCGACGTCACCGTGAACGTGTACGGCTTGGTCGAATACGCGGGCACCGTGTATCCGGTGCCCTTCGACGCAGGCGGGTATTGCGGATTCACGTCGACGTAGTAGTCGCCCGCGGTCGCGATGGTGTGCGTGAAGGTGACGTCCGCGCCGAACGCCGTGTTGTTGGCGCCGTCGACCGACGAGCCCGTGGCGTCGTAGAGGCTCAGAGCGCCACTGTCGTCGCTCGCGAGATCGCTGAGCGTGAACGTCGTGGGACCTGCCGGGAGCGTGACCTTGTACCAATCGTCCCAGTCTTGAGCTGCGATGCCCAGCGAGCTTTCGTAGCCCGCGAACAAGTAACCGTGGACGGCTTTTCCGAAGGTGATCGGCGTCGCTTGAGCCCGCGTGTCGTTCGGCTCGTGCACGTCGGGGACGCCGGTGTAGTCGATCGTCAACGTGTACGGCGTCGCGGCGTCGAGCGTGTAGGCCGCGTAGATCTTCGCGAAGAACTTCGCGCCCGCTTTGGCGTTGAACCAGAGGAACACGCTCGTGCCGTCGGCGGCATCGACGTCCCAGATGTCGCCGTTGTCGGCGGCAGCTTCGGCTTCGATGTGCAGGCTGCCCTTCATGCCGACGCCGGTCGCTTTGAACACCACGACGCCGCCTTCGACCGGCTTCGAGGGTGCGGTGAAAGCGTAGTAGTCGAGGTCGCCGCTCGTCTGCAGACACCCTTCGAACGCCGAGCCGAGCGCGTACGGTCGAGCATGATCCGGATCCTCGTTCGGGACGTCCGCTTTCTCGCATGGATCGCTGCCGATCGGCAGGACCGGACCCGCGTCGACCGTGCCGCTGTCCGGCGATGTTTCTCCGCCGTCAGCCGTGGCGTCTGGGCCACCGTCATCGACGGTCGCGCTCGAGCCGCCGGTGCTCGAACCGCTCGAGCCACCGGTCGCGCTTCCGCCACTCGTCGTTCCGCCCGAGTGAGACCCATCGACGTCGCCGGCGCTACCGCCGCTGCCCGTCGCGCCGCCGCTGGCTGGCGCATGGCCGCCATCTCCTTTGCCGCTGAACGTGCCCCCGCTCGAGCAAGCCGCCGTCGCTCCCAGCACGATCAGCGAACCCATCCGACTCCAAGAAGATCCAAGTTTCATTTCACGTGTTTCCTGTTCGAAGAGCGCCGTTCCTTCACGTCACGCGCGCACCCACTTCGCTCGGACGAGCTGCGCCGAAAATCGGTGCACGTCACTCGACGCTCGAGAGGGCTTCGTCGCGTGTGCGAAGGACATGCCGCGTGAGGGCGCGCCGACGCGAGACGCGCGCCAACGCGCGGCCACCGGGCGAAGGCGTCGATTTCAGCGAAAATCGTCCTAAATTGCGCATCGTGCGCCGGCGACGCGGCGCGCGCGTCGTGCCGCATGTGCAGCGCGCTGCGCGCGCTATCGATGCGCGTACAGGCTCGTGCACACGTCGTCGGGCGTCGCGCACGGAGCTTTGGTAGCCTGCGCCGCATGTCGTCGCGGAAGGGGCGGATCGGAAACCGAGTCCTCGGCGCGGGCGCGTTGCTCGTCGCGTCCGCGTTTGCGTGCGCGCCCGGGACTGGCGGCCCGGCCATCAGCGGGTCCGCGGCGGGTCCCCACACCGCCGAGCAAAGCTCCGAAGGGCGCCCCAATCCCGCTCCGGTCGAAGACCGCGGGCGACGCCCCCATCCTCCTTCGCGTGAGCACCGGCACCGGTCACGACGGTTCGACGGATCTCGCCGAACTCATCGCCGAACAAACCGACGCCGTCGCGTTCATGCTCGACGCCCTCGGCGTGAAGCTAGACCCATAGGCTGCCTCCCCCCGGGCAGGCGCGGACCGTACGCGTCGCGCAACCCGCGGCGCCCGCCCGCCCCCTCCCGGGCGCTATCGCCGCCGGAGGGGGACTGCGTCGCAACCGCCACGCGCGGACGCGCGTCGCCGAGCGACTGTTTGCGTGGTGTCGCGCGCGTCGCTCCGTCTCGCGTGCGGTTCCCCTCTCGCTCGCCGCCTGCTCTAGAGCGCCGCCTCGCCTAGAGTGCGACCCCGAGATACTTCGATGCATCGAAGTATCTGCCCGCGCGCGACGAACCCGTCTGTCCGCCCGCGCGACCGACCCGTTTGCCCGCGCGCACGTCGCCGGGGAAGTCTTGAACGCCGCCACGTCTTCGTGGTATTTGCTGCGCGTGATGGCTCACCACACCGCCCTGGCGCTTCGTCTTTCGCGACGAGCCGCTCGTACGTCGGGCGGTGGCGGAATGCCGGCGCGCGAGTAAGCCCACGCTTCTCGCCCGTCCGCTCCGTTTGCAGCCGCCCGACGACAACCGGGCGGCCGATGAGTCGTTCTCTTTTGCCGCCCACTGA
>Ga0265320_10003158_pt1 | contig 11169 bp, 8 predicted proteins | sample 4827metaG_FD_202087 | JGI IMG/M metagenome (GOLD analysis project Ga0265320, IMG submission 202087) | Rhizosphere microbial communities from Carex aquatilis grown in University of Washington, Seatle, WA, United States - 4-8-27 metaG | ecosystem: Host-associated > Plants > Roots > Rhizosphere >...
GGGTCGATCGTGCAGAACGGATAGTTGGCGGCCTCCGCCTTGCGGGAACGGGTGAGGGCGTTGAAGAGAGTTGATTTGCCCACGTTGGGCAGTCCGACGATGCCAGCTTTAAGCATAAGAACACAAAACGTCCCGCACCGTGCGGGAGTGGTCAACGGCAAATACGGCCGGCCAAAGCGTGTTTTGGCGGAATTTCGGGTTGCGCCTTGAGCGGGGGGCAGGGAAGGGTGGAGAAGATGAGTTTCTCCCGCATGGTTCACCTAATTGCCGTGGTCGGCGTCCTGCTTGGTTTGGCCGGAAGTCTGACCGCCGCTTTTCCCGAACGGAAAACGTTCCAATTCGGCGAGTTTACCATTGAGGCATCCGCCGGTGACGAGGCTTACGTCGAGGCACTGGCCTTGCGGTTGGCGGATTATCATCTGCCAAAAACGGAGGCGCAGCCGACGCTGAAACTGGGTCTGGACGATCTGGTGAAGCGGCGAGACTATTTTCTTGGCAAGGTTTCGCAGTACCTCGGATTGGACAAGCCGACGGAGAAAATGGTTTCTACCTACGACAACATGGCGACTCTTTGGCGGACGATGCGGGTCGTGGCACCCAAGGATGTATTGCGGCATTATGCGCTTTGGCGAAAACCCGAATTGGTGGCGCGAATCGGAGCAGGGGAGAAAATTCCGGGTTTCTCTATCGATTCGTCGGGAAATTTGGATTTCAATTTCGAGTTCAAGTTGGATTCTGGAGGGGGCGGTTTGCTGCCCGTTCAGGCGTCGGCCCGCATGGCAGGTTTTTGGCAAAACTTCGTTTGTCCGATCAAAATCGGCGCGACCCCAGATGTAACTCCCACTGCAGAGGTGTCGGTTCAGTTGGAAGGATTTACTCGTAATATTTTCGGCTTCTTGGGCCAACAGATGCAAGTCACCGAGCGACTGACTGTGTTCAATATTCTCCACGAAACGACCGAGTCGGGGGTGGTCTGGCATTACCTGACGAGCCAGGACCGGCGGTGGTTCTGCGACGGCGTGGCCAATTATGTTGCCTGGAAAGTAATCGAGCGCGAGATCGGGGTCGAGGAGGCCAAGGCATACTACGATCTCGCAGCCGAACTTAAGAAATATGAAAATGAGGCGGCGCGGGTAGATCTGGCGGCTTGGCCAGTGGCGGAGAATAGGGAACAGGCGAAGTACGCCGAAAATTTAAACACCGCCAACTACGCTTTCGCGACTAAGGTCATTGCCGAGGCTTGCAAGAAACAGGGTGATGGTTTGCTGCCAGAATTGTTTGCCGAGATCGGCCGGACCAAGCGGGAAAAGACGACGATGGACACGGTATTCAAGGCCTACCGAAGACTGACCGGTGAGAATCTCCGCTCTTACTTGCCTAAACCGGCCGCTCCCACGGCAAAACCGGGTGCGTGAGATGACTCAGGTAGGGGCTTGACAAGGGGAAAGTTGTCCCGTCAATTCTCACGCTTTTCCTAACGAAAACCGCTTCCGCAAAGCAACCAGACATATCAAATGGCACTCAAAATCCGTCTTTCCCGCTTCGGTACCAAAAACGAGCCGCATTTCCGCGTAATCGTCACCGAAGAGCGTTCCCGCCGTGATGGCGCCGGCGTCGAGCAGATCGGCGCTTACAACCCGCGCGCCAAGGGCAACCCGCTGAGCATCAAGCTCGACCGCTTCGACTACTGGGTTTCCAAGGGTGCCAAACCCAGCGAGACCCTGCACGCCATGGTCAAGCGCTCCAAGCGCGCCGCAGCGGCTGTAGCGACTGCCTGATTTACGCCCACGTTCTTCGTGCGGTTCCTGGCCTCGGACTTTTCCGGGGCCTTTTCATTTTGTAGGAGCTTGCTTGCAAGCGATCATCGTTGTCGCCGCTTAAACAGGCCTCTACAGTTTTTCTCCTGATGCGCATCGACGTCCTGACGCTTTTTCCCGCCATGCTCGACGGATTTCTTTCCGAGAGCATGTTGGGACGCGCCTGTCAGGCGAAGTTACTGGAGATCAACGTCCGCAACACCCGGGACTGGTCGGTCGACAAACATAAGACGACCGATGACCGGCCGTTTGGCGGCGGGGCGGGCATGGTGATGAAGTGCGAACCTGTTTTCTCGGCCATCGAGCAATTGCAAACTCCCGGCTGCCGTCGGATCTACCTGACGCCTGACGGTGTGCCGTTTACGAGCGCCAAGGCCGAACAGCTTTCCAAGCAGCAACATCTTATCTTTCTCAGCGGTCACTACGAAGGAATTGATCAAAGAATCCGCGATACCGTGATCGATGAAGAGATCAGCATCGGGGATTATGTGCTCACCAACGGCACTTTAGCGGCTGCTGTTGTCATCGATGCGCTGGCTCGTTTCATTCCTGGTGTACTCGGTGAAGAAAAGTCATTGACCAGCGAAAGTTTCACCCGCAACTTGCTCGACTTTCCCAATTACACGCGTCCCGCCGTTTACCGCGGCATGTCCGTGCCGGAAGTGCTCCTCCAGGGCAACCACGGCGAAATCGAGAAGTGGCGGCACGCGCAGCAATTGGCAAAGACCCAGCAATTTCGTCCCGATTTAATAAAAAAACAGCCATGAATCCGATCATCCAAGAAATCACCGCCAATCAGGTGAAAAACAATGTCACCTCCTTCAAGGTCGGTGACGGTGTCAAAGTGCACACCAAAGTCCGCGAAGGCGACAAAGAGCGCGTCCAGATTTTCGCCGGCGTCGTGATTGCCCGCAAGGGTAGCGGCATCCACGAGACTTTCACGGTCCGCCGCATCAGCTACGGCGAGGGCGTGGAGCGCGTCTTCCCGGTCAATTCCCCGAACATCGAGAAGATCGAGGTCGAGAAGAATTCCGAGATCGGCAAGGCCCGTCTCTATTACCTCCGCGACCGTACCGGCAAGGCCGCTATGGCCGTCAAGGTGAAGCGTTACGAAGAAGCCAAGGCCTGAGTTTCGGCCTGACTTTCCTTCTCAAGCGAGCCCAGCGTGGCTCGCTTTTTTATTGTCGGTGAAAAATATTCATAGGCCTGCCAAAGAAGTGACGTTAAATTGGGCTTTGCAGCCGCGCCTGCATTCGCGCTAGCTGTCACCTTTCATCCGAATATCTTTATGAAGCTACAGACCGAAATTCTCACCGCTGCCTGCGCCCAGGCACGCGGCTTGGCGATCGACGCCGTGCATAAATGCTCCTCCGGCCATCTTGGCCTCCCGCTCGGGGCCACCGAGATCGGCGCGGTCCTTTACGGTCATGCGCTGAACCACAATCCCGACGAGCCTCGCTGGCTTAATCGCGATCGCTTCGTCCTCTCCGCCGGTCACGGCTCGATGTTCATCTACACCTGGCTGCATCTGAGCGGCTACGATCTGTCGCTCGAGGAACTGAAAAATTTCCGCGCTCTCCACAGCAAGACGCCCGGGCACCCCGAGTTTCACGAGACACCCGGCGTGGAGTGCACCACAGGTCCGCTCGGACAGGGTATTGGCAACTCCGTCGGACTCGCCATGTCGGGCAAGATGGCGGCCGCGCGCTTCAACACGCCGATGCACACCCTCTTTGATCAGCACATCGTTTGCCTGGCCGGTGACGGTTGCATGCAGGAAGGCGTGGCGATGGAAGCGGTGGAGTTCGCCGGCCACCAGGGTCTCGATAATCTGATTCTGTTCTACGACTCCAACGACGTCACTCTCGATGCCATGGCCGACAAAACCCAGAGCGAGAACACTGCGCTCCGCTTCAAGGCGATGAACTGGGACGTGCAGACGCTCACCGACGGTCACGATCTCACGGTCATCTTGAAGGCTTTCAACAAAGCCAAGAAAGCGACAAGCGGCAAACCGCAGCTCATCATTGCGAAGACCATCATTGGCAAAGGCATTCCCGAAGTGCAGGGCACCTCGAAGGGCCATGGCGAGGGTGGGGCGAAATTTGCTGACGCCGCCCGCAAGGGTCTCGGTCTCCCCGAAGAACATTTCTATGTGAGCGAGCCGGTGCGCGAGTATTTCGCCGCCCACAAAAAGCGCCTCAAGCGCAATTACTCGAAGTGGAAAAAAATCTACGCCGAATGGCGCACGGCCAATCCGGACAAAGCCGCGTTGCTCGACACTGCCGGCCAGAAGCCCAAGGCCGCTGCGCTGCTGGAAAAAATTCCAGCGTTTGCTGCCGATGCCAAGCTCGCCACCCGCGCTGCCGGCAAGGATGTCCTTCAGCCAATCGCTGCACAGATTCCCCTGCTGATTTCCGGCAGCGCCGATCTTCACGGTTCGACGCTCAACTACATCGCCGCCGACAAGGATTTCGACAAGACCAACCGGTCCGGTCGCAATCTGCGCTATGGCATCCGGGAACACGCGATGGCCGCCATCAACAACGGCGTCGCTTATGATGGCATCTTCCGTCCGTCATGCGCCACGTTTCTGGTGTTTGCCGATTACTCGCGTCCGTCGATGCGTCTCGCCGCACTTTCGAAACTTCCGGTCATCTATATCTACACGCACGATTCGATCGGCGTGGGCGAGGACGGCCCGACGCATCAGCCCGTGGAAACCGTCTCCGGTCTGCGCGTCATCCCGAATCTCGATGTCATCCGCCCGGCTGATCCGGAGGAAACCGCCGGCGCCTTCGCCGCCGCGCTCGAGCGCACCGAAGGACCGACCTTGCTCGCGCTCAGCCGTCAGGCGGTGCCAATGCTGAATGATATTCCTGCCAGCACTCGTCGCAATGGTGTCTTGAAGGGCAGTTATATTGCCGTGCAGGAAACCGCGCCGCTCTCACACATTCTTCTCTCTGCCGGCAGCGAGCTGCAATGGGCTATCGCGGCGGCCAAGGCTTTGGGTGGCGGTGTCCGTGTGGTGTCCGTGCCATCCTTTCTGCGTTTCGACGCGCAGCCCGAGGAATATCGCGAATCCGTTCTCCCGTCTTCATGTCGCAAACGTGTGGCCATCGAAGCCGGCGTTACCGCACTCTGGCACAAATATGTCGGGCTTGATGGCAAGATCGTCGGTATTGATCGCTTCGGTCTCAGTGCTCCGGGCAACATCGCGATGAAAGAGCTTGGAATCACGACCGAGGCAGTGGTCGCCGCGGCAAAGTCGCTTTAAACTTACCATTGCCGCAAATTATCTGCTCTTTTCAGCCGGCCATTAGGCCGGCTGTTTTGTGACTGCAGAGCGGTACTGTGCCGTAATATTCATGAACGACTGCTTGCAAAAGTCATTAGGAGGCTAATGGTCTGCCTCCTGCCATTTTTATCCGCCCATCATGCCACATCTGCTCCTCAAGAATCTACCGCGCTACGAATGCCTCCTGGAGGCATCGCATACCTTTCCTGAGCTGGATCCATCCGCCTGCGAGGCTTTCCTGCATCTGCTGCGTACCGGCGACGAGGCTTTTATTTATGCCGAGCAAAATCTCACGGAACACGGCATTTCCCACGGGCGTTTCGGCGTGCTGATGCTGCTCTGGGGTGATGGTCATCATCAGGAAAGCAACACCCACGGTATGACTCCTGCCGAGCTGGCCGACCAATCCAATGTCACCCGGGCCACCATGACCGGTCTGATCGACACCTTGGAACGCGACGGTTTCGTGAAACGGGCCGCCGACAAGGATGACCGGCGCATGATGCGGGTTGCCCTCACCCGCAAAGCGGAAAAATTTCTTGAACAACTTCTGCCCGGACATTTCCAACGTATGGCCGCAATCATGGAGCCGCTCAGCCAGGCCGAGCGCAAAACCCTGGTGCACTTGCTCAATAAAATCCTGCAACATGTCCCGACCCTGAACACGGCGGTGGACGCTTCCGTTCCTGCCGCCGTTTGATTTTCAATCCTCACCATTAAACTCATATCTGCCCATGGCTTTTAAAATTTTCCTCTCGATCGGCGCTCTCATTGTCGTTGTGGCGACACTGGCGGCGGTAAAATTTGCGCCCGGATTCGGGCAATTCTCCATCATGGCCGCCGCCGGTGCCAGCATGGTCATGCCGCCGGAAACCGTCACAGCCGCCACCGCAAAAGCGGAGAACTGGGAGAACACGCTGAACTCAACCGGTTCGGTCGTCACGGTGCAGGGTGTGACCGTCAGCGCCGAAATGGCGGGCAAGGTCGTGAGCATCAATTTTGAATCCGGGGCGGCGGTCGCTGCCGGGGATCTCCTCGTGCAGCTCGACACCTCGACCGAGGAGGCGCAATTGCGCGCAGCCGAGGCGAATGCCGCCTGGGCGGGAGTCAATCTGCAGCGCTCCACCGAACTGCTTGAAAAAAAGGCGGTTTCCAAATCCGATTTCGACCTCGTGGATGCGCAGCACAAGCAGGCTGTCGCCCAGGCCGATAACATCAGGGCGGTGATTGCCAAGAAAACCATCCGTGCGCCTTTTGCCGGCCGGCTGGGCCTCAGGCTGGTGAATCTGGGGCAGATTCTCAAGGAGGGCGATCCGATCGCCACGCTCCAGACGCTCGATCCCATCTATGTGAATTTCTCACTGCCCCAACAGCAATTTTCGGCCATCACGCCCGGTGCGCCGGTGCGGGTGACGGCCGGTGCGGCCTCGGGCGAGATTTTCGAGGGCAAGATCACCGCAGTGAACCCCGATGTTGATCCCGCGACCAGAAATTTCCGGATTCAGGCAACCCTGCCGAACACGGGCGAAAAATTGCACCCGGGCATGTTTGCCGATGTGGTGGTGGTGCTTCCGGCCACCGAAAAGGTGCTGTCGATACCGGCCACCGCCATTCTCTACGCGCCCTATGGTGATTCGGTTTTTATCATCGACGAAACCAAGGGGGCCGGCGGACAGAACACAAAAATTCTGCGCCAGCAGTTTGTGCGCCTTGGAGAGGCGCGGGGGGATTTCGTGAGTGTGCTCGATGGCCTCAAGGAAGGGGAATCGGTTGTAACCGCCGGGGTGTTCAAGCTCCGTCCGGGCATGACGGTGGTGGTCGATAACAAGCTGGCTCCAGATGCGCAGCTTTCGCCCAAGCCGAAGGATACCTGAACTGCTGCCACCCGAGCAAACCGTCATGACTCTCTCAAAATCCTTCACGGATCTTTTCATCCGCCGGCCCGTTCTCGCGATCGTGGTCAATCTCGTCATTGTCATCGCCGGTCTCCAGGCCTACCGCTCGCTGAATGTCCGCCAGTATCCGCGGAGCGACAATGCTTCCGTCTCGATCAGCACCGTCTATGTGGGAGCAAGTGCCGAGTTGGTGCGCGGTTTTGTCACCACTCCCTTGGAGCAGGCCATCGCCTCCGCCGATGGCATCGACTACATTGAGTCCAAGAGCCTCCAGGGTTTCTCGCTGATCAATGTCCGGTTGAAGCTCAACTACGACCCGATCAAGGCGCTCGCGGAGATCACCGCCAAGGTGAATCAGGTGCGCAATCAGTTGCCGCCCGAGGCGGAAGTGCCCGCCTTGAATGTCCAGTCGGCGGACAGCCAGTTTGCCTCGGCCTATCTCAGTTTTTCTTCGACCATTCTTAACCAGAGCCAGATCACCGACTATCTGGTCCGCGTGGTGCAACCACGGCTTTCGGCGCTCCAAGGGGTGCAACGGGCGGATATTTTGGGAGCGCGCACCTTTGCGATGCGCATCTGGCTCAAGCCCGACCACATGGCGGCGCTCAATATCAGTCCGGCGCAGGTCAGAAATGCGCTCGCCGCCAACAACTACCTTGCCGCTGTCGGCAACACCAAGGGCGCATTCGTCCAGGTCAACCTGACGGCGAACACCGATCTGCATTCGGTGGATGATTTCAAGAAGCTGGTTGTCCGCCAGCAAAACGACACGATCGTGCGGCTCGAGGATGTCGCGGAAGTGGTGCTGGGCGCGGAGGATTACGACATGCAGGTGCGCTATTCCGGCCAGACGGCGGTCTTTATGGGAATCTTCCCGTTGCCGAATGCGAATACCATTGATGTGGTGAAGCGGGCCCGGGAGGAGCTGGAAACCCTCAAGCGCGACATGCCCAATGGCCTCGAGGCCCGCATTGCCTATGATGCCTCGGAGTACATTGAAAACGCGATCCACGAAGTCACGCACACGCTGATCGATACGCTGCTGATCGTTATTGTCGTGATCTATCTTTTTCTCGGCTCCTTCCGGTCGGTGCTGGTCCCGGTGCTGGCGATACCGGTCTCCCTGATCGGAAGCTTGTTCATCATGCAGGCATTCGGCTTCACCATCAACCTGCTGACCTTGCTGGCCATTGTTCTCTCGGTGGGCTTGGTGGTTGATGACGCGATCGTCGTGGTGGAAAATGTCGAACGGCATTTGCGCGAAGGCCGAACGCCCATGGATGCGGCATTGTTGGGGGCGCGTGAACTCGTGGGGCCCGTTATCGCGATGACGATCACGTTGGCGGCGGTCTATGCGCCGATCGGCCTGCAGGGCGGTTTGACCGGCGCGTTGTTCCGCGAGTTTGCGCTCACTCTGGCCGGTGCCGTGACCATTTCGGGAATCGTGGCGCTGACGCTCTCGCCGATGATGTCCGCTTATGTCCTGCGGAGCGCGGCGGATGAAGAGCGTGGTTTTGCGGGCTGGGTCAACCACCGGTTTGACCGCCTGCGCGAAAAGTACAGCCGCGTGCTGGAGGGCACACTCAATGCCAGACCGGCGGTCTATATGGTTTGGATCGTGATCAGCGTGCTGACTGTGCCGATGTTCATGTTCTCTCCCAAGGAGCTGGCTCCGACTGAGGATCAGGGCGTCATTTTCGGCATCCTGAATTCTGCCGCCAACGCCACGGCCGACCAGAAGAATCTCTACGGCAAGGCTGCCGAGCAGGCGTTTCTCACCACGCCCGAGGTTGATTTTACTTTCCAATTGTTGTTTCCACCCGCGGCCGGGGCCACGATCGGCGCCGACGGATTCAGCGGCATGGTCGTCAAGCCTTGGAATCAACGCCATCGCACCACCCTGCAAATGCTGCCCGAGGTGCAGGCCAAGCTTTCGCAGGTTCCGGGCTTCCAAATTTTCGCCACCACTCCGTCGGCTTTGCCCGGGGGCAGCAATTTCCCGGTGGAGTTTGTCATTGCCTCCACCGGCGATACGGACCGGCTGTTGGAATTCGCCCAGAAAATATCGATGAAAGCGGCGGCGAGCGGCTACTTCTATTTTCCCCCGCAGATCGACCTGAAGATCGACCAGCCGGAATCAGAAATTCTCATTGACCGGGAAAAGGTTGCCACACTGGGCCTCAACCTCTCGCAGATCGGCGCGGACCTCGCTTCGGCGATGGGCGGCAATTATGTGAACCGGTTCAATATCGACGGCCGCAGCTACAAGGTCATTCCGCAGATCAAGCGCGCCGACCGGCTGACCCCCGGACAGCTCAAGGATCTCTATGTCACGGGCCCGAACAACCAGCTCGTTCCGCTGAGCACGATCGCCACCATAAAAAACAAAGCCGTGCCGCGCTCCCTCAACCGGTTGCAGCAGCTTAACGCCGTGAAACTCTCCGGCATGACCAACCGCACGCTCGACCAGGCCCTGAAAGTGCTGGAGGATGCGGCCCGGGAGGTTCTCCCGCCGGGATACGCGATCGATTACACCGGTGAATCCCGCCAGCTCCGCCAGGAAGGCAACAAGTTCCTGCCGGCGCTGGGCCTGGCCGTTGTGTTCATTTTTCTCGCGCTCGCCGTGCAGTTTAATTCGTTTCGCGATCCCATTGTGATTATTTTCGGTTCGGTCCCGCTTGCCATGTTTGGCGCACTTCTTTTCACCTATCTGAAGATGCCCAATCCGAACATACCGTACTGGACGACGGGCTGGACGACCACGCTCAACATCTATGCCCAGGTCGGTCTCGTGACGCTGGTCGGACTCATTGCCAAGAACGGCATCCTGATCGTGGAGTTTGCCAACAAGCTCCAGGAAGAAGGGCGTGACAAGATTTCCGCGGTCCGCGAGGCGGCGACCACACGGCTCCGTCCCATTCTGATGACTTCGGTCGCCACCGTGGCCGGACATTTTCCGCTGACCCTCGTGACGGGTGCCGGGGCCGCCGCGCGGAATTCGATCGGGCTGGTTTTGGTCGGCGGTATGACCATCGGGACCGTCTTCACTTTGTTTATCGTGCCGTCACTCTATGTGCTCATCGCCAAGGATCATCGGGCTGATGTGCGGGTTCCGGCACCGGTCAAGGCTCCGCTGCCTGCGCCCGCTCACGCCATGGCCAAATAATCCGCCCAATTTTCATGAAACACCTGAATCGTCTGCCTTGGATTATCATTGGTTGTGCGGGTCTGCTCGCTGCGCTTCCGGCTTCCGCCCAGCTCAACGACGGCAAGCCCGATCCGAATTTCGCCGTGCCGGCCAAGCTTGATCTCGAGTACGCGCTGGCCTTTGCCATCGACAACAATTTTCCCATCCGCCAGGCGAAGGAGCGCATCCGCCAGCAGGAGGGTGTGCTGCTGGAGATCAGGTCGGCGCAGATTCCCAATGTCACCGCATCCGGCGGTTACCAGCGCAACGCGGTGGAAATCAGCCAGAATGGCCGTGATCAAGCCTGGGCGTTTGACATCACCGCGCGCCAGGTGCTGTTCTCCGGCGGGGGAGTGACCGCCAGTGTCAAAGGCCAGCAATTGCAGCTTGAGGCGGCGGTGCTGGAGTTTCAGTCGGTCATCAACGATGCGTTGCTCGACGTGCGTGTTCGTTTCTTCACCGTGCTGGTCAACCGGGAAAAAATCACCGTGCAGGAAAAAAACGTCGAGCTGCTGCAGCGCCAGTTGCAGGATGTGAAGAACCGGTTTGATGCCGGCACCGTGTCCAATTTCGAGGTGTTGCGCGCCGAGGTCGCCTTGGCCAATGCCCAGCCCGCGCTCATCACCGCGCGCAACGATTATCGCCTGGCCATCGAGGAATTGCGCCGCTCGCTCGGATTCGTCACCGCGACCGAGCCCAACGTCACGAAGATCCCCGAATTTCTCGGCACGCTTGAATTTCAACCGGCCAGTTTCGAGCTTCGTTCCGCCCTCGCCACCGCCCGGGCGCAGCGCCCTGATCTCCTGCGTCTCGAAAAGCTGGAATCGTCGGCCGAGCAGGGGGTGTTTGCCAGCCGGGCCAGTTATTATCCCAATGTTTCACTATTCGGCTCCTATGACTGGCGCCAGTCGCCCACGACCATTCCGACGAAGTCGTCCCTTGACGGCTGGACCATCGGCTTGCAGTCGCAAT
>Ga0265320_10003159_pt1 | contig 11166 bp, 7 predicted proteins | sample 4827metaG_FD_202087 | JGI IMG/M metagenome (GOLD analysis project Ga0265320, IMG submission 202087) | Rhizosphere microbial communities from Carex aquatilis grown in University of Washington, Seatle, WA, United States - 4-8-27 metaG | ecosystem: Host-associated > Plants > Roots > Rhizosphere >...
ACGCGATCGAGTCTTTACTGACTCGACATGACACGGGAGCCTTACCTCCACCCGGGGATCGGCACGTCTGTCCATTAAGCCTGTTGTAAGGGATACACCCGATAACATCAGCGATCAAGACCCCAATTGGAGTACAGTTTTATGTTGACTGTGGTTAACCAGAGAGTATAAGATCGTAAATGCCAGTAGAACCTCTGGCTTACGAGCCTCTTTGGGGCTAGTAGCGTGCTCCCGCATGGGGGAATGGCGATTAACCAAGGTGAACGGAATGTCTCGCAGTGGGATAACTTATCGGACTCAGGGGTGGGTATCAGATACCCCCCAATGGGGACCTACTGAAAGACGTGTTACTTACCATCGCCGAAGGGACTTTAGTACCGACTCTGATGCTCCCCGCGGCATTCCTCTCATCCGGACTTGGCCCGCTGCGGCCGTTGGAAGACCGGCTCTCGGTAGTCGGCGCATGGAAGGCTAACTATGGCTTGTGTACTTTTATTCACTGATGAGCCCGTCCTCGCGAAGGGTTTCGTCGCTGTTGTATCGTCCGTGCCCGGATTCGAGAACGTCTCCGTGTGCCACACGACTGCGGAACTCGCAGAAACTGTCCCAACACTCAGACCGGACGTCCTCCTCATTGACCTGACTCCCGAGGTGACGTTTGGTATTCTTACCCAGCTGCAGCGCGACATCCCCAACTGCCGCATCATCCTGTGGGTCCGCACCATCTCCACGGAACTGGCCTATCAGGCCATGGAACTGGGCGTGCGCGGCGTGCTGCGCAAGACCCTGGGCCCCGACCTTCTGATCAAGTGTCTGAGCAAGGTTTGCGAAGGTGAGCTCTGGTTCGACAAGAGCCTCACCGCCAGCTTCCTTTCCGCCAAGATGGTGGCTTTGACCAAGCGGGAGAGTCAGTTAGTGGCCCTCCTGTCACAAGGTCTCAAGAATAAGGAAATCGCCAGCACCCTCCAGATCTCCGAAGGCACCGTCAAGGTTTACCTCTCGCGTCTCTTCCAGAAGGTGGGCGTCAAGGATCGCTTCGAGCTCGCGCTCTACGGCTTGAAGAATCTCCAGAATATGGCGGGAGATACTCCCAACGACGGCGCGCCGCCCAGGATGTTAGGGCGAAGCCGCAACCCGGCCCACGCCCAGTGGCTGCGCTCGCTGGTCATGGAGAAGCCCGCCGACCGAGCAACCGAGCAGGTTCCTTTCTGGACTCCGCGTTCTTAGTCCATCAGTTCCGCTAACGGACTGCTTCGAGGCCAGGCGCCGAGGTTATCCGGCGCCTGGTCGTGGTCCCCTGGCTGGCGTCGTCTCAGCACGGCCTGCGTCGGAACGTCGATTTCCGCTACAATTCTCTGAACAAGGAATCTAGGGCGATGGAGATTTTGTCCCTCCAACCTCGCGCGACCGGGACTTTGCCGCACAAGGCTGCTGGTACTAACCCCATTTTCACGTCGCTCCCCCCACAGCGATCGATCGCATGGCCCGGCTTTGCGATTTCCCTGGTTTTACACGTACTGGGCGTACTATTAGTACCTCCGTTAACGATTGTTCTTACTGACGAATCCGACCAGCAGGCATGGATGCGTCACATGAAAATTGTAGACACTTTGCGAATTCGGGTACCTGAGCACCTGTATGTTGCCTCTTCGGGCCCCTCGGCCGTCCCACAAAAGGTACTACTGGCGCCTTCCGTCCAGCTTCGGGAGGCGCCGCCGGCGCCTCCCGCCAGTCGCCTCGCTCCGAAGGAAGGGCCAAAGAGGTCCTCCCGGCGTCACTTCGAGCTGCCCCGGATGCCGCGCCGGACCGACACCACCCAGACCATCCTGCAACCCGAGTTTGCCCCCGATCAGACACCGCCCCTCGCCACAAGGCTGCCGGAGGTTTTCTTCTGGGCGCCGCGGAGGGAGTTACCGCGGTTCGTTAAGCCGTTCGTTGAGCCCGGACATCAGGCAGAGCCGGCCAAGCCGCGCCTCCTCGACGCGCCTCCCGCGCTGGCAGTTCCCCTTTCAGAACCATCCGCGGCGCCTGTCCCCGGGCTCCCCGACCTCATGGATGTGTTCCGGCCCGCCATGCCGCCCGCGTTGCCCGTTCAAACCTCTCAGCCCCAGAACGGCGCCCCGCAGACCGGTGTCTCGGCCGATCGAACGTCGGGCGACCCTACCACCTTGCTCTCGCTCGCCGTCGATCCGCAGCGCATGCGTGAGCTGCTGGCCGTACCTCCCGGCAATCAGCTCGGCCAGTTGCCGGAAGGCGGAGCTTCAGGCCCCGTCGCGCTAACGGCGGCCTCCGGTCAGGGCGGCCGAAACACCGGTTCAGGCTCGGGATCAGGCCCAGGCTCAGACAAAGCCGCCAAGCCGGTCGAGTCCACCACCGCAGCCACGCCGGCTGAACCGTCAGCCGCCGAAGCCGCTGCCGCAGCCACGGCCGCGTTGCGCGCGATGGCTCTCGCCGCAGCCGCGTCCACGCGCATCGTCAACCCTGCCGGCGGCGTCTTTGACGTGGTGGTTCAGTCGAACGGCACCGAGGGCTTCCCCGAGAGCGCCGGAGTGCTTTCCGGCAAACCTGTCTATTCCGTCTACGTGCGTGTGGGCGGCGGTCACGACTGGCTGCTCCAATACTGCATTGCAGGCGAGGAGGAAACCGGTGCGCAGGTGGACGGGTACGTGGTCCGCCTGACCGTCGCCGCGCCCCTCACCGCGCCCTATGCCCGAGTAACCATGCGGCCGCCCGTGAAGCAGCGGCCCGGCCACCACGTCATGGTGCACGGATATGTCACGGTCGAAGGCCGCTTCCGCGACTTGAAGGTGCTTTCCGCCAGCGCCGAGAGCGAAGCCGAGATGGTCGAAGCGGTGCTCGAGAAGTGGGAGTTCCGGGCGGCGGCCCGCAACGGCAAGCCCATCGAGGTCGAGGTCCTGCTGGCGATCCCCGCCGAGTGAGCCCGCTGCTCTAAGAGGCCGCTGCACTCAGAAGACGACCCTCTACTCTTCTTCAGGAGGCGGCGCGCCCGGTTCCTCGCCCAGATCCTCGGTGCGGTTCTCGAACCGGGTACAGTGCTTCAGGAAAACCATTTTCACGATGCCGGTGGGTCCGTTGCGCTGCTTGGCCAGGATCAACTCGGCGGCGCCACGTAAGTCCTGGCGCTCTGGCTTGTAGACCTCGGGACGGAAGATGAACCCCACCAGGTCCGCGTCCTGCTCGATGGCGCCCGAATCGCGGAGATCGCTGAGCTGCGGCCGGTGGTCGCCCTCCTGCCGGATCTCGGGAGCGCGGCTCAACTGCGAGAGAACCATCATGGGAACGTCGAGTTCCTTAGACAGCAGCTTGAGCCCGCGCGAAAGAGTGCTGATCTCCTGGTTGCGGTTCTCGGAACGCCCGCGGCTGCTCATCAACTGCAGGTAGTCGATGACCACGAGGCCGAGGCCGTGCTGCTCGGCTTTAAGACGCCGCAGCTTGGCGTGGATGTCCATCAGGTTGGCGCCGGAAGTGTCGTCGATGAACAGCGGCGCGGCCGAGATGGCCGTGGCCGCCGCCGAAAGCCTCGCCCGCTCTTCGCGGCTGAGGAAGCCGGCGCGGAACTTCTGGCCGTCGATGCGCGCCGTGGCGCACAACAGGCGCGTGAGCAGCGACTCCTTGGTCATTTCGAGCGAGAAGATCGCCACCGGTCTCGGATCCTTGGTGGTGGCGACGTGCTGCGCGATGTTCAATGCCAGCGCGGTCTTCCCCATCGAGGGGCGCGCCGCCAGGATGAAGAGCTCGCCGCCGTGCAGGCCGCCGGTCATCTCGTCCAGCTTCGGAAAGCCCGTGGTGATACCGCTCAGCCGCGTGCTGGGGTCGAGCAGGGCGTTGATTCCGCCCTCGTACTGATCGATGATCTGCCGCGGGTTGACCAGCGCGGCTTTGGCGCCGAGGTCGCTGATTTTGAGCAGCGATTCCTCGGCGCCCGCGAGGATGTCCTCCGGCTCGTCCTGGCCCAGCAGGCAGCGATCGATCAGCTTTTGTGACGCAAAAATAATCCGGCGCAGGACGGACTTCTCGCGTACGATGCGGACGTAAGCGTCCACATTGGAGATGCGCGGCAGGCCGTCGTCGAGCGAGATCAGGTAGGTCAGCCCGTCGCAGGCCTCCGACTCGTTGTGCTTCAGCAGTTCGTTGTAGACGGTGACGCGGTCGATCCGTTCGCCGCGTTCGTGCAACTCCCCCATCCGATTAAAAAGGATGCGGTGCTTCTCGAGCGCGAAGTCTTCAGGCTGTATCGCGCCCGCCACCTGAACAAACTGCGAGTCGTCCAGCAGGATCGAGCCGAGGACGAAGCGCTCGGCGTCCAGATTGACCGGAAGACCCTTATCGAGGATGATGTCGGAGGTAGCCATCGGCGAGCAACTGTCCTATTAAATAAGGCTTCATCCCCAGTGGCAAGCGAGATTTCTCCGCCCTATCCTCACAACGACTTCCGAAGGGCGTCCCGCTGTGGATAACGACAGCCCCATGGAGCCGCCCGGAAGCCCGTGATAAACAGAACTTTGTCTGAGTCATCCACAGGTTGTCCTCAGAAGATGCACGGAACAACACACCCCTAAAATGTTTTTACCACCTTGCGGCGGGAAAGGGAAGCGGAAAAAAATGAGGCCTGGGTGCCAGCGAGGGCTCCCAGGGGCTGGCTGCCGTGAGCACCACCGTTCGGTGGGACTGCCCGGCGCCCGGTGCCGGTGCGCGCCCCCATTCTGTCGCATCCCCTCGCCCGCTTCCGGACCGCAGGCTGGTGTAGAATCCGACTAAGCCGTCATCGTTCAACTGGACAGGGGGTACATGTGGATACTGCGGGCGCAATGTGCTTCGGCGCGGTGATCGGTTGGGTGACCTACTTCACCATGCGCTACAAGAGCGACCATACAATTTCGGATATCACGGCCGTGATCAGTGCGATCGGTGGGGCCGCGATCCTGGCCCTGTTTTCGCGCGAGTCGCACCTGTTCTCCGCCTACGCGATCGGTCTGGCAATCGGATTCTTCGGCTATGTCCTGATCCTCCTGCTGCTCGGCCTGTTCAGCAAACAGATCACGCTGGCGGATCTCCTGGACCCGACCAAGACCAAAAACCCGTTCATGGGTCAGTAGGACCTATGAGCCTGTCGGCGCGGGCGGGGCTGCCTGGAACCCGAGCGTCGAATGGCAATACGGCGTGTAGGCCAGACCGAGCAGGTTGTATTTCCCGAGCAGCGCCAGCCGCTCCTGGCGTATGGTCTCGCCCACCGAGGCCTTCGGCTGCAACATCGCTTTGAAGAAGCGAACCGCGAACTCGGTCGCCAGCGATTCCGGGATCAGAATCTCGGTCCCGATCACGCCCGCTGCATCGCACCACACGAAGGTGCCGACAAATGTCAGCAGGTCGTCGGGCGAGATCTCCACGGTTCCGCACCCGTTGATGAAGACCAGGGGATGAGTGTCCTGCCACGCCAGATCCTGTCCCACCAGGTCGCCGACGAGCAGCGTCTCGTCCTTGCCGACTCCGAGAAATGGCCTCCCGTCCTGCTTCCCGCCGTGACAGTAAAAATAGATCAGATTGGGCGAGGGAGCTTTCCCCATTCCCGAAAGGATGTCGCTCTTGGCGCGCGCGCGGGTCACCTGATAGGGCACGATGCCCGCAAGTTGCCGGTAGTGCGCGTCCTCGAAGGCCAGGGCGAGGCTGGTGCCCATGAAGACGCGGGGGGCTCCGTTCAGGTCCATATGCATCGGCAGGTCGCGGCCCGGCGTTGCCTTGTCCCCCGCAATCGAAGGCGGCTGCTCCAGCACGTGCCGGTAACCCCAGAATCCGGCCGGACAAATCACGTTCGTGTCATCGACGTTTGGACACGAGCCCGCAAGACATGGCTGCGAATCGAGCGGCGTGCCCTGGCGCAGATCGTCGACGAATCGCGAACAGACTTCGTTGCCGGGCCCCGTGACGAGCCGTTTGTCATAGACCAGCGCCCACGGGAAGACGTACTTGGCGGACTTCGTCGACGAGATCTGGATCTCCGACTTACGGACCAGAGCGGCGCGAAGCGTCGCGGCGAACGGCCGGTCTTTGTTCGTCACGATGTCCACGTACAGATCGCGCCCCGCGTATGCCAGTCTCTTGACATCGTCGACGAATTGGCGCGGCGTTCCCTGGTTGGTCGCTCCATCGTAGCGGTAACTGGGCTTGCCGTTCTTATCGATCACGGCGCAGATATCGAGCAAGGTGGAGCGCGCCGCGCTAAGCGAGGCCTTGATCTCTCCTTCCATGAGCGTCAAGTCCTCGCGGATGCCGGTTCCGACCACGGCGAACGTGTGCGTGCCGTCGCCCGATCCGTTCATCAGCAGGTTCAGCGTGCGGGGCGGGTACATCTCAATGTCGCGCATTGTTCCGCAGATGCAATACTCCACCTCGGCGGTGTTGCCCTCTGGATCGAAGTGCGCCGCCTCGGTGATCGAGGCGGTGATACGGATCGATTGCAGAAGGTTCGTCTCGTAGTAAATGGCGATGCGCAACTGCGCGGTTCCCGGCGTTCCGGGAGCGCGAACGCGGAACCGATACATCTCGCTTGGGCCGCTGGGAGGCAGCGTCAGGATCAACTCGCGGTCCAGCAGTTCAAACTCGCGGCTCGAAATCACGACGCGCAGCGGAAGTCCTTCCGCGCGCAGGAAAGGCTTGAGCAGCTGCTCGGGAACTTCGGCCGGGTTGCGGACGATGCTCTCGGCCAGGTGACGCCCCACGTGGACGCGCACATTGTAGCGGGCGGCGCTCTGGAGCGTGCTGTTGGCCGGAACAACGCCGCCGGAACCGATGAACGCGACGTTCACCACGCGCGGCTCCGCGCCTTCGATTTCGGGCTCCCCGCCCCCTGAACTCGACTGTCGCCGCTGGTCGATCTTCGCCGTCGACAAACTCGCGGAGGCGTACGCGTCCAGCGTGTCGGAGAGCGGCAGAAGACCGCCGCTCTCGTGCTCGAAGTCGTAGGTCTGCTGGACAACCTGCTGCAGGGACTGCGCGTTCCGGTGGTACTCGACTGGGAGGTCCGGCTCTTCGGCCAGCACGGCCTGAAGATCGAGAAGCTGGTCCTCGGCCTCGGCGGTCAGTCGCGCGGCGATCGGGCTCAGGCGAAGGAGGTTCTCGGCGCCGTTGCTCAGAAAGAGCCGGCAGACGAACTCCGGGAACGCTCCCGGTGGCTGAATGAACCAGGATTGCGCGGCCGCAAACGCGACGTCCAGCGGCCGGTCGTGCACCAACTGCGCGTAAAGCGTCGAGTAGAATTGCTTCGACGCGGCAGGGGACAGGTTGGTGACGATCACTCCCGGCCCGCCGGCGCGGATCATGCGATGCGCCAGCGCGGACAGCGCCTGCGCGAATGGGTATGCCTCCCACAGCTGGTCGCGCTTAACCTCCGGAATATCGAACGCAATCAACCGGGCATGACCGGTTTGGCTGAGGCCCTCCAGCCCGCCGGTCCGCAGGAGGCCAGGCACAGTGACGTGAACCGCCGAGTACAGCCGTGAGGCGAGCAGCAGCCTCAGGTCCTCGGGGAACCCCGTGACGCGGGTAATCCGAAATGCGCGCCGCAAGCTCTCGTCGGGATTCGGAAGGATGTGGCGCAGTGCCTCTTCGAGATCGAACAGCTCCGGCGGCAGTGCCTCGCCCATTTGCAGCGACAGACATCGGATCGGCAGAGCCACCGTCGTCGAGCTCAACGCGGCAGGCGCGGGACTCCAACGGATAATCCGGCATCCGAAGAGCAGCGGCACCGAGGCAAGGCTCTCCCAGGGCAGGCATTCGAGAAGATCGTCCTGATCGTAGTCCAGCAGAACCCTCGGCGGAGGAGCCGTCGCGGGGGGGACAGGAGTCGCCTTCGGATCGCGCCAGATCCAGGCGGCCAGCCGCACGGCTGCATCGAGAGGTATGTTCTGCGGCGCAAGGCCGAGCTCGGCATACGGCGCCGTAAAAAGCGTTGTGGCCCCGCCAGGCAGCCGCCATTCAACAGAGTATTCGCCCAATGGAAGGCGACGGACGGTAAGGTGGATATCTTCCGGCATAGCTTACTGGCGACCTTACTCCTCTCCGCCCTGGAGCTCCTCCGGCAGAAACTCCGGCGGGAAATCCTGGAAGCACACCGGCCTCGAAAAGCGCAGAATGGCCGCCGTGCCCACGGAGGTAAAGCGTGGATCGGTGGTGGCCGGATACGGGCCGCCGTGCTGCATCGCCGCGCACACCTCGACCCCGGTCGGATATCCGTTGAACAACAGCCTGCCCGCCTTGCGCACGAGCAGCGACACCAGCGGACGATTCTCGCGCAGGTCTTGCACCGTGCCGTGAATCGTGGCTGTCAGGCTGCCCTCCAGATGACGCGCGAGTTCCAGCATCTCGGCGGCCGACTCGCACCGGACCAGTATGGTCGAAGGCCCGAACACTTCCTGCCGCAGTTCGTCGTGCTTGAGAACCGTCGCGGGGCCGGCTTCGAAAAGAACCGGCCAGGCTTCCATCGACGCCTTCGGGCGGCTCGTCCAGTTGCTCACCCCGCGGATCGATTCGATGCGCTTGACCGCCTCGCGGTACGAATGCGCGATGGCGGGGGTCAGCATGGCGCAGGGCACGCCTCGAAGGAAACGGTTGCCCAATCCCGTGGTGAACCCCCGCAGAGCGGGGCTATCGACCGCGGCCACCAGGCCGGGACAGGTGCAGAACTGGCCGACACCGAGATTGACGGACTGGCTCAAACCCTCCGCAATCGCATCGCCGCGTTCCGAAAGCGCTCCCTCCAGAAGGAACACCGGGTTCAGGCTGCCCATTTCGGCGAAGAACGGAATCGGAACGGGGCGCTGTGCCGCGGCGTCGAACAGCGCCCGGCCCGCGCGCAGCGAGCCCGTGAAGGCGCCGGCCGCAACCTTCGGATGCCGCACCAACTCGAGACTCACCTCCGGACTGGAGCCTTCGAGCATGGAGAAGATTCCCGCGGGCAGGCCCAGCGCGGCCACCGCCTTGGTTACCGCCTTGGCCACCAGCGCCGATGTCCCCGCATGCCCGGGATGCGCCTTCACCACGACTGGACACCCGGCGGCGAGCGCCGAGGCGGTGTCCCCTCCCGCAACCGAGAACGCCAACGGGAAATTGCTTGCGGCCCACACCGCCACGGGACCAATCGGGATCACGGTGCGCCGCAGGTCCGGACGCCGGGCGGGCTTGCGATCCGGCAGCGCGCGGTCAATCCGCACGTCTTTCCAGGAGCCCTCGCGCACCAGATCGGCGAACATTCGAAGCTGGTTCGTAGTGCGCGCCCGCTCGCCGGTGAGGCGCGCTGGAGGCAGTGCGGTTTCCGCCGCGGCCCGCTCGATCAACTCATCGCCCAATGCTTCGATCTCCACGGCGATCCGTTCCAGCAGCGCGGCAATCTGCGACGGCGCGAGGGCCGCGTAGAATTCCAGGGCATCATCGGCCGCTGTCGCGGCGCGATCGATCTCAGCGGGCGTGGCGTCGTTGAACGTGTATTCGATCATTGAGCTTGCTCCACCGTGTTCGCGAGCATTCCGATGCCATCGATGCGAATCTCCACTCGGTCCCCGGCAGCGAGAGTAAACGAATCGGGCGGGACGATGCCCGTCCCGGTGAGAAGGAAGCTGCCGTGCGGGAACGAACACTCCCGGTACAGAAACTCGACCAGCTCTTCGAGCCTGCGTTTCATGTCGGACAGCATCGCGTCGCCGGTGAACACGGCCGCTCCCGCGCGCCGGATGGTCAGGTGGATCCCTGTCGACGGCGCCAGCGGCTCGCGAGAAACCAGAATCGCCGGACCCAGCGCGCAACACCCGTCATAGGTCTTCGCCTGCGGCAGATAGAGAGGGTTCTCGCCTTCCAGATGTCGCGAGCTCATGTCGTTGCCGATGGTGTATCCCAGTATCTTTCCCTTGGGCGAGACCAGCAAGGTTAGCTCGGGCTCGGGAACGTTCCACTTCGAATCGCGCCGGATGCGGACGGGCGATTCCGGTCCCACCACGCGGTGCGGCGTGGCCTTCATGAACAGCTCGGGACGCTCGGCGGCGTAGACGCGATCGTAGAAATCGCCTCCGCCGGCGCTCTGCGCCTCCGCCATCCGGGCTGACCGGCTGCGGTAATAGGTGACTCCCGCCGCCCACACTTCCTGCTCCTCGATGGGAGCGAGCAGCTCGTGTGGCACGGGTTCGGCTGCGACGCCGCTCGCGGCCAGTTCTTCCACATACTCGAACAAATCCTCTCGGGTGGTGATCCCGATGGCGGCCTGCGCGGACACCCGGACGGCGAGGCCCGGCGCGGTCTCGACCAGCCAGGAAGAAGCGGTGCGGTAGAGGAGCGCCATGGTTAAATCCTATAAGATTCGCGCCCTTCGCGGCGCGTGCGCCTCCCGTTCGCCTGAGAAACAGCGCCTGCTCTCCCCACTAACATCCGATTGCCTCTCTCTCGCACGCGCAGCGCCGTTCCTGCGGATATTGACTGAAGCGAGGGTCGAAACGTGAGTGCCCGGGCAGGCGTATGCCCTGCTCCAGGCCATGCTCCAGGCCATGACGTGCGGCCCCAACTCGATGAGGCGACAATACGGTCAGGTGCTTTCCTTCAGCACCGCGCCCGTCGCAGGTGTGCAACACTTGGGCATGCCAACCACTGGGACGCAACCGGTTCTCACTGTCAATCAGCCCACACCCAATGCTGTCGTAGGGCTCCAGCCGTTTCACATAGCCGGGCAGGTTACCGATCGCGGTGGATCGGAACCGATCACGATCGATTCGGTGACCGTCCAGATTGACGGCGGACCGCTCATTCCCGCGACTCTGAAGACCATCCACAACAAGACCCTCACGCAGGTCTCCTTCGATACCTCGGCGCAGATCTCCGGCGGCAACGATCCTCACACAGTAACGGTAGTCGCCACCAATGATCAGGGGCAGCGCACGACAAAGACCGTCACTGTGTACACGGGGGCACTCGTCCAGGTCGATGCTCCCGCGGTGCTCCTTGACTTCGTAACCCGGGCCTCGTTTAAGGCAGACGACCCACAGGTCCTCGCGCTCATTGGCGGGATTCAGAGGCAGCTTGGGTCCCTATCGGATACTCTCGCATCCGCGGGCAAAGTGCTCATCGGACCAAACCTCATCGTTCAGGCCCTCACCGCCTACGAGTCCC
>Ga0265320_10003160_pt1 | contig 11166 bp, 9 predicted proteins | sample 4827metaG_FD_202087 | JGI IMG/M metagenome (GOLD analysis project Ga0265320, IMG submission 202087) | Rhizosphere microbial communities from Carex aquatilis grown in University of Washington, Seatle, WA, United States - 4-8-27 metaG | ecosystem: Host-associated > Plants > Roots > Rhizosphere >...
CGCGCGCTGGCCACGGGAATTTTCAACGCCGGCTCCAACGTCGGCGCGATTTTGGCGCCCATCGTGATTCCCATGGTGGTGTTGCCGGATGGCACCCACTGGCAGTACGCTTTTTTGACCACCGGTATATTCAGCGCCTTATGGGTGGTGTTGTGGCTGACCTCTTATCGCCTTCCGGAAAACCATCCCAAGGTTTCCCCGGCAGAACTGGCCTACATCGAGAGCGATTCCGTGGCGGAGACACCCGGAAAGAAGATTTCCTGGGGCCAGGTACTGCACTTGCGCGAAACGTGGGCCTTTACCCTCGGCAAGATGACCGACGCTGTCTGGTGGTTTTATCTTTTCTGGGGCCCCAAGTTTCTCTTTGACCGGTTCGGGCTCGACATCAAGAGCATCGCGCTACCGCTCATTATCATCTATGTCGTGGCCGACGTTGGCAGCATTGCTGGCGGCTGGCTGTCGTCCCATTGGATTAAGAAGGGCTGGAGCGTCAATCGGGCCCGCAAGACGACCATGCTGGTCTGTGCGCTCTGCATCCTGCCGGTAACTTTTGCCACGGTCATGCCCACTTCGTTCAAGGTTGATCAGGGGTTCTTTGACCGGCTGCAAACTGCCACCTATTCGGCCGAACAGTCGAGCATGGTGGATGGGCATGCGGCAACCCAGCGCGTGCAATTGAAAGTGTCCGCAGCGGACCTGGCCAAGCTGCAGGCTTTGAACGGCAAGAGTTATGGCTCCGCCAAGGAATTTCTCACGGACATGGGGACCGTGCTTTCTGCCAGCGAGGTAAACATCGTTTCCAACACGTTGATCAATTCGGCGCGCACCAACAATTACTACTGGATTGCGGTCTTGTTGATGGCCCTGGCGACTGCAGGGCATCAGGCGTGGAGTGCCAATCTTTTCACCCTGGTGTCCGATGTGTTTCCCAAAAAGGCGACGGCTTCGGTCACCGGATTTGGCGGCATGGCGGGCGCGGTGGCGGGCGCCTTTGCCGACCTGAAACTTGGCCAGTTGCTGGCGGGCACCGGCCCGGCGGGCTATTTCTATGCATTTCTCATTGCCGGATCTTGTTACTTGATTCTCCTCGGCGTGATTCACCTATTGATGCCTAAAATGACGCCCTTGGATGAGAATTTGCACCATGTCACCACATGAAGCCTAATCGGCAGATCTTGACGGTCATCATCGCCACCGCCTTCGCGTTCGCGGGCTGTCAAATCGCCCCGGCCTCGAATACATCTGCGGCGCCGAAATTGTCCCCTCCCGTGGCATACACCGGCACGCGCGTGGCTTGGCGGGCGGTGTTGCAACAACCGGCCGCCTGGTACGGTTCCGATGACGCGCTGGGCCTCGCCGTCAACGTCGTGGCTTTTCAAACCGCCTCTGGTGGCTGGCCCAAGAATCTCGACATGACCCGCCGCCCCGAAGCGGTGGACCGCAGCGCCGACCCGGGCGAAACCCTCGCCAATATTGACAATGACGCAACGACCACCCAGCTCCAATTGCTGGCCCGCATTATTTCCGCCCGGGAGGACGTCTACCTGCGCGCCGCATTCCTGAAGGGCTTCGATTACCTGCTGGCCGCCCAATACGCGAATGGCGGCTGGCCGCAGTACTTCCCTCTCCGGCCAGGCTATTATAACCGCATCACCTTTAACGACAATGCGGTCATCAACGTCATGACCGTGCTGCGCGACGCGGCCGCCAGTCAGGCTCCTTATGCTTTCGTGGATGCTTCCCGCCGCGCGCGGGCCGCCGCCGCGGTGGCCAAAGGCATTGATTGCATTTTGCGCTGCCAGATTATTAAAAGCGGCCAAAGAACCGTTTGGTGCGCCCAGCACGATGAAAATACTTTTGCGCCGGCCCCTGCGCGCTCCTACGAGCTCGCCTCTTTTTCCGGCCAGGAAAGCGTGAGTATTGTACGATTTCTGATGGCCATCGAGAAGCCCTCGCCGGAAATCATCGCGGCGGTGCGCGGCGCGGTCGAGTGGTTTAAGGTCCATCAACTGACTGCCGCCCAAGTCCAGTCGTTCGGCGGCCGGCCCGCCGGGGCGCAAACCTGGGCACGCTTTTACGATTTGGAAACCGAACAGCCGATCTTCAGCGGGCGCGATGGCATCAAGAAGAGCAATCTGAACGACATTGAGGCCGAGCGCCGCAACGGCTATTCCTGGTTTGGCGCGCAGGCGGCACCCCTGCTCAGTCGCGATTTCCCGGCATGGGAACAGAAGTTGGCGCAGAAATAATTTCCCCATTTTCATGAAAACCCGCGATGCGTTGCTTCTTACTTTGGTTGCCGGTTGCTGCCTGGGCGCGGCGCAGAATCCGGCCCCGGCTCCCGTTGCACCCCCGACGCCCTGGCTGCCGGACTTGGGCGATGGCACCTACAAGAACCCCATTCTGTTTGCCGATTACTCGGACCCGGATGTCACGCGGGTCGGCGAAGATTATTATTTGGTGTCGTCGTCATTTACCTGCGTTCCCGGTTTGCCCATTCTCCATTCCAGGGATTTGGTGAATTGGACCATCATCGGCCACGCCCTGCAAAAACAGGTGCCGGAGGAACATTTCAATTCCGTGCAAAACGGCGGCGGCGTCTGGGCGCCGTCCATTCGCTTCCATTCCGGGAAGTTTTATGTTTTTTATCCCGATCCCGATTACGGCATCTACATGGTGACAGCTACCGACCCCGCCGGCGAATGGAGCGCGCCGATACTGGTCAAGGCGGGCAAGGGCCTCGAAGACCCATGTCCTTTGTTTGATGACGACGGCAAAGTCTGGCTCGTGCACGGCTGGGTGGGCTCGCGTTCCGGCCGTAATAACATCCTGACGCTCAATCCCCTCAGCGAGGACGCCACCAAAACCATTGGCGACGGCAAGGATATTGTCCTCGGCGCCGATTTTAAGGTCACGACCCTCGAGGGTCCCAAATTTTACAAACTGAACGGTGAATACTGGATTTTCGCGCCCGTGGGCGGCGTCGGCCAGGGCCAGCAGGCCGTCTTCCGCTCGAAGACGGTGGATGGTCCCTATGACATGCGTCTGGTTCTCGCCCAAGGCAAATCGCCCACCAATGGCCCTCATCAGGGCGGCTTGACGGATACCCCAGATGGCAGGCAGTCATGGTTCCTCCATTTTCAAGACAGGGCGGTAGCGCGCGGCGCGGAAGGCCGTGTCACCCATCTCGAGCCAGTCGTCTGGCGGCCGGACGGCTGGCCCGTCATGGGCAATGATCCCGGGAATACGGGCACGGGCGAGCCGGTGCTCACTTTTAAGAAGCCCGCCGTCGGCAAAACTTATCCGGCCGCCGTTCCGCAAACTTCGGATGATTTTGATTCCCCGAAACTCGGCTTGCAATGGCAGTGGCTGGCCAATCCGCAAGCGGGTTGGTTGTCCCTGGCGGAGAAGCCTGGCAGTCTGCGTCTATTCGCCCAGCCATCCAACCCGAGCATGGTGCGCCAGCCGAATCTCCTGCTGCAAAAATTTCCCGCGCCGGCATTCGCGGTCACCACGAAAATGGATTTTACCGCCAGCCAACCTGGGGAAAAGGCCGGACTGGTCATTTACGGTGCTCCTTGTGCCTGGATTGGCCTCGTGAAAACCGCCACCGGCCTGCGCGTCAGCCAAACCACCAGCCGCGCCAGCATTGTGGCCAATTCGCCCGACATCATGGTCGAGTCTGCCGGGGCTGAGGTGAGGGAAAGCACCATTTATCTGGCTTTCAAGCTGGCCGAAAATTCCCGCGCGCAATTCAGTTACAGTGTGGATGGGAAAGCCTATATTCCCCTGGGTACGCCGGTCGCGGTGGCGGCCATTCGCAATAGTTGGATCGGCGCGAAGTTTGGCCTGTTTGCGATCGGGGTGCCGCTGCCCGGCGATCCGCCCGCCGCTGCTCCGGCTACCGCCCATGCGGACTTCGACTGGATTCACGTCACCGCCCCCACGCCGCAATAAAAACGGGGAGCAGGGAGCGGGGAGCAGGGGGGAGTCAGGAGAAAGGAGTCAGGAGGCGGGAGTCAGGAGACGGAACTCCCCGCTTCCCGCTTCCGCCTACTTCCCCCCGACCAACTTATATACCTCGCTGCCGGCCAGCAGAAAGGCCCCGGCGCCATAAGGGGTGTGGCTGCTTTCCGGAAAACCTTCGGGCTTGGCGCCGACTGGCTGGACGTGGATGAGCTTGCCGTCGGCCTGCACGCATTGGCTCAGGGCGTCCCATGCTTTGAACACGACCGGCGAATAGGTGGCGCCGTCGAGCACGCCCTGATTGACGCCCCAGGCAAGGGCATAGGTGAAAAAGGCGCTGCCACTGGCTTCCGGCTGCGGATGCGATGCCGGGTCGAGCAATCCGGTGCGCCACAATCCGTCATCCTGCTGCAGGGATTTGATCTTCTCGGCCATTTCGGCAAATTGCTTCAGGTACTTGGCGCGGTCGGGATAATCTTTTGGCATGTAATCGAGGAATCGGGCGAGGCCGGCGACAACAAGGCCGTTGCCGCGGGACCAAAAAACCTTTTTCCCGTTCGGTTCCTGCTGCTTGAAAAATGTGCTGTCGCGGTAGAAGAGATGTTCGTCCTTGTCGTACAGGAAATCGGCTGTCACCCACCAGCGACGGTCGGCGGAATCGAGGTATTTGGAATCGCCCGTGACCTTGCTCAGGCGCGCCCACGCGGGCGGGTCCATGAAGAGGGCGTCGCACCATGACCAGCGGTTGTCATGATCGGTCCGGGAAAAGTCGAGGTTGTCGCTTTGGGGGTAATCGTAAATTTGGTCGAAGCGCTGGCGGGTGGCCTGCACCATCTGCGGATCGCTGGTCAGTTCGTACAGCTCGAGATAAAACTGGGCGACGGCATGGTCGTCGGCGTTATAAGCCCTGGTCCCCAGGTCCCAACGGTTGATCTTGCCCTGCTCCGCCATGGCATTGGAATACTTCTGTTCGGGGTCAAATTTCGCGAGCGCCATCACGCCATCGTAAAAGGCGGCGTTGACCCAGCCGCTCTTGGGATCTGTAGACGGATAGGACAATTGCCAATCCGCCACCCGGTGCATCAATTCCAGAACGGCCGCGGGGGCTGGCGGGTTGGCGGCGCCCACAATGGCCTTGGCCATTTCGGGACCGGGCGTGGGTTGGGTTGCCACGGAAGTATCCGGCGGCGCCACGGGGGTAGATGCGGTGCCCTCGTCAGGCGCTTCCTTGTGCCCGGTCCAAGGGCTTGGGGTAACCTGGTAACCATCCGAACAGCCAGCGGCGACCAACGCGCCGGCGACGGCAAAAATAGTCACCAGCCGATAACCGTGGTGGCGCAAACGCGCTCGTGGATTCAAGGTAATTGCCATCGTCAAATTATTGTCCCATTACACCGAAATGGGCTCCCCCTGTCAAGGCACGAGGGGGGCGGGCGAAAATCTTGTTTAATCCTCCAGCACGCGCACGCTATCGCGAAGGGGATAATCAAAGTCCAGATGAACTTCGACCCGCTGGGCGTCGGTGGTCTCCAGTGTAATCCCGACGTAATCCGGCACGATGGGCAGGCGCCGGCCGCCGCGTTCGCACAGCACCGCCAATTCCACGCGCGCCGGGCGGCCCTGGTCAAAAAGTTCGTTGACCGCCGCGCGGGCGGTGCGCCCGGTAAAGTGGACGTCGTCGGCGAGAATGATGGTGGCGTCGTCCACGGCGAAGGGCAGGTCGGTGGCGGCGCTTTGGAGGGGGATTGGTCGGTGCCCAATGTCATCCCGGTGGAAGGCAATGTTCACGACGCCGAGGGGCACGGCGCGGCACAGGCGCAGGGCGAGTTGCTGGGTCAGCTTGCGAGAAAAGGCGATACCGCCATTGGCGATGCCGGCGACGGCCAGAGCTGGGGTGTCGCGATGCCGGACCACAATTTTCTCGACCATCACTTCCAGCGCTTGCGCGATGCGGTCGTGCTCAATTTTAGCGGTTTCTCGCATGGCGCGGATGATGCCAAAACGCCGCAGCGGCGCAACGGTTATTTGGCCGGCTCCACCGGCGGCATGTGCCAGATGCGCCAAACCCAGACCGCCAGCACCCACAACGCCGCCCCGGAGGCACCCACCAGATAATTGGTCAATTGGACGGTTTGCGTGACGTTCAGGTTATCGTCTTCGATTGGATAGAAGAATTTGGAATAAGGCAGGACGCCCGTTTGCGCAACCCGCCAGCCGAGACCCCAGGCCACCACGGCTGTGATAAAAAGAACCATCCCGGCGCCCACCAGGATGACGCGCCGACGCGGCACCGGGCCACTGCCAAAATGGGCTGCCCAATACAGCACAAAGCCCCAGGCGAGGCCGGGGCCGGTGGTGGCCACCAATGAAAAACACAAGGCGAGGAGCCACGCCTGTTGAAACGGGAAAATATGCGGATGGTAAATCGTGAAATGAATCGGGGCGATGGCCGCGATGAACTGGTCGTTGACGATCGCGTAACTCGTCACGAACGCCAATACACCGAACACCGTCGGCAGAAGGTCAGGGCGTGGCCGGCTCATGATTTAGTTCTAACAAGGAAATTTATTTATTCAACCATTCGAGAAAATCGGCGTCGCGCCGCAGCACCGGTCCACCCCGGTATTCCTCCGGCAGCAGGTTTTGCACGGAAAGTTCCGCGAACCGGCGGCAATGCAGGAGGATTTTGGCATGCTGACCCGGGGCGCGCACCAGGCGGCCGAGTGCCTGCGCGACTTTTAAAAGGCCCGGCGCCAGGTAAGTCCGGCGAAAGGCCTCGTCGGCGTCCGTGGTTTTTTCAAACCGCGCCTGGCGGGCTTTGTTGACGGCGTTGGGCTCGGACACCGCCGGGCCGACCACCAGCGCGCGCTCCACCTCGCCGCCCAGCCGGTCAATGCCCTCGGCAAAACTCCCGCCGAGCACCAGAAAAATGGCATGAGCGGTCAGCAGGGCTTCGTCGAGGAAAAGCATTTGTTCCGGCAGGCCCGCTCCGCGGGGCTGCATCGCCACGCGCAAGCCCGGATCAATGGCTTCCACGTAGGTGCGGATGGTTTCCGCATAATCATAGGAAGGGAAGAACACCGCGATGGGCCGCGCCTGCCCGCCGGTGAATTGGCGGACCGTTTCAGCGGTGGTGGCGTAAAACCGCTCGCGGGCGCGCAGCCGTGTGTCCACCCGCGCATCCACGGCGATGTCATAAGCCCCGTCCCGCCAGGGCGCGTGTGCGACAATCCAGTGCGCTTCAGCGGGCGTCAGGCCGGAGGCGGCGAGAAAAAACTCTGGCGGGCCGAACGTGGCGGACGTCAGCACCGCCTGGTTGAAGCCGCGCAAGGCCGACGCAATGGCGGGGGCGGCATCCACACACGCGAGGCGCAAATCGCCCGCGGCGGGAACCGTGGGCAGTAATTCCAGCGAATCATCCCGCAGCGTTTCCAGCGCATTCACCGTGCCCCACAGGAAATCCATCGCGCCCTCGGGCAATTCTTCCGGCAGGGGCGCGCTTTGCAATTCCGTGGCGATCGATTCCAAATGATCTTCGAGGGAGTAACTGGACGTCAAATCGAGCTTTTCGACCGGGCGCAGCGCCGCCAGAAAATCGGCAAATTCCCCGGCCGCTTTCAACAAGACGGGCCGGGCGGAAAATTCATCCAGCGCGTGGGCCACAAAGGCCGCCTCGCGGGCATGGAAAGCATGCGAGCGGGCTTCCGCGGCGCGCGCGGGCAGATTGTGGGCTTCATCCAGCACCAGCAGGGTTGACGAGATGTCGAAGCCCGGCAGGTTGTACAAGACCCCGCGATGCGCTGGCGAAAACACGTAATTGTAATCGCACACCCAGACTTCGGCACTCGGCAAGGCGGCGCGCGTAATTTCATACGGGCAAACCCCGGCCTCAGCGCCTGCTTTTCTCGCCTTTTCCACCGTTAGCGTGCCGTCTTCGAAAAGCGCGACCGGGTCGAGGCCGGCTTCCCGCCAATGTTCCTCCAAATCCACGCGGCAGGAACGGCGGACATCACAGGTGTGCCGGGGGGATTCAATCGCATGATCGCGGCGGCTGCGCAGTTGAATATACCGCAACTCCGGCACCGTCCCCAGCAGGGCGCGCAATTGCTGGGTGACCGGCGTTTGCCCGCTGCCTTTGCCCGTGAGGTAAAGCAGCCGGTGGCAGTGGCCGTCGCGCAGGCGGGCGAGGGCATATTCGAGCAGCAGCCCGGTTTTGCCAAAACCCGTGGGCGCCTTGAACATGAATACGCCCGAGCGCCCCGCCGCCGCGGCAAGATCCGCCCGCGCCTCCGCCTGGCCCGGTCGCAACGTGGTAAAGGCCGGACGCAACGGCAGCTCCGCCAGCCGCTGGCGCGAATTCCAGCGAAATTCAAAATAGGGCCGGAGCACTTCCAGTTGGCCTTCCAGCCAAAATCCCGCCGTGGCGGTGGCCATCGCCACGGTTTGGATGACGCCCGTGGCGTAATCAATGAACACCAATTCGCCCGCCAGGGTCTGACCCTGGCCAAGTGGATTAAGCTCTGCGAGGCGCAGATAAGCCGCCAGTTGCCGGAAATATTCCGGGTAGTCGCGCACCAGTTCCTCTTCCGTTCGCGGCAGGGGCTCGGAGATGGTTTTAATTTCCCGCAGCAGCCAGCCGCCCGCCCTCGGCACCAGTTGGTCCAACCGTCCCTGCAATTCCACCGCCCAGCCGTGATGCAGCAACCGCGCCTGCAAGGGCACTTCGAATTGAGCCTTGGGATCGGCGGTTTGCACCCGCTCCCGCATCGTCTGATGCCACGCCGTGCCCGCTGCCGCCCGCCAGGCGCCCAGGCGCCCGAAGCCCGATGACGACGGCACCGGGCTGAACGTGGCGAATTCGCCAACGCTCATTGCAACCGCGCGCTGGCCGGTGACAAAACGCATGCGGCAGATTAACCCACGGAGCGCCCGGAGGACACGGAGAAAAGCACCTCCGGCAAAAGATATTTCACTTTACTTCCAAGTCCGTGTGCTCGCTCAACCACCGCTCGAAGTTCTGGCGCAGCTTGGGCAGCTGGGTGGCGTCACCAACAGCGAGGGCTGCGGCCTCCGCCGCCGGGCGGTTGAGCACGGCGAAGGCAAGCGCCTGGCTGGCGGCGGGCAGGGTGGGCAGCCAGTGTTCGCGGGCGGCATAGCCTTCGGCACGCGCGAGGATAAACAATGTCTTCAGGCGCACGGCTTCCGGGGGCGCGCCGCTGTCGAGGGCGTCGAGGGCCTTCTTGCACAGGTCAAACACCGGCGCGCAGGTTTCAAAATGCTTGGAATTGTGCGAAACCAGTTTCGAAAGCCCGGCGGCGGCTTCGAGCGCCGCATAACTCCGGCCCAAACCCGCATGCCGCCGCAAAACTTTGTATTCCGTCAGAAAATAGAGATGCGGATGCCCGCCCCCCGCCTCCGGTATCTGCAATCGCACCGACGCATGGTCAAAAATATCCGGCCGCTGCGCCGGCCCACCGGATTTTTTGGTCGAGGCGGACGATTTCCCCCCTGCCGGGCGGGATTCCCGCACCAACACGGAAACGAGCCCCAACGTCGGCGACAGCAACGTCAGCCGCAAAAAACGCTCACCCGCCGGCTCCCGGTCGAGTACCAACCCTTCGGCTTCCAGTAATTGCGGCATGGGGGAGGGACTAGCTTTTGTTTTAAAACATCCCAAGGCGCAAGCTTGCGGTGCATGCGCCCAGGGAAAGGTTGAGGTTTCGAAACCATGCCAGGAATTCCATTCGCCCCGAAAGGGATGAAGGAACCGAACCCAGGGTTGCGCGCAGCGCAACCCTGGGAACCAATCAAAAAATTCTCCGCCTTGAAGGGGCGGAGGAGCCTTGCGTCCTCGCCTCAAATTTTCTCCGTCACCGGCTTCACATACGGCGGCGCGATGGCCCCGCCGGAAATGATGAGTTTCATGCCGTCGCCGACGGACATATCGAGGCGGACGAGGTCCTTTTCCCGGCAAATCACCAGGAAGCCATTTGTGGGCATGGGGGTAGTGGGGACGAAGACATTGACGTAGTCGTCGCCGGTGCGGGCGCGCACTTCGCCTTCAACGGCCTTGGTCACGAAACCGATGGTGTATAGACCAGCGCGGGGGAATTCGACCATCACCACCTTGTCGAAACCCTCCTTCTGCTGGCTGTGGAACGTGTTTACGATTTGCTTGGTGGTATTGTAAACTTGGTTGAAGATTGGCACATGCCGGATGAACTTTTCCGCGACGCGCAACAGCCAGCGGCCAAACAAGTAATGCGAAGCCAGCCCGAGCATCGTAATGCAGACCACCACGATGGCAATGGAAACGATCGCCAGCACCACTTTCACCAGCGGTGAATTGGGCAGGTCATCGTTCATCCAGCCAAAGAAGAGCCTGCTTGCAGGATCGCCGATGTGTTGCAGGAGAAACGTGACGACGAATACGCACACGCCCACCGGCGCCAGCAAAAACAACCCCGTGATAAAGGCATTGCGGAGCTTGAGCCACTTGCTGGGCCGCGGCGGGCGGGTCGTGACGGTAAGGGCGGTGGACATGAGTTAAGGGAGAATTAAGTGAATTGCGCAATTCTGGCAAATTATTCCCGAGGTCGGTGATGCTGTGTCCAGGCTCAAATTGCGTCTACACCCGGTGCTCGAATCGGTTATTTTAGGCGAAAATCCGGCAGGGCGCGCGCCTCCTTGATCGCGGCCAGCAACCGCCGCTCCCCGCGGCGCATGGCGCGGCGACCGGCCGGGGTGAGGTCATCCAAGCCCGCCAGATGCAACCAGCCATGCACAAGGTACAGCGTCAATTCGACGGCGAACGGGTGGCGGCGTTTCGCGGATTCCTCGGCGGCGCGATCCACGGACACGCAGATTTCACCGGCGAAGTCGTCAGCCGCGCCGCCGGGAAACGTGATGACATCAGTGGGCGCCGGGTCGTTGAGGAAATCGTCGTGCAGGCGCGCAAGCGCGGGCTCTGTGAGAAACGCGAGGGAGATTTCACCGGCCGGCGGGCGCGGTCCGCGCTGCTTTTCCAAAACCCCGAAGCACTTGCCCAACTTGACGCGGGTAAATTGCAGGCGCGGGTGCGGGCAATGGGCCGACCACGGGCGTTTAATTGTCGCGGCGGCGGAACGCTTACGCGGAGGCGGACGACGCGGAGTCATTGGCCGTGGTGGGCTTGCTGGAAGCGGGCGGGGTGGGGGCCGG
>Ga0265320_10003161_pt1 | contig 11164 bp, 5 predicted proteins | sample 4827metaG_FD_202087 | JGI IMG/M metagenome (GOLD analysis project Ga0265320, IMG submission 202087) | Rhizosphere microbial communities from Carex aquatilis grown in University of Washington, Seatle, WA, United States - 4-8-27 metaG | ecosystem: Host-associated > Plants > Roots > Rhizosphere >...
TTGATGGTTTTCAACAAGATTGACCGGCTCAATGCCGACGGGAACGGCGTGGCTGGCACGGGCGCCTTGAACCGCTTGCAGGAACGGCACCCCCATGCCGTCGCGATTTCGGCCATGACCGGCGAGGGCATTCCGTCGTTGCTGGCGGAAATCGGGACGCAATTGCGCCCGAAGCGCGAGTTTTTGGAATTGCGGGTACCACACGAGCAGGCGGCGGTGATCGCGCGGTTGCATCAGGTCGGCCAGGTCATTTCGCGCAATTATCGCGGCCCGGCGGCGCGGTTCAAGGCCCGCATTCCACCGCGTCATCACGACGAATTCGCAGCCTACATTGTCCCGAAGGCAGAATGAAGAAGTAAGAATGCAGAAATAGTCCGGGGGAATCCGCTTGCTTCACCCGGCATTCATCATTTTCGTATCCGTGGCTTGCCCTGACGCGGTGGGCAGCGGTACAATCCGGGCAGAACCTGGTATGTCACAAACCGGACGTCAATCACTCAACACCAGCGCCGTCCTCTGCGTCATCATGGGCGGCGGCCAGGGTACGCGGCTGTTTCCGTTGACCAAGGACCGGGCGAAGCCGGCGGTGCCGCTGGCTGGAAAGTACCGGTTGGTGGACATCCCGATCTCGAACTGCATCAACTCCGGCTTCCGACGGATCTACATTCTGACCCAGTTCAATTCCACCTCGTTGCACAGTCACATTTCCCGGACGTACAAATTCGACCAGTTCACGAGCGGGTTTGTGGAAATTCTCGCGGCGCAACAGACGTTGACGAACACCTCCTGGTATGAAGGCACCGCCGACGCCGTGCGGAAAAACCTGATCCACTTCCTCAATCACGATTTCGATTACCTGATCATCCTGAGCGGCGACCAGTTGTACCGGATGGATTTTCGCCCCATCATCGAGCAGCACGCCGCGACCAACGCGGACATCACCGTTGCGACCATCCCGGTGGGGCGGGAGATGGTGACGGCGCTGGGCATCATGCAAATGGCCGAGGACCACCGCATCACGCGATTTGAGGAAAAGCCGAAGGATCCCGCGGTGCAGGATTCTTTGCGGCTGGAACCGCAATGGTATTCGAAGCTCGGCATTCCCGAGGGGCGCGAATTGTTTCTCGCGTCCATGGGCATTTATATTTTCAGCCGCGAACTGGTCCGCAGCCTGCTCGACAATCCGCTGCCGGATTTCGGCAAGCACATCATCCCGCAAGCCATTCATTCGCGCCGCGTTTTCTCCTACGTTTTTCAAGGCTATTGGGAGGACATCGGCACCATCCGTTCCTTCTTTGATGCGAACCTGGATCTGGTTTCCGAACTGCCGCGCTTCAATTTCTTTGACATGAACGCGCCGATTTTCAGCCGGCCACGATTCTTGCCCGGCTCGAAAATCAACGGGGCCCAGATTGATCACGCGCTGGTTGCCGACGGTTGCATCATCAACCATGCGCGCATCACCAACACCATCGTCGGCCTGCGCACGGTGGTCGGCGCCGGCACGGAATTGAACCGCGTCATCGGACTTGGCAGCGATTATTACGAATCCGAGGAATCCGTGGCCAAGCACGAGCGCGAAGGCAAGCCGCGCATCGGCATTGGCGCGAATTGCAAAATCGAGAACACCATCATTGATAAAAACGCGCGCATCGGGAACAACGTCGTCATTTCACCCGCCGGCAAGCCGGAAAAGTTCGACCACGAACTCTGCTACGTCCGCGACGGCATTGTCATCATCCCCAAAAACGCCATCATTCCGCACGGGACGGTGATTTGACCATCCGCTTTTCCCGTCAACGCCCGACCGCCCGGCCTTTGCCGTGGTATTTCTGACGGGGAGGGTGATGTCACAAGGCAAGCAATGCCGGGAAGAACGGCCGGACAGGCTTCATGGTTTCAAGCCAGGTCATTCGATGGCTGACGGCGGCGGCTGGACCACGGGCTCGGGAGCGGCGGCAACGGCTTCCGTGGGTGGCGGTGGCTGTCCATCCAAAAGTTGGAGGATGTCCTGGAGTGGTATGCGGAGCTGGCCGGTGGCGGACTTCAACTCGTGTCCCAGTTCGATGACCATGTTGTTCAACCAATACGCCCGAAGCATGGCGCGCAATTCGTCCTCCTGGCCCGGCAGGATGCCGGAGGGACCGACGCGATTCAGGTAGCCTTTCAGCAAGGACACGTTCACCCACAGGTTCCAGTGCCGCGCCCACGATTCGAACCGGGCCAGATTCTCCTGCGGAATGCCGCCGCGCTCGACGTGCTGGTTCAGACCGGCATAGGCCGCGTGCTGGAGGGACCGCATCAGGCCGGCCACGTCACGCAACGGCGACCGTTTGATGCGCCGCGCACTCAACGCCAGGGAAGGCTCGCTCTCGAAATCAACCAGGGCAAAATCCTTGCCGGTCCAGAGCACCTGGCCGAGATGAAAGTCACCGTGGATACGGATGCGCCGGGCCGTAAGCGCGCTTTCGGAGAATTGCCGGTAACGCTGGAGGATGGCCGCTTCCGCCTCGGCCACGCGCTGGGCCAGCGGCTGCAGGTCGGTGGCCAAAGTCTTCAATTGTTTGCGCAACAGCCGCAGGGTTTGCGTGGCCGTGGTGCGCATGGACTGGAAGACGCCGCGCTGGTATTGCGAGGTGAACGGCTCGGGCGCAAATTCCGGATCTTTCGGGTCGCTTGCCAACACCAGATGCAATTCGCCGGTTCGTTCGCCCAGCAGCCGGGCCGATTCGAGGTAGGTCCCGATGCCCGCCATGATTTCGGGCGGGATGTCCTGCTTGAGGAGTTTGATCGGCTCGGCCGGCCGGGGCGGGGCCGGATGGCCTTGAGCCACCCAGGAAATCACCCGGTCGTAATACCGGCTGAGGGCCTCCAACGTGTAGTCCCAGGCGCTCCGAGCATGGGGCAGAAACTCATGGACGACCGCCAAGGTGAACCGGGTGTCGTCGCCGGCGGAATATTCGAGCGCGCCGGCAATGGCTGGGCTGTGCGCAAATCCCTTCGCCGCGAGAAACTGGCCGATTTCGAGCTCGGGGTTGATGCCCGGTTCCAGGCGCCGAAACAATTTCAGGATGAGTTTGTCGCCGAAAACCACCGAGGAATTGTCCTGCTTCGCCTTGACCAGCACCGGCTCGGGCGGCACGGCCCCGCCCAGGATCCGCCGCAAGGCCGGCAAGCGCAGGCCTTCCACCTCGCCGTGCGCGTCTCGCAGTCGCTGGCGATTCAGCATGAGTTTGAGCAGAGCCTGGCCAAAGGCCGGGCTGCCCAGAGCGTCAAAAAGCACCCCGTTCTGTCCCCTGCCCGTGATGTCCAGCCCCGCGATGATCAGTTGGGGAAAGTCCTGCCGGAGCCGTCCGGCTTCATCGCCGGTGGCAAAGGCCAGCGGCAACACGTAAAGGTCCGTATTGCCTTCGACGTATTCCACCTGGAGAAACGTCAGGCAGGCCGTGGTGTCCGCCGCCAGCGGCACGGGGATGATTTCCCGGAAGATGAGTGATTTGATGGTCCGGGACCGGCTGCCAAACCAGTTTTGACGCTTCAGATAATCGGGCAGGGCGGCTTCCAGCCGGGCCCGGGTGGTTCCGGAGAGGATTTCCTGCCAGTGTTCCGCCACCGCCAGGACCGGAAGCTGGGTCGGGGTGCCGGTGGTGGACAGCGCTGGTCCGAGTTCGGGCTTGGTTTCGAGTGAGAACCAGTAAAAACCGTGCGGACCGAGCGTCAGAAAACAGGGTTTGTCCGTGAGGACGGGAAATTCGGTGCGACCAAACAACTCGACCGGCACCCGTTGCTTGAAGGCGGACAGATCCAGTTCCACCGGCTGCACGAAGCGCGACAGGTTGGCGACCACCAGGATGGTTTCCTGCTGGTAGCGGAGCACGTAGCAGAGGACCTTGTGGTTTTCCGGATGCAGAAATTCGCACCGGCCTTCACCCAGCGCGCGCCAGCGTTTGCGCAACGCCAGCAGCCGGCGCATCCACCAGAGCAGGGAATGGGGACTGGCCAGTTGTGTCTCGACGTTGTTCGCTTCGTAGTGGTAGGCCGGGTCGAGGATGATCGGCAGGTAAAGGCTCTGGGGATTGGACCGGGAAAACCCGGCGTTCTTGTCCGAACTCCATTGCATCGGCGTGCGCACGCCGTTGCGGTCGCCCAGATAGATGTTTTCGCCCAGGCCGATTTCGTCGCCGTAATACAGCACCGGCGTGCCAGGCAATGAGAAGAGCAGGGCGTTGAGCAGTTCGATGCTTTTGCGGTCGTTACCGAGCAACGGCGCGAGGCGGCGGCGGATCCCGAGGTAGAGCCGCGCGTGAAGGGCGTGGGCGTACGTCCGGTACATGTAATCGCGCTCCTCATCGGTGACCATGGACAGCGTCAACTCGTCGTGATTGCGCAGGAAGAGCGCCCATTGGCTGGTTTCCGGAATCGGCGGCGTCTGTTCGAGAATGTCGGTGATGGGCAGGCGGTCTTCCATGCGCAACGCCATGAACAGGCGCGGCATGAGCGGGAAATGAAAGGCCATGTGGCATTCATCGCCCCGGCCCTGGCCGAAGTAGGTCACGGCGTCTTCCGGCCAGAGGTTGGCCTCGGCCAGCAGCATGCGATCGCCGTATTTTTGATCCACATGGGCGCGCAATTTCTTGAGGAAGGCGTGGGTCTCGGGCAGGTTTTCGCATTTGGTGCCCTCGCGTTCGTAAAGATAGGGCACCGCGTCCAGCCGCAGGCCGTCCACGCCCAGATCGAGCCAGAAATCCACCACCTTGAACATGGCATCGTGGACTTCCGGGTTGTCGTAATTCAAATCCGGTTGATGCGCGAAGAACCGGTGCCAGAAATAGGCCCCGGCCACCGGGTCCAGCGTCCAGTTCGAGGTTTCCACACCGTTGAAGATGATGGGCGTACCCGGGTATTTATGCGGATCATCACTCCACACATAAAAATTGCGCCCGCGGCTGCCGGGTTTGGCGCGCCGCGCCCGCTGGAACCACGGATGCTGGTCGGACGTGTGGTTGAGCACGAGTTCGGTGATGACCCGCAGGCCGCGCCGATGAGCCTCGCGCAGGAACACCTTGAAGTCACCCAGCGTGCCGTACATCGGATGGACGCCGTAATAATCAGCAATATCGTAGCCGTCGTCCCGGAGCGGCGAAGGATAGAACGGCAACAGCCAGACGGTGGTCACGCCCAGTTCCTTGATGTAATCCAATTTCTGTGTCAGGCCGCGGAAGTCGCCCGTGCCGTCCCCGTTGGCGTCGTAAAAAGCGCGCACGTGCACTTCATAAATGACACCGCTCTTGTACCAGAAGGGGTCCTGGTCCAGGCCTTCCCGGTTATGGTTTTGATCGGGCATGGGAACTCATCCGGGGGTTGGCTTGCCTGCGGGGGCAACTCCGGTCAATTGCAATTGCGCCGCCGGCAGGGGCGGCGTGATTTCCTTTTCCCGGGCCAGTTCGCTCAATTCGCGGAGCAACCGGCGGACGGCGGTGTGGCTGCTTAGGAAGAAGCGAGCGGCGGTGTTGGCCAGTCCGACGCGCACGGAGTAAGCCGCCTGCGGCAGCGCGCGGAACAGGTCTTCGTCCGTCCAGTCATCGCCGATGCCCAGGATGAAATCCGGCGCATGGCTGGTCAGCCATTCCATCGCCGCGGTGCCTTTGTTGACCCCGGTGTTGCGCACCTCGATGACCTTGTTGCCTTCCAGCACCTGCACGTCAATGTTGCGGGTGTAACCGGCCAGGTCGTCGAGCAGTTCCTTGGCGCGCAGCGGGGCCTGTTCCGGGTCGGCCCGGCGGAAATGCCAGGCCAGTGAGAATTCTTTTTCCTCCAGCAGGGCGCCTGGCAGGCGGTCCACGTAAAGCTGGAGGATTGGGCGCACCCGCTCCTTCCATTCGGCGGTGATGGCCTTCAACATCTTCCATTCGGCGTTCTGGCGCCGCAACCAGACGCCGTGTTCGGCCACGAGGGCCACCGGCAGTTTCCCAAACCATTCCTCCAGATCGCGCCGCGGCCGCCCGCTGACGATCACCACTTCATTGACCGGGTCGGCGCCGAGGGCGGCCAACAAGTTCAACAGTTCCGGGTCCGGCTTGGCCAGCCGGGGATTTTCCGCAAAGGGAACCAGTGTGCCGTCGTAATCCAGCAACAGGGCGCGGTGCGTGGCCGACTTGTACTCCTGGACCAGACCGGCCTGGGCCTTGCCGGTGAGCGAACGCGCGCGCCGGGCCGCCTCGGTTTTCTGGGTGGAAAGCATGGCCTGGACAAAATCATCCGCCCAGCGGACCACGTCGTAGCGGCGCAGCCGGTGCTGCAACAATTGATTGCGGCGGATTTGTTCCTCAACCGGCATCGTCAAGGCTTGTTCCAGCGCCCGGGCAAAGTCCTCGCGGTGAAACGGGTTGATGATGAGCGCCTCGCCCATCTCCTTGGCCGCCCCGGCCATTTCGCTCAGGATGAGCACGCCGGTCTGGTCGGGCCGCGACGCGATGAATTCCTTGGCCACCAGGTTCATGCCGTCGCGCAACGGCGTGATGAGCGCCACGTCGCACAGGCGGTAGAGCGGCACGATTTCATCAAACGTCAGGTTGCGGAACTGATAGACCAGCGGCGTCCAATGCACGTTGCCGAAATCGCCCACGATGCGGCCGACCGTCTGCTCCAGTTCCAGCTTCATGGCCTGGTAACTGTCCACGCCGATCCGCGACGGGGCCACGGAAATGATGAACACCACCTTGCCGTGCCACTGGGGATTGTGCTTCAAAAACATTTCGTAGCCGCGCAGCCGGTTGATGAGGCCCTTGGTGTAATCCAGCCGGTCCACGGAAAAAATCACCTTTTGCCCGACACACTTCTGGCGCAGTTCGTCCACGCGCAATTCGGTCTCCTTCGACGCGGCGGCCTGCGCAAAACGCTCGAATTCCACCCCCATCGGAAACGTGTCCACCTCTACCACGCGGTCGCGCAACGTCAGGCTGCCCAGCTGGTGTTCGTGGCCGGACGTGCGCAGCACCGAGGTCAGAAAATCCCGCACATAGTCGTGCGTGTGAAAACCAATCAGGCTGGAACCGAGCAGGCCGGCAATGATTTCCTCGCGCCAGGGGCGGGGCAGCATCCGGAAAATTTCCCAGGATGGAAACGGGATGTGCAGAAAAAAACCGATGGGCATTTCGGGAAATTTTTCGCGCACCAGTCCCGGCAGCAGCATCAGGTGATAATCGTGGATCCAGAGAACGTCATCCGGACGCAGGGTGTTCATCACCGCTTCACCGAACATGCGGTTGATGTTCCGGTATTCCTGCCAGTTCTCCTCCTCGTAACTCGTCAGCGTCGGAAAATAATGGAACAACGGCCAGATCGTCTTGTTGCAGAAACCGAGGTAAAAGCGGTCCATGCTTTCCTCCGGCAGAAAGACCGGGCTGGACTTGAATTGCTGTTCGCCAAACGCCCGCACCGCCGCTTCGTGTTCGGGTGGAACGCTCGCGCCCGGCCAGCCCATCCACAGATAATCCGGGCGCTCCGCACCATCCGGAACTTTGCGATCCAGATAACTCCACAAGCCGGTGGTCAATCCGCCGGAGCTGGGCTTGAACTGCGGCGCTCCTTCATGGAATGAAACCGTGAAGGGCAACCGGTTGGAAACGACAATCAGGCGCATATTTTTCAGTCCATCTTTTGTTCGCCACCGCCGTTGGGCCGCTCCTTGGCGGCCGGTAAAGAGAAGGTTTCCCCGAATGACACCACGACGGCCAAACCCTCCCTCCCCCGCGGAGATTTAGCGTTGCTACTCCTGATGATAGAACAACTTAACCGCCGCGACCGGGTTCTGCAACCCCAAGTTTCAGTGGTGCGTCGGCGGGAGGGCAGCTTGCTATCCGCGCTGAATAGAAATTTTGGTTCAACTCAGGAAGTATTTTCATCTGCCCGGTCATCATGCCGGGAATCCTATATCTCACAAAATGCACCTGTGTCGTTCGTGTCAACGACCTCTGATTTTCTCACTTCCGAAACCTCCGACAAACGAGTCAAAACAACCAAAGGCGAAAAGGCGACCGCAAGCTGCGTCCGTGCCAAATGTCTTGCCGTGCCGGGCTGGTTCGAAACATGATGTGCTGATGCTGCGCGCGGCTTTTCTAATGATGACGTTGCTTGGCACCGGGTGGTTGTCCGCCCAGGCGCAGATTCCCCGGCTCGCCGGCAACCCCACACCCGGTGATGCCCTGCTCACCGATTATTTCCGCAACGAAACCGCCGCGCTGACCCAGCTTTGCCTGGCCGACATCCATTCGCTGGAAGATTGGCAGGCCCGGCGCGCCGAATACCGGCGCCAGTTGCAGGAGATGCTCGGGTTGTGGCCGAGGCCGAAGCGGACGGATCTGCAGCCGGTTGTCACCGGGCATCTCACGAATGACGAGTTCACGGTTGAGAAAATTTATTTTCAGGCGTCCCCGGGGCTTTACTGCACCGCCAGTTTGTATTTGCCAAAAAATCTGACCAACCGGGCACCGGCCATTCTTTACGAATGCGGCCACGTCCGGGCCATGACGAACGGCGAGAGTCTGGGCAACAAGGCTGTTTACCAGTCGGACGGAGCGTGGTACGCGCGCAACGGTTACGTTTGCCTGGTGCTGGACACGTTGCTGGCCGGCGAGATCGAGGGCATCCATACCGGCACTCGCAACCACGGCCTGTGGTGGTGGAACTCGCGCGGTTACACGCCCGGGGGCGTCGAGGCATGGTTCGGCATTCGCGCGCTGGACTATCTCTGCACGCGGCCGGAGGTGGACACCAACCGGTTCGGCATCACCGGACATTCCGGCGGCGGCGCGTACAGTTGGACCATCACCGCACTCGACGACCGCATCAAGGCAGCCGCGCCCCTGGCCGGCATGGCCGATGCGCAAAGCCACATGCTCGACGGCGTCATTGACAGCCACTGTGATTGCAATTTTTTCATCAACATTTACCGCTGGGATTTTCCCCAGGTCGCCGCCCTGGCCGCGCCACGACCGCTCCTGATCGGCGGCACCGACCGGGACCCCCTCTTCCGGCTGTCCAGCACCCTGCGCATTTATGAGCAGGTCCGCCGTATTTACGGGCTTTACGGCGAGACCAACCAGCTCGGCCTTGTCCTGGCGCCCGGCCTGCACAGCGAAACCCCGGAATTGCAACTGGCCACGATGCGCTGGTTCAACCGCCAGCTCAAGGGCGTGGAAATGCCCGTCGAAACCGCCGCCAGGAAATTCTTTCCACCTGAACAACTCAAGGCGTTTGAAACGCTGCCGGCCAGCTCGATCAATACCAACATTGCCGACACCTTTGTTCCCCTGGCCGAGCGACAAAAGAAATCCGCCGGCGAACTGCGTGCCGCGTTGCGTGAAAAGGTCTTTGCGGGCTGGCCTGACAAAGGAACGCCGCCGACACCGCAACGCGCCTTTGCGGTCGAGCGTGATGGCCTTCGTTTCAGCGCGTGGGATTTTGCCAGCCAGCGCGACGTTCCCTTGCGGCTCTATCTCCTCGAGAGCACGGTGGTGAATCCGGCAGACCTGGTTGAACTGGATGTGCTCGATGCTTCCGGCTGGACGAACTGGCTGGCCACGGTGAACACAGAATTTGGCGGCGAGCTGGCGCAGGAACTGGCCGGTTGGGATGCCCCGGCGACCAATCCAGCCGTGTTTGAAGCCTGGCAACACGAACTGGTGGACCAACACGTTGCCCTGGCGTTTTTGGCCCCCCGCGGCGTCGGGCTCACGGCCTGGTCCGGTGGGAACGATCGTCTCACCAAAATCCGGCGCCGGTTCATGCTGCTCGGCCAGACCCTGGACGGGATGCGCGTGTGGGACATCCGCCGCGCGGTGCAGGTGTTGCCGGCTGTGCCCGGAATGGATGCGGCTAAAATCAAGCTCCATGCCGAAGGTTCCATGGGAGTCAATGTGCTTTACGCCGCATTGTTCGAGCCGGGCGTGCGCAAACTGGATTTGGTGGACCTCCCGAAATCGCAGATGGAAGGCCCGGATTACCTGGGCGTGCTCAAGGTCACCGACATTCCCCAGGTGACGGAGGCAGAGGCGGCCATGCTGAACTGAAGCAGCCGCCGACGTGAGGAGGCTCTGACCGGATTTGCGATATGAGATTTACGATTTACGAGTCCTACCCAAAACCTGTGGATCGCGTAAATCGTATATCGCAAATCGCAAATAATGAGACTCATCACTTCGTCTCCTACAAATAATCAGGCCGCGGGTCGGACGGGCTGCAGCTGTGGCACAGGCCGATCATGCCGGTGTATGTACCACTGGTGGGCTGATTCCAGGTAAAGATAAACCACCGGGGTGATGTAGAGCGTCAGGCATTGCGACACCACCAAGCCGCCAACGACGGCGAGACCGAGCGATTTGCGTGATTCACCACCCGCGCCGAGGCCGAGCGCGATGGGCAACGTGGCCATGAGCGCGCACATGGTGGTCATCATGATGGGCCGGAACCGCATCAGGCAGCCTTCGTAAATGGCGTCGTGAGGATTTTTGCCGTGATGCTGCGCGTCAATCGCGAAGTCAATCATCATGATGGCGTTTTTCTTCACGATGCCGACGAGCATGATGAGGCCGACGAGACCGTAGATGTTCAAATCGAGTCCGAAAATCATGAGCGTCAGGAGCGCGCCAAATCCGGCCGAGGGCAGGCCGGATAAAATCGTGATGGGATGGATGAAACTTTCGTAAAGGATTCCGAGGATGATGTAGATGACCAGAATGGCGACGACGAGCAGAGCAATCATTCCGCTAAAGGAGGATTGAAAAACCGCCGCCGCGCCTTGAAAACTTCCCGTGATGGTCGCGGGCAGGTGCATATCGCTTTCAATTTTTTGCAACTGCCCGACGGCGGTCCCGAGCGACACGCCCGGCGGGAGGTTGAAGGATATGGTCACCGACGGCAACTGGCCGACGTGCGAAATGCTGGTTGGGCCGATGGTGCGCGTCAATTTTGCGACAGCGCTCAACGGAACAAGCCTGGGCGTGCCGTTGGTGCCAGCCACGGAACTGGCGATGTAAAGTTGTCCGAGCGCCGTGGGGTCACGTTGAAATTGCGGCTGAACCTCGAAAATGACCCAGTATTCGGCCACGTCGGCGTAGATCGTGGAAGATTGCCGTTCGCCGTAGGCATCGTAGAGGCCGTTTTC
>Ga0265320_10003162_pt1 | contig 11163 bp, 9 predicted proteins | sample 4827metaG_FD_202087 | JGI IMG/M metagenome (GOLD analysis project Ga0265320, IMG submission 202087) | Rhizosphere microbial communities from Carex aquatilis grown in University of Washington, Seatle, WA, United States - 4-8-27 metaG | ecosystem: Host-associated > Plants > Roots > Rhizosphere >...
TTACGAGATCATGAAGATCACGATCGAGAAGGCGCTGGAGCGGCAGCGGCTCAAGGCCGAGCTCAGCAAGTACACCGAGCAGCTCGAGGAGAAGGTGCTCGACCGGACCCGCGAGATCGAGCAGATGCAGGTGCGCATGATGCGCTTCGAGCGGCTTGCGGCGGTGGGCGAGCTGGTGAGCGTCATCGCCCACGAGGTGAGGAACCCGCTGGTCGCGATCGGCGGTTTCGCGCGCCGGCTCAAGAAGGGCACCAACGACATTGCCGAGGTGCCGAAGCTCGCGTCGATCATCGTCGAGGAGGTCGACCGGCTCGAGAAGATCCTGAAGTCGATGCTCGACTTCTCGAAGTCGTCGCGGCCGACGCTCAAGCCCGAGGACGTGACTCGCCTGGTGGCGAAGAGCCTGGTGCTCTTCGAAGGCGAGATCAAACGGGCGGGAGTGGAGCTCAAGGTCGAGTTCGAGCCGCACCTTCCGGAGGTGCTGCTCGACGGCGATCAGATCCGCGGCGTCATCCTCAACCTGGTCATGAACGCCATCCAGGCGATGCCGCGCGGTGGCAAGCTCACGCTGCGCACCGCGCTCGAGCCCACCGGCGTGGCGATCGAGGTCGAGGACACGGGCGTGGGGATCGACGAGGACAAGCTCGCGCATCTCTTCGATGCGTTCTTCACCACCAAGCCGTCCGGCACCGGGCTCGGTCTCGCCATCGCTCAGAAGGTGGTGCAGACCCACGGCGGCAAGCTCGAGGTGACGAGCCAGGTGGGCCGCGGCTCGCGCTTCCGCATCATCCTGCCGGTCTCGAAGAGCTGAATTTCCTTGGCGGGCTTGGAAGGCCCCCGCGGCAACTCAATCGAGCTCATCGCCCGCCAGCACCGAGAGTGCGATTGCGGTGGCGGCGGCGACGTTGAGCGAGTCGATCGTGGGTGCGATCGGGATGCGGATCGCGAGGTCGGCGCGAGCGAGTGCGGTCTCGCTGAGCCCCGATCCTTCGTTGCCGGCGAGGAGCGCGAGACGCGGAATGCGCGGCGTCTCGCGGAGCCGGATGGCGTCGCGTCTGGGTGTCAGCGCCGCGATCGTGAAACCGGCGGCGCGGATCCGGTCGAGGTCCGCCGGCCAGCTCTCCGCGCGCGCGAATGGCGTCTGGAGCGTCGCCGCCATCGAGACGCGGATCGCTTCGCGGTAGAGCGGATCGGCGCAGGCGCGATCGAGCACCACCGCGTCGCACGCGAAGGCCGCCGCGTTCCGGAACACCGCGCCGACGTTGTCGGCGTGGGTGACGCCTTCGAGCACCACCAGCCGCCGCGAGCCGCCGAGCAGCTCGCCGAGATCCGTCGGGTGCGTGGGTCTCTCTCCCAGCGCCAGGCAGCCCTGGTGGAACTCGAAGCCCGTGATCTGGTGCATCTCTTCCTTCGACACCAGGAACACCGGCAGCGACGGCAAGAAGGGCGTGAGCACGCGTTCGAGGTCGGCGAGAGCGGCCTCGGTCAAGAGCGCCGACCGCACCGCGAAGCGGCCCTCGAGCAAGCGGCGCACGACGAACCGCCCCTCGGCGACGAAGAGCCCCTGGCGCCGCTTGCGGTCGCCGTCCGAGATAACCGCGTAGTCCGCGAGGCGCGGATCGGCGGCCGTTTCGATCCGGACGACGGGCATCCGGATCGGATCAGAATCCGGCCGATTCGTAGACGAGCTGGGAGGACGACGGATTCCCGCGCAGCAGCGGAGCCATGCTGGCGTCGCCGCCGAGCTGGGACGAGAAGAACGCGGTCGCCACCGAGTCGATGAGCGCGTAGGCGTCGAGCCGCGCGATGAACGTGAACGTGCTCCCGTCCTCGTAACGCGTGCCTTGGCCGCAGCCGTCGGTCAGGAAGTATCCGGGGAGCAGCACGCACGCGTCGGAGAACGTGTAGTGGCCGCCGTCGCGGATGCTCGCGAACGCGCGCGGCGACGACGAGCCCGCGAAGATGTCGTGGTCCGAGGCGTTGTCGTCGAGGCCGATGGTCTTGTCCTCCGCCGAGATCCACGTGACCGACGGAATCGTGAACGGCGGCATGCGGTCGGCGAACGTCGCGGCCGCCATCGGCATCGCCGCGGTGATGCGCGAGTCCTGCGCGGCGGTCGCGACGGTGGTCGAGCCGCCGAACGAGTGCCCCATCATGCCGACCCCTCGGCTCGAGTCGATGGCGCCTTCGAGGAACGAGCCACTGCCGCTCGTGCCCTCGGCGAGGATCGTGGTGAAGAGGAAACGCATGTCGGCGATGCGGCGGTCGAGCGCCGGCTCGCCGAACGCGTCCGAGAAGAACGCGATGCTGCCGTCGGCGCGCTCGGCGAAGATCGCGTTTCCGATGTGGTCGGGAGCCATCACGACGAATCCGTGGCTCGCGAGGTGCTCACACAGCGTGAAGCTCTGGTAGCGCAGCGCCATGTGGCCGTGTGAGAAGCCGATCAGGGGGAAGGTACCGCTGGCGATGGCTGCATCCCGCACCGACCCGGTGTCGAACGCGAACAGGTGATCGCCGTGCGGCTGCAGCAAGGGCACCAGGGGCTTGAGAGCCTTCGGTATCCAGTCGAGGGCCGGCGCCGGCTTGGCGCCGCGCGCCGACTCGGCCGCCGGGTACCAGATCTCGGTCGTCAGGTACCGGGGGCCCTGGGAGAACTCGTCGTCCGGGCGCGACTCGTCCGTGTAGGCGACGGTCCGGATCCCGACGGGGTAGGGGCCGAGCTGGTCGAGCCCGGCATCGAGCACCGTCGAGCCGCCCCCGGCGCCGCCCGAGCAGTGCGGTGCGGCAAGCAGGAAGAAGAGCACCGCCGCCAGCCGCGCACGAGATGGCACGAGGGAAGGGCGTCTCATCGGCTGCGCGCGTGAAGCAGGTAGTCCGCTGGATACACCCGGCGACCGTCGCGGACGTAACGCTTCTCGAGCTCCGCCGGTAGCGCCAGATCCACGGTGCGGAAGCCCGACCGGCGCATGAAGTCGGGCGCGTCGTCGGGATCGAGCGCGAACGTCACCGCCTCGCCCAGCAGCGACAGCAGCTGCGAGGACATGCGGATCGCGGTGGCGATCGCGGCGGGAGAGTCGAGCAGGAACCAGAAGTCCATCGCTAGGTCGGATCCCTTGGCGCCGAGCTCGCGCACCGTCGCGAGCGTCGCCTTCACTGCGTCGCGGGTGAGGTAGGGCGAGACGCCTTCCCAGACCCAGAAGGTGCGCGCGCCGCGCCGGAACCCGCTCTCGATCAGCCGCTCGCCCAGCGATTGGGTCTGGAAATCGATCGGCACGCGCGTGACGCGCGCCGCGGGGAGCTGCCGCGCGTGCTTCGCGACGAGCTTGGCCTTGCGATCGCCGGTGGCCGGGTAATCGACCTCGAACGTGGTGCGTCCGTCGAGCGCCCCGGCGAATCGGTACGCCCGCGTGTCGTAGCCGGCGCCAAGCAGCACCAGCTGATCCACTCGCCCCGCTCTCAGCGCCGCCGCCAGGCAATCGTCGATGAAGCGATGGCGCGTGAGCACGTAGGTGGTGAGGTTCGGGAACAGCGCCTCCCCACGCTCGCCGATCCGGCCGGTGCGCATCACGCTCGCGAGCGCGGCGCCCAGCCAAGGTCTGAGGAAGAGCCTGGCGTGAGGATCGTCGACGGTACGTCGCGCCGGATCACGGCGCTGGTCGGTGGCGCGCATGAAAGCGACCACCTCGGCGGTACGGCTGGGTCTTCCTCGCATGACCTTGCTCTACCACGCGAGCCGGGGCTTCGTCAGTGGCGGCGGCACCGGCGGAGACCGGCGATCGAGATGCCGGTTGGAAATGGTGGCGCCGGACACACGCGCTGCAGTAAGGTTCCGCGCAAAGGAGAACCACCCATGAACCGAATCGTGATGCGAACGCTCATGGCCGCCGCCGTCGTCCTGGGCTTCACCGCAGTTTCTCGCGCCGAGGATTCCTACACCGAAGGTCCCGTGGTCGACATGACCTTCGTGAAAGTGAAGCCAGGGCACTTCGAGGAGTACATCAAGTTCATCGACACCGAATGGAAGGCGCTGAACGAGGCTCTCAAGAAGGAAGGCCTCATCACCGCGTACCGCGTGGTGGGCGCTCCCTCCTACGGTCACGAGGACTGGGACCTGATGCTGGTCGTCGAGTACAAGAACATGGCCGCGCTCGACGGACTCGACGACAAGAGCAAGCCGATCGTCGAGAAGCTCGCCGGCTCGAACCAGAAGATGGAAGAAGGCACGGCGTCCCGCGGGGAGATCCGCGAGATCATCGGCGAGAAGATGGGCCGCGAGCTGATCCTGAAGTAGGCCGATGCCGCCGTCAGTCGGTTCGGGGAGGCTTCCACTCGTCGTTAACCCCCGAACCGACTGCTCGCGTGGACCTCGTGCCGGCGCCGAGAGGCGCCCGGCGAACGCAGTGAGCCGACTTGGGGGCGGGGGGCTTGAAAAGCCCCCCGAGGAAACTCAATCCCGGAACCGCGCCAGCAGCTCGGCGTAGGCGTCGATGCGGCGATCGCGAAAGAAGGGCCAGATCCTCCGCACTTGCTCGCCCTGCGCGAGATCGAGCTCCACCACCAGCGTCTGCGACGCGTCGGGTCCTGCCTGGTCGAGCATCTCGCCCTGCGGTCCGGTGACGAAGCTCGATCCCCAGAACTGCAGCCCGCCCGTGGCACCCGAGGGATCGGCCTCGAATCCGATCCGGTTGCAGGCCGCGACCGGCACTCCGTTGGCCACCGCGTGCGCTCGCTGGATCGTGATCCACGACTCGCGCTGCCGCTCCTGGTCGGCGGGATCGTCCTCCGCCGACCAGGCGATCGCGGTCGGGTAGAGCAGTAGCTCGGCGCCCGCGAGCGCCATGAGCCGCGCGGCCTCGGGATACCACTGGTCCCAGCACACCAGCACGCCGAGCCGTCCCACCGACGTGTCGATCGGCTGGAAGCCCAGGTCGCCCGGCGTGAAATAGAACTTCTCGTAGAAGCCGGGATCGTCGGGGATGTGCATCTTGCGGTAGCGGCCCGCGATCGTGCCGTCCGCCTCGAGCACCACGGCGGTGTTGTGGTAGAGCCCGGCGGCGCGCCGCTCGAACACCGAGCTCACGATCACCACGCCAAGCTCGCGCGCCAGCGCCGCGAGCTGCTCGGTGGTAGGCCCGGGGATCGGCTCGGCGAGATCGAAATTGCGCGTGTCCTCGGTCTGGCAAAAGTAGGGCCCCGCGTGCAGCTCGGGCAGGCACACCAGCGTGGCGCCGCGTCGCGCCGCGTCGCGGATGCCCTCGCTGCTTTGCTCGAGATTGCGGCTTCGGTCCGAGTTGCAGGTTTGCTGGACCAGTCCCAGCTTGAGCTTGCGGGGGCTCATGCGAGATCTCGCTCGGGAACCAGGCCCGCGGGGAGCTGCATGGTCACGCAGTGCAGGCTACCGAATCCACGGATCAGCGGGCGGCAATCGACCGGCACGACGTCGCGATCGGGGAAGCATCGCCCCAGCACCAGCCGCGCCTTCTCGTCGGCGGGACCGCCGTACGCGGGAACCAGCACCGCGCCGTTCACGATCAGGAAGTTCGCGTAAGTGGCCGGCAGCCGGCGACCGGATGCGGAATCGCGCGCCGCGCGCGGCCAGGGCAGGGCTTCGAGCCGGTAGGGCTGGCCCTCGGCGTCGCGGAACTTCGCCAGCTCGTCGGCCATCGCGCGCAGCTCCTCGTGGTGCGAGTCGTCGGGGTCGTCGCAAGCTTGGTACACGATGGTGTGAGGGTCGCAGAACCGCGCGAGCGTATCGACGTGGCCGTCGGTGTCGTCGCCTTCGAGCGCGCCGTGCTCGAGCCACAGGATGCGCGTCACTCCCAGGTGCGCGCGTAGCGCCGCCTCGATCGCGGCGCGATCGAGCCCGGGGTTTCGCGTGGGCGAGAGCAGACAGCTCGCGGTGGTGAGCAGCGTGCCGCGCCCGTCCACCTCGAGGCTGCCGCCTTCGAGGACCAGGTCGACGGAGTCGAGCGGCACGCTGCCGAAAGCGCCCTGCTCGTGGATGATGCGGGTGATCCGGTCGTCGAGATCGGCCGGGTACTTCCCGCCCCAGCCGTTGAAGCGGAAGTCGAGCAGCCGGAGCGCGCCGTCGCGTCGCACCGCGATGGGGCCGTGATCGCGGGCCCAGGTGTCGTTCGAGGGAGCGATCCAGCACGCGAGCCGCTGCGGATCGCCGCCCGCCGCCGCCACCAGCGCCTGGACCAGCTCCACGTGAGGCTGGTCGCGGCACACGGCGACCAGCGTCTCGCGGCGCGTGACCTCGCGGGCGATGAGCGCGAAGCACGCGTCGACCTGCGCCAGATCGTCGCGCCAGTCGGTGCGATCGTGCGGCCAGGTGACCATCACGCCGCTCTGCGGCTCCCACTCGGGAATCATTCCGGGCGGATTCGACATGGGCTCGGTTGGGCGGCGCGGTCGCGGCGGAGACCGATAGGCTGATGTCCGTTCGGGCCGCATTTCAAGCCCATGCCCGGTGGTAGGGCGATGGGGAGGGCGGCGCCTGCTACGTTTACAGCGGCTCGAACCGAAAAGCACGAAAGGACACGGTCATGCTCGATCACATCGGTCTGGCGGTGCGCGACCTGAAAGCCTCGAAGGCGTTCTACGTGAGCGCGCTCGCACCGCTCGGCTACGTCGTGGTGATGGAGTTCGAAGGTGCCTGTGGCCTCGGCGCCGGCGGCAAACCCGACTTCTGGATCGGTCAGGGCGAGCCCACCCACTCGCTGCACGTGGCGTTCGTGAGCCCCGACCGCAAGAGCGTCGACGCCTTCCACCGCGCCGCCCTCGCCGCGGGCGGCCGCGACAACGGCGCCCCCGGTCTCAGGCCCCAGTATCACCCGACCTACTACGGCGCCTTCGTCTTCGACCCCGACGGCAACAACATCGAAGCCGTCTGCCACCGCCCCGAAGGCTGAGAAGGTGTAGAAAAAATCGGATCATTGCCCGGAGCGCCTCCTCCGAAGCGATCGCCTGCAGTTCGGAGGGACGCGGTCCCTCGCGTCCGCAGCGTCTGAACCAAGATGGACGCCTGCGGCTGCGAGGGACCGCAGCCCTCCGACGAGCAGAAGCAGACCCTCGAGCGATTTCCCGCCACGCATGCCGCTGATCCAAGCGGCCGAGTTTCTTTCGTCTACACCCTCTGAGTCTCCACGAGGGTCTGACCCACGCCCCGTCCGGAATGAATCCGGCCGGGCCCCACACCCGAGTCGGCTCGCTGCCTGCTCGCCGGCGCGCCGACTGGCGTGCTGGCAAATTCAGGGTCACCACGCCGGGGAGCCCAGGATGCGCGTAGCGCGAGACGCGGACGCCCCACGCGAGGAAGTCCTAAGTAGCACCGCGCCGAAGGCGCGCGGCGCGGTGCCGCGCCGGCTCGGGGGTGGGGCCCCGCAAAAACCGCGCTTTTTGCGGGGCGGGGGGCTTGAAAAGCCCCCCGAGAAACTAATGCTGCGTGGTGCGCCCGACGCTCAACCCTACGTGCCGCAGCACGTCGGCGAAGCGCGGGTCGGACGGCGCCGGCCCGAACGGCAGCGTGCGGCCGTGGATCACGTCCACCAGTGCGACGTTGACGTCGACGCCCGAGCCATTCCCTTTCGCCGCGGAGTCGCGGAAGCGCTTGCACATGTTGGTGACGTGGTCGGGGTCTTCCAGCCGGTAGAACGCCAGCACGAAGAGCGACGAGTCCTTGCCCACCAGCCGCCGGTTGGCGCGCAGCGCGTTCTCGGCGCGCTCCACGAAGCGCTCGGTGACGCCCGGGTCGAGCGTCTCCACCGCGCGCATGTGCACCCAGAAGCGCGCCGGCCAGGCGGTCGCGACCAGCGACCAGGCGAAGCCCTCCTGGTCCTGTCGCTTCCAGGTGAGGCCCTTGCGGCTTTCGAGCAGCTCGCGGCACACGCGCTTGCCGAACACCGTGACCACGCTCGCCGTGACTCGATCGGTGGGCCGCGCTCGCTGCCGCGATTCGAGCGCCGCGGCCACCGCCAGATCCTCGGGGCTGAGCGGCGACATCACGCGCGGCAAGCCCTCGAGGGTCGAGTCCGGCGCCCGTCCCCACTGCTCGTCGTAGTCGCGCCGCGCGTCGACGTTGGACAGGATGTCGTAGGCCTCGTTGAGCTCGGCCATGCGGATCGACGCTTCCGCCTGCGCGGTGTCGCCCTGGCCGGTCACGAAATCCGGGTGATGGGCGCGAGCGAGCTTCCGGTACGCGGCCTTGATCGATTGCGGCGCAGCGCTGCGCTCGACTCCCAGGATCGCGTAATAGTTCTTCACGTCCGGGCTCTCAGAGTCCGTAGGTGCGGCGCAGCAGGCGCAGCACGCGGGTGTTGAGATCGTCGGTCGAGTAGGGCTTGCTCAGGTAGTCGTCGGCGCCCACGTGGTAGCCCTTGTTTCGCTCCTGCTCCTCGCCGGGGCTCGCCAGCATGAGGATCGGCACGAAGGCCGTGCGGATGTCCTCGCGCAAGTGCTGACAGAGCTGGAATCCGTCCATTCCGTCGAGCGAGACGTCTAGGATCACCAGGTCGGGCAGGTGCTCGGAGACCGCCAGCAGCGCTTGCTCGCCGTTCGCCGCCACCATCACGTCCACCTCGATCGGCAGCGCGGCGAGCGCCTCCTCGATCCCGTGACCCAGCGCCGGATCGGCGTTCACGACCAGCACGTTCGGGCGCTTGGTTCCGGGAGCCGGGCGCGGTCTCGCCTTGGTCCGCGGCAGCGTCCATTCCACCCCCGCGGGCGCGGTCGCTACTCCGGCAGCCATTCCCGCGGCTGCTCCGCCGCCGCCCGAATCCCATCCCGACGGTCCCGCGGGCCGTGGCACCGGCGCCGGGGCTGGGCGCCTCCGGACCGGCGTCGCGTAGGAGGCGCTGGTGGTTTCCGGAATCGCACCGCGTTTCTTGTGGCTGCAGTAGGGGCAGACGCGCCACTCGATCTTGAGCTCCTGGCCGCAGCCCTCGCACAGATCCTTGAGCGAATGCATGCAGTAAGGACAGGTCGAGAAGTCGAGGTGGATGAACGCGGAGCATTCCGGGCAGCGCACCAGGTCTTCCTCGTCGAACTGCACCACGCGCAGCACCTCGTCGACCGAGGTGACGCCCTGCTTGAGCTTGTCCATCGCGTCGTCGACCAGGAACCGCGTGCCGCTCGCGAGCGCCGCCTTGCGCAGCTCGATCTCGCCCGCCTTGCGGTGGATGAGCTCCTTCAGCTTCGGCGTCATGCGAACGATCTCGAAGATGCCGACGCGCCCGGCGTAGCCGCTGCGCGCGCAGGCCCCGCAGCCGCGCCCGCGGAAGAACTGGTGGTTGGCGCCTTCGAGCCTGAGCTTCGCCAGCACCTCGGGCGGCGGCACGTAGCTCTCCTTGCAGCGCAAGCAGATGCGGCGCGCCAGCCGCTGCGCCACGATGATCTGCACCGACGACGTGATGAGCACCGGATCGACGCCCAGATCGAGCAGCCGCGTGACGGTGGCGAGCGAGCTGTTGGTGTGCACCGTAGTGAGCACCAGGTGGCCGGTCATCGCCGCGCGGAACGCGATCTCCGCGGTCTCGAGATCGCGGATCTCGCCGACCAGGATCACGTCCGGGTCCTGGCGCAGCACCGAGCGCAGCACCTTGGGGAACGTGAGACCGGTCTTGGTGTTCACCTGCACCTGGTTGATGCCGGCGAGCTGGTACTCGATCGGATCCTCGACGGTGACGATGTTCACCTCGGGGCTCTTGCGCTTGGTGAGCATCGAGTAGAGGCCGGTGGTCTTGCCCGATCCGGTCGGTCCCGTGACCAGGATCATTCCCTGCGGCTGGTTGAGCGCATTTTCCAGCACGCCGCACTGCTCATCGGTGAGCCCCATGGCGCGGAACGTGGGGATCTGGTTGGTGCCGAGGACCCGCAGCACCACCTTCTCGCCGAAGTGCGTGGGCAGGGTCGAGACGCGGATGTCGAGCGGCTTCCCCTGGAACTGGGCCTTGATGCGGCCGTCCTGCGGCAAGCGGCGCTCGGCGATGTCGAGGTCGGCCAGGATCTTGAGCCGCGAGCTGACCGCGGCGTGCAGCCACTTGGGCACCTGCATGTAATCGCGCAGCACACCGTCGACGCGCAGCCGCACCTGCAGGTTGTTGAGCCCCGGCTCGACGTGCACGTCGCTGGCGCCGCTCTTGATGGCGTCCTGGATGAGGAGGTTCACCATGCGCACCACCGGAGCGAGCTGCGCGGCCTCGCGGGCGTCGAGCGCGTCGAGGTCGACGCCCTGAGGCGCCTCCGCCACGAAGCTCAGATCGGTGGCGTCGGCGACGTTGCTCAGGAAGTCCTGGAGCTTGTCCTCGGTGGCGTAATAGCGGTCGATGGCGTCGATCACCTCTCCGCGGCTCGCCACCACCGGGCGCACCGAGAGGCCGGAGCTGAAGCCCACGTCCTGGATCACGTTGAAGTCGGACGGATCGGCCATCGCCAGCACCAGCGAGTTCCGCTCCACCTTGACCGGCATGACCGTGTGCTTGCGCGCCATCTCCTCGGTCACGGCTCGGAGCGCCTTCTGGTCGACCGTCGCACTGGCGAGACGGACCTGAGGCAGGTTCATCCACTTCGAGAAGGTCTCGGCCAGCGACTCCTCGGAGACGCGCTTCTCGTGGATGATCAGGTCGAAGAGCGACATGTTGCGCTTGCGCGCCTCGTCCATGCTTTCCTGGAGCTCGATCGAGCTCAGGATTCCGGCCTGAAGAAGTAGCGGTCCCAGGGTCTTCGACATGGCGCGCGCGCTCCGGAACGGTGACGGGTCCTTGGGGCCCGGGTCGACCTCGTCAGGGGGCTCGTGCCGCCATTTACGACTCCCCCGTGGGCGAGTCAAGCGCCGCGAGCCTGGGCCTCACGGCCGGTCCAACCCAGGTTCCGGCCCGCATACTTGCAATCGGCGGTCCATCAAAAGCTTGCGATGTACAAGCGGTTTTTCAGAGATCCCTGACCGGATCGGCCGGAATTGTCACGTCGTCGACCAAGATCCGTCAGCACTTCGACGGCCCTCCGGGAGCCTCCCTGCTAACCCGGGATGCGGGTGGCGCGCACGATGGGAACATGACGCAGCAGTAGCCCGCTGCGAAATGATCCGGGCTAAGCTCGCGCCCCGATGGCCATCGTCACCGATCACGTCTCCCTCTCGACCAGGGGCGACGACCACATCCTCGA
>Ga0265320_10003163_pt1 | contig 11162 bp, 5 predicted proteins | sample 4827metaG_FD_202087 | JGI IMG/M metagenome (GOLD analysis project Ga0265320, IMG submission 202087) | Rhizosphere microbial communities from Carex aquatilis grown in University of Washington, Seatle, WA, United States - 4-8-27 metaG | ecosystem: Host-associated > Plants > Roots > Rhizosphere >...
GATTGCTGCGTTGTCTTCGGCAGCGAGGGCGATGGCATTTCCCCGGCGGTTTTGGAGGCGTGCGATGAAGCCGTGGCGATCCCGATGCCCCCGACGGTGGATTCGCTCAACGTGGGCGCCGCCGCCGCGGTTTTCCTCTACGAAGTCAATCGGCAACGAAAGAAATTCTAAGGACGCAGCGGAGCAAAGCCGCCACCAAACACCCCCTCTCCTCCGTCCAATGGAGGAGAAAAGTCTCCAGACTTTTTGCACGCGCTGTGCTTCAGAACCAGTTTTGGAACCCGGCACGATCCTGACGCGCAATAGCTACTTTTATAAATGTCTTGTCTTCAACTGGATGACCACCTTTTGTCGCATATGCGACAAAAGGTTGCACGCCACTCCACGGGCCGAGTTCAGGCGCGGAGAATAACAATTAATTACATTCCTTTTATTTGCATTCCTTTGCGTCCTGGCGCCTTGGCGTTAAACACTTTTTCGTAAACCTCGCGAATGGCCTTGCGCCACTGTGCCAGTACGATTCGAAATTCCTCCGGCGCAGCAAAACCGCACCGCACAGAGACACGATAATACGGGGCAGGATCGTCCGGCAAAACCGTTTCGCCCTCGTAACTCCACCGGCGCAAAATGCCTTCGACCCGGCGCAAGTGCCTGTAATTTTCAATCAATTTTTCCACATCTCCGCGTGTTAGCGGCGGTCGGAGTTCACGCTTTAGTTTGCCTGCGGGCGGAACACAACCTGAAGGTTGAACTCCAACGGCGGCGCGCCCGCGTTCCAGTGCGAGCAGGGTGTTTGCCTCCTGCCAGCCGTGTTCCAGGCACAACGCCTGGGCTATGAATTCCGCGTCCATCAAACCGCCCCGGCCAGTCTTGATGGCCAGGTCGTCCTGACCGGCCGGCGTCCGCTCGTTTTCAATGCGCCTGCGCATCTGATGAATTTCCTTTTTCCAGTCCGGCGTGAAACATTCAGGCAAGGCGGAGCGCCGGTCACCCACCCGGCCAGACAACCCGCCGAGACGGTGCTCGGCGCTCCCGAAATTTGTCAATGTTGCCGCCAATGCCTGAAATTTTACACCGAGCGCCAGGTTCCCCGCCACCGGCCGCATACGGACGAGCGCCTGGATTTCCCAAAGCCGGGCCCGTTGCCGGTAATAATTTTCGTACGCCGCCAGCGTGTTGACCAGCAACCCTTTCTCGCCATCGGGCCGCAGTCGCGCATCGGTGTGAAACACCATCCCCTGCTCCGTCCGGCGGGACAGCAACTCCATCACCTCGACGGCCAGCCGCTGCAATTTCGGCAACGCCCTGGCCGGCCCATCCGTGACGAACACGATGTCGAGATCGGAACCGTAATCAATTTCGCGCCCGCCGAGCTTGCCGAGGCCGATGATGACGAACGGCGGCGTTTTGATTTTGTTTTTGCGCATCACGACTTCGAGCGCGTATTGCAGGCAGGCGTCGGCCAGCGCAGAAAGTTCCGCGAGATTCTGCTCGAAATCGACGAGCCCCAGGATGTCGCGCAGCCCCAACCGCATCTGTTCGGCCTCGTGATAGCGCCGCAGCCACAGAAACTGGTCGGCGTCGGCGAGTCCATGGCGCAAGTCCTTAAAGATCTCCGGCGCGGTCTTGCGCTGGCGCAGGCGGCCGCCCACGATCAGATCGTCAATCAAATCCGGCGTGCGGATCGCCACCTCCGCCAGGAATTCGGAACGGTCGAACAACAGCAACATCAGATCGAACACGGCCGGGTTGTTGCTCCACAGTTCGAGCAACGGCGCGCGGGTGCCATACGCGCTCACAAAACTGTCCAGCCGCGTCAACACGCGGTCGGGGTCGGAAAGTCGGAGATCGGAGTTCGGAATTCGGAGTTCGAAAGGCCGCGATTGCGCAACCGGTTTCCCACCTCCGGCGGCTGGATTCGGGCAGCGGGCCAGGAATTTCGGGATCAACTGCCGCGCCAGTTCCGTGGTGCGCGCCGAGACGAGGACGTAGCCCGGGCCTTCGGCAAACTCCTGGAGCAGACGAAACGCGGTTTCCGGATCGCGGAACGAATGCGCCGCGAGCAGTTTTTTCCATTCCTCCTCCGCCCCGGCAAATTCCGGCGGCAAACCGCCGGACGCCCTGGGCAATTCCACCTTGAGCAGCCGGTCATAAACGCGCCGCACGTTGCCGGTATGTTTTTGCAGCGCGGATTCGAATGCGGCCAGCGACTTGAAATCCATCAACCGGGCCAGCCGCAATTGCGCCGGGCGGTCGGCGGGGATGGTGTGCGTCTGCTGGTTCTCCTCCATTTGCAGGCGATGCTCAACATCCCGGAGAAATCGGTAGGCGACATCGAGTTGCCGCGCCTCCTCGTCGGCCAGCAATTTGTACTGCGCCAGCTTGGCCAGGCACGGGAGCGTTTGGGCCGTCTGGAGAAACGGCAGCCGGCCGGCATGCAGGAGTTGCAGCGACTGCGCGATAAATTCAATTTCCCGGATGCCGCCGCGGCCCAGCTTGACATTGCGCTCCATTTCATCGGCGCCAACAATTTCCTTTTCGATCCGGTCCTTGATCGCGGCGACTTCGCGGAGCACGTCGGTGTTGATGGAAGGCGGGTATCGAAACGTCTGGATCAGCTCCAGAAACTCCGCCGCCAGACCGGCATCGCCGGCCACTCCCCGCGCTTTGATCAACATCATGCGTTCCCAGGTCTGTCCCCACTGGGCGTAATAATTTTCATAACTCCCGAGCGCGCGACACAACGGACCGGTGTCACCTTCCGGCCGCAAGCGCAGGTCGATGCGGAACAGCATTCCGTCCGGAGTCACGCGGGAAACTTCAGCAATGAAGGTTTCGGCCAATTTGTTGAAAAACCGGTGGTTCGCCATTGTGGCGCGCTGCTTTGTATTTCCCGGCGGTTCCTTGAAAACCTCCCCTTCGTCAGCGTAAAGGAACAGCACGTCCACATCCGAACTGTAATTGAGTTCCTGCCCGCCGAGCTTGCCCATGCCCAACACGCAAAATTCCGTACGCTGCCATCGGCCCGCGGCATCCTGATGCCACGGCTCGCCGGTCCGCCCGGCAAACTGCCGGCGGCAAACCTGCCACACGGCGTTGAGACAGACGTCGGCCACATCGGAAATTTCCCGGGTGATTTCCACCACCTCGCCGACCCGGGCCAGGTCGCGCGCAGCGATGCGTAACATTTCGCGCTGTTTGAACCGGCGCAATCCAGACAATGCTCCGGCGTAATCGCCTGCTTCCAGTTTCGGCTTCAACCCACCTTCCACCTCATGTTGCAGGCCCTGGGCCCGGCGCGGAAACCTGAGCAATTCCGGATCGAGCACCGACAGCCAGTCGGGATTGGCAACGAGCACATTTCCCAACGCCGGGGATCCGGCCAGCACGGCCGTGAGCACGTGCATTTTTCCGGCGGACAATGGTTCCAGCCGGACCCCAGCCGCGACAAGCAGATCGAGGAAATGTCTGACCCGGACCGGATCGGCTGAAGCGGCCGCCAGTTTTTGCCAGTCCGTTTTTTTCATGTCACGGGCGCGCGTCAGACTTGGGCACGCGAATATGTCGCTTCCGTGAAATCAACCGCGCGGCGGCACAGCGGTTGCCAGTCGAGTTCAGCCTGGACGCGCGCGGCGGATTTGCCGGCCTGGTCCTGCCAGTTGGCGGTTGGTTCATCGAGCCAGCTGATGATTTTTTTACCGAAATCCGCACCGTCAAATTCCGAGAACCGCACCATCGGGTCGTTTTGAAAATAGCTTCGGATGCTTTTGAGCGGAGTGCAGACGGTGGGCAGCCCGCTGCCGACGTATTCGACGATCTTGGCCACAAACGCACAGTGCGTCCCGACGGATTCTTCGTACGGCACGATGCCCACGTTCGCGCTGGCAAGATGTTTGGCAACCTCGGCGTAAGGCGTGAAACCGGTCGCCTCGAATTTGAAATGGGGAATCGCCTGCGCGCGCTGGAGAAATTGTTCGAGCCCGGCAGTGCGTTTGCCGACGAAGCGGAACACGGTTTCCGGCTTTGCCGCCGCCACAAATTTCACCGCCGCCAGCGCAATCCGGCCGAGATGATGCGCGTCAAACGAGCCGTGCATGACCACCACCGGCGGCCGGCCCGGCGGCGGAGGTTGTGGCCGCAACGGAAACACCTGTGCGTCGTAGCCGAAATATATCGGGCGGATTTTTTCGCGCGGATAACCGCGCCCCGCGAGGCGCTCGGCAAACTCGTCGGAGATGGCGCACACGCCGTCCACGGCGTAACGCACCGGCAGGGAGATTTCGTAGCGCATGAGCGCGCGCACGACCGGTCCGGGCGCAACATAAGCCGGCCACGTTTCCATGAAACCGGTGAGCAGGTCGGGAAAATTCATCATCACGGGCACCTCGAGTTTGCGCTTCAATTTCCCGGCGGCGACGGCGGAAATGGCGTGTTGCGAAAAAAGCAGGTCAAATTTGGTTGTCCGGGCGGCGGCAGCCACCAGTCGTTCCAGAAAAAACGGATAGGCGAGGTATTTGAAATTGCGGAACTTTGCATAACGGTCCATCGGCCAGGTGGTGAAGGGATGCAATTGGATGCCGAATTTTTTTGCGACGGCATCAGAGTCGGCGATCCGCGGGCAAAAAACGTGGACCGCGTGGCCGCGCCGGACCATTTCCTCGACCAGATAGACCGCCTCGGCCGAACCGCCGCCCGAGGGCGGATAAAACGGTTCGTGAGTCAGGAAGGCGATGCGGAACGGAGATTGCGGTTGGCTCACGCCCCGACGCTATAAAATTTCAAGCCGGCCGTTCAATCACAATTCACGTTGAAATGGCGGCAAAAAGTTTGACAAGTGCGGACGGGGCTCTAAATTTCCCGCTCCCTCGGATGGGGTCGTAGCTCAGTTGGTAGAGCGCCTGAATGGCATTCAGGAGGTCAGGGGTTCGAACCCCCTCGGCTCCACCAGCCTTCGCCCGAAGCGTAGTGAGGACGAAGGCTGTCGCGCCGGAGCACAAAGTTCAGAGGCGGGCTGGCACAATCCATTGTCACCGGGCTACGTCCCGGCAAGCCAGTCCCGAAAGCTTTCGGGGCTGTCGCGCCGGAGCACAGCGCGGCGAAGCCGCAACCGAAGTGGCGCGGACTTCCAAGTCGGCCGGGTCGCGGGTTTCCAAACCCGTTGCCAGTATAGCTGCCGTTGCCTTGATAAATCTTCGCGGCGCGCGATGATTCCGATCGATTGCAGTGCAAGGCGGTGTCATGCCTCGTTTTGCAAATGATGCCATCTGATGGAGAAACCGTCGAACACCCGGCATTCAACTTTGAACTTTCAGCCAAATCAGAAACCGGCTGAAGCCGGGACTGGCCGAAGCAGGGCCGATTCAATACCGGATTTTGTCCGGCTTTTTTTCCCATTCCGCAAAAACCTTCTGCGCCTCGTGGTGGAGGACCTGGATCATGGGAATCTGGCGACGCGACACCGGCCGGGCCACTTCGCGGTAGAGAAACTCGTCGTCAAACTCGATGCGGGCGGCGTCCCGGCGCGTGTTCGCATAATAAATTTTTTTGAATCGCGCCCAGTAAATGGCCGAGAGACACATCGGACACGGTTCGCAACTGGTGTAAAGCTCGCACTCGTCCAGTTGAAACGTCTTGAGCCGGCGGCACGCGGCGCGGATGGCAACGACCTCGGCATGCGCCGTCGGATCGTTCGCGGAAGTGACCTGGTTCCAGCCGCGTCCGACGATTTTTCCGCGCCGGACGACCACCGCGCCGAAGGGTCCGCCCTGATTGCCGCGCATTTTCAGGAACGAGAGACGGATGGCCTCACGCATGAATTTTGTTTTCATTGGATAATTCCGGCGGGATGCGCCGGGAACGGCCCGAAGGCAGCTTTTTCCCGGCGGGGAACGGGCAGGCAGGTCTCGAAATAAATTTTTGAAAGGCGGTTCCGCGTTTCATCCTTGATTCAAGCATTCCCGGTATTCCGGCCAAAAAGCAACCGCAAACTGTTCATCACCACGACCACCGTGCTGCCTTCATGGCCGACCACACCGATGGTCAGCGGAATTTTCCCGAGCAGGGCGAAGCAAACCAGGACGGCCACCGTGCCGAGGGAGATGAAAAGGTTCCACCGGATAATGCGGCGCGCGCGCTGGCTGAGGCGGAACGCGGCAAGAAAATTTTCCAGCCGGTCGTGCATCAGAACCACATCCGCCTGTTCGAGCGCGGCATCCGCCCCGCGCGCACCCATGGCCACGCCGATGTGCGCCACCGCCAGGCTCGGCGCATCATTCACGCCGTCGCCAACCATGGCCACCTTCTTCCCCTGCCCGCTCAATTCGATGATGGCCGCCACTTTTTCCTCCGGTTTCAGCTCGGCACGCACGTCGTCCAGTTTCAACTCCGCCCGCAGATGGTCGGCGGTGGCCTGGCGGTCACCGGTTAAAACCACCGTGCGCAGGCCTTCGCGGCGCAATTCCTCCACAACGGAGGCGGCCTGCGGACGGATGTCATCCCGCAATATCAGCCGGCCCAGCAAATTGCCCGCTTCGATCCACACCTCGGAAAGCCCGGCGGCGGTCGGGGACACGAGCGCCAGGACATCGGCATGCCGACCCTGCGCAAACCAACCGCGCCGGCCCAAACGGCATTCATCACCATGGCGCCGGGCCTGCAGCCCCTGGCCGGTGACCGATTCAAATTGTTCGAAGGCCAGCGACTCGAATCCCTGTTGTTTGCCATGGCGCGTAATGGCGCGGGCCAGCGGATGCGAGGAGAGTTTCTCCAGCGAATAAGCCAGCCGGGCAACTTCGTTTTCACGTCCGGGAGGAAAACTTTCCACTTGCTCGACGCGCAATTCGCCGGTGGTGAGCGTGCCAGTCTTGTCGAGCGCGACCACGTTGATCTCGGCGAGTTTTTCCACCGCCGCGCCGCCCCGGAACAGGATGCCGTGGCGCGCGCCCCAGGCGATGGCCGCGAGCACGGCGGATGGGATGGAAAGCACCAGCGCACAGGGTGATGAGACCACGAGCAGGGTCATGGTGCGATAAAAGGCGCTGTGCGACTCGACGGCGGACGCGAACGGCGCCAGCCCGAATCCGAGCCACCAGACAAAAAACATGGCGAACGAAAGACCCATCACCCCGTAGGTGTAATAGGTGCTGAATTTATCGGTGAACTGTTGCGCCGGCGCCTTGCGTTGCTGGGCGTCCTTGATCAAGGTCACGATTTTTTGCAGCGCGCTTTCGGCCGCCGGCCGCACGACGACCACTTCGACCGCACCCCAAAGATTGATGGTGCCGGCCAACGTGGCATCACCGATCTTCTTTTCGACGGGCGTGGCCTCGCCGGTCAGGTTTGATTCGTCCGCCGCGGTGCTGCCCTTGGCAATTTCGCCGTCCACGGGGAACTGGGCGCCGGGCTTGATGAGCAGACGCAGGCCCGGGCGGAGTTGTTCGACTTTGACCTCGCGTTCATGTCCCTGGGCGTCGAGCACGGTGGCAACCTTGGGGGCATTGCGAAAGAGCGAGCGGATTTCCTTTTGCGTCCGGCCCAGCGCGTAATGTTCGAGCGCGCCGGAGAAGGAAAACAAAAACAGCAACGTGGCGCCTTCACCCCAGGCCCCGATGCTGGCCGCTCCGGCGGCGACGAAGAGCATGAGAAAATGCACGTCAATCGTGCGCTTCTGGAGACGCTCCCAAACCTCCTCGGCCGGATAAAAACCACCCGCGAGACAGGCCAAAACATAAGCCGCCACCGACCCATGACCGCTCAACAAAAAATGCCCGGTCAAGCCAAGCACGCCGCAAAGAATTGCCAGAACCAGTTGCGGTTTCCATTCATTGATATGCTCGTCGGGATGCTCGGCGCTTTCCAGAAACTCGACGTCGCGCTGGACGACCTTCGGAAACGGCATGTCGCGCCAGCGCCAGAATTTGGGGGCGGTCGGACAGGTCACCCGGGCGATGGTCGTCGTCGGGCCGTCGTTTTGGATGGTGATTTTTTGGCGCTCGGTTTCCGACAACGGCGTGCCGCAGGAAAAGCAATCGCCCTTGCCATTCAACAACGAACAGGCGTGATCGGGGTCCACGGCTTCGGCCGCCTGAAATTTGGTGGTGATGCGTTTGGTCAGCCGGTTCACGTCCGTGCGGCCGAGGGTGGCGACGGAGATTTTGTGGTGCGCGCGGTCAATGGTCACCGCTTCGAGCGCCGGTTCCTCGGCGAGCGTGTCCACGACGGAACGCGCGAGGCACAGGCCGGCCTCGCCGCCGTGTCCGGAAAGCTTTTCCAGCGACGCATTCATGCCAGATCATTTTTAGCACATCCCGAGGCACGGGGCGAAGGAAAAGGAGCGCAAAAATGGAATTTGGACTGTTCAAGCCGCCGGGTTTCCGGCAATTTATCCCGACATCACTTGGCATTGATCACGCACCATAGAACCAGCACCATGGAAAAAGCACCTGCGCAAAACCAAAAATTGCTTGCCTGGGTAAAAGAATCGGCCGAACTCTGCCAGCCGCAACATATTCATTGGTGTGACGGTTCGGACACGGAAAATCAGGCGCTTTGCGACCTGATGGTGAAGAGCGGCACCCTGGTCAAACTCGACCCGAAGAAGCGCCCGGGATCCTACCTGGCCCGTTCGCATCGCAGCGATGTCGCCCGCGTGGAGGACCGGACCTATATCTGCTCGAAAACCAGCGAGGAAGCCGGGCCGACGAACAATTGGACCGACCCCGCCGCGATGAAGCAAAAGCTGCTCGGCCTGTTCAAGGGCTGCATGAAGGGGCGAACGATGTATGTGATTCCGTTTGCCATGGGCCCGCTTGGCTCACCGCTTTGCAAAATCGGCATCGAGATTTCCGATTCGCCCTACGTGGTCGTCAACATGCGGATCATGACGCGCATGGGCCGGGCCGTGCTCGACAAACTGGGCGTGGACGGATCGTTCATTCCGTGCCTGCACTCCGTAGGCGCACCGCTTCAGGCCGGTCAGGCCGATGTTTCCTGGCCATGCGAGCCGGACCCGAAAAACAAATACGTCGTGCATTTTCCCGACGAGCCGTCGATCTGGTCCTACGGTTCGGGTTATGGAGGGAACGCGTTGCTCGGCAAAAAATGTCTCGCCTTGCGCATCGCCTCCACCGTGGCGAAGCAGGAAGGCTGGATGGCCGAACACATGCTCATCCTTGGCCTCAGGTCGCCCCAGGGCAAAAAGCATTACGTGGCCGCCGCCTTCCCCAGCGCCTGCGGCAAAACCAACCTGGCGATGATGCAACCGTCCCTGCCCGGCTGGAAAGTCACAACGCTGGGCGACGACATTGCCTGGATTCGCGTCGGCAAGGATGGACGATTGTACGCGATGAACCCGGAAACCGGTTTCTTTGGCGTGGCCCCGGGGACTTCAGCGAAATCCAATCCGCACGCCCTCACCGCCTGCGCCAAAAACACGATTTTCACCAACGTGGTGCTCACCCCGGACAACGACGTGTGGTGGGAGGACATGGGCGTGCCTGCGCCGGCCAGGGGCATTGACTGGGAAGGAAAGGCATGGACCCCCGGCAGCGGCCGGAAGGGCGCCCACCCGAATTCGCGTTTCACCGCGCCGGCGGCGCAATGCCCGGTGATTGATCCCGACTGGCAGAACCCCGATGGCGTGCCGTTGACGGCCATCCTTTTCGGCGGACGTCGTCCCGGCACGATTCCGCTGGTGAACGAGGCATTTGATTGGGAACACGGTGTGTTCATGGGGTCGGCCTGCGGATCGGAAACCACTGCCGCCGCGCTTGGAAGGGCCGGCGTCCTGCGCCGCGACCCGTTCGCCATGCTGCCGTTTTGCGGTTACAACATGGGCGACTACTTCGCGCACTGGCTTTCGTTTACCCAGCGCACGGATCGCGCCAAACTGCCGAAGATTTATTTCGTGAACTGGTTCCGCAAGGACGAGGGCGGCAAATGGCTCTGGCCCGGTTATGGCGACAACAGCCGGGTGCTCAAATGGATTTGCGAACGCGCCGAAGGCAGGGGCCAGGCGCAGAAAACGCCCATCGGCAACCTGCCCGCCGCGGGGGCGCTCGATGTTTCGGGACTCGACCTGCCTGCCGCCGACCTCGAACAACTGCTGGCGGTGGACGTGGCCGGCTGGAAGACGGAAGTCGAGGACGTGGCGGCGAATTACGCGAAGTTTGGCAGTCATCTGCCAAAAGCGTTGAGCGACCAATTGGATGGGCTGCGAAAACGGTTCGGCTGATCTGCCAACCATTTCCATGCGAGGAATGAAAGTCCCCGCGCCTGAAGGTGTGGGGCTTTTCAATTTTGGGGTATAAATGGACAAAATCCGGCTGCCTTTTCGGGTTTGAATCCCTTCCTTAGGTGCTAAAGTCCACATAAGCTTTGGAAATTATGAATCTTGTCAGGGACAATGGTTCGGCAGGGGAATTCGCGCAGACAGCACACCCCAGGTGTTTTCGCCTTCAAAAATGCCTGCAGCAAGCTTTTGAATTTGTTGTCGCGCCCACAGCCGTACCGTGAATCCAGCCTTCCTCAAATCCGGCCGAGTTGCGCACCGCTTGCCCAATCATGGGGTCAGTTTGAATTTCAGACGGGCCGTGGGAGTGGGACTGTTCACTTTCGCAGTTATTGCGTTCACCCTGCGAGCACAGACCACCGACCCAACCAACTCAGCCCTTTCGATCCTGGTGGTGGAACAAGGAGACAACCGGCCGACCTTTTTGGATTTCATGCCCCGGTTGCGTCAGGCTTTGACGGCGAAGCTGTCCAGCCATGTGGTGATTTACCGGGAGAATCTGGATCTGGCGCATTTTGGAGAGGACGGCTATCGCACCGGCCTCGAAAACTGGCTGAGCAATAAGTATCACGGGCGCAAGCTGGACGCCATCGTGGCTTCCGGCGGAACTTCCATTGATTTCATATTAAAGGCCCGCCCAAAACTGTGGCCGCAGGTTCCGGTAATTGCCATTGAAACCAAAGAACTGGAAACCACGTTGTTGGCGGGCCAGACCAATGTATCCGGAATCGCGATTGATACTGATGTCCTCGGCACTTTGACAGCGGCGCTGCAACTCTGCCCGGACACCCGGCGAATTGCGTTTGTTTCATCCACAGAGATCAATATTCCGGAACTTCAGGCATCCGACTTCAAAAAGGTGAAGGACTTTTCC
>Ga0265320_10003165_pt1 | contig 11157 bp, 11 predicted proteins | sample 4827metaG_FD_202087 | JGI IMG/M metagenome (GOLD analysis project Ga0265320, IMG submission 202087) | Rhizosphere microbial communities from Carex aquatilis grown in University of Washington, Seatle, WA, United States - 4-8-27 metaG | ecosystem: Host-associated > Plants > Roots > Rhizosphere >...
TATCCGATCTGTACATCGCGGATGCGGGCGGCGGCTCTCCCCACAAGCTTGCGGAGTTAAAAGGCCACGCGGGGGACGCGCGCTGGTCCCCGGACGGCCGGACGATTGCGGTGCTGTTCGCCGAGGGAGCCCCATCGGCGGCAGGACCGCTTCAAGCGGCGCGTGCGGAGACCGGGGTGATTGGGGAGCGCATTTTCAACCAGCGGATTACGATGGTCGACGTCGCAACGCGCGCGATGCGCCAGGTTTCGCCGCCGGAGCTGCACGTCTACGAGTACGACTGGTCGCCCGACGGGAAAGCGTTCGCAGCGACCGCGGCGCCGGGGCCCGGCGACGACAACTGGTACGTCGCGAAGCTGTACCGCATCGACGCCGCGACGGGCAAAGCCAGCGTGTTGGCGAAGCCCGCCCGTCAGATCGCGGTGCCGCGCTGGTCGCCGGACGGAACGCGGATCGCATACATCTCCGGCTTGATGAGCGATGAAGGCTCGACGGGCGGCGACGTGTTCGTAATTCCGGCCGGCGGCGGCGAGCCGCGCAACGCGACGCCCGGCATGGCCGCTTCGGCAAGCGCTATCACGTGGCTCGACGCAGGCCGCATCCTCATCTCCGAACAGGTGGACGGCGATTCGGGATTCGCGGTGCTCGATCTGGCCGGTGGAGGGATCGAGACTTTGTGGCGAGGGCCGGGCGCGGTATCGCGCGGCGGCTGGGTGCCGGATGTGTCGCTGGCACGCGACGGGAAGACATCGGCGGTAGTTCGCCACTCGTTCGACGCTCCGCCGGAGGTGTGGACCGGCCCGATCGGGGCGTGGCAGCGGATCACGAGCGTCAACCGCGACGTGCGGCCGGCCTGGGGCGAGGTCCGCAGCATACACTGGCCGAGCGAAGGTCGCAGCGTGCAGGGCTGGCTGATCTATCCACGCGGATACGATCCGGCGCGGCGTTGGCCGTTGGTGGTTATACCGCACGGCGGACCATCGGCCATGGAGCGCTCGCATTGGCCGGGCGCAGGGTTGGAGGGCATGCTCGCCGCGAGCGGATACTTCGTCTTCCTGCCTAATCCGCGGGGGAGTTTGGGCGCGGGCGAAGCCTTTACGGAAGCTAACGTTCGCGATTTCGGCTACGGAGATTTTCGCGACATTCTGGCGGGCGTGGATGCGGTGGTCGCGAAACTGCCCGTCGACAATGCGCGGGTGGGGATCATCGGATGGAGTTACGGCGGTTACATGGCGATGTGGGCCGTCACGCAGACGGAACGGTTTCACGCCGCCGTAGCGGGGGCAGGGCTCTCGAACTTCCAAAGCTACTACGGCGAAAACGGGATCGACCAATGGCTGATACCGTTCTTCGGCGCGTCGGTGTACGACGATCCTGCGGTCTACTGGCGAAGCTCGCCGATCACGTTCATCAAGAACGCAAAGACGCCCACGCTGGTGCTGGTAGGCGAACGCGACGCCGAATGCCCGGCTCCCCAATCCCGGGAGTTCTGGCACGCGCTGAAGACGCTGGGCGTCGAGACGGAGCTGGTCATCTACGCGAACGAGGGCCACGGTGTTGTCGATCCGGAACACCAGCGCGATATTGTCAGGCGCTCACTGGACTGGTTCGATAAGTATCTGCGATAGAGCTCCGCGTGCATGTTACCCTTTGATTATCGGAGGGGGCATGAGCGCTGCACAGCCGGTAGCGAAATCCGACCAGCAGTTATTCGAGGCGATCCGAGCGGGTGACGCCTCGCGTGTGAGCGAGTTACTGGAGGCCGCGCCCGGCCTGACCGGCGCCAGGACGCACGAAGGTGCGTCGGCGGTCCTCATGGCCATCTACTGCGGCCATCCCGAAATGGTGCGGCTGTTCGAGGACCGGGGCGTGGTATTGAACCTGTTCGAAGCCTGTGCGGCGGGCCGGCTTGAACGGGTGGCGGCCCTGGTCGCCGGCAACCCCGCGCTGGTTGGCGGGTACTCCGACGACGGGTACCCGGCTCTGGGCCTGGCGGTGTTCTTCGGCCATGATGACATCGCGGGGATATTGATGGAGAAAGGCGCCGACGTGAACGCTGCCTCGCTCAACAGCCAATGCGTCACGCCGTTGCACGCCGCGGCGGCGCGCCACAACACGAAGCTGGTCGGCGATCTGCTCGCGCGCGGCGCCGACCCCGATGCGGCTCAAGGCGGCGGCATCACGGCCCTCCACGAGGCGGCGTTCCATGGCGACGGAGAAATCGTGGAACTCCTGCTCGGCTATGGCGCCAATCCGCGGCAGAAGACCGCCGCGGGCAAGACCTCCGCCGAGATGGCCGCCGAGCGCGGTCACGCCGAACTGGCGACGCAGTTGGCACGGCTGGCAGGGTGAGTCCACTCGCTGACGCTCATGGTCCGGCGCTGGCGCGGCTAGGGACGGACGAGTTCTAGCGGCATCTCGACGGTGGCGGACGACTGGTTCTCCGGTTCGGCATCATCGGTGACCTTGAGGCGGTAGTTGCCGGTCGGGACGTCGAAGAGGATGCGGCCGTGGACGGTCTCAGCGGGCTTCACGCTACGGATGTAGCCCATCCACTCCGGAAGGGCATTGGCTTCGTTGAGCTCAGCGTAGCTGACTCGCTGGCTGCTCATGACGGTCAGCGGGGGAATACCGGAGGTAACGGAGCCGGTGTTGGTGACCGAGAACCGTACGGCGAGGAAGTGGTCGTGTGGCAGGCGCGGCGCGGCGGGATCGCCAAGCTGGTCGAACCACTCCGTGTCGAGCACGGTGTAAAGGAGGGGGCCGGTCTTGACCGGCTCTCCCATCTGATATACCTTGGGGTCGCTTGGGGAGGTCTGCGGGGACGAGCAGCCACCCAGGAATCCGCACAGTGCGACGGCCACGCCAGCGCGCCTCAGATTCAGCATAGAGAACTCATCCTAGCAAAACGCGCACCGGTGAACGGGGTGGACGCAGGAGACAGGAGGAGGCAGGAGCCAGGAGTTCTATGCCGGGAGACGCAGGCGGGCTTCGCAGCCTCGCGCGGATTCGCGGTTGTGGAGGGTCAGGGTGCCACCGTGGGCTTCGGCGATCTGGCGGCTCAGGACGAGGCCGATGCCGGAGCCCCCGGGCTTGGTTGTAAAGAAGGGCACGAACAGGTTGGTGGTGCTCGAGAGGCCTGGCCCTTCGTCCTCGATCACAATGTCGACGAAACCGGGGACGCGCGTCCAGCTCACCTCGACGCCGCCGCCTGCTTCGAGGGCTGCGTCCACCGCGTTCTTCAGGAGATTGATGAGCAACTGCTCGAGCTGATCGGGGTCGGCTTGAAGAATAAGAGGTGGGCCGGGGCTCACGCGAATGGAGACGCGACTTTCCAAAGTGGCGACGCGGTGGATGCAGGGTCCCAGATTGACGGGCTGGAACTTGGGCTGCGGCAGGCGGGCCAGGCGCGAGTAGGCCTGCATGAAACGGGTGAGGGCCTCGGCGCGAGAACTGATGACGGCGAGGCCGCCCTTCACGTCTTCCTGCCAATCGGGCGGGAGCGGTTCGCGGCCGATCAGGCTTTCGAGGCTCCCTGCGATCGAGCGGATGGGCGCCAGCGAGTTGTTCAGCTCGTGGCCCAGGACGCGGAGCAGGCGCTGCCAGGCCTGGCGTTCCTCCTCGCGCAGAGCTCGGCTCAGGTCGGTCAGCACCAGCAACTGGTGGCGCATGCCTTCCTCGCGGAAGGTGGAGCGGGTGATGCCCCAGCGGCCGATGCCGCCTGGGAAGACCATCTGCGCGGTGCGCGGAACTTCTCCCTCGAGACAGTCGGCCAGGCCGAGATCGGCGGCGCGGCGCCCCAGCAGCCGTTCGGTGGGCTGGGCTAGCAGGCGCTCTCCGGCGCGGTTCACCAGGCGCAGCCGCTGCTCGCCGTCGAACGTGAAAATGGCGACTTCGATCTCGGTCATCACGGTGCGCAGCAGCAGCGTGGCTTCGACGGCGCCCAGGCGCTGGGTGTGCAGGGTCTCGCCGAGCGCATTCACCTCGGTCATGACGTCGCCGAGCGCGTCGTCGCGCCGGGCACCGCGCGCACGGATGGAATAATCGCCCTCGCGCAGCGCCGCGAGCAGATTCGAGAGCGTCTGCAGAGGTCTTACCACGCGGCCCTGAACCGCGCCCGCGAATCCGAACCAGCAGAGGGCGATGACTACGGTAAGGGTCCACTGCTCTTTGGGCGCGAACGGCGCCTTGAAGTCGCCGATCCAGAGCAGGAGCAGCGCGACGAGAGTGCCGGGGAAGCCGCAGGCCAGGGCCAGCAGAAAGACGCGGTGCTCATGACGCAGTGGGCCGGGCTTTCGCAGCTTCATAGAGCCGTCAGAGGCCGTAGCGCTGGATGCGGCGATAGAGCGCGCTGCGGCTGAGGCCCAGCGCACCCGCGGCCTGGCTGACGTTGCCCTGGTAGCGTGCCAGGGCCTTTTTGATCAGGAACGCTTCCACTTCCTCGAGGCTCATGTCCTCAAGGCGAGGTGCGCCTTCGCGGCCGCTGGCACGCAGCGCGAGGTCGCTGGCCTTGACCTGCGTGCCCTGAGCCATCAGCACCGCGCGCTCGATGGAATGGTCGAGCTCGCGCACGTTGCCGGGCCAGGGATGATCGAGCAGCACCTGCAAGGCCGACGATTCCAGACCGCTCACGGCCTTGCGATAGCGCTGTGAGTAGAGTCCCAGGAAATGCATCGCCAGGAGCGGGATGTCCTCGCGCCGCTCGCGGAGCGGCGGGACGCGAATCTCGATGGTGTTGAGGCGGAAGAGCAGGTCCTCGCGGAAGCGGCCGCCCGCGACCTCGGAATGCAGGTCCGAGTTGGTGGCCGAGAGGATGCGAACGTCGACGTGGTGGGTCTTCGAAGAGCCCACGCGCTCGAACTCTCCCATTTCGAGGACGCGCAGCAGCTTGGCCTGTTGCGCCGGAGTGATGTTGGCGATTTCGTCCAGGAAGAGAGTCCCGCCGTCGGCCAGCTCGAAGCGGCCCACGCGGTCAGAACGCGCGTCCGTGAAGGCGCCCTTGACGTGGCCGAATAGCTCGCTCTCGAAGACGCCCTCGGGAAGCCCGCCGGTGTTGACCGTAATGAGCGGCTTCGGGGAACGCGCGGAGATGGAGTGCAACGCCTGCGCGACCACTCCCTTGCCCGTACCGTTTTCGCCGGTGATGAGAACGTTGGCGTCGGACGGCCCGATGCGCTCGATCATTTCGAGCACCGGCCGCATGGAGGGCGCGCCGGCGATGAGCGTGGAGCGGCCTTCCTGACGCAGCAGGCGGTTCTCGGCCTCGAGACGCTGTCCCCGCCGGAGCGCGCGGCCGAGCTCGACCTGGGTGCGCAGGACGGTGAGCAGGCGGGCGTTCTCCCAGGGCTTCTGGATGAAGTCGCGAGCGCCGCGGCGCATGGCTTCGACGGCCACCTCGACGCTGCCCCAGGCGGTCATGACGATCACGGGCAAGGCGCTGTCGAGTGCCTGGATACGGCACAGCAGATCGAGTCCCTCCTGGCCGGAGGTGGTGTCGCGCGCGTAGTTCAGATCCATCAGGACGGCGTCGAAATCGCGGTTCTCGATGGCGGAGAGAATGCCGGCGGGCGAACTGGCGGACTCGGTCTCGAAGCCCTCGCTCTTGAGCAGGAGGCGCAAGGCCATCAGGACATCGGGCTGGTCGTCGGCGATGAGGATTCGGGGATTTGAGCTGGCCATGCGTTTAGTGTCCGTTTATGGGATTCTCCGTTCCGCCAATGGACGGCGGGACCAAAGCCTCGCGAGGGCTGAAACCCGCCCTCCTAGTCCTTCACGATCCAACCGTCAAAGAGCTTGATGATGCGATCGCCGTAGGCCGCGTTGGCCTCCGAGTGGGTGACCTGGATGATGGTGGTGCCCTCGTCTTGCAGGCGTTTGAACAGCTCCATGATCTCCTTGCCCTGGCTGGAGTGGAGGTTGCCGGTGGGCTCGTCGGCCAGAATGAGTTTGGGGTTCGCCACCAGGGCTCGAGCGACGGCGACGAGTTGCTGCTGGCCGCCCGAGAGCTGGTTCGGATAGAGGTCCTTCTTGCCCACGATCTGGAAGCGGTCCAGCATGTCGCAGACGGTGCTGGCGCGCTCGGCGGCCTTGATGTTGCGGTAGGAGAGCGGGATCTCGAGGTTCTCGTATACGGTCAGGTTGTCGAGCAGGTGGTAGCTCTGAAACACGAAGCCGATGTACTTCTTGTTGATCTCGGCGCGCTGTTTGGTGTTGAGTTTGTGGATGGGGTGATCCGCAAAATAGAACTCGCCGGTCCACGCGCCGTCGAGCATCCCGATGATGCTCAGCAGCGTCGATTTGCCGGCGCCCGACGGTCCCATGACCGTTACGAACTCGCCCTCCTTGATTTCAAGGTCGATCCGGCGGAGCACGAAGGTCTTCATGTTGCCCGTCGGGTACCACTTCTCTACGTTTACGAGTTTGATCATCGGCTCAGCCATATCGCACTCATTCTATGCCTTTGGAGTGCCTCTTTGTGCATGCGGGGGGCCAAACGGAGACCAGCTATCAGCTATCAGCTCTCAGCTGTCAGCTTTTGCTGGCTCGCTTCACCAGGGCTACGCCGATGAATATGATTAGCATCGCCGCTGTCTCGCGCAGGCCGAACGGCTCGCGGTAGAACCACCAGCCCAGAAAGACCGCGACTACGGTGTTGACGTAGGGGTAGATGGAGACCACGGCTACCCGGAGGTGGCTCAGCGCGTAGATGTACGAGCTGTAGCCCACGATCGAGCCAAAGATCATGAGATACACGATTCCTACTACGCCGCGGACCGTGGGGGTGATGGGCCGTTCCGGAATGACCAGCGCCGCCAATGCCAGAACCAGTCCGGCGGCCAGCATCTGAATCGCGCTCATGACGATGGGGTGCGCGCTGGCGGGCTGGCGGCGGTAGTAGATCGACCCGACGGCCCAGCAGGCGTTGGCCAGTTGCAGGACGAGAAAGCCGCGCAGCAGGAGCGGGCCGGAGCCGAATCCTTGCCCCGAAGAGTCGCGCAGAACCAGGAGCGCGGTGCCGCCGAGGCCAACCAACATGCCGAGAATGGTGGGGCGGTGTAGGCGGTCGCCGCCCGGCATCAGGGCTTCGGTGCCCACCAGCCAGAAGGGTGAAATCGTGATGAACAGCGCGGCCATCCCGCTGGGGATCCAGGTCTCGGCAATCACCAGCCAGGTGTTGGAGCCGCCCAGCAGCAGCACGCCGGTCAGAGCGCCGACCCACAGCTCACGGCCCTTGGGCAGATGTGCGCCCTTCAGGAGGGCCGCGACCAGCAGGATGGCGCCGGCGACAGAGAAGCGGATCGCCACCAGAGCCAGCGGCGGGAAGGATTCCAGGGCCATCCGGATGGTGAGGTAGGTGGTGCCCCAGAAGAGGCAGACGGAAGCCAGGGCGCCATAGGATCGCAACGCCTGCGCGCGCGCACGGCCGGCTGCGGACAGCGATGGCGGCGACCCCATTTAATCAGCGTAGCATCCGGCACCGGAGACGCATCCCGAGAAAAGCGGGCTAGAATGAGAGCTTGATCCTGACTCTCACCATTAATCCAGCGATCGACCACAACGTCACAGCCGACCGGCTGGTGTTCGAGGACCGCGCCTATATAGTGGACACGTCGGAATCGGCCGGTGGGCGCGGCGTGAACGCTTCCTGCGTGATCCATTCCTTCGGCGGAGAGACGGTGGCGATCGCTCCATCGGGCGGGCGGGCCGGCAAGCGGTTCCAGCAGTTGCTGTGCGGCTGCGGCTTCGCTACCGAAATCGTCCCGATGAAGAAAGGGATCCGGACCAACTTCACGATAACGGACCGCCAGGGTCTCACGATCAAGCTCAACCAACCCGGGCCGCGGCTCAGCAAGCAAGAGATGGCTCAACTGGGAGAGGCGGTGCGCAAGCGACTGCCCGGCGCGGACTGGCTGATGCTGTGCGGCAGCCTTCCTCCGGGCGTGCCCGGCGCCGTTTATTCCGGCCTCATCATGGCCGCGCGCCAGCATGGGGTGAAGACGCTGCTGGATACCGATGGGGAGGCGCTGGCTGAAGGCGTGCGCGCGGGCCCCACTGTGGTAGCTCCGAACCAGCAGGAGGCGGAACGCCTGCTCAACACGGCTCTGATCACGCGGAGCCAGTTCCTGGAGGCTGCCGCTCAGATTCGAAGCATGGGAGCGGAGTCGGTCATCCTGTCGCTGGGCAGCCGGGGCGCGGTGGGAGCCTCCGCGCGCGGCATTGTAGAAGTGGTGCCACCGAGCGTCGAGGTGGTCTGCCCCATCGGTTCGGGAGACGCTTTGGCGGCCGCATTCACGTGGGCGCTGGCGCGCGGCGGCAGTTTCGCGGACGCGCTCCGCTGGGGAGTGGCGGCGGGAACCGCATCGGCGACGCTGCCGGGCTTGCGGTTCGCCAATCTCGACCAGACGCGAGAGATCTACGCGCGGGTCGAGGTTCACGAGGTCTCGGGCGCGAGCTGAGCTTGTCCTAGACGCTCTGGATGTAGTTGCGCATGTGCCGGATCTCTTCGGCCTTCTGCTCCAACTCATCGATCATCAGGTCGCGCATGGAAATGAAGCCCACCACCTCGCTCGATCGCATCACCGGCAGATGGCGGCAGCCGCAGCGGCGCATCAGTTCCATGGCCTCCTCGCTGGTGGTTTGCTCATCCGCCTTGGTGAGGCTGGTGGACATCACGTCGCCGACCAGGGTCTGTTGAGGATCACGGCCTCCGAGGACGACCCGCTTCATCAGGTCGCGTTCGGAAAACACGCCGCGTAGTTCGTTGTTCTCGATCACGGGGATTGCCCCCACGTTCACAGCCGCCATGTGGGCGGCCACGGCTGCCACCGTCTGGTCCGGATGAACCGAGAACAGCTTCCGGTTGTGCAGGATATCTTTGAGCTGCGGCATAGCGCCTCCGCGATTTGCGATCAGGCTAGCACAAAGGCGTCCGATCCTCAAGTATCTGGAATTAAATGGGTTATTGAGGCCTTATGGTCAGGCTATGGCACGAGCAGCGAAGAGCCGGAGGCGTCCGGAGCGGGAGCCAGGGCAGCCGACTGCTCGCGCAGCATGTCCAGGAAGGCGCGCCCACGCTTGCGGCCGTTGTCGATCTGGTATTCGACGTTCTCGAGAAAGACGAGCACACCGAGGATGTCGGTGTCGCGCAGGGTCTCCATCCCGGAACGCTTGGCGAGCGCCTGCTGGAAGTCCTGGATGCTCTTCTGGATGCGCTCCAGGACAGCGGCGGCGATCAGGTTGGAGGGCCGGGTCTCGTAGTAAAGGCCGGACTCGCGGGTCCGGTAGGTCCGCACCAGGGAGTCGAGGGCTTCACGCACGTCGGAGTCTACTGCGCCGGCAGTTCCCAGCCCCGCCTCCGCCACCGCGTGCATGAGGGCCGCCAACAAAACCTCGTTGCGCTGGAGGAAGGGTTCGTCGACCACGATGTCGTGGTTAGGGAGTTCCTTGGGATCGACGGGGGCCGGCTTTTCGTGGCTGCGGGCCTCGCGCAGGTAAGGGCAATCGAGCGGGCAATTGACGGTCTGCTCGCGCTCGGTGCCGCAGCACAGGCTGCAGATGTCGCCTCCGACACCGGGGCAGGCACGGCGCGGCCGGCGAACCTGGCAGATCACACAGGGCATAATAGCGGTAGGCGGGTCCAGCGCCCGCACATTCATTTCATCATCTCACATGCCTCGCACCGATCTGTTCATCAAAGTTGAAATCGAGCACGAGGAGGGCGAGTCACTCGATCGTCTCGTCGTCGAGATTTGCCGCCGCGTCCTGAAGGTCTACGGCGTCCGGTCCGCCGAGCTGTCGAGCGCGGTGCCGCGGGCGGAGGAGTAGGGCCCGCTCCCTGGCGGCCGGACATTGGTTGGCGTTAGCGGGCGGCGTGGACCAAGAGCCTGAGGGCTCGCCGGGAGTGGACCCAGCCGGCGTAGGCGCCCAGCCAGGCCAGGGTGAATGGGAAAGCGATGAGGCGAGCCAGCGTGCGAAGGCCGCCGATGCCGGTCAAGCCGGAGCGGAGGAAGGCGAAGTGGGTCAGAACGCCGCGGTGGGCGTAGTCGAGCCAGAAGTAGTCGGCGTTCTCGTTGACGATAAAAATCTTGGCCGGGATTTGCAGAGCCAGGGCCCACTTCCACCTGGTCATGATGCGTTCGCCGGAGCACAGGATGCCGAGGAGCGCGTAGTGGCGGGCACGGAGTTCACGATAGAGGCGCTTGCGTCCGGAACGTCCCTGGTAGTCGCCGGTGCGGAAGACAGTCGCGCCGGGGAGGAGTCCTTGCGGCACGCCGGGGAAGCAGGTCACTATATCGACGGAGGCGCCGTGGTTACGCCACAAGGTGGGTAGCAGCCGCTCGCTGATCTCGCGCGAGCCACTCTCCACGAAGAGGATGCGACCTGCGGGAACACCCCGGCGGAGCAGGCAACGCACGAAGTCTAGACTCCCCAACAGTAGTCTTCTACGGCTCTCTCGATACTATCATCCTGTTCCGTGATGCGCATGAGCTCGAGGCGAATCGCGTCGATCATGGCGCGCCAGCTAGCCTCGATCACATTGTCGGAGACGCCGATGGTGGCCCAGCTTTTGCGATGGTCGGACCACTCGATGAGGACGCGGACCTTGGCGGCGGTGCCCTTTTTTGAGTCAAGGACGCGCACCTTGTAGTCGGTCAGGCGGACGTCCTGGATGCCGGGATAGAGCGCGGAGAGGCACTTGCGAAGGCAGAGGTCGAGAGCGTGGACCGGGCCGTGGCCGTGGGCGGTGGCGGAGTGGATGGCGTCCTGCACCTTGATGGTGACGCTCGCGGTGGTGGTGGATTCGGCCTCGTCGTCCATCTTGGTGGCGACCTCGAAGTTGACCAGCTCGAAGAACTTCACTCCGGGCCGGAGAGCCTCGCGAACGAGGAGCTCGAACGTGCCTTCGGCGGCCTCGAGCTCGTAGCCGAGGAATTCGAGGTGCTTGATGCGCTCGAGAAGCTCGCGGCGGGAGTCCTCATTGAGGCGGTCGGCGATGCCATGCTGCTTCAGCTTGAAGAGGATGTTGGCGCGGCCGGAAAGATCGCTGAGGAGGACGCGCTGGCGGTTGCCGACGGTAACGGGCGGAACGTGCTCGTAGGTGGCGGCATCGCGGAGAACCGCGCTCACATGCACTCCGCCCTTGTGGGCGAAGGCGCT
>Ga0265320_10003168_pt1 | contig 11155 bp, 12 predicted proteins | sample 4827metaG_FD_202087 | JGI IMG/M metagenome (GOLD analysis project Ga0265320, IMG submission 202087) | Rhizosphere microbial communities from Carex aquatilis grown in University of Washington, Seatle, WA, United States - 4-8-27 metaG | ecosystem: Host-associated > Plants > Roots > Rhizosphere >...
CCCATGATCTCCTCTCTCCACTCCTCTCATTCGCCTCAGTCGCCCCACTCGCCTCATTCGCTTCAGGCGCCTCAATCGCCTCGGTCGCCATCGTCGCCTCAGTCGCCTTCCCAAAAACTCTTTGCCCAATTTTGACTGATTTTGACCAATTTTGACCGAAATTTTTTCTCTCCCATCGCATCCTCTGCGTCCTGGCGTTGTTGCATGGTCGCGATCCTGAAACTTCGCGGCTTCGCGACTTCGCGTGAGAAAATTCCGGCCTGCGGGAGAACAATTTTTGTCCGGTGGGGAATAAAATTGCCGGGGCAAAAGGACATTCTTTGCCTGACCCATTCAGCATTCCGCCTCCTGACTCTTGGCTCCTGACTCCCGTTCTCTAACTCCTAACTTCTAGCTTCTAGCTCCTAGCTTCTACCCGGACAACATTCCCATTGACACTTTGGCGGCGACGGAATTGATAAGACCTCGTCAAGAATCCTTTACCCCCAAGGGAAACATGAGCACCACCGCGCCGACCCGCCAGTTCACCCCGCATGTGTATTTTTCAATGACGAAGGGGTTGTGCCGGGTGTGCAAGGAGGCGGTGGATGCGAAGATCCAGTTTCGCGGCGGGGCCGTGTATTTTGACAAGTTTTGTCCCACGCACGGGCACCAGGATGTGATGGTGGCCTCGTCGGCGGAGTGGTATTTGGACTGCCTGGGGTTTGTCGCGGCCAATCATCCGCCGAAAGTGGCGCGGAAGGCGGTGAGCAAAGGGTGTCCGTTTGACTGTGGGCCGTGCGCCCAGCACCAGCAGAAGGTCTATTTGCCGGTGGTGCCGATTACGTCGTCATGCAATTTGGATTGTCCGATCTGCTATACGGTCAACAAGAACGATGACGCGCACCGGATGACAAAGGATGAATTTGCCAAAATCATCTCCCATCTGCTGGATGACCACGAGGAGCTGGACATCATCAACTTCACTGGCGGGGAACCGACCCTGCACCCGGAGTTGCTCGACTTTCTCCAGATGGCGCGGGATGCCGGGATTGAGCGGCTGACGATTTCCACGAACGGGCTCAAGCTGCGCGACGAGGAATTTGTGCGCAAATTGGCGGCGCTGGATGCAAGGATTGTGCTTTCGCTCGATTCCTTCAACCCGGCGACGGACAAGATTTTGCTGGGGGCGAACACCGTGAAAGCCAAGCTGGGGGCGCTGGAGATGCTGCAAAAACACAATGTGTGCACGACGATTTTGCCGGCGGTGGCGGCGGGCCTGAATGACTCGGAGGTCGGCGATCTCTTTAAACTCGTGCTGGAGAAGCCGAACATCCTTTCCCTCGAATTGCACACGCTGTGTTTCACCGGCCAGGGGGGCGTCGGATTTCAGCGGACAGCGCGCATCAGCATTCCCGATTTGCACAAAAGGCTGGAGGAGTCCACCGGCGGGAAAATAACCGGGAAGGATTTTGTGCCGTCGCCCCTGGCGCACCCGCATTGTTATTCCATTTGCTACCTGCTGATTCTGGACGACGGCGGGTACGTGCCCTTCACGCGGCTGATTTCGCGGCATGAGATGTTCGATTTGCTGGGAGACTCGCTCTACATCGAGCCGCGCGAGAAGCTGGAGAACACCTTCCGCGGGATCATTGACCGGTTGTGGTCGGACAACGGGGGCCTGCCGGAGGCCGAGGCGGTGCTGCGGACGCTGAAGCGCCTAATCAAGGAGCTATTTCCCTCCGACCGGGACCTGAGCATCACCGAGCGCCGAAAGATCGCCGAGCGCGCGGCGAAGGCGGTGTACATCCACTCGCATATGGACGAGGAGAATTTCGACGTGGCGCGGGTGATGAAGTGCTGCGTGGGCGTGCCCGCGGCGGATGGCACGAACATCCCGACTTGCTCGTACAACGTCCTCTACCGGGAGAAAGACAAGCGCTTTGCGGCGAAGGAGATGATTGAGCGCATGAAGCTGGCGAGGACGGGAGGGACGGCGGCGGTGACGGCGCCAAAAGGAAGCTAGAAGCTGGAATACAAACTACACACCACTTAAAACAAGAAGTTGGAATCTGGAAGTTGGAATCTAGAATCCACACCTGCCAATCCCCCCATTCATTCCTTTGCTTCCCAATTCCGTTTCCGGAATTTCAAATTTCAAATTCCGCCTTCTGCCTCCTAGCTTCTAACTCCTAGCTTCTAGCTTCCTTCCCCTTTCCTGACTCATTCTTCATCCTTTCCTCGCCCGCCTTCTGTTTCCGGAGTTTCAAATCTCAAATTTCAAATCTCGTCTCCCGTCTCCTGTCTCCTGTCTCCTGTCTCCCAGCTTCTAACTTCCTGCTTCCAACTTCCAACTTCTGTCCTGACTCATCCTTCATCCCTCATCCTTCATCCTTTACCTGCCTCGCTTCTAACTGCCAGCTTCTAGCTTCCCGCCATGACAACGGCCACCACCTCGCACCGTCTCGATTTCACCCCCGTGAACACGGCGGGGGACGCCGAGGCGTTCCACTCGTATTCGCGGGGCATGTGCCCGAAATGCCGTGAATTGGTGGATGGTGCGCGCATCCTGCGCGGAGGGAAGGTTTATCTGCGCAAATATTGCCCCAAGGATGGCATCACCGAAGCGCTGATCTCCGGGGACGCGGAATGGTTTATGCGCTCGCTACTGTATACGAAGCCGGGCGACGTGCCGCTCAAAGTTTCGACCAAGACGGACAAAGGATGTCCACATGACTGCGGGTTGTGTCCCGACCACGAGCAGCACAGTTGCCTGCCGATCATTGAGATAACGAACCATTGCAATCTGGAGTGCCCGATTTGCATCGTGCAGAACAAGCACAACTATAACATGACGAAGGCGGAATTCGTCGCCACGATTGACGGGCTGATTGAGAAGGAGGGCACGCTGGAGACGGTTAATCTCTCCGGCGGCGAGCCGACGATGCATCCGGATTTTCTGGAGTTTTTGGATTTGGGTAAGCGGCCGGAGATTTCGCGTATCTCCATTTCGACGAACGGACTGAAAGTCGCGAGCAGCCCGGAATTCTGTGCGGAACTGGCGAAGCGCGGGGTGTATGTGAATCTGCAACTGGACGCGTTGAGCAATCCCGCCCTGCGGGTGCTGCGCGGAGCGGGCAACCATGCGGAGATGAAGCGCAAGGCGCTGGCGAATTTGAAGGCAGCGGGGGTGCGCACGACGATCATTTCGACAGTAGCGCTGGGCGTGAACGACCAGGAAATTGGCGACTGTGTAAAGCTGCTGATGGATAACGATTTTATCCTCTCGCTGATGTTTCAGCCGGCGGCCCATACGGGGTATGGCGGGTCGCATTTTGGACCACATAACCCGTTGAATGTGATGACGATACCCGACGTGGTGAATGCCTGCGCGACGCAAACCGGGGGCCTGTTGCAGAAGAGCGATTTCCATCCCCTACCCTGTTCGCATCCCTCGTGCTTCGGGCTGACTTATTTGCTGAAAACGGGAGACGGTTATATCCCCTTTCCGCGGTTCATTGAACTCGACCGGTATCTCGACGCGATTTCGAATCGCGGGACCATCCGGCCCGATGCGCCGTTCGCGGACACGATTAACGCGACCATCAATACGCTGTGGTCGGGCTCCGGGCAGAATCCGCAATCGGAGCAAATCCTGGCGACGTTAAAGAAATTGCTGCGACTGATGTATCCGCCGGAGCGCGTACTGGAACTCGAAGAGCGCCTGCGGATTGGCGAGGATGCGGTGAAAACAATCTTCATTCATGCCTTCATGGATGAGCATACGTTTGAGGTGGACCGCATCAAGAAGTGCTGCACCCATTATGCGCTGCCCGACGGCCGACTGATGCCGGGGTGTGCGTACAACATGTTTTACCGGCACAAAGATGCGCGGTTTGCCACCCAGGCCGGGGAAACCAAGATCTGGGGGAAGAACGCGTAATGGCCGGCGCCGACATGGGGGTCAAACCGCGGCTGCTCGAGGGAAAGTGCATCCTCGTGACGGGCGGCTCCCGCGGCTTGGGCCGGGCGCTGTGCGTCGAATTCGCGCGCGAAGGGGCGAAGGTGGCGTTTACGTGGCTGCGGAATGAGAAAGAGGCGGAAGCCACCGCGGCCGAATGCGCGAAGCTGGGCGCGACGGTGTTGCACCGCAAGGTCCCCGTGCTGGATTTCGCCGCGATGTCAAAGTGGGTGGAGGATTTGGAAAAAACCTGGGGCCAAATTGATATTTTAGTCAACAATGCCGGGGTGTCGCAAAACCTGCCCTTCGCCCTGATGGAGGAGGAGGACTGGGACCTGGTGATGGACACGAATGTGAAGGGAACGTTTTTGACCACCCGCGCGGTACTGCGCGGGATGTTCCGGCGGAAGGCCGGGGTAATTCTCAACCTTGGGTCGCTGGCCGGCGCGCGGATGATTGAAGCGCCGGTGCACTACTACACCAGCAAAGCGGCCATCAAAGGCTTTACGGAAGTGCTGGCGAAGGAGGTGGCGCGGTACAAGGTCCGTGTGCTGTGCCTGGCCCCGGGGTTGCTCGAAGGGGGCGTGGGGAAGAATCTGCCGGACCACAAGCTGGCCGACTACTTGCAGCATTGCGCGCTGGGGCGCCGGGGGACATTTGCGGAGGTGGCGAAGTTTGCGGCATTTCTGGTGTCGGATGGAAACAGTTATATGAACGGTGAAACCATTTTGATGGACGGTGGCGTATGAGTGCTCCCTTTGAAACACTCCCCCGGACTCCGGGTCCAGACCGCCGCTGCATCGTCCTCGGCGGTTCGGGGGCGTTGGGCGGGGCGGTCTGCCGGTGGCTGCACGCGCGCAATGCGAAAGTATTTTTCACCTGGAATAAGAATGCGGAACGGGCGGAGGTGTTGCAGCGGGAATTGACGGGGGTGGACGGATGCCAGCTCGACGTGAGGGAAAACGGGAAGATTGAAACGGTGATCAACGCGGCGGCGGCGAAGCTTGGCGGCGTGGATGCGTTGATCAACTGCGTGGGCATCGGCCTGGCGAATGGTCGCGCGCCGGCGCAGGGGCATGTGAAGATGGGGGAAATCGTCGAGGCAGAGTGGGACGAGATGCAGACGGTAAACATCAAGGCGGCGTTTTTTGCGTGCCGCGCGGTGCTGCCGCATTTGACGGCGGCGGGTGGGGGCAACATTGTGCTCACGGGTTCGATTGACGGAGTGAAGCCGCTGCCGGCTCCCGTGCATTATTCGGCGGCGAAGGCGGCGCTGGTGGGCCTCGTGAAGGCGATGTCGAAGGAACTCGGGCCGAAGGCGATTTGCACGAATGTGGTGGCGCCGGGAGTGATGGAGCAAGGCGTCAGCCGGACTCTGCCGGCAAATTTGTTGGCGGAGTACAACAAGCACAGCGGCCTGGGCCGGCCGGCGCGGCTGGAGGAGGTGGCGAGTGTCATTTGCTGGCTGGCGCTGGAGAACACCCATATCACCGGGCAGACGATTCTGCTGGATGGCGCGCTATGAATGCGAATTCACCCACAGTCGGGCCGTCGCGGCGCAAGCGTCTTTACTGGGGCTTGGCGGGAGTGGGATTTTACGGAGCGCATGCGGCGTTTTACCTGAATCAGGGATTGCCGGAGGACTTGCTGTGGTCGTGCCATCTGGCGTGTTTGTTTACGGGGTTGGCCTGGCTGTTTCCTTCCGCGATGTTAAATGCCGTTGCGCTGCTTTGGCTGGTGGTGGGTGCGCCGCTTTGGGTTAAGGAAATTCTCGATGGCGGCTGGTGGATCTGGACCTCGCCGTTGACGCACCTAGGCGGATTGGTCGTGGCGATCGCCGGGCTGTTCGACTTTGGATTTCCGCGCGGTGCCTGGTGGCGGGCGTTAATCGGGCTGGTGCTGCTGAACGTTCTTTGCCGGTGGATTACGCCCGTGGCGTCCAATGTCAATTTGGCCTTCGCCGTCTGGCACCATCCGGAATCCACCCGGGCGGAGCATCTCACGTACCTGGCGGAGCTGGCCGGGGCCTGTGCCGTCCTCTTTTATTTCGCCGAGCGATTGCTGCGCCGCCAGTTTCCCACTGGACAACCCCCGCTTCACGCCATTTCCTCCTGATGCACCATGCGCTACTTCCTCATTGATAGAATTACGGAGTTCACGCCGGGAAAAACGGCGCGGGGCCTGAAGAATGTCACTTTGAGCGATGACATTCTGAACGACCACTTTCCAGACTTTCCCATCATGCCCGGCGCGCTGATTCTGGAGTCGGTATCGCAATTGTCGGGATTCTTGCTGGAGATGTCGTTGAACCAGCCAGGCCAGCCATTGCAACGGGCGCTGCTGGTACAAGTGCTCAATGCGAAGTTCTACGAGACCAGCGGCCCGGGCGACCAGCTCGACATCATGGTGAAACTGGAATCCACGAGGGAAAGCGCGGCGCGGGTCAGCGCGGTGATTGAATGCGTGGGTAAAAGGATTGCGCGGGCCGAACTTACCTTTGTTCTGAGGCAAATTGACTCGGAACGCATTCACGAGCAGCGCCGCTACCTTTACAAAATATGGACCCGCGGACTGAATCCACCCCCGGCGATACTCTAGTTGTCACCGGCCTGGGGTGCCTCCACGATGAAACGTGCGATGTGACGCCCTGGCTGGTGGTAAGGAAGAACCGCAAGTTCATGGGCTTGCAGGACGTGTTGGCCGTGACGGCCGCCGGGCGCGCGCTGGCGGCGGCGGGGCTGGCGGCTACTACATTCGGGGAAAAAATTGGCCTCTATTTGACGGTGGGGTATATTCCGTTTGAGCAGGCGGACATCGACGGTTTGATGGAGGCCTCAACGGTGGACGGAAAATTTTCGCTGGCGGGATTTTTCTCGCATGGCTTTCAGACAGCCAATCCGCTGCTCACATTTCGCTGCCTGTGCAACATGCCGGCTTACCATGTGAGTTTCAATTTTGACATTCGCGGGGCGTATGTGGTGACCTATCCTGACATCGGGCAGTGGTATGCCGCGCTGGAGACGGCGTGTCTGGACCTGCGGGCGGGACGGGTGGAAGTGGCGCTGGTCGGCGGCGTAGCGCATCAAAGGAATTATCTGGTCGAACACCATCATGCACGGCTGACGCCGCCAGTGGCGCCGGAGCAATTGCACAATGACGCAGGGTTTATCGTCCTGGAGCGCGGGGCCACGGCGCGAAAGCGCGGGGCAAAAATCCTCTTTTCACTATTGGAAATGCAAACGGAATATGCATCGCGTGCTCCTTTTGCCGGGGCGACGGCGGGACACTTGAGCGAAGCATCAATGGGTGCCTCGAATCCAGCGGCGCCAGTGTTGGCGCTGGCCCGGAGCCTGACCGGGGGGGAAATGGCGGGCGGGCGGTATCGGCATGAATTTTCCACCCGCGAAGGCGTGCGCGGATGGAGCGAATGGGAGCTGGCATGAAGCAACGCGTTGTCATCACCGGAATGGGGGTCGTGTCGCCAATTGGCAACTCGGTGGCGGAGTTTTCGCAAAATTTGTTGGCCGGGGTCTCGGGCGTGGGACGCATCACCCTGTTTGATGCCTCGGCGCTGCCGACCAGCATTGCGGCGGAGGTGAAATGGTCGGGTCCGATATTGCGGGATCGAAAAATCACTTTTGCGCGCAAGGCGGCGGCCCAGGCGTGGAGGGCGGCAACAGCGACCGGCCCTTTGGCGGGAGACGGCAGATTGAGCATTGGGATGGGGCTGGAATTGTTTTCACTGGAGGACGTGGCGAGGGCGCGGGAGCCGGGATTTGCGCTGCCGGAATCGAGCCGGGAGCGGCTGTTGTTCTTGCAAACGCCCTCCGATTTGTCGGCATATGCCATTAGCGATGAATACGGGATGCAGCGGCCGCCGATAATCCATGTTTCGGCGTGTGCGGCGGGGACGGATGCGATTGGCGCGGCCTTCCGCCAGATTGCCTCGGGGCGGTGCACGTGGATGTTGGCGGGAGGAGCGGACTCGATGATCAACCCCTTGGGCCTGGGCGGATTTTGCAAACTCAATGCCTTGAGCACGCGCAATGACGAACCGGCCAGGGCGTCGCGGCCGTTTGACCGCGGGCGGGATGGATTTGTGCTCGGCGAAGGGGCAGGCATGATGGTGCTCGAATCGCTTGATTCCGCCCGTCAGCGCGGCGCGGAGATATTCGCGGAAATTATCGGCTACGGGAATTCTTTCGATGCCCATGGCATCAGCGAACCCCACCCGGAGGCGCGGGGAGCCATCGCCGCGATGCGTCGCGCGCTGGCGGATGCGGGTTTTGAGCCAGAGGCGGTGGATTGCATCAACGCGCATGGGACTTCGACACCCAAAAACGATCCTGTGGAGACACTGGCCATCAAACAGGTGTTTGGCGCACGAGCGGCGAAAATTCCGGTTTGTGCGACGAAATCCATGATCGGGCATCTGATTTCAGCGGCCGGGGCCGTGGAGGCGGTGGCGGCAGTGGCGGGATTGAGGAGTGGCAAAGTCCATCCGACATTGAATCTCGATGAAGCGGATCCGGCGTGCGATTTGGACTATGTGCCAGGTACGGCGCGACATTTTCCGCACCGGGTGGTATTGTCCAATTCCTTTGCATTTGGCGGGCAAAATGCGTCCATTATCCTGCAACGGTACGAGGGAGGGACTGGCCCATGATTTATGACTTCATGTCAGCGCGCCGCAGCATCCGCCGGTTCAAGGCGGAGGCGCCGCCGCGGGCGATGCTTGAGCAGTTGATCGCGGCAGCGATCACGGCGCCCTCGGCCAGCAACAAGCAACCGTGGCGCTTTTTAATGGTTTCCAACGCTGCAGTGAAGCAACAGATGGCGGCACTGATTCGAGCAGCGGTGGAGCGGACGGCGCAGAAGATTACCCCGGGTTTTGAGGAATCGTTTCGCGCCTATGGCGATTATTTCACGCGGTTCGAGGGCGCGCCGGTGGTGATTGTACCGCTGTTTCGCCCACTGACCCTTCTGTCGAACATGGTGGAACCGGGACTGAAGGAAAGCGAACAGTCCGATATTGAAGTCATGGAGATGTATTCCGGATTGGTCAGTGTATCGCTGGCGGTGCAAAATTTGTTGCTGATGGCGCAGGAACTGGGCTTGGGAGCATCGGGCATGACGGGGCCGTTGATTGCCCGCAGTGAATTGAAGCACCTGCTTGCGGTGCCGCCCTCGTGGGACATCGCCGCCGTGATTCCCGTGGGCTTTCCCGACGAAACGCCGGACCCGAAGCCGCGCAAACCCGTTGCTCAGGTGATCAAATGGATCGAATAAGCCACTGCTTACCCGACTATTCCCCATGAATTCCATAACCCGCGAGGAAGGCATCAAACAAATTTGTCTCGCCGTGGCCGATTGCCTGGCGTTGGACCCGGCGGACATTCACGTGGGCAGCCGCTTGACGGTGGATTTGGGGGCGGACTCGCTGGATTTCATTGATTTGATTTTCACGCTGGAAAAGAAATTTGGGGTGAAGATCAAGGAAACGGAGCTTAATTTTCTGGCGAAGCTGGATTTGACGGCGCCGGGCGTGCTGAATGGGGATTTTCTCTCAACGGAATCCATCAATCAATTGCTGCCCTGGCTGCCGGCGCTGCGGGGAGTGCCGGATCTGGCGTGCGTCACGCCGCAACAGCTTTTCTCCTACATGACCGTCGAGACCCTTTGGCTGATGGTGGACCGCAAGCTCAACCCGCCAGCCGCTGTTTGATTTTCCCGGCGACGACCACGGCGTCGCGGGCAATGCCGCGGAGGAATTCGCTATCCAAGGCGCGGGCGCAGGGGCTGCCGACGTAGTAGAGGCCGGGATATTTTTGACTTTCACCATCGCGGGCCTGCGGATGGCCAGCGGGGGCGCGGAGTTCATCAGCGGGCAGGAACGGCGCGGCAAAATGGTAGCCGGTCGCCATGACCACCACATCGGCGTCTCCCTGGGTCCCGTCGGAAAAATGGGCCCGCTGGCCATCGAATCGGAAAACTTCCGGCTTCAACACAATGCGGCCAGCAATTACTTCCCGGCGAAAGCTGCGGTCAATGGCACGCAAGGCGGGCCGGTGGGAACAAAAATTTCGCCAGAGCCAGGGCGGTAGGCGTTCGAAGTAGTAGACGTAGTCATGGATGTCGCGGCCGAAGAGGCGTTGGGCCATGAGGCGGGGCGATCCCCGGCGTGCGCTAATGGTCACCGCCAAACTGGCTTGAGCACCTTCCTCCGCAATTTCCACGCCGCTCATGCCAGCGCCGATGATCAATAATCGTTGTCCGCGAAATTTTTCCGCCCCCGGCCAGTCGCCGCCGTGCAAAACAAGCGGGTTGGACGATGACGCGGTTGAATTTGTCGGGAGGCCAGGAATGGCCACCGGCTTGCGATAGTCAAAGACCCCTGAAGCGACGACCACGACATCGAAGCGCGCACTCAGTTCCGCCCGTTGGCGGTGCCGCACGAGAAATTCCCGACCATCCGGCTCAATCAAAAGAACGTCCGCCGGTTCGGGAATCAAGGTATTGCGGATGGCGAACTCTTGCAAATATTCCAGGCAATCGCGCACAGTGCCGTACTCATGGCCGGGATCGAAGGGCATGCCGCCAAGTCCACCATAACGGGCGGGGGATGCCATTTCCATGCCTGAATGGATACGGGCATAGGCCCCGCCAGACACACCGTAACGGTCCAGCAATCGAAATGGCAAATTGAGTTGCCGGAGGGCGGCGGCGGTGGCCAACCCGGCGGGCCCGGCGCCGATAATGAGAATGCGCGGCGCGGGTCTCTCAGCGGCGTTGTTCATGAGTCAATTTTGAAAAGGGGCGGGGAATCAAGCAGAACGACGGCGAAACTGGCACGGCAAACGGGAATGCCGGATCGCGGGAATTTTGCTGCACCCCTTCGCAGCTCGCAAGCAAAACTCCAACCGGCGGCCTGCCCCACCGCCCAGGATTGAGTACCCGTGATTTACGGGGCCGGCGGTTCGAATTCCTCTTTCCGTTTGCGACCAAAAACCAGCCATACCGCCAGCGCCAGCACCAGCGCCGCGGCCGGCATAACCAGCATTAAAACCATGTAGCCCGGCACGTTGTTCGGCAAAGTGACGACAGGCTCGGGGGCAAGTTTTCGGAAAACCAGACCGGTGGGTTTGTGCAGCCCATTGGCGAGCAGGGTTACGATCACAGTTGTGGACACTTTGAAGACACTGTCGGTGGTCGGAC
>Ga0265320_10003169_pt1 | contig 11154 bp, 8 predicted proteins | sample 4827metaG_FD_202087 | JGI IMG/M metagenome (GOLD analysis project Ga0265320, IMG submission 202087) | Rhizosphere microbial communities from Carex aquatilis grown in University of Washington, Seatle, WA, United States - 4-8-27 metaG | ecosystem: Host-associated > Plants > Roots > Rhizosphere >...
CGCCGAACCATAGTCTCCGTTGCTCGAAGCCAAACCCAACCCCGCGAAAATCGCGACGAACGAGAGAATCGTCATCGGATTGGTTACCGTCAACGCGACCGTCGAGAGATACGCGCCCAGCAATCCCTTCCCCTCGGCGGAAGCGGCCTCCTCGGCGGGTTTGGACAAAAACGTTTTGATCCCGAGGTAGCAGAGGAAAGCGCCGCCGAGCAGCGCGAGCCAGAATTGTTGCCGGACGAGGAAGCCGGAAATCGCCGTCAAGCCGAAGCCCGCCACCGCCCCATACGCGGCATCCGCCGTCGCCGCCCCTAGCCCGGTGCAAAGCCCGGTCACCGTCCCTTGCGCCAGCGAACGCCGAATGCAAAGCACCCCGATCGGCCCGACGGGCGCCGCGATGGAAAATCCAATGACCGCTCCCTTGGCGAAGAAACTGATATTATTCATCCACGCTGAGAATGATAACCATGAGGTAGAGACCTCTGCAACCCGGTTCGCGTTCGAACTCGAAATGTTTGAGCCGAGACCGATAACGCCGGGCGCGCGCACCCGTTTGGATGGTGGGGCGAGGCTCTGCCGAGCCGTGAATAGCTCAGAGGAGCCGCTGCCGCCCAAACCCATTCACGGCTCCACAGCCTCGCCCCACCCTCCCGTTCGAGCCGCGAGCGAACTTGAGATCGAAGCGCCTTCGCTTTGCGAATCCTTCTTGAGCCGCGTCCGACGCAAGCGCGCCGCGGTGCCAAGGGAAGGAGGCGACGCGACAGACAATTCGTTCCGTCCGCCATCGCTTCCGCTGCGCCGGGCGGTATTGTCGCCGCGCGACGACCCGGCCAGCGCAAGACCTGCACGCCGGGGCGAAAACCGCTAACGCGGCGCCGGAGCGACCGGCGCTTGAGCCCCGATCGTGGTGATCGCGCGGCCCACCGCGATCCGGACACTCGAGCTTTGGTCACGAAGGGCGGTCGCAAGCGCCGGCAACCAGGCCGCCGCAGGCGGACCGATTTCCTCCAATCCCCGCGCGGAAAGGTAGCGCATCTGCTCGTCGGGGTCGCTCAGCCCACGCGCAAACAGATCGATGAATCGTTCAGCGCTGAACTTCATCCCGACCAACTCGGCGAGCGCGCGGCGACGGGCCTCGTCGTCGCCGTGACCCACGATCCCCAGGATGAGTTCCGTCACCTCGGCGCTCCGCAAATCCAATCGTTGAATGAGGTCAAACAACCGATCGTACATCCTTTGGCGATCCAACTCCTGAACCAAGGGAAGCCACTGTTCGGGCGTTGCCTTCAAATGGGCCAGCACGTCAATCATGCGGCTCCATTCCAACGGCGAGTTGGGATTGCGCAATCCCGAGCGAAGTGAGTCGATCAACGCGGGAATCTCCGGGCGCAGCCGGTCACCCATGCCCCGCAACGCCAAATAGGCGAAACTACGAACATCGGTCGGCTCAGAAGATCGCGTCGAATTAGGCTGCCAGCCCGGCGGGAGTCGTTGCACGATTGCCGCCCAAGCTCTGACCGCGAGCGATTGGTTCGTGTTCAACGAATGGATTAAATACCAGACGGCCGTCGGTCCCAAGGCGCGCAAGCCCACGATGGGCGGGATCGCGTTTGATTGCCACGGGTCATAATAGTAGGAGTGGCGGTCCGGCGTGAATACCTCCAGCGCGTCATCACGAACGCGAAAATTGTTCAATAGATCAGGAGCTTCTCCGTAATGAATAAGTTCATTAAACCACATCGCGGCCGTCTTGCCTTGATAGGTCGGCTCGCGCGAATACCACGAAAGGAATCCGACGGCGGCCAGTATCACCGCCAGCCCGAGCGCGCGAATCAAGCGCGAGCGTCCGGGTTGGGCCGAAATCCATTTCGCCACATTGCCCATGCAGGCGCGTATCGTAGGCGCCGGTCAGGCTCAATTTCAATGGTTTCCGCCCGTCGCGAGCCCCGCGGAATAAACGCTGGGGAATTAGTTTGTATCCCGGCGTCGGGTCATTATTTTGCCGGGATCAATTGCGCCGCGTTATGGATTTGAACATTCACCCGCCAATGCCTCGCCGAAGGGATTTTCGCATCGGAGTCTTGGGTAGCGGGTTCATCGTCAACGATTGCCATCTGGTCGCGTACCGGAGGGCGGGGTTCAATCCGGTGGTGATCGCCTCGCGAACGCCCGAGCGGGCCGCCGAAGCCGCCCGTCGTCATGGCCTTCCAAAAGTGGGCGCCAATTTCGACGAGTTGCTGGACGATCCCACCATCGAAATCCTGGACATCGCCGTCCCGCCGCACGCGCAATTGCCACTGATCCTCGCGGCGTGCGAGCGGCGAACCGTCAAGGGCATCCTCGCGCAAAAGCCGCTCGGGATGGACTACCGGCAGGCGGCGCAGGCGGTTGCCGCGTGCGCCGCCGCGGGGATCACGCTCGCCGTCAATCAGAACATGCGTTACGACCAATCAGTCCGGGCCGGGAAGACGCTCCTCGGAAACGGGGTCATCGGCGAGCCAATCCTGGCGACAATTGACATGCGGGGCATTCCGCACTGGATGCCGTGGCAGGCGGAGCTGGGCTGGGTGACCTTGCGAATCATGTCGATTCATCACCTCGACACGTTTCGTTACTGGTTCGGCGATCCCGAACGAATCTTCTGCAGCGTGCGGACCGACCCACGCACCCAGTTCGACCATACCGACGGAATTTGTTCCTACATACTCGAGTACGCGAACGGCCTTCGCTGCGTCGGCATCGACGACACCTGGACCGGACCGGCGAAGGAGGGTTGCCCGGCGGATATTTACATCAAGTGGCGAATCGAGGGATTGAATGGCCTGGCGCTCGGCGACATCGGTTGGTGCCAGAATCCGTACACGACGCCGTCAAGTGTCCGCTACGCGGCCAAAGGCGACCGCGAGTTTCACCGCCCGACCTGGAGCGAGAGTTGGTTTCCCGACGCCTTCATCGGCACGATGAGCCAGCTTCTGATCGCCGTCGAGGACGGCGCCGAACCTGCGATCAGCGGACGGGACAACCTGAAAACAATGGCCTTGGTTGACGCCGCCTATCGCAGCGCGGCGGAACACCGCGCCGTGACGCTCGCGGAAATCGAAAACGCTCCCGGAGCGGGTTAAGCGGACGAGGCTCCGTTACGAAACAAAGCGGCCAGTCGCGGTCGGCCGGCGCAAAAACATTTTATGAAACTTGGAATTATCAATAGCGCGTTCCAGCAGGTCGGCATGGACACCGTGACCGGCTTGCGACACATCTCCCGCATCGGATTCGATTGCGTGGACATCTTCACCGAAGCGGTGGGTCTCTCGAAAAAGGAGATTCAACGAGTCGCGCAAACGACGCGCCGATTGAAGCTGCCGATCATCTCCCTTCCGGTGGTGGCGGTTGGTTTGATCGACTTCAACGAGCCGGTGCGCGACTTTCACGTCGAGCGCTGCCAGAAATACATCGATCTCGCGCAGGCTTGGGGCGCCCGCAACATCCTGCTCGTGCTCGGCGAATACATCTGGCAACGCGAGGTGATCCCCGCGACGGCCCAGTGGCAGTGGGGCCTCGAGACCTGCCGCCGCCTCGGCGATTATGCCGCCAAACGCAAAGTTGATATCGCCCTCGAACTCGAACCGTTCCGCCTCAGCCTGCTCAACAACGCCCGCGAGATGGCCCGCTTCGTGGATGAATGCGATCATCCGCGAGTCAAAGCCAACATCGACATCAGTCACCTCGTCCTCTCCGACACCGGCCCGGCCGATGTAAGCCTGTTAAAAGGAAGAGCGATTCACGTTCACCTGAGCGATTGCGACGGCAAAGTGCACGGCGACCTGCCGCCGGGGCGCGGCGTGGTCAAATTTGCGCCCTATCTCCAGGCGATCAAGGAATTGAACATTGACGGCGTGGTTTCCATCGAACTGGAGTACTCTCCCGAGCCGGACAAGATCGTGGAATGGGTCGAGGAAGCGTATCGCGAAACGGCGAAATTGATGCATTTAGCCGGCCTGCGCGGCTGAGACCAGTTAAGCGAAAGCGCAAATTGGGACCACATGAGCCGTGGCGCCCTTGGAGTGCGTCGGCAGAGCGCAGGGACGACGACGCTTTCGCCGGACCAGGCGTGGACAACCACGGCGGCGGCGCCCATAGCGGTATTGATCGCGATTCTGAATCGGGATTGCCACGGCGCTCCACGTCGCGCGGCGGCGTTTGGCACGATGTGCTCGTCGAGTGTGCCGCCCCGTGACTGTGATCGCCTCAGCTTCTGACGAAAAGCGCCTCGTATGGAGTTTTGTCTCGGACCCCACGCCTTGTTTCGTCGCGGTTTGGATTTGCGCGCGGCGGGCAGTTGGGTCGATGCTGGGTCTTTCGATGTGAACGATGAGCGGCTTCGATGAAGAACTGAAACTGCGGTTGGACGAACTGCGCGCGCGCGATTTGTATCGCGAATTGCGCCGGATCGATTCTCCGCAGTCAACGCACATCCGGATCGGCGGCAAAACGTTGCTTAATTTTTCGAGCAACGACTACCTCGGTCTGGCCAACGATCTCGTGTTGAAAGCGGCCGCGATCCAGGCCATCGAGGAGTTCGGCGCCGGCTCGGGCGCGTCGCGATTGATCAGCGGCGGCCTGGCCCCGCACGACGAATTGGAACAAACGCTGGCGCAGTTCAAAGGGACCGCCGCCGCGCTTGGTTTTTCCTCCGGTTACGCGGCCACGACCGGGACGATTGGCGCGTTGATGGGCAAGGAGGATATTATCGTCCTCGACAAGTTGGTTCACGCCTCCATCGTCGATGCCGCGCGCCTCGCCGGGGCCAAACTGCGGGTTTTCGCGCACAACGATCTCAACGAGCTGGAGGAAATCCTTCGCTGGGCCGCGCTGCGCCCCGCCTCACCCGCCGCCCGAGGGCGCCCACGGACCTTGGTGGTGACGGAATCAGTTTTCTCGATGGATGGTGATTGCGCGCCGCTGCGCGAGATCGTCGCGCTCAAGGAGCGCTACGGCGCCTGGCTGATGATCGATGAAGCCCACGCCACAGGTCTCTACGGCCTCCACCGACGCGGCCTTGCCGAAGAGATGGGGGTCAGCGATCGGGTTGAAATTCAAATGGGCACGCTGGGCAAGGCAATCGGCGCGGCGGGCGGTTACGTGGCCGGATCGCGGTCGTTGATCGACTACCTTCTCAATCGGGCGCGCAGTTTTATTTTCACCACGGCGCCGCCGCCCGCCATGGCCGCCGCCGCAACGGCGGGCATCCAGTTTATTCAATGCGACGCCGGAGCCGAGCGGCGGGAAATGCTCTGGTCGCGCCTGGCTCAGTTCCACGCGGGGGCCAAGGAGATCGTGGGCTTAAGCGCCTCCGCGACGCCGCCGGCAAGCGCCATTGTCCCGTGGCTGATCGGCGACGAGGCCGCCGCCGTCCACGTTGCCAACTCCCTGCGCGCCGCGGGCATTTTCATTCCGGCGATTCGTTACCCCACGGTCGCGCGGGGCCAAGCGCGGCTGCGCGTTACCTTTAGCGCCGCGCATAGCGCCACGGACGTCGAGGCGCTCCTTTCGGCGCTCCGCCAACTTGCGCTTGATCTCCCCTCTCCCGATGCCTCTACCACGAACCGCCCAGCTCGATCATAAATACGTCTGGCATCCGTTCACCCAGATGCGCGACTGGCTGGGGCGGGAGCCTATCGTCATCGTCGAGGGACGTGGCGCGACGTTGCTCGACGAGCGCGGGAACGAGTATCTCGACGCGAATTCATCGATCTGGACCAACCTGCACGGTCACCGCCATCCCACGATAACCCGAGCGATCCGCGATCAGTTGAGGCGGATCGCCCACTCATCCGCTCTCGGATTGGCCAACGAACCCGCGGCGCGCCTCGCCCAACGGCTCATTCACGCGGCCAACGTTAAATCGCCCCGCGCGCGCGACGCCGCGACGCCCCGTCCGCGCGACGCCGCTTCCGGCCCACCGCTGGCGAAAGTTTTTTACTCCGACGATGGCTCAACCGCGATGGAGGTCGCTTTGAAACTGGCTTACGAATATGCGCGCCGGACCCGCGGTATTCGGCGGCCAAAGTTTCTCTCGCTCGAAAACGCGTACCACGGCGACACGGTTGGCGCCGTCAGTCTGGGTCACATTGATCTCTTTCACCGCGCCTACTCGGGAATGTTGTTCCGGTCCGACCAGGTGATGTCGCCCTACTGCTACCGCTGCCCCTTCAACCTCGCGAAACCGGAGCGTGGCGACGCGCGGACCTATCGGCAGTGCAAGTGGGAATGCGTCGGCTTGGTCGAACAAAAACTGGCGGCGCAGAAGCGACAAGGCGCGCCTTACGCGGGATTCGTGGTCGAGCCGCTGATGCAAGGCGCGGCGGGCATGATCGCCCAACCGTCGGGCTGGCTGGGCAAAGTCCAGGACCTCGCGCGTCATCACGGCGCGCCCTTGATCGCCGACGAAGTCATGACGGGGTTTGGGCGCACCGGAAGCTTTTTCGCCTGCCACGCGGAAGGGGTCCGCCCCGACTTCATGGCGGTGGCCAAGGGGCTGACCGGCGGCTATCTGCCGATGGCGGCAACGCTGACCACGCAGGCCGTTTTCGACGCCTTTCTGGGCGACTACGCGGAGTTCAAGACGTTTTTCCATGGGCACAGCTTCACGGGCAATCAACTCGGCGCCGCGGCGGCCTTGGCCAGCCTCGACCTCCTCGCATCCGCCGATTCACGCGCTCGCCGCCTGCGATTGGAGACGACGCTGCGCGATTCCCTGCATGAGCTTTGGACCTCGCCCCAAGTCGGCGACATTCGTCAAGTCGGGCTGGTCGCCGGGGTGGAGTTGGTAGCGGATTGGACCTCGCGCCGTCCGTTCGATCTCCGCGAAAAAGTCGGCATCCGCGTCTGCGAAGCGATGGCCCGCCGGGGCGTGCTCACGCGCCCGATCGGCAACGTGATTGTCCTCATGCCGCCCTACGTCACGACGCCACGGCAGGCGCGGAAGATGGTGGCAGCGCTCGGGGAGGCGATTGCTGAGACTCTGGGCGGTCGAATTCCAAATAATCGTAAACCTAGCGGCGCGACACGTGGCGGCGCTCGACGTAGAATCCAAAAACATGACGACTGAGCTTCATTTGGATAATCGGCTAATTCGGAAGGCCATGATGGCGGGCAATCACCGTTCCAAAAACGCGGCGGTTACCGCCGCGCTCAGGGAATATGTGCAACGACACGGGCAAGCGCGCATTGTCGAGTTATTCGGAAAGATAGAATTTCACCCGGAGTGGGATTACAAAGCGAATCGTCGGCGCCCATGATCGACCGGGCCGATTCCCACGCCCCCGGGGCGAATGCCTCTCGCTTTGGAGACCGCGATCGTTTTATTTATTTGGTGTCCAGCTAACACCGTTGACGACTGCCGTTCAACAAGGCGCGTTCCGACACGATTCAAAAGGTCGGTTTAAGATGCGTCCGTCACGCCCACGCCCGGCCTGGGATTGACTTGCGCCGACGTTGGGCTACAAAGCCCACGCTCGAACGAATGGAATGAAACCAACTGAACTCAAAAGCGCGCTGAACGGCGCCGTGGAGGCCGCGCGCGCGGCCGGCGCCTTGATGCGGCGCAATCAAAACGCGACCAAACGGATCAACTCCGAGGCGCGGCACGACATCAAGCTCGAACTGGACGTGCGCTGCCAGAAGTTGATCGAAAAGTTATTGCGGCGCACGCTCCCCGCGGCCGCCGTGCTCGGCGAAGAGGGTGATTCGGGTGAGGCGCGAGCGGCGCTGCGCTGGGTCATCGACCCGATTGATGGCACGGTCAATTTCACCTATGGGATTCCGCACGCGTGCGTTTCGATTGCGTTGCAGGCGCGGCGGCCCGGCGAATGGGATGACGCGTATCCCGACGCCAATTATGAGACAGTCGTCGGGGTCGTCTATGATCCGTTTCCCGATGAATTGTGGACCGCGATCAAGGGGCAGCCGGCGCGTTTGAACGGCCGCATTACCCGCGCCAGCTCGCGCGGCCGGTTGGCCGAATCGATCGTCTCGGTCGGTTTCGCGAAACACCGCGAAACGATGGAGTTGATCCTGCCGACTTTTCAACGCCTGCTTTATGAAGCCCGCAAGGTGCGACTCATGGGCGCCGCGGCGCTGGCGATTACGTACGTCGCGAGCGGACGTTTCGACGCCTACCTGGAATACGGTCTGCGCTTGTGGGACATCGCGGCGGCCGGGCTGATTTTGGAATGCGCCGGCGGCGAATTTTGGCGGGAGCCGATGCCGGGCGAACACACCTACCACATCATCGCCAACAACGGGTTGCTCCGCAAAAAACTGTTTCCTCCGAAGAAGAAGTAGTGGTGGTAGGTGCGTCCCGTCGGCCACCGCCATGCGGTAGGTTCGGCGCGCGGCGCAACCGCTTGCCTTACCGCTTGGGCGTTATGGTTTCCGCACGTCCACCGCACCCCGGCCACGAGATCGCCGACCTCCGCCCAAGCCCGGCAAAGGGTTGCCCAATTCCCCGGATGGAGTAAAGTGGTTCGACATGAAACGAGCACTGATATTGGCAATTTGCGCGCTGGCGGGGCTGGCGCCGGGCTGGGCCGGGACGCTGGTCCAATTTCGCACCGGCTTCGGCTCCATAGTGGTCGAACTCTACGACCAGGACAAGCCGGTGACGGTGAGTAACTTCCTGCACTACGTGCAGAGCGGACGGTTTCAAAACGGCATCATCCACCGCTGCGTCCCGTCGTTTGTCATTCAGGGCGGCGGCTTCTTCGTGAATAATATTCAAACCAGCCCGCAGATCGAACCGATTTCGGTGTTTGGCGCCATCGCTGACGAGTTCAACAGCGGGCGCCGCTTCAGCAATCTCTACGGGACCATCGCGATGGCGAAAGTCTCCGGAAACACAAATTCGGCGACGTCACAGTGGTTCTTCAATCTCACCGACAACGCTTTCCTCGATACCGCGGACACGAATGACCTGTTCGCGGTTTTCGGCCACGTCGTCTCCGGAACGAACGTGCTCAATGTCTTCAACACGTTTAGCTCGACAGCGGCGACCAACGTGGTCGTTGATGCCACGCAATCGCTGGGGGACGGGAATTTCGCCGCGCTGCCCTTGCGCACGCCCCATCTGACGGTGGGCGACTTGATCTTCGTCGATATTTCAGTGCTGGACCCGATCAAGGCGCAAGCAAAACTCGGTACGAACGGCACACCGGTGATCACCTGGAATACCTCGACGAACGCCATTTATCACCTTGAGACGGCGACCAATCTGCCACCGGTCTGGCAGACGTTGACCGTTACGAACGGAACCGGCGCCGTCATCCAGGTAACTGATACGAACCGAAACTCGGGGCAACGGTTCTACCGGGTTAGCGCCGGATATTAGCCGGTTCCAGGCGGGCCATCCGCCCGGGGACACAGCGGCCGCGCGAGCTTTGTCTCGGCGGGCGGATTGGTAGAAACGGTAGGCGTGGGGATGAAAACCTTGGTCACTGGCGCAACCGGTTTTGTCGGGCGCGAGGTCGTGAAAGAATTGCACGCGGGCGGTCACGTAATCCGGCTGCTCGTCCGGAATCCGCGCGCGGCCGCGGCGCAGGCATTGGCGGCCAGCGCCGACGCGGAGGTTTGCGCGGGCGACATTCTGGACGCCGCGTCACTTGCTCGCGCCATGGACGGGACCGAGGCGGTCATTCATCTTGTCGGCATTATCAGCGAGGCGCCGCCGCGGGAATATGAGGTGGTTCACACCCAGGGCACAAAGAATGTCCTCGCCGCCGCTCAAGCGGCGGGCGCCACCCGCTTCGCGCACATGAGCGCGCTGGGCGTCCGCCCCGGCGCGGTCGCACGGTATCACCGCTCGAAATGGGAGGCGGAAGAAGCCGTGCGGAGCAGCGGCCTGGATTGGACCATTTTTCGACCGTCAATCATCTACGGGCCAGACGACCAATTCGTCAATTTGTTCGCCCGGTTGGCGCGCTGGTCGCCATTCATACCGGTGATGGGCAGCGGCTTGGGCAAACTGCAGCCCGTACCCGTGGAATTAATCGCGGCCGCGTTTGTTCGTTGCTTGACGGAGCCGCGCGCGATTGGCCAGACCTTCGATCTGTGCGGCCCGGAGCCGATGACTTTTGTCGAAGTCCTGGCCTCCATCCTCAAGGCGCAAAGGACGCCCCACCTTCGCGCCCATCTACCGATGGCGATGGCGCGGGGCTTGGCGTGGGCGCTAGAGCAGACATTTCCGCGATTCCTCGGTCGCCCTCCGCCCTTGAATCGTGACCAACTCATCATGTTGCAAGAGGATAACGTCGGAAACCCTGAGCCCGCCGACGCGCTTTTTGGACTTACGCCGCCGCCATTTCGCGAAGGAATCGCGCGCTACCTGACGCCGCGGAGATAGCGCTCCTTGGCGGTCGCGACCCCGCTTCTCTCAGGCCGAGGCCCAGCCAGAGCGCCCGCTCACCGTGCTCCAGTTCAACCGGCGCCGTCCTAACCCGGGCGGTTCCAAGCCGTTAGCGAACCAAAAAACCGTTGGCTTGGGAAGAATTGCTGGCCTCGGCGAGTTTCGACTGTTATGCTGGGCGCCCGATTCAGGTTTGATGACTAAACGTGAATGCATCGCCAACAACCCGCGCATGCTTCCTCGGCGTCGATTTCGCCGGGTTCACCGGGGTATGGAGAACCACCCACGCCGCCGACCGCGCGCCGGATGGTCGGAGGTGGATTCCAGGGCGGCCAGACTGACTCCATGACGATTGATCTGGGAGCCACATCAGGGACACAGCGGGGTTTCGCCCAAGAACCAACCCTGCCCCTGAGTCGCGGAGGCGTATAAACTCAGCCACACGGATCGATCTTCAAGCTATGCAAAGCCAAGACCAAATCGACATCAGCAACGCGAAGATCCTCGTCGTCGATGATATTCCGGCCAATCTCAAGGTTTTGCGGGAGGTCTTGGAGCCGCGCGGGTTTCGCATCTTTCTTTCCCCGCGTGGCGACGTGGCGCTCAAGGTCGCCCGCTCCGAGACGCCCGATCTGATCCTGCTGGACGTCATGATGCCGGGGATGGATGGCTTGGAAGTCTGCCGCTTGCTCAAGGCGGACCCGTCCACCGCCGGAATCCCCGTGATTTTCATTACCGCTAAAGACGACGCCGTGGAC
>Ga0265320_10003170_pt1 | contig 11153 bp, 13 predicted proteins | sample 4827metaG_FD_202087 | JGI IMG/M metagenome (GOLD analysis project Ga0265320, IMG submission 202087) | Rhizosphere microbial communities from Carex aquatilis grown in University of Washington, Seatle, WA, United States - 4-8-27 metaG | ecosystem: Host-associated > Plants > Roots > Rhizosphere >...
GATCTTCAGTGTCGCTAGATCGGTGCGGCCGGCGCGGTGCGCGAACGCCCGCGCGAAAGCCGCCATCGCCGAGCGGAGCGCCGCCACCCGTCCGCGGACGAAGGGCGACGGCGGAAGCGGCAAGTGCTCGAGAGCTTCGGAGCTCGCGAGGGCACGCTCCGCTTCACCGTCGAAAACGGAAAGAAGCGTGTCGAGAACCAGCCGCTGTTCGATGGCCGCGTCCCACGCCGGGCCGTGATGCGCTCGCGATAGCGCGGAATGAGCGCGTTCGGCGAGCCCATGAGCAGCGAGCGCGGTCGCTCGCATGAGCGGAGCCATGGTTTCTGGATGGGGAACACGTTCGACCGATGACTCCCAGGCGGAGAGCACGGCGTCGACATTTCCGGACCTCAGCACCCGCCGGAGCTTTCGTCGTTGCAAGAGCTGGGGAATGAAGAGCAGAAGCGACAGCTCGAAGAAGACGAGGCCGAGCGTCGGTCTTCGGAGCGCGAAATCGAGCGCCGTCGCGACGAGCCCCGCCGACACGACGAACGGGACCCACGCCAGGATCCGCTCGAACGGCGGTGGAGCGGGGCCCGGGCCAGTCATGCTCGCTGAGCTTGGCACGCCGCCTTCGCCCTGGCGCCCCAAACGCCGCCACGGTTCCTGGCAGAACCCGGTTGACCGTCGAGAAACGACGGCTTACGAACCCTCCGGTGCCCGATTGTGGGTCCGCCAACAGCGCGTCTTGAACCCCGCCAGGCCCGGAAGGGAGCAACGGTGGAGAAAAGCGAGTGTGGCGGGCCCATCCTATTTCGGGGCGCGCGAGCCGCATGCGCGCTCAATGCAACGTTTCGTTGCCGCCGCCGAACATGGATTGTTGCTCGAGCAGCGTCTCGAGACATCGCTGCACGCGTTCGCTGACGTTCAACGTTTCGAGAAGCTTCTGCCGCTCGCATCCGTCGAGCACCAGGTAATGCGCGCAGGCGTCGGTGAGCGCCGCCGCGTCGTCCACCTTGGGCAGGCAGAACCGAAACCCGGGATGGCATTGCCGAATGGCATGCGCGACGCGAGCGGCCGTCGAGGCGAGGGCGCGCACCGTCGCGGGGTCGACGCCCGCCTCGTCCGAGCCGAGCACGGTCCCGGTGGCTCGTCGGTACGGTCGCTTGAACGGGAGCTCTTCGAGCTTCACCCGTGCCTTGCCTTCGACGAGCAGGTTGAAGCGCCCATCGGGCAGCGCGTCGCATTGGATGATTTCGCCGATCCCTGCGACGTTGGCGATCTCCGGTTGCCCGAAGCGATCGACGCCGTGATCTTCCGGGATCAACGTCACGAGGAGCTGTCGCGTGGAGGCGAGCACTTCGCGCGTCATCGAGCGGTACCGCGGCTCGAAGATATGGAGCGGCATCACGACGCCCGGGAACAGCACGACCTGGGGCAGCGGGAACACCGCGACTTCGGAAAGAACCGACCCAGGATCATAGGCCGGCAAGGTCATACGCCGAACATCTCCACGACGCCTCCGTTGTGCGCGAGCGACGCCTCGAGGGCGTAGTGAACAATCGTCTTGGCCACGTCGTCCGCGTTCATGCGCGGAACGAAGCCGCTCCCGTCGAGCATCTTCGTGTCGACGGAACCAGGCAGGATCGCGACGGCCATGACGCCGCTGTCCTTTAGTTCTTCGGCCAGGCTCTTCATGAACCCGATGACGCCCCACTTGGAGGCGTTGTACGCCGAAGACAGCGGTGTCCCGACGGTGCCCGAGATGCTCGACACGAAGACGAGCCGGCCTTTTCGGCTTCGCTTCATCTCCGGCAGAAGCGCCCGTGTCAGCAAGAACGGAGCGCGGAGATTGACGTCGATCTGCCGGTTCCAATCGGCGTTCGAGAGCTCCTCGACGGGGGCGCGATGGATGACCGCGGCGTTGTGGATCACCGCGTCGGGTGCGCCGTGGCGATCGAGAATGCGTTCCGCCGCGATCTCGATCTGTTCGGGCTGCTCGAGCTCGCAGGGGAAGGTTTCCACGCGCACGCCGGCGCGCCGCGCACTCTCGGCAGTGTCGTCGAGGCCCGGCGATCTTCTGCCGATGAGCGCGAGTGGGCGGCCGCGTCGGGCGAGCTCGAGCGCCGTCGCGCGGCCGATCCCGCGGCTCGCACCGGTGATCACGGCCGTCACGGGATGCCTCCGAACATCGCGCCGTCGGAGATCGACATGCCGGCTCGCGCCACCGTGACCACCGTGGCGCCGTGCTTTCTCGCGCCGCGCGCCTCGAGGCAGCTGTGCCGGAATTCGAGCCGGCAATAGGCTCCGCGGGCGCCCGCATGGTCGATGAGCGCGCGCACCGTATTTTCGCCGATGGATTCTTGCAGGGTAAGGCGATGCGAAAACGCTTCGACGACTCGCGCGAGCGTGCCGATGCCGACGATCGCCTCGCCCGGCAGGTACGCGACGGCCGCAACGCCGAGCCCCGGCAGCAAATGATGGGGGCACATGGTCGTGAGCTGAATGTCGCGAACGACGACCAAACCGTGCGGTCCCGCAGGGCCGAGCGGGCTCGATTCGGCGTGGAGGAGCGCCGCAACGTCGACGCCGTAGCCGTCGAGCAAATCTTTCTCGAATGCCTCGGTGACGCGCGCCGGCGTTTCCGCGAGCTCAGGATTCTTTCGAGGGTCGTGGCCGAGCGCCGTCAGGAATGTGGCAATGGCTCGTTCAGCGGCCTCTCGATCGACGGTCATTAGTTCAACACTCGGGTCCGTGTTTCGGTTCGTAATGCCCGACGCCCCGAAAAGCCCGTGTCGAGCTCGTGATAATATCCGAGCCGGCTTTCCCCGTATCGCCAGCACAGCCACACGAGCCGTCCCTCGAGGCGACCGTAGAAGTCGAGGAGGCCCATGGTCGTGTCTTTCACGATGGCGCCCATCGACTGGATGTCGCGCCAGCCCTGTTCGTAGCGCGCGACCGAGGTCCGAAGGTCCGATCGAAGTCCGCGAGCGGCGGGCGATTCGCGCGGGTCGGGATCGAGCGATTCGACTTGCTCGCCCGTTTCTCGCGCGAGCCGCTTCACCAAGGACTCGATTTCCACTCCGAGTGCCAGCTGCATTCCGATGCGGCGAGACAGCTCGGGGATGAGTGCGTCCACTTCTTCGATCGTGAAAATACGTTCCGTCATCGGCAAATCGGCCCCGAAAAAACTTTAGGGACCCGGCCCCAGGGGGTCAAGTGAGCGTGCCTCCCCGGCATCGTCAGACGGTCGGCCAGGCGAGGATGGCGATCTTGGTCAGCCAGAAATCGGCGATGAGAATCGTGATCGAAATCACGACGACGGTGCGTGTCGTACTATTGCCCACGCCGGCCGTGCCGCCGCGCGTCGTCATCCCGAAATGACAGCCGACGAGCGCGATGATGGCTCCGAAAAACGGGGTTTTGAATAGTCCGCTCACGAAGTCGTGCATCGTCACGGTTCCGAGCGCGCTCCTCAAGAAGAACGTCGAGGGGATGTTGAACTGGTAATCGGTGATGAACATCGCGCCGGAAAACCCGAGAACCAACGCGAAGACGGCGAGGATCGGCATGACGATGATCGCCGCGACCAGCCGTGGAAGCACGAGCTTCTTGTACGGGTCGGCGCCGAGCGCGCGGACGGCGTCGAGCTGCTCGGTAACGGCCATCGAGCCGAGCTCCGCCGCCATGCCGGCACCGATGCGCCCGCCCACGATGACGGCCGTCAAGGTCGGCGCGAGCTCGCGCGCGAACGAGAGCCCCACGACGCGCCCGGTGTATTCCATGCCACCGAATTTCCGCAGGCCGAACGCGAACTGAACGGCCATCACCATTCCGATGAAAACGCTGGTCACCGTGACGATGCCGAGCGATGCAACGCCGAGCGAATCGAGCTGCGCGAGAATCGCGCGACCCTCGAACGGTCGACGAAAGAGCGCGCGCACCGCTCCGGTCGCCATCTCGGACATCTGACCGACGTGTCCGAGGAATGCCTCGAGCGCAACGACGGACCGCTCGCGCACCGTGGGGACGTGCGGCGGTGGGGGCGCGAAACTGCGCCGGCTCGAAGGGGGCGGCTCGGTCACGGTTTGATGGTCGAGAATCCCTCGACGAAGGCAACGAAGTTCGAGCGCGCGTCCGGCGCGGCGGCGGGAGGTGTGATCTCGACGAAATCGTACACGCAGCCGTTCTTCTTGAAGACGAAGACCGAGAAGTGCTTCGCGACGCCGTCGAGCTTCGCGGAGAGCTCGGTGTGGAGCGCCTCACGGCCGTCGAGGGTCACCGTCTCCTCGGTTTCGAGTTGTCGATCGGTGAACTCGAGGAACAGATGATGAGTGAGTGCGTCGAGCGGCACGTCATCGCCGTCCTTGCCGCAACGGCCGCTGATCGCGAGCGTCGCGGGCAGTGCGTCGTCCCGGTAAGCGAGGAGCGCGCCGTCCGAATCGACGCGATGAAAGCCGGGTGGGACGGAGCCGATGCGAAAAGAGAGGTCGCCAGCGTCGAACACGCGCCCGTCGAAGGTCGTCGCGCTGCAGCTCGCGAGGGCCGGCACGACGCCCAGAAGGCCGAGCCACCGAGTGCACCGTGCGGCGCCGAACGACATGGGCGCGGACGTTATCACGACGCGTTAGAGGCATCGAAAATGCGGGAATTTCGACGGCGAGCCTCGAAAACCCGCTCCGGTTTCGGCCGAACTCTGGTGCCCGCTGTGGTTCTTTCTCGATACAGCTCAACTGCGTTGAGCTGTAGGTTACCCCGAGTCGAGCATGCTGCCGCTCCGAGACATCAATCCGACACGCACGACGCCGGTGGTGAACTATCTCATCATCCTGGCGAACGTCGCGGCGTTCATCTGGACCAGTACGCTCCCGCCTTACTACGAGACGGGCTACGGCCTCGTCCCGACCCGCATCGTGAGCGACCCGAGTGGGGAACTATTCACGATTTTCACGAGCATGTTCATGCACGCGAATCTGCTGCACATCGCGGGCAACATGTGGTTTCTCTGGATCTTCGGCGATAACGTCGAGGACGCGCTCGGTCATTTCCGCTACCTCGCGTTCTATCTCATTGCCGGAATCGCGGCGGCCGTCACACAGGTGTCGTTCAACCTGACCAGCACGTTGCCGATGGTGGGCGCTTCGGGCGCCATCGCCGGAGTGACCGCCGGTTATCTGGTGCTCTTCCCGCGCGCGCCCGTCCTGATCCTCAATCCGCTCGTCATGTTCCTACCGTTGCTTTTCTTTCTCATCACGCCGACCCTGGTCGTCCCGGCGTGGGTCGTCGCGGGAGAATTCTTCGTCGTGAATCTTTTCTCCGGCGTGCAGTCGCTCCACGTCGTACAGGGACAGGCTCCTCCGATGGGAGGAGTCGCTTTTTTTGCTCACGTCGGCGGGTTCGTTGCCGGGCTCATCCTCGTCAAACCGATGAGCGGCGGTCGTCCCCGGAACACGCGTCGCGACTGGGACGGCTGGCGTCCGCCGGTTCGCGCCGGTCGCATGGATTAGGCGCGCGGACCCAATACTTCCTATTCTTAGATCGACAAACGATGGACCTCAGTCTCTACAACACGCTGTCTCGCAAGGCGGAGCCGCTCGCGCTCGAAACCAAGGGAAAGGCGCGCGTCTACCTGTGCGGTCCGACACCGTACGATCTTCCTCACGCGGGTCATGCCCGGAGCGCCGTCGTGTTCGACGTCCTCGTGCGGACGTTGCGAGCCCAAGGGCTCTCCGTCAAGTACGTGCGAAACGTCACCGACGTCGAGGACAAGATCCTGAAGCGCGCCAAGGAGAACGGCGAATCGCCGCTCGACCTCGCGCGACGCATGATGGACGTCTATCACGAAGACATGGGCGCGCTCGGCTGCGCGAGACCGGACCACGAACCCCGCGTGAGCGATCACCTGAAGGAGATCGTCGAGCTCATCGCGTCGCTCGTCGAACGTGGCGCGGCGTACGCCGCCGACATGCCGGGCGGCACGCGGGACGTGTATTTCGCGGTTCGGAAGTTCGAAGGCTACGGCAAGCTATCGCGACGAAAGATCGACGAGCTGGTGAGCGGCGCGCGCGTCGAAGCGGACGACACGCACAAGCACGATCCCCTGGATTTCGCGCTGTGGAAGGGCGCTCCCGAAGAAGAGTGGGGCTGGCCGAGCCCGTGGGGACATGGCCGGCCGGGCTGGCACATCGAGTGCTCGGCGATGAGCGAGAAATATCTCGGACACGGCTTCGAGATTCACGGCGGCGGAATGGACCTCATTTTTCCGCATCACGAAAACGAGATCGCTCAGAGCGAGGCCGCGCATCCGGGAGAAGGTCCGTTCGCGCGATCGTGGGTGCATCACGGCTTCGTGAACGTCGACATGGAAAAGATGAGCAAATCGCTCGGCAACTTCGTGACCGTTCGCGATGTCTTGTCGCGCAACGATCCGGAGGCGCTCCGGCTCTTTCTCATCGGCGTGCACTACCGAGGTCCGATTCAATTCGAGACCGAGACGCTCGGCGACGGCCGCGTCGTGTTCCCCGGAGTCGACGAAGCGGAACGCCGCGTCGACTATTTCTACACCACGCTCGAACGGCTCGAAGCGCTCTTGAACACGAGGGCGACGGCGCCCGCGAAGCTTCCGAAGGAGCTCTCCGACGCGCGCCACGCGGCGACCGGCGCCGCGGACCGCGCGGTCGCTGCGCTCGCCGACGACTTGAACACGCCGGTCGCGCTGGCCGAGCTCGGCGAAATCGCCAAGCTCGCGAACGAAGTGGCCGACCTTGCGCTCCGGCGTCACAAGGAGGCCTCCTACATGGGCGCGGTGACCGTCGTCATGCAGGGTATCGATGCGGCGATGACGCGAGTGACCGAACGGCTCGGTGTGTTCTCGACCCCACGCGAGGTGTACCGCGAGCGCACCACGGCTCGGCGTCTCGCGATTCGCGGGCTACGGCGGCAGGACGTCGACGATCACGTCAGTGCCCGACTCGAAGCCCGGAAAGCGAAAGATTTCTCCACCGCCGACGCGATTCGCGACGAACTCGCGAGACAAGGTATCGCGCTCCACGACGGGCCTTCCGGCACCACGTGGACGATCGCCGTCTGATCGGTCCACGCCCAGTATCTACGCAACCGCGCCCGCCGATCCCGGCCGCGGGCTTCGTTTGGCCTGCGCTTCCGGTGCTCAAATACCCGAGTACGTTCCGCTCCGGTTCTCGGCCAAGCCTCGCCCGGGGCCGGGCTTGACGGGCGGGCGAGCCCTCAGGTGCTGGTGATGCCGATCCGTCAGACGCCGATGAAGAGACGGTGCGCGAAGTTGCGTTCGAGCTTCGCGCGGAGGACTTTGTCGGCCGCGGTTTCGATGTCGTATTCGACGCGCTTGAACTCGAAGCGTTGCTTGTCCCCGTCGAACACGGTGTAGCTCGCGCGGTTGTCGTAGTCGCGCGGCTGACCGACCGAGCCGACGCTCACGATGTATTTCTTGTCGGGCTCGAGCGTGAAATCGACGGGTGGAAGTTCTTCGACCGTCGTCTTCGTCAGCGCGAACACCTTGCAGAGGTGCGAGTGCCCGATGAGCGTGATGTGGCCGAGCTCTTCGTAGATGGGCAAGCACTCGCGCGCTTGCTCGGGCGCGAAGATGTACTCGAACTCTTCGAGACGCACCGGCGAGCCGTGACAGAGCTGGACCCCCTGCTGCTCGAGGCGAAGCTGATACGGTAACTGCCGCAGCCACTCCATGCTCTCGAGCGAGAGCAGCGCGGCGTGTGTATCGAGCGCGTGTCGCGCGGCCTCGTAGTAATACGAGTAGTCCATTCGGCCGGCGACGGCGGCGTCGTGATTTCCGAGGATCGTCGCTTCCGCGATGTCACGAACGACCTCGGCGCACTCGTTCGGTGAACCGCCGTATCCCACCGTGTCGCCGAGGCAGTAGTACTCGTCGATGTCCTCGTGGGTGTATGCTTCGAGTACGGCTGACAGCGCCTCGTAGTTGGCGTGAATGTCGCTCAAGATCCCGAGACGCATGCGAGTTTTCGACCTTACCACGGAAACGAGCCCGCCGGGGGATGCCTCGGGCCAAGGATCATGTCGGCACTGAACGGCGACGGGAAAAACGGATCTTCCGACGGAGAGACGATTCCGAGGGATGAGCCCGTCATCGGAGAAGTGCCCGGGGAAATCCTCGAGCTCGCCGAAAACCTCCGACAATATGTGGATCGAGCCCTCAAGGTCGAGCTCGATTACGACGCTGAAACGTTGCCGGTGCTGGACGCGTACTTGAAGGTCGTGGCTGGGGGCGTGAGCGACCGCCCGGAGCTCGAACCGCTCGTGGCGCGGGCGGCTGCGGCGTACTTCGGGGAGGTGGTTCGCCGTCGAATCGACGGGTTTTGGCGCCTCCGACCCGACCCCAACGACGAATGGCACGTTTGCTCACGCCGCGCGCTCCTCTCCTTGAGCCCACTCGGCATGGTGCTCGACGCGATTGCGAAGGGAACGTCCCCCGACGGTCCGTCGCCGGAATTGCGGTTGTCGCCGGCCGACCAGTTGCTGGCAGAGGAGCGCCTCGCCCGGTTTCCGCCAGTTCCGGAGGACGAATACTACCTGTTGTCCACAAGGACCGAGGTGATCGAGGTCGTGTACGAGACCCTCCGTGAGCAAATGAAGGCCGAGGGTCGCGAATCGGTCGTCTTCGAGGCTGAAGACTACGACGAGGAGTGAGCCTGCCGCTCATTTCGAGCCGGCATCCACGTCGGAAGAACCGACTCGGACGAACGCCGGGAGATCGAGTGCAGCCGGTGGTGAGACGCTGGTCCCGAAGAAATCGCGAAACGACACGGTATATCGACCCGAAGGCGGCCCGATGACGTACTGGCGTTCACGCGGCTTCACCCACGCGACGGCAACGCCGTCCAAGAGGAGGTACTGAAGCGACGACGTCAGGTTCTCGGCTGTGACGCCTTCGCCGGGAGCACGCGGTCCCGGGGGCGCGCCGCGAACGGGCCGCGTCCGAAACTGCGCCAGTTCGCCCTGGGTCAGAAACACTCCCGACGCCTGCGGGGGCAACTCACCCGACGTGAACGTGGCGCCGGCGGGCGGAGTGTAGAGAGAGCCGAGCGACAAATCCTTTCGCTCGACGAGCGACGTCGCGACGAACGAGATGCCTCCCGTCGGCGTCCATCGATACCGCGCCGCGAGCGGCACACGATCGCTCCGGCACGCGTCGGTAGCCGGATCGGCTCCGACGAGCTCGACGAGCAAACGGCAGAGGAGCTCGCCGCCGGAGCCGCTTCCCGAGATCGTCGTTTGCTCGAGCGTCAGCGCACCGAGGCTCGTTTCGATCGTCGTGAGGTTCGTCTTGTGCCCGAGGAGCGATCCGGTGCCGCTCGCCGTGAGCTTCGCCCTCATGAGCGACGCGACGTCCGCGCGGCGTTCGGCGAACATCGCGCGGAGACTTCCCGGCGCCAGCACGCGATACGTCATGCCCGTTGGCCACACGAGCACGTGTCCGTAGTAGCTCGAGCGCGCGCGCAGCTCGGTGTGCGTGGGAAGTGGGAACGCCGGCGAGTCGAACGAGAGCCGCATGCGCCCGGTGCTGCCCAGGTCCGCCGTCACTTGAAGCTCCGTCTTCTGGAGCGCTTGGTGGATCGCTTGCGGCGCGAGTTCCGGAACCGACGCCGGCGCCGGGAGGTCGCCCCATTGCCACGTGCCCTCGAGCGTGAACCCGACGCCGTCGCGCGCCGAGAGCGCGTCGTCGGGCATCGGACGGTCGACGGCCGCGGGCTCGGGCGGCGGAGGATCGGGGTCGTGAACGACGAGCCGCCCGGCGGAGTCTGCGGGGATCCCTTCGGTCACGGCTTCGGCCGGGTGTCCACCGACGACGCCGGTGAGCTCGCCCGCAGAAGCGAGCGGAGCGGGCAAGAGGCCCGCGTTCGGGCTCGCTTCGGTCTTCGTCATTTCGGATTTCTTTTTTTCGCTGCAAGCGACCGCGAGCGACAAGATCGTCGCCGTGACCGCGAGCGACCGCATCATGGCCGCGCGATCCCGATCAAGTCTTTCGCGGCGAGCCCCCTCGCCTCGCAATATTCGCGCACGCCGTCGGCGATCTTTTTCGCCGCCGCCGGATCGGAGAAGTTCGCGGTGCCGACTTGCACCGCGGTCGCTCCCGCCAAGAGAAATTCGATCGCGTCGCGCGCCGTGGAGATCCCACCGATGCCGATGATCGGGATCGACACCTTGCCGGCGAGCTCCCACACGATGCGGAGCGCGATCGGACGAAGCGCCGGCCCGCTGAGGCCGCCCGTCGAGTTCGCGAGGCGCGCGCGGCGGAGCTCGCTGTCGATCGAAAGCCCTCGGATCGTGTTGATGGCCGTCACCGCGTCGGCGCCCGACGCTTCGCAGGCCTTGGCGACGGCGGCGATATCGCCCGCTTCCGGGCTCATCTTCACCCAGAGCGGGATCCGCGTGGCTTTGCGCACGGCCTCGGTCACCCGCGCCGACATCAGCGGATCTTTGCCGAACTCGATGCCGCCTTCCTTCACGTTCGGGCAACTCACGTTCAGCTCGATGGCGGCGACGCCGGATTCAGCGTCGAGGCGCTCGGCGATCGCGACGAAGTCTTCGACGCTGCTCGCGAAGATGTTCGCGATGACGGTCACACCGCGGGCGCGGAGCTTCGGGAGCTTCTCGGCGCAGAACACCTCGACCCCGACGTTCGCGAGGCCGATGGCGTTCAGCATGCCCGCGGGCGTTTCGCAGATCCGCTCCGGCGGGTTGCCGAGGCGTGGATGGAGTGAGAGCCCCTTGGTGCAAATGCCGCCGAGGGTCGCGACGTCATAGAAATCGTCGTATTCGAGGCCGTAACCGAAGCACCCCGACGCCGTGAGGATCGGGTTTTTCAGGGTGAGGGACCCGACGGACACCGCCTGCTCGGTCACGGCGCGATCCTCTTCGGCTCGGGCCGCTTGTGCGGCGCGTGCTCGCCTTTGCCCCAGGCGATGCGCCGTGCGTCGACGCACGGGCCTTGCGTGCAGGCGTAGATGTAGCCGGAGTCGGTGGTCGGCACCGGACAGCCGAGACACACGCCGTAGCCACACGCCATCGGCGTCTCGAGCGAGACCTCGCACGGCACGTCGCGCTCGGCGCACAGCTCGGCGACCTTGGCCATCATGCGGTCGGGTCCACACGTGTAGACG
>Ga0265320_10003171_pt1 | contig 11150 bp, 8 predicted proteins | sample 4827metaG_FD_202087 | JGI IMG/M metagenome (GOLD analysis project Ga0265320, IMG submission 202087) | Rhizosphere microbial communities from Carex aquatilis grown in University of Washington, Seatle, WA, United States - 4-8-27 metaG | ecosystem: Host-associated > Plants > Roots > Rhizosphere >...
CCGATCTTCGTCATCTCGGGACTGCCTCCCCGGGAAACCGGCGGGGCGGATCACTTTGCGGCCGAGTTTTTTCCCAAGCCCTTGGATCTCGACGCCCTGCTGCTGGCCGTCCGCCGCAACCTCGGCGCGGCCCACGGTGATTAGTATTTTATCAGTAGCTGGTAGGCTGACAACCGAGCAATGAACACCTCTGAATCGACCCAAAACAAGGATGCGTTATCCGGCAATGGTTTGTGCGGTTTGTCCAGATTGGCACGGCGCTAGCAATAGCAGGATCATGCGCGATGAACCGAAAACAGAATCCTCCCATGAAGCAAAATGCGCCGCAGATTTTTGCCCATCGACAAAATATTTTCACTTCAGGGTTGTTCATAATTATTAGTTAGAATTTCTGCCTAGCAGAAAAGTGTGGATGAGCCGCGGCGTAGGGGTACGCCGCGGCTCTTTTTTTATGCGTCGTTTTTGTGACATCGCGAAAAAAGCGCTGCACCCAATTCCAAAAGGATGAGACATCGCCCCGTTTCGCCTTCATCAACGGTGATTCGAGCAGCCTGTACCGGCCCGGATCAATTTTCGGAATGGCCAACCGCATTATCAGGCGGCAACGGCGGCTTTCTTAGAAAAGACAGGGAACCGCCTTGTGCTCCTTCCCTATCAACCCACACGCAAGGCAGACCGCGTTCTTTCAACCACCCGACGCCGGCAACTCCGCGAAGCAGAGCAATCGTCGAAATACTGCCCGCCACCAAACAGGTGCCCGCGACAACGCTGACACTGGCCAGGCCAAGCACCGGCCAACCGGTGTGCGGATTCAGGATGTGGCCGTAGCGCCGGCCGTCAATCGTGATACAACGTTCATAGTCACCGCTGGTCGCGAGAGCACCGGTCGAAAGCGCAACCTGCGCCAGAGACTGGCCGCGGGTTCGCGGATCGCGGATCGAAATATCCCATGGCGCACCATCAGGATGCGGACCGATGGCGCGGATATCTCCACCAAGCTCAATGAGACCATGCGCCACGCCGGACTCTTGGCAGACGGCGGCGGCACGGTCGGCGGCGTATTCCTTGCCGATGCCGCCGAAATCGAGTTCGACTCCCGCCACCGGAAAAGAAAGCGCCGGCGATTTCCAAGAAATTTTGTCCAAGCCCACCAAGGGCAGCCAGCGATCGATCTCCGGTTGAGACGGCGCTTGCCCGGCGGAAAAATTCCAGGCACGGCGCAAGATTCCCGTGGTGATGTCGAACAAACCTCCGCTTTGGCGGTGGCACGCAAAGGCGTAGTCGATCAGGGCGGACGTCTCCTGGTCAACCTCCAGCGAGCCGCCCTCAGCCGCCACCCGGTTGATGTGTGACAGCAGGCTGTCGGGGCGGTAACGGGAGTAACGTTGCTCAATGCGCAGCACCTCCGTCTCCGCCGCCTGCGCGACCCATAAATCCGCGTCATGAAGGTGGAGCATGCACGCCGAACCCATCGCCGTGAAACCAAAGCGGGAGGGTTCAGTCATGAAATGCGGCTAACAAAATCATCGTCGTCCGCCATGCCGGTTTTCAGGATCATGCATCCCGGCGGCAGAAACGGCGGTGACCGATCAGGCCAACAGATTGAGCATGGACCCGACACCGTCCGAATTTGGGGAAGAGCTGTTCGAGGCAGATCCAGCACCGCCCAACGCATTGAGCAAACTGGTGTTTTGCGCCAGTGATTGCGCGCCCGCCGCGCTGCTGCCCCTGTGGTGATGGTGCCCGCGCAGTTGTTTCATCATTGCGGTCATGTCACTGATGAAATCCTTTTTGGAAACGCTTCCGGTGCCGTTCGGATCGAGCTTCTTCCAGACCGCATCAGCCCCGGCCGCTTGAAACGAGGCGGGTGGGCTCATCGTTTGAAAGGCCTGCATAAACTGGTCTTGGGTAATCGTACCGGAACCGGTGGGGTCGATCTGGTCGAACAGGTTCGACATTTTCTGAGTGGGAGACATCGGGGCGCTTGCGCCCGACTCGATTTGCGAGCTACTCGCCATATTCGCAGCCTCAATAGACTGATTCATGTGTGTTTTGGATTTAAGCCATAGGTGAGACTGCACCCTCTGTATCGGCATGGGCCGAAAAAAATTCAACACAACCACATGATTTACCGCAGGTAATACTTGGCCCTACGTTTTTGACAGAGACATTGGGACGCGATCAGCGAAAAGGGAATGTCGTCTTCGGTAACGCTGTTGCAGACCAGACAATTTCTGTCCGCAGCATGCCGCCGCGAGCAATAATCTACGGCCTTTTCATCTGTCGGCGGCGTGGGATTGCCGCCAGAACCAGCAGGGCTAGGACAAATCCGGGTTCGACCGCGCCACCGCCGCCAGCTCCGCCCGTGGTGGTTCCGCTCGAACCGGAAGTTGAGCCGGTGGTCGTGCTGCCGGAGCTGCCCGTCGGCGTGGGAATGGCTGGCATTGACGAAGTCTGGGTGAGGATCAGGGTGGTCACATCGCCGGTCGGAGTGATCTTTCTGATCGCCGCATTGCCGATGTCGGTCACATAGAGATTCCCGCTCGAATCGCGGCTGAGATATTTCGGCTGGTTGAACCAGGCGTTCGAGCCGTTGCCGTCCAACAGTCCGGCGATGGTGGGCAGTCCTGCGAGCGTACTGACCGTGCCATCGGTCGCCACCACCCGGATGATTTCGTTGCCCGTATCAGCCACATAGATCTTGCCGGTGCCATCAACCACCAGACCGGTCGGCTGGTTGAACAATGCCGTGGCCCCCACTCCGTCGAAATATCCCCCCACCCCGGCCGTTCCCGCCACGGTCGTGACATTGCCGGTGGTATCCACTTTGCGGATGGTGTTGTTGAAAGTGTCGGCGACATAGACATTGCCGCTGCTGTCGAGCGCAATGCCCGCCGGCTGGTTGAAAATGGCCTGGCTGCTTAGCCCGTCGCTACTGCCCATGGCGCCAGTGCCGGCAAATCGGGTCACCATGCCGGCGGGTGTGATCAGGCGAATTATGGAATTGGCCGTATCGGCCACATAAACATTTCCGCCGCTGTCAACGGCCAGCGCCTGCGGCGAATTGAAGATCGCGGCCGTGCCGAGGCCATTGGCGTAGCCTTGGGTGCTGCTGGATCCGGCCAGCGTGCTGACGACACCGGCGGGGGTGATTTTTCGGATCACCGAGTTGCCGGTGTCGGCGACATAGAGATTTTCGGCCGAATCCAAAGCGATCGCCCGCGGTTGGCGGAAGAGTGCGCCGGTGGAGGTGCCATCGGCCGAGCCTTGTTGGCCCGCCGCACCGGCCAAGAGGCTGACCGCGCCGGCGGGGGTCACAAACCGGATCGTGTTGTTGGAATTGTCGCCGACAAACAGATTGCCGGCCGAGTCGATGGCGATGCCACATGGACCGGGAATGGGCGGAACCGTTACGCTCAGGCTGATCGCCTGGGTCGCCGTTGCCCCGGCGGTGTTCGAGGCGATGAGCCGGTATTTGTCGCCGTTCAACGCATTCGTGACATTGCTGACCGTGAGCTTGGCCGATTGCGTGCCGCTGTAAGTGGCATTGTCGGAGAGCGACACCCAGGAGGAACCTCCGTCCGTCGAAACCTGCCATTGGTAGAGTGCCGCCGCATTGCCTCCGGTGGTGGCGGAAAAACTGATGCTATGGCCCGAAGCCACCGGGTCGCCCGTAGACTGGGTGACGAAAACCGGAGCCGCCACAGACGATGAGACCGTCAGGACCGCAGCCTGACTGGTAGCCGAGCCAATGCTGTTGGTGACGACCACCGTATAATTTCCGGCGTCGCCGGCCTGAACGCTGCTGTTGGTGTAACTTGCGCCCGTAGCATTGGCGATGGCGGTACCGTTATACATCCACTGATAGGTGAAGGGGGCGGTGCCGCCGGCTGTGACCGAGAAACTGGCGCCGGAGCCCGGCGCGACGGTCAGGCTTTGCGGTTGTCCGCTGATGATGGGCGCATCCTGGGCGGCATTGACGGTCAAGACGGCGGCCTTGCTCGATACCGAGCCAAAACCGTTTGTGGCTGTCACCATGTAGCTGCCCGCATCGGAGGTGCTGACCGAAGGAATTGAATACTGGTTCGTCGTCGCGCCGGCGAGGGGCGAGCCGTCTTTGCTCCATTGGTAGGACAAGCCGGCGGTGCTGCTGGCCGAGGCCGAAAAATTGACCGCCGCCCCGATCGCAGCCGTGGTGCTTTGCGGCTGGGTAAGCAGAACCGGGGCAGTCGAAGCGACGCTGACGGTGAGGCTGGCCGGTGAACTGGTGACAACCCCGGCACTGTTGGTCACCGTCACCGTGTAGCTGCCGGCGTCACCCGAATGCGCGTTGGAAATCTGATAACTGCTGCTGGTCGCACCTGAGATCGCGATTCCATTTTTATACCATTGATAGGTCAAAGCAATCGTGCCCGTCGCTGAGACGGACAAAGTCACGGGAGAATTTTCGGCGACCGCCGCTCCTTGGGGCTGGGTGGTGATGCTGGGCAAGACCGCCGCCGCATTGACCGTGAGCGTCGCGGAGCTGGTGGTCACCGTCCCGAGGACGGTTGTCGCCGTCATGGTGTATTTTCCCGCATCCGAGCTTTTCAGATTGTTCAGGGTCAGGGTCGAACTGGTTTGGCCGAGGATCGCCAGGCCGTCATGATACCATTGGAAATTCGGAGTCGGACTGCCGCTGGCGACCGCCGTGATGGTGGCTGATCCACCCAGGACCGCTGCCACATCGGCGGGCTGGGTGACGATCGCCGGCGCCGTGACAAAGGCCGGCCCAATGACGAGATTGCAAGTGACGCTGTTCGAGCTGCCGGTCTCATTCAATCCGTCGTACGCGGTGAGTGTAAGCGTCCAGGTTCCGCTGACGGTGGGAACCCCGGAGATGGTCAGTTTGTACGGGGCGCCCACATTGACCGGATTCCCCCCGACCACGCTGAGCCCGTCGGGCAGATTGCCCGTCACGCTCCATGATTTCGGGTTCGTGACATTACCAGACACGGAAAAATCCACGGTCACCATCGCCCCCAGGTTCTCAACCACACCGAAAACCGTACCCGCCGGACCATTGGCGGGGGTGGCATTCGTTACGGAAAAATTGATCGTGCTGGGTGCGGTTGTCGTGGTCGTCGTCGTGGTCCCGCCGGTGTCGGTGGTGGTGGTGACCACCGTGCCCGAAGCACCCGCGAGCGAATTAAACGCCCCCAGCGCTCCAAGCGTGAAGAGCGAGCGCACGAGATTGCCCGAGCCGACCTCGGCCACCCACTCCATCTGGTCCGCCAGCCGTACCGCAGGGGTGCGTTGCAGGAGCATCACCAGCAATCCGACCGGGGCGTGCAGCCACCGGTAGCGACTGAAAAGGCGAAAAAACAGTTGGGCCACCCGGCCTCGGTTCGTGATCAAAGTCATCTTGTTTTCTTATGGATTAATTGCAGCCGCAGCCCGCGCCGCCGACTCCCTGGCCGCCGGTGGCCGCCTCCCGGGAGAAATAGACATGCTCGTCAGCCGCCGTTTTGATGGGGTCGCGACCGCGGTTCATTTTGTAGTCGGCCAGCGCGCCGTGCTCCCAAGCCTGGACATTGGCGCAACCGCCCAAGGCCAGGGAGACCAGGGCAAGCACGAGGGTGATGAGACGGATTCGGTTCATGGTTTTTCCTCCAAAAGTTTGGTGATTTCCTCGCGAAGTTCGCGAACGGTGGTGTTGCCGTAAAATCCGCTGTGCATGGCCTGCACCACTCCGTGCCGGTCGATCACATAACAGGTGGGCATCGCGGTCGGATGCACCGCGGTCACAAAACCCTGCGTCGAGTCGCACACCGTCGTGAAGACGGGAGCCAGTTTCTGGACAAAGCGCTCATACTTGTCCTCATCCTGATCCACGCTCACCCCGATGATCGTCAATCCGCGTTCGCCAAACTCGCGCTGCAGGGCGTTGTAGGCGGGGAAGGACGCGCGGCACGGGGTGCACCAAGTGGCCCAGAAATCCACCAGGACCACGCGGCCCGGCAGGGCCGGCAGATGATTGGCGAGCGCGAAATCGGTCAGATTCGGCAGTGGTTTTCCGACCTGACCGTCGGCCCGGGCCGGAACCCCGGAGGCCAGCAAACCGATCAGGCCGATGATAATGATTTTATTGTGTGACCTCATAACGATGGAATCCCTTGGTTTGATGGCGCGCCTGATCCGTCACCACGACAGCCTCAGCGCCCATCTTTTCAAGGCCCGCCAGCCATCCGGCGGACTCCTGATCGAAGGTTCGGGCGGCAGAGTCGTCCGGGCAAACATATTGCACTTCGCACGGGGTGCCGAGCGCAGACCACTGCAAACGACGCACCGGAGAAGACCCTCGGCGAGTCGCTCCGCCACCGGGTGGAAGTTTCATTGTGGCAGTGGAAACCATGGCGCAATGCACTGCTCAGAAAGAGTATTTGAAACCGGCGGTGATGATCCGCGCCTGGCTGTAGGCGTCCTGCGGGGTGACTTTGTCCAGCCCATGGGTGGTGTAACGGTCGATGGCGATATCCATGGAAAGCTTGGCCCCCATGTTCCAGCTAAGCTTTGCCCCAAAATCCAGCGTGTGCATGCGGGAAAGACGGTAGTCGGAGGAATAATACGGTGCCTGGCCCGTGCCGGTTTCGCCGGTGGCCGCATCGTAGGAAGTCACGATGCCCGCTGCGTCCAGATTGTAGTGGTAGAATGACGCGGCTGATTGGATGGTATAACGCATCGAGGGCTCGAGCACCACATTGTCACCCAGATTCTGGAGCCAGCGCAGCGTCCCGGTGTGACTGTTTATCCCAAATGAGTCGTGATAAAACCGGTACGAGGTTTCCAAGGCGCCGCTGCTCCCGGAGAAGTTGCTGTTCGTACCGAGATAAATGCTGAATTTGTTTCTCTCCCTCGGCCGGTTCTCCGGCACCGTATAATAAACCCCCGGGTCGATGTTGAGCATCGTGGTGGAGACAATTTTGTAGGGATCGTCCAGATATCCGCTCGCGCGGCCTAACGAGACATTCAATGTGAGGGAATCATCGGGATCGGCAAGCTGGGTGAACCCGGCGATAAAATCGGCGCCCTTTTTATTCCGGTCGGCAACCCAACCCAGCTTGGGCTCATGGATGGTGTCATCCAATCCGGCATAACCCAAAAGTATCCGGGTGTTCTTTTGGTTCATATCGGTCAAGGTATTGACCGACCAGGCGTGTGAAGTGTAGTCGCTCTCCCGGCTGACACCGTAGCCCAGATCCACATTGACCGTTTTGAACTGGTGGGCGAAGTCGAGGTTTACCGACTTGCGGAAATCAGTCATCTCGCCGGTCGGGGTGGGCCCTCCCGCCACCAGCGGCAAAGCTCCCGTCGGCGTGGCCCCGGCAATCGAATCCGTCACACCCATGATCTTGAGGCTCGTATTGGGACCGAAATCCGTTTGGGCCAGAGCATAGTTGGAGTTCACCCGGATGCGATGGAAGTCCTCGGTGTAGGAGGTGAACTTATAGGAGAGGCTGTCCTCGGCCCGCGCCGCGCGCGGCTGGCAAATCCACAAAATTGCAATGAGAAACCCGGACCGAATCCAAATCGTGACCGGAGCTGTTGACGGGAGTTGTGTTTTATCCATTTTCTATGACGCAGGACGGAGAGACGGTCCGCAGATGCGCGGAAACCGCAAAGTAATGATGATCGTGAACCTGCGTTTAACCCAAATGCTTCCTCGGTTCCTTCGCCAAGGGGCATCGCGGTAAAGTGGGGTTCATGTGAATTGAGTATTAAGTTTCCGCTGCGAAAATGCTTCGCGGAACTTGACGTTGCCCATGCTAGCTTCGTGCCAAACCCAAAAAATCACACAAACCATTGCCGTCGAATATGACGGGGCGGGGTATCCATTCTTTAGATTTTGGCGCATGGTCGTCAGGCTACCAGTGACTGATAAAAAACTATTCACTTGGGGCCAAGGGCTCCAACAGACAAAGCGAGTCGCACACTCCGGGCGGGTGCCTCGCGCTTAAGGAACGTTTGCCGGATGAACGTCACCGGAAGTCCGCCAGTCGCCGCCTGCGGCTTTGAGGAGCGTGACGCTGGCGTTGAGTCGCCGGCCGAGGAGCTGCACGGCGGTGCGCTCGGCGTTGAGCTGGGCGGATTGGGCGGTGATGACATCAAGATAACTGATGGTGCCGGACTTGTATTGATTGAGTGTGATCGTCGCCGCCTCTCGCGCCGCCGCGACCGCCTCAGCCTGCACGGCGGCTTCCCGGGCCAGAAGATTGGCCGCGGCAAGGTTGTCCTCCACTTCTTGAAAAGCGGTGAGCACCGTCTGGCGGTAGACGCCCAGGCTCTCCTCGTAGGCCGCCCGGGCGGCCGCGACCTGGGCCCGCGTTTTTCCGGCGTTGAACAGCGGCGCGAGCGCGGAGCCGCCCAACGACCAGATCTCGTTCGGCGCGGAAAACAGACTGCTCCAGGCGGAACTTTGATAACCGGCGGAACCGCTCAGGGAAATGACCGGGAAATATCCGCCCTGGGCGATTCCGATGCCCGCGCTGGCGGCGGCGAGCCGGCGTTCCGCCCCGGCGATGTCGGGCCGGCGTTCGAGCTGCTGTGACGGAATCAAACCGGGCGCGGCGGGTGGTTGGACCGCGAGGTCGGCGGGAGCCAGCGAGAATGCCGCCGGCGGCAGGCCCAAAAGCACGGCGATGGCGTGTTCGAGTTGGGCGCGGCTCAAACTGAGATCGATGGCCTGGGCCTGCGCGGTTTTGAGCTGGGACTCGGCGGTGGCGACATCGGCGCGGGTGTCGACCCCGGCGGTATAACGGTTTTTGGTCATCTGCAAGAAACGCGCATAGTCCGCCACGGTCCGGTCATAAAGCCGTTGCTGCGTGTCCGCGACGCGCAGCGAAAAATATGTCTGGGCCAGAGTGGCGTGCAGGCTCAGCCGCACGGACTCGAGGTCGGCGGAGCTGGCGGCAGCCTCGGCCCGCCCGGCTTCCAGGCCGCGACGCACCGTGCCCCAGAGATCCAGTTCCCAACCCGCCGCCAGTCCGGCACCATAGGAATTTTTTATTTCGGCGGGCGAGTTGGTTTTGGCGGCGGTCCGATCGCGGACGACCGAGCCGGTCGCATTGACCGTCGGATAGAGCGCAGAGGAGACCGACGTCACCGCAGCCAGGACCTGCCGATACTGGGCCTCCGCGATGCGCAGCGTGTTGCTGGAAACTTCAATGCGGTCCTCCAGGCCGTTGAGCACGGGATCGCCGTAAGCCTGCCACCATTTCCCGCGCGGAAGCAGTTCGGCGGGCGCGGCGGGTTTCCAATCGCCTGCCTCCTTGAAAGCCGGTGCGGCCACGACCGGGCGTTGGTAATTGGGACCGATCGCACATCCGGCGCAACCGAGCGCGATCAGACCGAGCGTAAGAAAAAAATGGAATGGAACTTTCATTGAATGGGCTGATTGACAGGAAGAGCAGAGACGGATTGCGGGCGGAATCGCCGCCACAGGCTGCGGCCCCGGTCACCGATCCACTCCATATAAAGATAGACGACCGGCGTGGTGTAGAGGGTGAGCACCTGGCTGACGATCAACCCGCCGACGATGGCAATGCCGAGCGGCTGCCGCAATTCCGCCCCGTCGCCATGGCCGAAGGCGAGCGGCACCGCCCCGAACAGGGCCGCCATGGTCGTCATCAAAATCGGACGGAAACGCAGCACGCAGGCACGGAAGATGGCGTCTTGCGGCGCCGCCCCGGTCCGGCGCCGTTCCTCGATGGCGAAATCAACCATGAGAATCGCGTTTTTCTTCACGATCCCGATCAGCAAAATGACTCCGATCAGGGCGATGATGGTGAAGTCTTTTTTAAAGCCAAGCAGGGCGAGAAGAGCCCCGCTGCCCGCCGAGGGCAGGGTGGAGATGATCGTGAGCGGGTGGATCAGGCTTTCATAAAGAATGCCCAGAACAAGATAGACCGTAACAAGGGCGGCGAGGATCAGGAACGGCTGGTTGGCGAGGGATTCCTGGTAAACCTGGGCCGTGCCTTGGAAACTGCCGTGAATGGAACTCGGCACACCGATCTGCTGCAACGCCGCGGCGATCGCGCGGGTCGCGCCGGAAAGCGAAGATCCCGGCGGCAAATTGAAGGAAACCGTGGTCGCCACGAAGGGCCCCTGATGGTTCACGGACAGCGAAGTGTTGGTCGGCTCCCAGCGGGCGAAGGCGGTGAGCGGCACCATGGCGCCGGTGCCGGACATGATGTAGGTGTTGTCCAGCTCGGTGGGATTTTCCCAGTAGGTCGGCGCGACTTCCATGACCACATGATATTGGTTCAGGGGATTGTAGATGGTGGAGACCTGGCGTTGACCGAAGAGATCGTTGAGCGTGGAATCGAGCTGGGCGACGTTCACGCCGAGACGGGCGGCGGCATCGCGGTCGATCACCAGGGAGGTTTGCAGCCCGTGGTCCTGCGCGTCCGTGCTGACATCGACGATTTCCGGCAGCGCGCTCAAGGCCTGGCGGATCCGCGGTTCCCACGCCCGCAGCTCGCTGATGTCGTCGCCGCTCAGGGTGTACTGATACTGGGCATTGGCGCCGCGTCCGCCCACGTTCACATCCTGGGAGGCCTGCAGAAAAAGCGTGGCCCCGGGAACCTGCGCCAGGTTTTTGCGCAGCCGGGCGATGATCAGATCCGCGGAAATCTGCCGGACGGCAAGGGGCTTGAGGATGACGAAAAAGAAAGCGCCGTTGCGCTGGCCGCCCCCGGTGAAGGCCACGACATGCTCCACCCCGGGATCTTTCTGCACAATGGCCATGAAGCTCTCCAGTTTGGTCTGCATGGCCTGGAACGAAATGCTTTGATCGGCGACGAGATTGCCCTGAAGTCGACCGGTGTCCTGTTGGGGCATGAAGCTCTTGTTAACAATTTTGTAGAGATAGATGTTCACCCCGACGGTGCAGATCAGGGAAAAAAGCATGAGCCGCCGGTGGGACAGCGCCCAACGCAAAGTACGCTCGTAGAACCGCAGCAACCCGGCCATGCCGCGTTCAATAAACCGGGACAGCCGCCCCGGTTTTTCCTCGCTCTCCGGCCGCAGCACGCGGGCACACATCATCGGCGTGGCGGTCAGCGAAACCACGAGCGAAACCAAAATGGCCGCCGACAGGGTGACCGCAAATT